>Ga0307516_10008078_pt1 | contig 11956 bp, 14 predicted proteins | sample 19_EM_MG_FD_203310 | JGI IMG/M metagenome (GOLD analysis project Ga0307516, IMG submission 203310) | Populus trichocarpa ectomycorrhiza microbial communities from riparian zone in the Pacific Northwest, United States - 19_EM | ecosystem: Host-associated > Plants > Roots > Unclassified | place...
GGTAACCTTGAGTTACCACCTGGCTGCTGTTGGGTCGGTAATACTCCTCTCTTTCAGAGCTCGCCCCAGCCTGTGACTTTCACTCATGAAATCTCACTCGGCCTCAATCCTCAGATTGAGTCCGGCAAGTCATACTAATTGCATGTCTTGGGGTGTCACCAGCGCACTGGGTGTAACACGTAGAGTTAGAATGAAAGTTACGATGGTACATTGCGTGGATAGTGGACGCCATGCCAGACATAGTGTCTGAACGGAAGTTGCGGAGATACTTTGCAAGGAGAGTAGTCGCTATGCCAGACGTAGCGTTCGAACAGAAGTTGCAAAGGTACTTTGTCTGGGTATTAGACGCCATGCCTGACATAGCATTCGAAGAAAAGTTGCAAGTATACTTTGCGTGGATAGCGGATGACACGTAAAATGTAGCATTTGAATGGAGATTCTGTATACAAACTACAACGATGTGTTGAATGCGTTTTAACGGTAAATTGCTTTCTGCAATACGTTTCAATGCTCCTAATGTTGCTAATATAACGCCGCATTGCAACTCATATATTTTTTTCCTGATGTACAACGTTTCAGAACCGTGTTAGGACAATAGCACTTTTATTCAAATCTGCTCAAGACGCTGACATTATGTCCCAGAATAGCACAGGTAGCAAACTTCAGCTTTACCACAGGTAAGATCCCTATCGGTATTCCAAAAACATGTGTCTGAATATTGGACATCAGGTCGTCATGGCCTTATATTCAACTGGATACTCAATGTTGGATTCGGACAACCACTGTCGATATAGTCTCTGCCAATGGGGAGCATAAAAGCACTTGGGAATAGATTTTACACCACAGAGAGAGGCGTCGTCCAGACAACTCCTGCCACGGTATATGCCTTCCAGACAACGAGTGACTGCGTATATTTCTTTCTAATGGTGAGTGTCAAGGCAAATGGTATCCGGACGAAGCCTATCATGCCATATGGTTTTCGGACGACGAGTGCCAGTGCATTTGCCTTCCAGCATCAGCAAAAAATCGAAAACTGCTCCTGGTGCTCCCATAGCTCCCGTAAGCATTGCTAACTCCCGTAAGAGGAGAAGTTATATTTTGCTCCCCTAAGGATTTCTAAAAATAAAAGTGGTTTAATTTTAGCTGAAACCTCGAGAAATGTTAGTTCAAATTTATGTCTCACTTGTAAAAAAAGCAATATACTTCAACTTTCCATTTTTTTGCTGATGAGATGCAGAGAGTCAAGGCATATGTCTTCTAGATGAGTGTTAAGGCATGTGGCGACCAGACGATGGCTGCTATGGTATAACTATATGCCCTACTGATGCAGAATGTAGGGGCATATTTTTTTTCAGACGACGAGTGTCAAGGCATTTGCCTGCAGGGTGCTTCCTGCCAGGGCATATTTTCCGACATGTGAAGCTGCATATACCTTCTGTACTACGCTTGTGGGTGCACATGTCACTCCCAATGCAAGCCAGCCATACATATGAGTACTAGACAAAGATACGTATCGTATTAGCCTCCTGGGCGATGAGTGTCAAGAAAACAGAGTGTCAGGGCATATTTCTTCTAGATGACAAATGTCACAACATGTGGCGTCCAGATGACACCTGCCATGGCATATACCTTCCGGACCCAGAGTGTCAGGGCATGAGGTATCCGGGCAATACCTACTATGGCATATTCCTTCCGGATGATGAGCACCAGGGCACAGTTCTTTCAGATGACGAATCAAGGTATGTGGCGTTCGGACAATGCCTGCCACGGCATATCCTTTGGGTACCAAGAGTACCAGGACATATTTCTTCGAGACGACAAGCATCACGACATGTGGCGTCTGGACGACGCCTACCACGGCATACATCTTCCGGACAATGAGTGCCAGGGGATTTGCCTTTCAGATGCAGTTAGTATCAAGGTATATTTCTTCCGGACAACGAATGCCATAACATCTGGCATCCACATGATGCCAGCGACAGCATACGTCTTCCGGACGGCAAGTGCCAGGGTATAGTTCTTCCAGACAATGGGTGTCAAGGTATTTGCCTGCGGGGCGCTACGTCCGAAGGTATATTTTCCAACGAGTGTCACTGCATATACAGTACCTCATCAAAAGTATTCGTGATTCGTCAGATCGTGTCTCAGTTTGGCCGCATTGAGCAGGGATACTACCCCTCCTTCTCCTTCTCTTCCACTGTGATTTCTCTCCACCACCACAGCAAACATTATGATTCACACTCCAAAGAAATCCCATGGAAAGTTGAAGCCTCAGATGGTGAGGGTTCCGAAATATCGAAAGAATTCCAATGGGAAATGAAGAGAGTTGAGCAACGTCGAGAAGGGTATGATTATTGCGTTCTTCATCATCTACGGTACCATCTCGACAGTATCCCTCCTTGTCAGCCGTCCCTGGTCGACTGTGAAGAGTTTCCTCCAGCAGTACTATAAACGCGGTACAGAAGATAACCTCTTGCAATCTGGTCAGCCTGAGGTCCTTAGCAAACCAGACAAGCGAACAATTCTATGTGCCGTATGGAAACATCGACAGTATATACGTGAGTAAATTCGTCAGATCTATAGCCCCCATATTTCACTGCCTACCTTCGATCGCCTCCTCCGACAGCACAATATAAAGAAGTGGCTAGCAAAAAAGTGACCAAGGCTAAAGGTGGAACACGCCAAGGTCCAGCTGCAATAAGCTATCGCACGTAAGGATTGGACTGCGGAGGACTTCCACTGGGTCATGTACAGCGATGAGTATAGTGTGGAGCAGCAGCCTGCAGGACAGCAGAGATGGGTCTTCAGCATGCCGGGAGAGGAGAGGTGGCATGTCGACTGTGTCAATCCTGTGAAGCATCGTCAGGTGAAGTTGATGGTGTGGGGTTGCTTCTGGGGCAAGCAGTGTGGCCTGCTAGTACCATTGAAGACTGGCTCCATCAATGCACGCGTGTACCGAGACCTACTACGTTGCTGGCTGCTTCCAGTTCTCGAGGACGTACGGGCAGCCCTCGGAAATCCCCTTTTCGAACAGGATAATGCCAAGATACACACTGCCAAACTCATGCTATCATTCTTTGAACGTTACACTGTTCCACTTGAGTCCCTTCCTGCCTACTCCCCTGACTTGAATCCGATCGAGCATGTCTGGACCTTGCTCAAGCGACAGCTCCGAGTGGATTATTCTGACCTTATCAACTACCCAGGAGACTCCGATAAAGTGAAGGCGAAGCTGGCAGATGTTCTTCTGCTCTGCTGGGAGAAAATCCCACCCAAGTAGTTCGAGACACTCTGGGGGTCGATGCCTTTACGGGTGCAGGTAGTCATTGATATGAAGGGATGGTACACACGCTACTAGTTACCGTACGGAATCATTCCTCTGTATTTCTTCTACTCCCTTTTCTGTCTCTCTTTAATGTTCTGCATTTCAGTACTTGTTTTATAGCACTTGAGAGGAGGAGAAAGTGGGGGGGTGCCCCCCTGTCAATGCAGCTAAACTGAAACACGATCTGACCAATCGCGAAGACTTTTGATGAGGTACTGTACCTTCCAGACTACGCTTGAGGGTGCACATGCCACTCGCAATGTGAGGTACGAGGCAGTCCTGTGTATGTGTACTAGATGAAGATAGGTACCGCTTTAGCCTTCTGGGCTGACAATGAGTGTCAAGGTATATGGCGTCCGGACAACTCCTGTCACAGTATATGCCAGCTTTTGGAGGACCAGCGCCAGTGCATATGTATTCCAGACGCAAAGCGTCAAGTCATATTTCTTCCAGGCGATGACTGTCAAGGCAGGTGGCGTCCCGAAGGTATCAACAGATAAGGGAAGCTAGAAGTTATTTCCTCGACTGTTGGAGGGGGTGTACCGAATATCACAACCAATATTCACAGTTGCTTATACAGTAGCAAGACTACAATTATTTAATTGCCCTACTCTCTCTCATGGCGAATACTTACAACATTCTAAGCCCTACTCGCACTGCTACCTACCATTATATAGTTTCTTAACAACCTGAACCATCTCTTCTACTGCAGTTGTCTGTTTTTACATCTCAGCAAGCAATTCCTCTTGAAATGTACTTTGTTTCTCTTCCCGTTCATCAGTGGCACGGAAGAATACTCCTGCCAGTTCTGCGGTGAAGGAGTACTTCGGACCTGGAGGTGAGGAGTTTAAAGACTGCTGATATCCTATTGGTGTCTCTGGGATGGTAATCGAAGCCTGGGAGAACTGTTGGGACTATATACTGGAGTCTGTCATGGAGGTGATTACACAGCCCCGTGCCTGCCAGTTGTCCTTACCCTTCTTTCGTGGTATATCTGTCATTTCCTCTGAGCTACCAGTAGTGTCGTTCGTGGTATCCTGAAGGATACACTCTAGTTGTCGAGTATTATGATTCTCAGGTGAGAGAATCCTGAGGCTAGCCCTTTATCCAATTTGGTGTTTAGGACGGTTCTCTTGAGCAATATGGAATGGCCACGTGCCTTGAGTTTCAGGACTTTATCAAGTGGCCCACCCAAATATTCAATCTGTAGGGCTGTTAGATATTGGTCTAACAGTGATAGCAGTGGAAGACCTACCGGCTTTTCAGCCAACTCACAAGAAACTTGTGCTGAGTCGTCACCAATGTGCGGCTTCAGGAGCTCGTCAACCCGTCTGGATAAATCCATACTTCTTTGCCAGAAAGTGTCCCTGACCGTTCACCTCACTGTCCTCTACTCCAGATTACATCTCAACTCCGCTCATCCCAGGAAGCAGTCTCAGTTCCTCCTCAGTATCCAGAGGGTCTTTCTGAGGCCATGAAAGTTGTAATCCCAAAGCGTCGTCTATTATCCTTTGGATGAACTAACCAATGTGTGATACAGGTGTATTGCCAAGTGGGAGTCTATCTTGCAACAGAGATTCCTCTCCGGCAAGTGCAAGCAGTTCTTTAATTGACGGCATGTCCCCATGGCATGACCCAGTATCTTCCCAGTGCCAACTTTCAACTCCAGATTCGTATAACCCAGACCTCCCCTCGTACGGTAAAGAGCCATCCCTTTCATTGTCTAACCTATGCTGGCTGAGATCTCGGCAGTCGTCGGTGGAGGGTAGGTCATAGTACTTGGAAGGCATGACACCAAGCTCACATATGACACAAGGCATCGGAGTTCTTCCAGGTGGAGGACCGGGAAGGATTGGTTCCTATATGGAATCCCTATTAGCTGTTGGCCAGTGGCAGGCAGACCAGTCTATGACAGATCAAACCTCATCTGTATAGACTGCGAAGCTGGAGCCTTTTGCACAAGTGCGAATTGCAGTGATCATGGTTGATGGGATTGATGTTGATGTCACTGTTGTGATTGTGATGGAGTGGGTGAGCTGTTGCGGTTGCTACGTTTTCGGTTGTTGGGGTGCTGTAGCGGAAGGCGGTTGAAGCGGGGTGACAAGACAACAGTGCAGCTGGCTGCTACTGCTGCTGCCAGTCGCCCTCCTGTCTCCAGTAATCTTTTACTCACCAATTTCCTTCAAACATTACTGGTGATCCTGCTCTCTTTCATCGGCCAAGAATCTACTAGCAAATGCCAAGCTGCAAGCAAACCTCAAAAAATGGCAGGGCAGTATGCCTCTCCCCTCTAGTGTCGCGGCAAATTGCATCCGAGAAACTGTGGCAGCATGTGTTCTGGATGATGCCTGCTATAGCATACACCTTCCAGACGATGCTTGTCATACACATGCTGCTCCCAATGCGAAGCAGCCATACGGATTCGTACTAGACGAAGATGGCACCGCATTAGCCATCTGGGTGTCGAAGCATAGGTAACTAGCCTTTTCTTCCAGACATGAGTGTCAAGGCAAATGGCGTCCGAATGATGTCTGCCACGGCACATGCCTTCCAGGCAAATATTGTCAGTGCATTTGCCTGCTGGATGCTGTTCATCAAGATATATCTTCCGACAGGTATCACTACATATACCTTCAGATAAAGCTTCATCAGCAAAAAATCGAAAACTGCTCCCGGTGCTCCCATAGCTCCCGTAAGCATTGCTAACTCCCGTAAGAGGAGAAGTTATATTTTGCTCCCATAAGGATTTCTAAAAATAAAAGTGGTTTAATTTTAGCTGAAACCTCGAGAAATGTTAGTTCAAATTTATGTCTCACTTGTAAAAAAAAGCAATATACTTCAACTTTCCATTTTTTTGCTGATGTTATCAAAGCACATGCTGCTTCCAACGCGATGCAACCGGGCGTATACGTACTAGACAAAGATGGACAGTGCATTGGCCTTCCAGGTGACGAGTGTGATGGCAAGTCATTCTGTTCTCACTTCACAATGTGTCTAACCCGTACCCTAGATACATACCATGTTGGTACCAAATTTACATGTCATATGTCCTCCTTGGAGTTGTAATACATTTGAATGAAATAGTAACTGTAAATACCCTTCTCAGGGTTGTATCCCCACCATCGCGTGATCCAACTCATTCTCTGTCATGTATTACACTTCGTTCCAGGTCATCAAATCGATATGACTGTTGACGATCCATACTTTCCGAGTCGTTCCCGAGGTGCCAGGCTCCTCAGGAATAAGACACGCTGCACCGGTGATGTTTTCTCCGCTGATCACTACGTAACCACTTCCATTTGCTGTCTCTGTCACTCTGACCATCCTGAATGTCCTTTCAGGCATGCCGCCCACGCTAGATATCGTCGTTTGTACAAACGTATACCAAACTCAACCACCTAAGACTTGAAGGTTGAACCGCTTCAGGAGACGGTATGGCACGTGCCCCCAAAGAACCTTGTATGCTGGTTCCTGGCCCTCTCAGGGGCGTGACATCTTCACCCATATCCAGCCATTCCAGGGACCTTGCCTATACCATGTCTACTCCCCAGTACATCAAACGGTCTGGACCACTTGATCTCCATGCATATTGGTGTCAGGAATTTGAATGCTGTGGCATACCCATGCACTACAGCATATCAGCCTTCCAAGTTGGTTTCTACTCTCCGTGAAACCAGAAAGCTGCTCGTAGTGTACTGCAGCTCCCTCCGCAGGTACAAGTCCCCCACTGAGGCCAATATGGCAGCAAATGTATTGCTTTTTGATATGGTGGAACCCTGTACAGAAATGAACTTCAAGCCCTTGACAGTTGGGAGGTTGGTTTCGCCGCTCCCGGAGGTGTCCACGGTGCAGTGGGCATTGTGATTAAGCCTCCGTACGGTGAATAAATTGCTACGTAGGTAGTGTTCGAGGATCTGCGTGTAGATGTCGCCAGACCGATTGGATTTTTTGTCAGGAATCTTAATCTGCGTACAGTGGGAACTTTCTCCAGTCTCCGTCGACCACTGCTTCAGGCATCCATAATGTTGGATCTCCTCGTGGAAATGTAGCATCTGGTGAATCTTCAGAAAGTTGAAATCGCTTCCATCAGCATGGTGTTCAACCATTTCAGCCTTTATGAATTCATTCCATGACTTGCACTGGCACTCATGGTGGGCCGTAGTTTTGAACTTTATCGACTTCAACTCCTCATCTCTCTCTGCGATTAACTCCTTTTGACGAGCATTACCTTCCTACGCGACACTTTTGCTGGCAGGAAATTGACGAAAGACATCCTTGAAGTAGTGAAAGTCCTGCAGAGCGGTACTCATCAGTTACAACATTTGCTCATCATGCAAGTCATATTGAGAGTAGAAGTAGAACTCTACAAGTGCTCGACTGCATTCGATTGCCTGTTTGAAAATTCCACGCTGAGAAGTGGATGGGACACATAGAGTACAGCGTAAGATGGCAAAAAGGAAGCGTGACATGGTTTTGATTTCCTTCCCCTACCAGCTTGACACCTCCTCATATATCCGCCAGTGTTGCACCATATCAAGATACACAGGTACAGAAAGCCAGATATTGTTGAACGCTTTGAAGCGATTATGCTGCTTCAGGAACACCGAAAGCTATCCCAGAAGGTGCTTCAGCATCCCTAGTTGCATTATATCGAGCAAGTCAGATTTCAGAAGGTCGCTTGTCACACAGTCAAGATTTCAAAGGACATTATAGCCTTGATGTACATCAAAACTTGCGAGCCTTGCATTTGCTGCAGCAGTATTCGTGATGCTGAGTGCCCTGTATTTGTCATGGTCACGTATTGGATATGGTCGGACAGGAAGTTGGCCCATCTCAGCTTTCAGGCATTCACACCAGTAGCATACACTGTTTTTGATATTATGAAAGTCTCGATGTTTTGGATAATCGGCAATCCAAGTAACTGGCAAAGCAACACAACTTCTGAAGTGGTCATCTGCACAGCAGGTGAAGAATATCTAACGCTCCGCACACATTAAAGGTCCTAAGATATGGTGTAGGACATGTTGCAAGACCATTCGGTTGTGTTTCTTCTGTTCCTTCTACTGGCTGAGTGGGATGTCACGTATCTTGATGGCGATCGGAAGCAGAGCAACTAACAGCACACTGTGTATAGCAGTTGCCATGCGAGCCGAGGCGGAGAGGTTCCCTATCGTAATGTATACAGGCCATGCTTTCTTGTCAATGGAGAAATTCATGAGATGCATGGCATTGTACATAAAGATTATCGGTACCATAGTATCCCTATTGTCTAGTAAGATCTTCCATATCTCTGTCAGCACACTGTAGACAGCTCTGAGTGTGGCATTGAAGTTCTGTGAAGGAGATTCTCACCTGCCATTCCCACCACCAGTCGACAGTATTCATCTCATCGTAGATGCACCTCCCATGTTCATCAAACCACTACTGGGGGGTGTACGAAAGGTGCTCCGCATATACCGGCTGCCATAGAAGCCACTTCGTGCGCTCGATAATATTGTGGTGCCAGAATTCATTAGGGTCTCCGGCGTGTTGCTCATTCCAGGTGATGTTTGCGAGCTAGCTCTTCTCCCATAAGTCAACCCCGAGCCCATCCTCCATTTGGTCAATCTTCTTCTGCAGGTGTTAATTGGACTTCAGCGAATGCTTTTAATCGTCTTTGAGACTGCAGTCGCCCTTCAATAAAGCCCTAATGACACTCCCAGTGAGTCCCTTTGTCATCACGACCTCAGCAAAGTTGAACTTTTCTTCGTTTGCAAACTGGTAGTATGGGTTGTCACTGGAAGTGATGCATTCACCTTCCTGAGGGACGTACATGCATGGTAGGCCAGCATTCGGGTACGCCAGCATGGAGGGAAAATCGGGTGACTGAGAATGAGAGAATTCGAGAGGAGTGTCCACAATAGCATCGCAATCGAAGAGCACAGGGTCCGAGTCGTGATTCTGGAAGATGGCGTTCAGAGAAGGCTGAATGTGGTGCTTGGAAGACCGTAAGCCGTCCTCCACAGAATCCCTACACCTCTTCTTCAAGTTGATCTCTTTTTCATATTCCGGATCTACCTTAGCAATGTGCTTTTGTAGCCATGAAGTCATCTTGAATTTCTTAAAACATTGAGAGCAAACTTTGGTCGCTTTACGTATTGTGCAGATTCGTGAAGGATAATGAAAAATGAGCTACCAGTCAATGAAGTGATGAAAGAGGACTATCTATCAAGGATGGACTTGCAAGCACAGATAGTAAAGGTTTTTGTCGCCTGTTACTGTCTCGTCGTCCCCTGCCCCCCCCGCCCCCCCAAAGGCCCTCGCTATCTATGCTTGCGAGTCTGTCCTTGATCGATAGTTCTCTTTCATCACTTCATTGACTGGTAGCTCATTTTTCATTATCCTTCACGAATCTGCACAATGCGTAACACGACCGAAGTTTGCTCTCAATGTTTTAAGAAATTCAACATAACTTCAGGGCTACAAAAGCACATTGCTAAGGTACATCCAGAATGTGAAAAAGAGATCGACTTGAAGGAGAGGTATGGGGATTCCATGGAGGATGACTTATGGCCTTCCAAGTACCACGTTCAGTCTTCTCTGTACACTGTCTTTCAGAATCACGACTCGGACCCTGTACTCTTCGATTGCGATGCCATTGCCGACACTTCTCTTGAATCCTCTGATTCTCAGTCACCCGATTTTCCCTCCACACTGGTGTATCCGAATGCCAGTCTACCATGCACGTACGTCCCTCAGAAAGCTGAATGCATTACTTCCAGTGATAACCCATACTACCAGTCTGCTAACGAAGAAGAGTTCAACTTTGCCGAAGTCGTAACGACAAAGGGACTCACTGGGAGTGTTATTGAGGCTTTATTGAAGGGTGACTGTGGTCTCAAAGACAATTTAAAGCATTCGCTGAAGTCCAATTACCACCTGCTGAAGAAGATTGACCAAATGGAGGATGGGTTTGGGGTTGACTCATGGGAGAAGAGCCGGCTTGAAAACATCACCTGGAATGAGAAACACACCAGAGAACCTATTGAATTCTGGTACTGCGATATTATCGAGTGCGCAAAGTGGCTTCTATGACAGCCGGCGTATGTGGAGCACCTTTCCTAAGCCTCCCAGTAGCGGTTTGATGAACATGGGAGGCGCGTCTATGGTGAGATGTAATACCTATGCCGCGACAATCAGGGAAGTGTGGTCATCCTGCCAATTCTAGTTATGGCCTCTCAGCGGATAGGGAATGAGTGTATGTCGTTCTCCATAGGTGGTAGTTATGGCATTGTGTAGCTTGGTGACTGCAGAATGTGATGTTGGCATTGTTATCGTGATATGATGCGGCTCAAACGGTTGAGGCTTAAAAACAAGAGTGCAGGGAAGAGGTGTAGAAGTGAGGTGGGTGCAAATATCAGCAGGTTCTATTATTGATAGGTTGTGGATTAGTAGAGTGTTCAATCTGGACTCATAATCTGTTGGAATAAAGGAAATGATAGAAACAAAGATAGTGAATCGACTGATTGATACAAAGTCGAAGGAGGAACATTCTCTCTATATACAATGGGTCTCAGGAACTCACCAGAGGGAAAGGATGAAAGACTGTCTCCTGAGGTGCTGCTTAGAGACTTGGATGGCTGACATCTTCGGAAATGTCACCTTCGGTCTGTCATCTCCTGATGCCCATTATTCTGACAACTTTTATTGACTTGTGTCATTCCCTTTTGTTGACTAGAGGCATCTTTTCTATTGACTCAAGTGATCTTATTTTATTGACTTGAGTCATCTTTTCCATTGACATAAGTCATCTTATTTTATTGACTTGAGTCATTCCCTTTCATTGACGTGAGTCATTCCATTTTATTGACTCAAAACATCTTATTTTATTGACTTGAGTCACCTTTTCCATTAATATGAGTCATCTTATTTTATTGACTCAAGTCATTCCATTTCATTGACTTGAGTTATCTTATTTTATTGACTCTAGTCATCCCCATTTATTGACTCAAGTCATTCCCTTTTATTGACTCAAGTCATTACCTTTCATTAACTCGCATCATCTTTTCTATCAACTTGTGTCATCTTATTTTAAGACTGCTCAAGTCATTTCATTTTATGACTCGAGTCATTCCATTTTATTGACTCAAGTCATTTTATTTCATTGATTCGCGTCAATCCCTTTCATTAACTCCAGTCATTCTATTTTATTGACTCGAGCCATCTCTTCTATTGACTTAAGTCAATAAACAAAATTGCTTGATTCAAGAAATTGAGTGAATGAAGCCAATAGATAAAATTACCAGACTCGCTAAATAGCGATTAGAGAACACCAGCCTCTTCTGGCTGCCCTCTGGCCAATAAAGTGTCTCTGGATTTAATTATTTGCAGCGCTTCCCATTGTCGAGGAATTTTAGTCCGCCGGCTTGGCGTAAAAACTAAGGTGAAAATGACTCCGCCCACAGTGCCGCTCGCCACTGTGGGACCGAAGTGCCAAGAGCATTAATTGGGGAAAATGAGGGCGACAAGGGCGCAGCGAATTAGTCATTACAGGTCATTCTCTTGGGATATAAATTGCGGGTCCCGGGGACGTTCCTCTTGTACTTAGACATCTACCTACACCGCACCGAGAGATAGCCACCACTCAATTCA
>Ga0307516_10008079_pt1 | contig 11956 bp, 16 predicted proteins | sample 19_EM_MG_FD_203310 | JGI IMG/M metagenome (GOLD analysis project Ga0307516, IMG submission 203310) | Populus trichocarpa ectomycorrhiza microbial communities from riparian zone in the Pacific Northwest, United States - 19_EM | ecosystem: Host-associated > Plants > Roots > Unclassified | place...
AGCAGGCTGGGAAGATATGTGCCAGGCAGTGCACGGGAACTCTGGGAGAGGCTGTCCTAAGAGCAGGACATAGTGGAGATCTGCAGCAATAGCGGAGAAATGATCCAGAGAAAATATGGACTCCATGGTGACTGATGATGTCAAGACCATGTCCAACTCCGGACTCTTATCCGGTTACTCTGGTCGCATCGCAGGCCTGTAGCTCAACTCCGGTCCTCTGTGCATCACTCCGGTCCTGGACACGCACATACCCTTCTGTTAAGTGTGGCCCTTTGCATTAGACTCAATCCAGTTGTTACCACACTTCCCTGTCTACCCTGTCGTACCGTGAGTTCTCCATGCCCCGTTTATACCTTCTACCTTGTAGTATTTTCTCCGGACCTTACTTATTTTCGTCGGACCTGACCTAGTCCCAACTCCAGTCGTTCCTTGTCCACCCTCTAGGATGTTTACTTGTCACCGTAAATACTCGACCCTAGCTCTTACTTAGTATAAGTACTCTGTAGTTTATCCTGTACTCCTCAGTCTGAAATCAACTTAGTCTCTACTCCAGTCTCTGTCTGTCTCCGCCTCCGTCTCCGACTCCATCACCTTGACCGGAACCTACACAAGGGATCAACGCTCGACACCCTTGTCGTTGAATCCAATCGGTCTCAACTCCGGCCGGACTAATCCCTTGTCCAGCCCTCTGCCCTTCTCCTTCGTCCGTTTCCATCCGGACTTGACCAGACCCCTTACTGGAGTAGACCCGGACTTGACAGATGAGACAAATGTCTGGATTGCGGGGGGAATATCTCCATGGGAAATGAATGGATCCACGTCGGAACTTGACAGGCAGATAGACCACGCTCTAGGCTCTCTGACGGTATAGTCACGTGCCTGATAGCTTTGGAAATGGTGGAGCTATTCAAAATATCGGAATGCCGGCACTGGGCGCTTAAAAATGACATTTGAGCGCTAACGTCATTTCTTCTCTTCTTTCCTTCATTTCTCCATCAATTCTTCAGCTTCTTCACTCGTTCTGGTATGGGAGTTGGACTGCAGAAGTGTGCATTCCTTTCTCATACCATAATGGATATTATTCCTTCAGTTTCTTCTGCTTCTTGGCGGTTCTTGTGCAACAGATGACTGTCAGCATTGGCATTCATCTCTTGCATCAGGATAGTCTTCTTGTGCAATAGATGGCTACGATGAGGCTCTGTCATGCTCATCCTTTGCATCAGGATCATTTGATATTGATGTTATCTTCCATGTTCACTGTACCAAACCTGTTTGGTGTGTGACATCGGCCATCACAACATAACAATTGCCAGTCGGGTTTGGCATCAGAGACAGTGGGGATTCCCCAGCACTGAGAGTCAAGGTGCTTGAAAACTTGTGGAAACCATAGATGAAGTTGCTTGTTGATGTCTACATATTTCCACCCTTTGTTAATGGCAAACCCCTTCTCTGATTGCTTAACATAACATCCATGGTTAGCCAGATCTTGCATGAAGTCCCATCTCTTTTGGGGAGCTGCAGGGAATAGTGTCTCAACCATATATTGATCATCCTCATGATGACAGTCAATTGAATTTAGTGTCACCACACAATGATGGACTTACAAGCTTAGTGAGACCGCATGTAATCATCCCAATAGCTTCTACATGAAAGATCCTGCAACTCTTTGTATCATTGGATGACAAACTCTAAATCAACAAATTAGCTTAGCTGTAGATGATAGTAAGAAACATATATACTCACCTTCACCTTAGTAGGATTGGTGCCAAACTTCCAAGGCTTTGTCATCTTCTTTGTTGCTAGGGCCTCCGAGCGAGCATCAGACTCAGGTCTAGCCACATCAGCAAACCAACCCTCCCCCTGGGGAGCCTGGACAGTTACCCAGAACCCCAGCTACTCTCAACAAGGTACCTAACTGGCTAGCTCTGTCCAGATTGTCCCAGCACTTGTCCCAGCTGTCCCAGACTGTTCCAGAAGTGCTTGTACAAGTCAACAGTGTATCTTCACTGCTTGTACTTGCTAGTTTTTGACTGTCTTAATTCACTCAATGTTTGAGGTTAATCAATTTATATTAATTAATTATGTACAATACAAAATGTATATATTTACTAATGGCAGTTGTTGAGGTGGTGGCTGTCGTCATCATCACTGGTGATGGCTGCACCATCATCAACAATGGTGGTGGGGTGGCCGTCGACACAGGTGGTGGTCACTTCGTTGTCAATGCTGGTTGTCGACATCGTCATCGATGATGCTGGTGGGGTCGTGGTTGTCGCGTCATTGTTATGACCATGTCCAACTCCGGGTCTTATCCGGTTACTCTGGTCGCATCGCAGCATTATAGCTCAACTCCGGTTGCTCTCACTTACTCCAGTCATGGTTGCGCAGTTATACTTCCGTTAAGTACGACCCTTGGTCTAATCCCTATACAGTCCTTACTACACCTTGCCGTCTACCCTGCCTTGACATGAGTTCTCCGTGTACTCGATATATCTCCTACCTTGTATCATTTTCACTGGACCTGACCTAGTCCCAACTCCGGTCGTTCCTTGTCCACCTTTAAGGCTGTTTACTTGCCACTGTAAATACTCGTCCCTAGTTCTTACTTACATCAGCAAACTGACCCATGCCCTGTACAGTCTGTACAGCTGATTACAGAAAATTACAGCAAGGTACCCAGTAATACAGAGCTGTACAGAAAAACTGGCCTATAAACCTTGCCTAAAAATTTCACTGAACCTTCTTTGTATCAAAAATAAGCTTGTTACATACTGGGTTTGACTGTAGAAACTGAATTGCTCATGTGATATGTCAAAACTTGGGGTGGCAAAAGTGCTGTTTTGCTGATGTAGTATAAGTACTTTGTAGTTTATTCTGTATACCTCAGTCTGAAATCAACTTAGTCACTACTCAAGTCTCTATCTGTCTCTGTCTCTGTCTCTGCCTCAATCACCTTGACTGGAACCTACGCAAGGGATCAACGCTCGTTATCCTTAGTCATTGAATCCAAGCAGTCACCAACTCCGGCCGGACTAATCTCTTGTCCAGCCCTCTGCCCTCTTCCTTCATCTGTCTTCGTCCGGACTTGACCGGACCCCCTACCGGAGTAGACCCGGACTTGACAGTCATAGTTGACGGTGGTGGTGGTGGTGGTTGCATAGGTGCTGGTGGTCATCATTGACATCGTCGATGCCAGTGGTGGGGTGGTTGTCATCGCATTGTCATTGACGGTGGTGGTGGCCATGTCGTCGTCAATGCTGGTGGTGGTGATTGTGTCGTCAATGACAACGGTGGTAATTGTGTAGGTGCCAACGCTGGTGCTGGTGGTTGCATTGTCGTTGACACCGGTGCTGGTTGCATTGACAGTAGTGGTGGTGGCCACATTGTTGTCGTCACTGGTGATGGTGGTGGTCACATCGTCATTGTCAACACTGGTGGTGTTGACGCTGGTGTGGTGGTGGAAGAGAATCAGGATCTGAGAGACTTGGAGAAATTTTTGAAGTGTGTATGTGTGCGTGTGGTTGGTACATGATTATATCAGCATATTGAACTACCAATATTTTCTAGTAGTATTTACTACTTCACTACATGCCTTGCACCACTACCATCACCACCACCAGCATTGTCATGTGACCACCACCATCAGCGATGACGATGGGACCACCACCACCATCGTCATCGTCAACAGGACCACCACCACCGTCATCACATGACCACCACCATCAGTGACAACAACAACAACCACCACCAGCGTCAACAATGACATGGTCACCACCACCATTGTCATTGATGACGTGACCACCACCACCAGTGACAATGATGACACAGCCACCACCACCACCACCAATGACAACAATGACAACAATGACCCCACCACCAGCATTGTCGTCATGACCTGCTGACAACAATGACAACCACCACCACCACCTGCGTTGACGGCACAGCAATCACCACCAGCAACAATGATCCCTGTCCCTATCCCCAGCGTCGACAGTGATGATGCGACAGCCCCCATTCCTGGCGTTGTCTGACGATGATGCCAACCACTGCGCTAGCCCCCACCAATGCAGCATCAACGATCACCACCCCTGCCATAGGTACAAATATATAATTTATGTAGTTATTTGTGTTGTATTCATAGTCCTAATACACTTATTTTTTTTACTCTACTGAACACTTGAATGGAGTGACCAGTGGGAACCAGACTGGTGTGGAGTTGGACAGATTGGCACAGAGTTGGACAGCCTGGCTGGTCGGCTAAGCACTGTCAAATGCTGTCAGCTTGGCTAATCCAAAGGGTTGGTTTGCTGATGCATGGGATGTGGCCGTTGAGCAGCCCTAGCTACTGTGCTTTTGAAAACTGCCATCGCATTTGTTGAGTTTTGAGTAACCGGCAGTGTTTGGACAGCAGGGGCAGTGGGGGCAGCAGGAGCAGTGGGGAGGGGAGAGGTTGTGGGGAGAGCAGAAGCAGCAGGGAGAGCAGGAGGAGGATCCTTGTCAGGATGTTTGCTGATCCTGTAAGCACATTCCTGGCAGATAGTGTTGTTCTCTCTTGATGGCCGGAAATGTTTGCATTCGCATGCGCACTTGTTGCCCCTGCATGAACTCATGAGTGGAAATCAGGATCAATGCAACAACCAGCAAATGAAAAAAAAAAAAAGCTGGTGTTCTTATATAGGCTGCTCAAAAGTTAAGTAAATACATAACAACAATAGGGCCTGGCACCATAGGTGTGCCTGAGAATACCAGATCATATCCGCTAACGAAACCTCAACATACTTAGATGCACGGTGTCCAACTCGTATTGTCTCAAAGATGGGATAATGCCCTGAGGGCCACTCTGGCATTAATCCGAAGTTGTCTGGCATGATATCTTGTTCAATCACTTCACAAAGACCAGTAAAAAAAATAGCTTGCATGTTGTTGTCACTGAATGGGTTCCGACGCAATGGTACATGGACTGCCTCGTGGTTGATGTTGTCCCATTGTTGACGCATAATTGTGTCAACTGTATTAGCGGTGTGGTCACCATCTAAGATTTCATGCTTGCCATGCTCGTCTTCACTGTCTTCCTGATATATGCCAAAATGGGCCTGGCCTAAGAAGCGTAGATCCTGCATTCGGTATCATTAGATATAAGTTTGGATGAGTAGCACATAATCTTACCTGCAGAGTCCTGTTTCTCATGCCTGGGCCACTTATTGGGTGGCAGTTCCATTTGTCACAAAATGCCTGATAGTCTTCATCAATGTCATTGAGAAAAAGTACATGGAGTAACCAAAGGTGCTGTCAGAACCGGTTCCTCCGACGAACTCCGACACGGGCGGAGTTAAGTGCGAAGGGTTGTCGACGACAGGCGGAGGAGATGCGGAAGTGTTTGAGGACTTGGCTTCAGCGTATGTGCTGCGCCCTTGTGATACGTGCATCCTCGTATTTCGGAGGACTAAGGGACAGAGAGACGGAGGTCCGACGAAGGTCGGAGTTGCCAGAAGGCAGAGGAGACAGAGGAGAACAGAGGGGAGTTCGCAGGAAGTATTCAAGATGATATTCGAACTGAGGGACAATCCCCTCAGCGTGCGGAGTACTTATACTTTACATCGGATATGTATAGTAACCAAGAAGCAGAGGAGAGACATAGCGGAGAGGTAGCTAAGAGTCTGCGGATGACAAACAGATGAGTAACATACACGGAACGGAGATCAGTGATAAGCATAATGGATCAAAAGGTTAACGGGACACAGCTATGAGTAATCAGATCTAATCTAAAATGGGAACAAGGGAAACAGGAACGGAAGCGGAACGGAAGCATACAATAACCGGAGGCGTAGGCGTGGAACTATTTACTAAAAGGAGATGGAGCGTCAACTGTCGGAGCAGAGATGGATACGTAGCGTCAGAGGCGTCCGATCACGATTGGACTTGAGTCTATAACAGACTAGAGGCCTTGCGGAGTCACCAGGTGTCACGCGGTCGTGACAGGTGCTTGGGGTCATCAGGATCGAGCATGTGGATACACTCAAGTCAAGTGAAAAACGCTTGCCAACATCTGGCAAACTGAGTCCTGACTTCAACCCATAGCTGCTCAATGTGGCAGTTTTGAGTTGAGCTATGTCCATAAAAATCAGTGATTTTTTTTTTTGAAAAAGTATAAGTATGAAGCATACATACCTTCCCCAAATAAAAGAACCTCTATGACAACTGTTCTTCATAATCATGAACGTTGCAACCTCAATGTTCTCCCTGCCACGATCACCACGTACGCGGGATGGTATGCCATACCGTGCAGTTGCTTGTTTGAATAGATTCAGCACTGTTTCTGCCCAGTTATTATTGCTAGCCCATATTGTGGTCACCTAAAAATGAGCCTATCAGCAGCTATTTACTTGATAGAACAATAAAGCATACCATGTGGCAAAATCCATCAATGAACCCATGAATAACAATTCCCCACCGGATCAATTTATGATGTCCGTCCATGTGTCATAGAGCATTGGGCCTCTTGACATGATAGTTGCACCTGGTTTTCATGCAGTGGTCTTGTAACATTTGGCCAAGGCGATCAACTCTATGAATTGACTGAATCACTTGGCAATATTGGATGCAGACCCCATGTGTTCACATAAACCCAACAATATATCAAATGCCGGAATCGGGGCGTCTCTTCTTACATTCCCTGACAAGGTCATCAAGGTCTGAATCTCCAATGGGGGTATACCTTTGTTCGATGCCATTGCACTTCATGTAGAGATGGAGGGTGTTCCTGTGGATACCGAGTGAACAGGCAAGTTCTGTACAGCTAATATGGTGGGAACTGGAAATGGCCTCCTTCAGAAACTCAAGATTGACCATCTTCTTTGGTTGTCCTCACAAACCTGTATGAGCCTCTGTTACAAGCTGTGGGATAATTACATTATTATCTCTCCTAATTACTAGATGTTAGTGCTAGCAGCCACAAATTCTTGGCTTACTCACTGGTTCTGAATGCTATCTCGGTAACTTGTGATGGCTGTGTACAATTGACCAACAAGTTCCGCCAAGGACATTAGCCACTCCGTCAATTCAGGGCCGATGGGATCACTTTTGATTGCTCCAAGGAGGTCCATAGCATCGCCTTCAAGGGAGCCAAGATGAAATTCGAGTTGGAGAGGGTCAGCATCTCCTTGTTCCCATACCCGTAGGGCATGTTGATATATTTCAGATAGTGAATTATGGGCAAGAAGGAGATTTGCTGGCCACAATATAGCACATGCAGGGAGGTGAGGGATGGAGCAATGAAATGTCACCATTGACGTGTGAGATGTAATGTATGTGCTAGTGTTGGAATTTTGCCATGCTCCGACCTGCTTCCTGGGACCATATTCACCTGATTTTTATTTATTTAAAAACACCTCCATTGGCTTTCTCTCTCATCCCTTCATAGCCACACCTAGTATCAGGAGTACTGTCACCCATCATCCCTGATTTTACTATCTAAATGGCTCAGTCATTTTCCAGGTCGAGGATACACTATATAAACTTTTCTGTGATACATTGGAGCAAGATTTCCACATCTTCTGTGACTTGTTCAGGTTTCACCAAATTGGATCGATGACAGAGGGAAAAGTTGACGAGAACCCAATTGTCCTGCCCAGTTTAACTGTGGAAACTTTTGATCTGTACCTTGAGTTGAGTGGTGACAGGTAAGTGCTCTTGTAACTCAATTATATAGCCTCTAAATTAAGTTATTGTGCTAGCCCCCATCACTATTCCGGATATACACTCATGGACCTGCACAACTTGCTCAAGTTTACCTGCAAGTACCAATGTTCCCCTAAGATATGTCAGTTTGTCATGGATCGCTTCAAAGATCATGAACACGATTTTGATCTGTTTGTCCTCATCCATCTTGGGAGAGATTATGATGTTCCAGAGCTTTCGGAAGTTGGGTTTAACGAACTGGAGGAACGGGGCATTAAATGGGATGAATCTTGTACCTGTGGTCATTAGTCATCCTTTGAGAGATCCATAAATTGTTTGACAAGGAAAATAAACACCTCATTTTTTTCTCTATCTACTCTACACTACTTTTACTCTCAACATTTCACCTTGTCGTAGTATGTTAGCCATCTATTGAGAAATGTTTGACTTGCCTTGTTTTGTGAGATCAGTGCGGTGGAGGGTGCGTGCAGTGAGATCAGTGTGGTGGAGGGTGCATGTGGTGAGATCAGTGTGGTGGGGAGTGCGTGCAGCAAGATCAGTGTGGCGAGATCAGTGTGGTCAAGGTGAGCGTGGTGAGATTGATGTGGCAGTGCAGCGGTAGGGCTGCGAAAATAAATGTGCTAATATTACACCATAGAAAATGACTCCACTTCTACCAACCCATCATTGTTCTGCCCACCTCAAGGAGCATGCAAGGCAGGTTCTCTCTATGGCTAGCAGCAGCTCAAAGGCCTCCACCCCTGCCCCCCATGCCAAAAGTCAGCACACTCAACCTCCAGGCACTCTACAACAGGGTACAACAAAAGGTTCAGCAAGAGGTTGGGGTGGGAAGGGATGGGCTGCTCCCTCTGCCCCACCTACTCAGTCTCTCCAACAACATGGTCAACCCCCCACTGACGATTCTCAATTGACCACCACTGGGAATGTTAACTGGGACAATAGTCCCATCCTTACCACCAACCTTATCCAATGGCTCCTTTCTCACCCTGCTGATTGACATATTCTGTTTCATGATCACACATTGTCTACCCATGTTCCAGTTCCTGGTGACAGATCTTCTGGAAGAAATAAGAAGGAGGTCCAAGCATCAGCAATTTGACATGTGTCTGAAGTGTCTGGGACAGAACATGTGAGACACATCAGACATGTCAGGTGTTACAGACCTGTGTCTGAAATCAGGCATGTTCCTTTCTGGGTCAGGAGCCCAACATCAGACAGCAGCCAGATACACTCCAGACACATCCCAGGTTCTTTTGTCCAGTCACAGCCCTCATCAGACACAGCCCAGGCTCTTCCCAACAGGCCCCAGATCACACCAGACACAACAAATAAGAGCAGATTCAAATGTAAAATTGGCCACTCATAAGTATAATTGGTACTGTAGAGTATGTACTACAATACAGCTTCCAGCTTTGTCAAAGGGAGCCAAGCTTCATCTGCCAGGCCATCTGACTGAGAGCACAATGGTCATCAGTTAGCAAGCCACAAGCAATGCAATTACAGATCATACCTCTGGTTCAATTTAATTCACCAGGCCATCCAACTGAGAACACAATGTTTGTCAGTTGACTAATCTCCAATAATGAGACTTGTGACTTTACTTCTGGACTCAATGCCAATTCAACATAGTCTTCGTGGAGCTCACAGTTGCTGTACTTAGCATCCAAGGTGCAGTGAGCCCCCTACAGCATCTAACACAGCCTTACCAAACTACGTGCACCAGTTGTGAATCGTTTGCATGTACTATTAATTTGGATACATTAGAGTGTTAACATGGCTATAGGAAGCGACGACAAATGGCCACTCACTAGACAGTAGACTTCATCATCATCCTCAGTGAATCTGTGAGGTCAGAGCTGAAATCCTGGTGGTGGTGGCAGTTGCCTCTGTAGTCATTTTCATTCAGGATAGTGGGGAGGGTGTGGTCATGGTGGTCAAGATCGCAATGATGGCATTTACTGTCATCACCATCATTAGTGGTGGTGTCCATTGCCATTGTCAACATCTTCATTCAGGATGGTGGACAGGGTGCAGTCATGGTCGTGGTGGCAGTTGCCATCATCACAGTCATTGGTGGTGGAACCAGTGGAGTGGTCATGTTTGTGGGGACTGAAGTGGTGGTTGTGGCCAAAATTGCAGAGGTGATGGTAACTACTATTGTAACTGTCTTTGTTTGGGATGGTGGCAGGGGGTCATTGCCGTTGCTGTGCACAGTAAGGTGGTGGTAGTTGGTAAACATCATCATCATCATTTGGGGTAGTGGATGTTGGATGTCATCGTCATTTGAAGTGGTTGAGAGGGTGGTAGTGTGGTAGTATGGTGGTGGTGTGCCACTGCCATAGGCGTTGCCATTCAGAGAAGAGAGAGGGAAAATGAATGGAGAAAGACTTGCAAGGAAAGCTTTTGAACTGTTCATGTGTGTGTGTGTGTGTGTGTGTGTGTGTGTGTGTGTGTGTGTGTGTTTGTGTATATGATTATATCAGTGCCTCAAACTGTGTACCCAAATTTCCGTAGTGATTACTAATACTACCAGTACCAGACTCTCAACCTCTCTCAATGGCATCCAGGATAGCATTCAACTCACTTGGGGCCCATCCAGTAAGTTCATTCAGGTTGTCCCATATTTTTTTTGAAGTCAGACCCCACACAGTCCACTTGACCACCTGTGCAACCAATGTGTGTGTGTGTGTGTGTGTGTGTGTGTTTAAAGCTGAATTATACCCGTGTGCCGACAACTAACCATGCAGTCATGCCATGAGCACATCAAATCCTCCTCCTTCTGAATGCGTTGTCATGCACCAAATGTGTTTGGTACTGTGGACATGGAGAAAAGTTAGCCAATGAAACTAATGCAAAGAATGCACCTGTTACGACCATGTCCAACTCCAGGTCTTATCTGGTCACTCTGGTCACATCGCAGCCCTATAGCTCAACTCCAGTCACTCTCAGTTACTCTGGTCATGGTCACGCAGATATGCTTCTGCTAACTACAACACTTGGTCTAGTCTGCATCCAGTCCTTACCACACTTGCCCATCTACCCTGCCTGTTCGTGAGTTCTCCGTGTTCTTGATATATCCCACACCTTGTATCATTTTCACCAGACCTAGTTTATTTTACCCGGTCCTGACTTTATTTTCATCAGACCTGACCTAGCACTTTCTCTGGTTATCCCTTGTCCGCCTTTTAGGCTGTTTTACTTGTCACTGTAAATACTCGTCCCTAGTTCTTACTTAGTATAAGTACTCTGTAGATTATCCTGTACACCTCAGTCTGAAATCAACCAAAGTTACTACTCCTGTTCCTGCCTGTCTCTGTCTCTGTCTCCTCTTGACCGAAACCTATGCAAGGGATCAACGCTCGTATCCTTAGTCATTGAATCCAAGTGGTCACCAACTCCGGCTGGACTAATCTCTTGTCCAGCCCTCTGCCCTCATCCTTCATCTGCTTTCGTCCAGACTTGACCAGACCCCCTACCGGAGTAGACCCGGACTTGACAGCACCCAAGATCTGTTGAAAGATTGTCCCGACTTGAGGAATACAGACAGCCCTTGCTATCCATATCATGCAAAGTCAAGACTATCCTTATGTGAAGAATGAGTACAATCCTCGTCATAGCCATCTATCACACAAGAATGACTATCCTGGAGCAAGAGATGACTGCCAACGTCTAGCAGTTATCCCTCGCACGAGAACTGCCAAGAAGCAGAAAGAATCCAAGGAATAATGACCATTCCAGTATGAGAGAGGAATGCAACCTATTGCAGTCCAACTCCCATACCAGAGCAACCAAAGAAGCAGAAGAAACAAAGGAGAAACAAAGGAGAAAGAGAAGAATCATTTTTAGTGCCCAAATGTCAAATTTAGGCACCCAGTGCCAGCATTCCGATATTTTGAATAGCTCCACCATTTTTGAAGCTATCAGGCAGTGACTATACCATCATGGAGCCTAGACCGTGGTCTATCTGCCTGTCAAGTTTCGATGTAAATCTGTTTATTTCCCATGGAGATATTCCACCTGCAGTCCAGACACCCACTTCATCAGTCACTATGGAGTCTGCATTTTCTCTGGAATGTTTCTCTGCTATTGCAGCAGACCTCAACTATGTCCTGCTCTTGGGACAGCCTATCTCTGAGCTCCTGTGTACTGCTTGGTACATATCTTCCCAGCCTGCTCCCTCAGTCCCTCTCGTTCTTGGTCAGCGCATTCTCCTCGTCAGTCCTGCGTTGTGCACATACTTTGGTCATCTCAAGTCTAT
>Ga0307516_10008080_pt1 | contig 11956 bp, 14 predicted proteins | sample 19_EM_MG_FD_203310 | JGI IMG/M metagenome (GOLD analysis project Ga0307516, IMG submission 203310) | Populus trichocarpa ectomycorrhiza microbial communities from riparian zone in the Pacific Northwest, United States - 19_EM | ecosystem: Host-associated > Plants > Roots > Unclassified | place...
CACTTGGCATGACTCCACCACTATGTGCACATCTCCACTCCAATCATTGATGCTTTGTCTCCTTTTAGTATATAGTTCCACACCTATGCTTCTGGTTATTGTATGTTCCTGTTCCCACTCTGTTCCTTATTCCCTTGCTCCTCTTTTAGATTAGTTCTGATTACTCATCACTGCGCTCTGATAACCTTTGATCTGTTATGCTTATCACTAATCTCTGTCCCATTGTACCTTACTTATCCATTTGTCATCCACAGACTCTTACCTATGTTTCTACTATGTTTCTCATCCACTTCTCAGTTACTATACATATCCAATGTAAAGTATAAGTACTTCACATGCTGAGGGGATTGCCCCTCAAGTCAGTTTGAATATCATCTAGAATTCCTCCAAAGACTCCTCTTCTTCTCTGTACTTGTCTAATTCTGTTCAGACTTGCATTCTCTGAAATACAAGGACTGAGTAACTCAAAGGTGTAATACATATGCTGAAGCCAATGTCCTCACCCCTCCATAACTCCACCTTCTGATACCTAGGTCCACCCCTACCCATTCCTACATCTCCACTTTCATTGGAGTTCATTGGAGGAACAAGTTCTGACACTGTCCAATATCTCAGTTCTAAATCACACCACAGCCACACTTAACCCTTCCATACATCCCCAACCAAGTTCTGTTCTTCCCAATTCTCCAACCAACACTTCCATCTTTCCAAGATATACAAGTGTCTCCTCAATCCATCTACTGTTCTCTGATTTGATCCCATCTCCCATCTCCCTAGTACTACCACACCACTCATTGCCATTGATATATTTTCCATATCAACACATGCCATTTTGCAACAAAAAACATTGAAAATAAACTTTCCTTGTTCTGGGCATAAACATTTTGAATTTTTTTAAAGATTGATTTTGGCAATAAAATGATATTATGCACACAATGTTTATGGCCAGAAAAGAAAATGTTTATATAGGGTAGTATTTCATAGGACATACCTCATGATTTTAGGGTGTTTTTTTCATGTATATATTGTATGTGTTTCACTTTTTTTTTCACAGAATATTGTGGTTTTAAGTCCCTAAATACTAGAAAAGTTATACTGTCTTTTCTTTATTTTGTTTTGCTAAGGATAGGCAGAAGAAAAAGATCCAAATTTTTCTCCCAGAACATAAGAAATGGCCCTCAATCATGTCTTGGAAAAAAAAAGACAAAGATAATACTGTATGTTATTTCCCTTTTTTGTTAAACAAAGGTGCAAATAAAAGAACATCTCTTTCTTCTATTTTTAATGCTTGCAGTGAAAACTGGGGGCATGGTGGTATATACAGTTAGTACATTGTTCAAGTTGTTATGGCCAGTGTTGTGAGATGGTGGTAACACCCACTGGTTTACCTGACATGGGTACAGGTCAAGCTGCCCACACCTGTGCCAGTAAGGTTGGTGTCACTTGAGATGCCTGTGATGGAATCAATCACATGCTGGGGTTGGCATACTAATGATCACATGATCATGATCAGCTTCCAAATGTGCAAGTCTCAGCTTCTACTGTCTGTTTCTCCTCCATCCACCATCCAGGCTTAATTCCCAATACTGAAGCAGAAACAGAAGAAACAATCAAGGCTTGATTGTTTAGGGGAGTCATTATCAGAGCTCCATGGCGAGTTGGAGGTACATAGACATGAGTTTTCAATGCACACAGGTATCATCATATCCTTGATTACATCACAATGGTCTATAAGCAAAGAACATGCCAAAGCAGAGAGGAAGAGGAGCGAGCATCAAGGTGATCCCACTAACCAATCGCTTGGACAGCTTCACAAGCCCAAGGGGTGAGCAGGTCATGCAGATGGTTACCAGATAATAGATACCCTGGCAAAGAAGAAACGGAAGCACAACAGGATTGTGGTATGTTTGTCAATCCCTCAATTTTTATGCTCTTTAACTGCATTCTATTTGATAGGACAATATACACCACTTGGTCTACTGGTAGCTTGACACCAGTCACTTGCTCACTCATCAAACCAACAAGCTACTTGTTGAAAAGGTCATTCAGAAGGTAAAAGGGCCCATTTTGGGCACATATAGGCACTGATCACCAACATTCATATGCATAGGCCCAAGCTGGGTCTGCTATCCTCATGCAGTGTGAGGGAGGCTGGGCAGTGTGTGACTTAATTGCACAGGTTTTGAAAAATAGGTCGGTAGCAGAACGAGCACGTGTGAAGGAGGCTAAAAGAAAGGTAAGGAATTGCTTTGTATTTGATTTTGAGCTAATTCCCTTGTGCAATTTAGACAAAGAGAGACAAGGACAAAGATGAAGATGAAGATGAGGAGGAGGAGAAGGATGGGCATATCAAGTGCAGCAAGGCCCAGCAACACACTCGGGGTCCTCAGAAAAAGGTGAGTAAATACTCTCTGCTCAGATCTGAGCTCATTCTGTACTATTTAGTGAAAGAGAAATGAAGCAGACAAAGATAAAATCAATAGTGAATATGAGACAGATTGCAACAAGGGGGACAATAAAGATGAGGAGAACAACAAAGACAAGGATATTCATTCAAACAAGCCTTGCCAGGGCACGGCAGGAAGTCACAAAAAGGTAAGCAGGGACAGCAATGTGCATTGATCAATGAACTCACAAGCAGTTTAGAAATGGAAGTTGGTTGAGTTAGAAAGTGGAGATAACGATCATCCAGAAAGACAGCAGAAACCCAGGAAGGGAGATGCCTCTTGAACTCAAACCACCCCTTCCCCTTTGGGATGACCATCCCCCACCACCAAACATCAGTGCTCATCCACGTCCCCGTGCACGATCCTACTTTCTGAGATAGGAAAGTGCTACCATGCTTTTCCCAAGGGCTCCTTCAGAGCTTGATTCACTCCACCTGCAGTCCCTTGATTGGTCCTTCTCTACTTTGACACCCATCCCTTCCAGTGGTCCTGGACCACGAAGGCTGGCCCCAGAGCTGGCAAGTCATTTCTTGTACCCACTGTCCTGAACTTGTGTCCAAAGGATAGTCCTGTCATATTCATACCTTTCCCAGTCACAACTCTGGTCTAACCTTGGCCCGCCTGACCTCTCCTTAGGCATAGATGCAACTCCGGATCTAGTCCGGCCATCTCCAGCCCCATAGCTGTACTCCAGCTCAACTCCGGTCACTACATCCATCTCCACCTCAGGACTAACCCCTGTCTTCCTACAGACAGATCTGCAGTCTAACTCCTCCATGTCGGACCTGTACCTACCATTAGTTGCTACTCTGGTTTCAGTCCGGCCACTCCCTTAACCTTGTCTGCAATGTAGCCCAACTCTGGCTGGTATATCCAACTCCGGCTCAGTTCTGCTCCTGCTCCTGCTCCGCTTCCTCTGTTAGGTCCACCAAAGGCTTAGGACATTTCCATGTCCAACTCCGGACCTTCCTCTGGCTACTCCGCCCTTCCTCCACCTGCACACTCCCTCCGCTCTTGCATTTCCTCCAGTTGTGCACTCCCTCCAGTTCCACTTCCTCCAGTTCCACTTCCTCTGGTCCTGAACATCGCTCCGGACTTAACATTAGTTAAGTCCACCTCTGACCCTTATCTGTCCTGTTCTGGCCTAGTTCCCTTGTCCCTGCTTTTCCTCCATCGTCCCTGTAATCCTAGTTCCCCGTGTCTGCTTCTGCTCCAGTTTATTTTTCCTGTACCTAGTTTATTTTCCTGTCTGCTTCTGCTCTATCCCTTGTCCTGACTAAGGTGTTTACTTGTCACTGTATATACTCACCTCTAGTCTCTTTACTATATAAACTACCAAACTCCGGCCTAGTAGATCCTTAGATCAAATCTCGACTAAGATACTCCTCCCTCTGTACTACCCACTATGCTCTCCTAATCCATCTGTTCACCTGAACTCCTGAACTCCGGCCAACTCCGGTCTCTGTCCTATCTTGTCCCCTTGGTCCTATGTCTGATCCTAGCAAGTCTCCTACTCGCACAAGGGCAAAAGCCACCTCTGTCCCAGACTCGATGCTAGACCTCTTAGAACTTATCCCACCTCTGGGATGTCCTTCGTCCGGACAAGCTGCGCTACTCCGGTCCACTTTTCCACGGTCCGGACTTACTCCACAAAACCCAGACTTACTCCCAGTGCTTCTCTAGTGCCCAGACTTCATCCATATGACCCGGACTTGACTGTCTGCACTAACTAGCACCTACTAGTGTCTGAACTTACCTCCTCATTAGTCCCCTGCAACCCTGGACCTCCTAGTAAGATTGTCAAGGAGAACCGATTATGACAAGTCCCAAGGCTACCCATTGGATAGTGTCAATCTTTCATGCATTCAAGTTGCAGCTCGCCTCTCAGGCGCTCAACCCGGAGTCCTCCCTGCCTATGTCAAACTCTACCAAAACAATATGTTGATGCACCTTCGTGCTCAACTTGCCCGCCTTAGGGTGGGCAAGCCATCCACTGCACCACCCCCTCGCGCTGCCCCTGGCCAGCTGCATCTAACCCCCCTCAGCCCCCAGGTGTCATTGCAGAGCTCCATGCAGAGATTGCGGTCCTGCAGAAAGAGATCCAGACCCTTTGATCAATGCATGAGGCATCCCTCACTGCCCCTCTCTTGCCACACACCGCCCCAACTGTAGTGCCCCCTCACCCCCCCTCCCCCTCCTCCTCGTTGTCCATGTCTGTCACCCAAGAGGGCACCACTCACCCCTACCACAGGTGGTTGCAGGCCATACTAGACCATTGACACTGCCCACCCCCATTCCGCTCCATCGACTCCTCTATGGCACCCTTCTACCCTTTCAATATCCCTGAGGATGTGCAACAGGTCCTGGAGGTGATCTTCACATCAGACATGCCCCGGTTCATGGGTTTCAACTCCAATGGTGACCTCCAGGTTGCTATCCGGGCCCCCCATGAGTTGATCATCGCTGCCTTAGTCATGCCCAAGGGGGCAATAACACCCCCAGCCCCTACAATATACTGCCCAATGTAAGCTGGGAACTATCCTCCCCACCTGTCTCCCTCTTTCAATTTACTTTCCCTGTGTCTGGCACCCCCTAGGTACTCTTTTTACGGGACGGGCCACCCTGGTGGCCTGTCCTGGCCTGTGCTCACTGGCTCTGCCAGCACAAGGCTGTGTCAGCCCTAATCCATCATGTAGTTCTCTTCTGTCTCACTAGTAGCATACTCAGTAGCATAGTGTGACATAGGGTCCACGACCCTGAATACACTTAGATGAAAAAAAAAAACCAGGAAGGGCATGGCAGGAAGTCACAAAAAGGTGAGCAGGGACAGCAATGTGTACTGATCAATGAACTCATGAACAGTTTAGAAATGGAAGTTGGTTGAGTTGGAAAGTGACACTAAAGACAACAACTGTCCAGAGAGACAGCAGAAACCTGGGAAGGGCACAGCAGGGTGTCAGAACAAGGTAAGCAGGAAATATAATGTGTATTGATTGGTGAACTTATGAGCAATTCAGAGACAGAAACTAATTGAGTTGAAAAGTAACACTGAAGATGATGATCATCCAGAAAGACAGCGGAAACCCAGCAAGGGCATGGCAGGGTGTCAGAACAAGGTGAGCAGGGACAGCAATGTGTATTGATCAATGAACTCATGAGCAGTCTAGAAAGGAAATTGGTCAAGTCAGAAAGTGAAGACAACAATTGTTCAAAAAGACAGCAGAAACCCAGGAAGGGCACAGCAGGAAGTCACAAAAAGGTGAGCATGGGCAGCAATGTATATTGGTTGATGAACTCATGAGCAGTTCAGAGACAGAAACTAATTCAGTCAGAAAGTGACACTGAAGATGATGACCATCCAGAGAGATGACCCGAGCCTCTCCAGGACACAGTAGGGAGTCAGAAAAAGGTGAGCAGAGATACCAATGGGTATTAATTGCTGATCTCATGAGTGGTTTAGAGAAAAGCAGACAAATCAGTGGAGGACTCTGTCAGCGAACATTCACATACCCAGACATTGGCCAATGTGCCTCAGACGGCAGATACACAGGTTGGCTCTGTGACATTACCTATTCTACATGCTCACCATTATCTAGGAATCTATCGGCGAACATTCACATACCCAAACATTGGCCAACGTGCCTCAGACGGCAGACACATGGGTTGGCTCTGTGACATTACCCATTCTATGTGCTCACCATTATCTAGGAATCTCTCAGTGGTGGTGCACGTACCCAGATATTGGCCAATGCGCTTCAGGCAGCCGACACATGTGTTGGCTCTGTGACATTACCCATTCTACGTGCTCACCATTATCTAGGAATCTCTCAGTGGTGGTGCACATACCCAGACATTGGCCAACACACCTCAGGCAGCAGACACATGGGTCAGCTCTGTGACATTGTCTATTCTATGTGCTTACCATTACTTAGGACTCTATTGGTGAACATTCACATACCTAGCCACTGGCCAACATGTCTCAGACAGCAAACACACAGGTCAGCTCTGCAAAGGAGCCAGCTCATGGTAAGCTCCACAAGAAAAGGGATGATGCCTTCCTTGGACTGCAGGTGAGTTCTAGATGGGCATCAACTGCTCTTCAAGTTCTCACATGCTCACAGGATATGACTGATGCTGAGGAGGTTAATGAAGAAGAGGTGAAATCCTTGGCATTGGTAATCACGCAAGAAGACTTCTCAACACAATGCCTGGGGATACTCTGCCAGGATAAGGTTCCATCTGAGGTGTCTAAAGATCTTTTTGTAGCACTGCAAAAATATGTCACCATGACTCAAGAACAATGTGGTTGCAACTTCAAGACTGCACAGTTAGGAATGCAGATTTGTGCCATGGTCAGATGAGACCATAGGAAAATGGAACAGCTCAAGATTGCAATGAAAAAAGGTTGGCCCATTAGCTCAATTAACTTCAAGAAAATTCCAGGACACATCATTAAGTTACAAGATCAATAGTGGCCAGTTGTCCACAACAAGAGCTTCCATGAGCAGCAGCATGTCTGAAAGAGTTTTGAGGCTGATTTGGCTGCAGATAGGTGGACGTTGCCAATGTTTGCTAAAATGCAAAACTCCATGCTGAGTTCTGGATCAGCAACAATGGACCACACACGTGCTGGATAGTGCATCTGTAACATGGAACTGTCATGATTGGTTTACCTCGACGATCTTACTAGAAGGTCCAGGGGTGCAGGGGACTAATGAGGAGGTAAGTCCAGACACTAAGTAGGTGCTAGTGAGTGCAGAGAGTCAAGTCTGGGTCATACGAACAAAGTCCGGGCACTAGAGGAGCACTGAGAGTAAGTTCGGGTTTTATGGAGTAAGTCTGGACCGCAGGAAAGTAGTCTGGAGTTGAGCGCAGCTTCTCCGGAGCAAAGGACATCCCAGAGGTGGGACAAGTCCTAAGAGGTCTAGCGTCAAGTCTGGGACAGAGGTGGCTTTTGCCCTTGTGCAAGTAGGAGACTTGCTAGGAGTGAACATAGGACCAAGGGGATGAGATAGGACAGAGGCCAGAGTTGGCCAGAGTTCAGGAGAACAGGATGAGATTAGGAGAGCATGGGGTAGTACAGACTGAGGAGTATCTTAGTCGAGATTTGATCTAAGGACTACTAGGCCAGAGTCTGGTAGTTTATATAGTAATGAGAACTAAGGTGAGTATATATGGTGACAAGTAAACACCTTAATGTTGAGACAAGGGACGGAGCAGAAGCAGACAGGAAAATAAATCAGGTACAAGAAAATAAAGCAGGGACAGGAAAATAAACTGGAGCAGAAGCAGAAATGGGGAACTAGTGTTACAGCGACGATGGAGGAAAAGCAGGGACAGTGAAGTAAAGGGAACTAGGTTGGAAGTGGACTTAACTAATGTTAAGTCCAGAGCAATGTCCAGGACCAGAGGAAGTGGGACCAGAGGAAGTGCATGACTGGAGGAAGTGCAAGAGTGGGGGAGTGAGTGTGCAGGTGGAGGAAGGGCAGAGTGGCCAGAGGAAGGTCTGGAGTTGGACATAGAAATGTCCTAAGCCATTGGTGGACCTGACAGAGAAAGTGGAGCAGGAGCAGGAGCAGAACTGAGCGGGAGTTGGATATACTATCTGGAGTTGGGCTATGTTGCAGACAAGGCTAAGGGAGTGGCCGGACTGAAACCAGAGTAGCAACTAGTGGTAGGTACAGGTCTGACATGGTGGAGTTAGACTGCAGATCTGTCTGCAGGAAGACAGGGGTTAGTCCTGAGGTGGAGATGGACATAGTGACTGGAGTTGAGCTGGAGTACAGCTATGGGGCTAGAGATGGCCGGACTAGATCCGGAGTTGCATCTATGCCTAAGGAGAGGTTAGGCGGACCAAGGTTAGACTGGAGTTGCAACTGGGAAAAGTATGGATATGATAGCAACTAACTTCCAAGTTGCTGCAACTAATATAAACATTCAACAGCTATGAGGAAAGGGGTAGTGCAATCATTCAGCACACCCTCATATCCTTGTTCCCACCATCACCAGAGTTGACTGCAATGTTATGCCCTCTATCACACACACAATTTTTGACATACTTTCTGGTGCCACATGTAGAAGCTTTGCTGATCACTGAGGATTATGACTATACAACAGTTGTGAAGAGTCACAAGATTATGGTTGCAAGCAGTAATGCAGGTGCCTTTATTCACCCTGCAGACAACAATGACAACAAGTTGGAGGAGATATATTGGAGAACCATCATTGTATTTGATTGAAAAAGCTGGAATTCCTCCTATTTGGGATGCAGCTCAGGCTCTGCTGGCACTGCAGGGGAAATCAAAGGTTTTTTGTGTCCCATGATTATGTGTAGCCTGCACTGTGACTGATACCACCTGTCCCAGCCACAACCACACCCAAGAGTTCACATTATTACACTGGGTGATAGTTTGAATCAAACCATGAACAGGTCATAGCTGGACTTGCAAGCAAAGGTCAATGCCCACTGGCCTGCATTATTCATCTAACACAGCAGATTATTGACTTGACTACTAAATCAGATTGCTAACACAACACCAAGTAACCTTTCACTGCTGACATCTAATGTACTGACAAATGCACCACAACCAATTCTGCAAGAAGCCACAGCCCATGTACTAGTTTAGACATATCTAAGGAGTTCTACTGATGTACATCATGTCACTCACACAGCCCCAACAGCCTCCCTCAAATGTGGGAATAGGACAAAGAACAGAATGTGCTGCACTGGTGAGTGGATGGTCATGCATCAGCATTTCAGTACTATAATATTGTCTTTGATTGAATTTACAGGTGCATGCTCCTACCAGCATGAAACACCTTACCAGATCACAGGCTCGTCATGGCTGACCATGACAGATGGCTATGCAACTCACTTCATCCCTCAAACTTGATTCCACTTGCAACAACCCCTTTCTGGCTGATGATCAGACACTTCAAGACTGTTCCATTACTTTTGATAGATTCTTGCCTCTACTCAGACCCAGTAATGTGTATTGTTGACTCTGGCAGGAGCACTTATAATGATATTCATGTACTAATGAATTGTTTCTGTGGCTGCAAATCAATGTAATTTTTGATCAAGGAATCAGTGCATATGTCAATGAAGATCAGTGTCTTTGAGAGTGAAAATAAGTACCAAAATCTGGGTCTATGTCAATGGAAATCAGTGCCATCATTGATGAAAATAAGCATCAAAATCAATGCCATTGAACACTAAAAAGTAGTGCCAATGGCACTGATGTTCAGTATGTGGCACTGATATACAGTACATATGGCACTGATTTTCAGTGTGTTTACTTCCCACAGTGAGCTACATACAGTTGTCCATGTGAGAAGACAGGGTGTGTAATGTCAATAACCTACACAGTCTAGAGTGTGCCAAAGGGTAGATTGCTTTCCATGACTGTTTGACATATTTCCTCAATACATGCAAACTTAATACTATTCTGTTTCAGCTTGATTACCTGGAATGGCAACAATGTGATATTGAGCATCAAGTGCTGTGTCGTTGGGAGGACAGAAAGCCTTTGCAATGACAAAGGCAATGGTGCCATTGGGATGAATGTCACTATTGTACATAGAGTAAAGAAATTGCGGATCTGTTCATAATGGTAGCTTTCATAATAGTTGCCACCGTCCCCATCAGCAAGTTGACAAATTCTCTGACAGTACTTAGCCCCTTAACAGTCTGAAATGGTCTGACATCAACATAACTGTCTGGATGTGTCTGGAATCAGACATGTCAGATGGCCAGAGAGCAAGTCCATCAGGATGTCAGATCATCCAGACCATTCCAGACCATCCAGACCACTCAGACAGTAAGACAGTGGGTCAGTCAGACCAATCCAGAGCACTCAGAGCACTCAGACAGTAAGTCAGACAGAAGATCAGGCCATCCAGACCATTCCAGACCATTCAAACCACTCGGACAGTAAGTCAATGAGTCAGTCAGACCATCCAGACCATTCCAGACCAGTCAGACCAGTCAGTCAGTCAGTCAGCCAGTCAGTATGTCAGACCATCCAGACACTCAGACACCAAGGCAGTCAGTGTGTCAGACCATCTAGACCATTCCAGTCCACTCAGAGATCAAGTCAGCCAGTGTGTCAGACCATCCAGATCACTCCAGACCACTCAGACAGTAAATTAGTTAGTGTGTCAGACCATCCAGATCCCTCCAGACCAGTCAGACCAGTCAGGAAATAAGTCAGTCAGTGTGTTAGAGCATTCAGAGCATTTCAGACCACTCAGGCCAGTCAGTCAGTCAGTCATCAGTCAGTGTGTCAGCCCATTCAGAACATTCCAGACCAGTAAGATCATTCAGATAGTAAGTCAGTCAGTGTGTTAGGCCATCCAGATCCCTTTAAACCACTCAGACCACTCAGACACTAAGTGAGTCAGTGGATCAGACCATTCAGACCATTTCAGACCACCCAGAGCACTCAGATGGTAAGTCAGCAGGTCAGTCAGACCATTCAGGCCATTCAGACCACCCAGACTACTCAGAGAGTAAGTTAGGCAGTGTATCAGACCATCCAGATTCCAGACTATCTAGACCACTCAAACAGTAAGTCAGACAGTGTACCAGGCCATCCATACCATTTCAGATCATTCAGATCACTAATGTCAAGTCCAGATCTACTCCAGTAGGGGGTCCAGTCAAGTCTGGACAAAAGCAGACAAGGAGGAGGGTCAGAGGTTTGGGCAGAGGTTAGCCCAGGCTGGAGTTGCGACTGATTGGATTCAACAACAAGGACAACAAGCATTGATCCCTTGTGTAGGTTTCAGTCAGACAGAGATAGACATGGACAAGGACAAGGAGCAGGAGTAGTAACTTAGATGATTTCTGATTGGAGAGTACAGGATAGACTACAGAGTACTTATACAAAGTAAGAACTAGGGTCAAGTATATACGGTGACAAGTAAACATCCTAATGGCAGACAAAAGATGACTGGAGTAAGGACTATGCCAGGTCCAGTGAAAATGATACAAGGTATAGGATATATCAAGTACACCAAGAACTCAGGTCAAAGCAGGGTAGACAGCAAGGTGTAGTAAGGACTGAATAGAGATTAGACCAAGGGTTGTACTTACACTGCAAGCATTTCTCAATGTTTTGTGACAAAACATTGTAAAAAAATAGAAGTAAGAGATACTCTTTTGTTTAAAATTTTGTTCAACAAAAAAGCCAAATATCATACAGCATTATTTTTGTCATTTTTGTGTCAAAGCCATGATTTGAGATCATTTCTTATGTTGAGACTATAAAATATTTAACCTTTTTCTTTTGCCTGTTCCTTGCAAAACAAATAAAGAAAAGACAATGTAACTTTTCTCATAGCAAGTCTTTCCACATGTGTTATTAAAAATAAGATACCTTATTCTTCTTGAAAACATGTTAAAAGAAACAATAAATTTTCCTTCAAGAAACATCATTGTTCCTGGATGCTGATTGGCTGGCTAGAGTGTTATGACCAAAAACATATAGTATATTTCCTAAACATTT
>Ga0307516_10008081_pt1 | contig 11954 bp, 10 predicted proteins | sample 19_EM_MG_FD_203310 | JGI IMG/M metagenome (GOLD analysis project Ga0307516, IMG submission 203310) | Populus trichocarpa ectomycorrhiza microbial communities from riparian zone in the Pacific Northwest, United States - 19_EM | ecosystem: Host-associated > Plants > Roots > Unclassified | place...
TGTTCACCAAACGCGGCACCACCAATCTCTGCGATTTTTCCAAGGGTTTTGGAAGCCGCCAACATAAGATTCATATCGGTGTTCGGAAGCAGGGACTTGACATAGTGATAGAACCTGAACAGGTTCCCCCTCGATTGGATAGTTTCGCCCCCAATCAGGAGCAAGAAATCTGGAATTGTTGATTACTACCCAAGGTCCAAATGGATAACACTGCGACACACCAATGGCCAATATTCCTCCCAGCTTTTCCGACGTGTTCGGGCTGTGAACGAGATCGAAGAGACGGGGGTTGATTGTGTCGTCCCACATCTTGGCCTCCGTGCTGGAGGACATCTCAGCCACCGCATTTGTGACCTGCAACCCCCCCTTGAGCAGCGGAACGCGAAGAGCACGAGAGCGGTGACAGCTTTACGTATTGTTTGAGATCCTCGGCAGCCTGCAGTCTCACGTCGTGACTCTTGTTTCGTAGTCCCTGGAAGATAGCATCCAAAGCACTGAGTTGCGGGGGTGCCGCTGGAGACGCCATCCCCGAGCGGAGAGAGGAAGTAGGAAACCAAGTAAGCTGAGCGAGGCAGACAAGCTCCGTGTTTGTCCTTGTTTGATCTGGCCGGTTCGAACCGCCGGACGAAGAAATAGTTTCGCTATTGAGGCTTGGAAAAATAAACAGCCACCCGTTGATTATCATGGGTTTGGGGCCGTTTTGTGGTAAACGCTGTAGCAATAATAAGTGTGGCCCCGGAGCTCGGAGCGGTGATGGCTCAGATGGGGATAGCGCGATCGACTGAAAGCCAAGCAATGGACCAGCACGATCAAGTCCGCGAGCGGGGCTCGAAAGCCCTCGAAAGTGAAAACCGGCGGTGCAGGTTTCCTGGTGTTGCTAACTAGCGGTACGGATGTGCGTCCTAATGAGAGAACACAAACGTCATTCACTACCTTTTTCTCTTTGACTGAATTCCAGGATTTCATACCGCTCGTTGCCACGACCCCACGGGGTCGACTCGGTTCCGAGAGCCATATATCGTAGTCCACCGAAACACCGACTCAGGAGACTACATTCAGGAACCCTCGACCGTTGCCGTTTGCTTGTTGGCTACGGTACAACGGGGACGGCCTTGCAACTCTTCGTCACCGTTTTCCAATCCGACATTTCCTCGCAGATGGACCCCAATTGTCCGCCGGATTTGAGAATTCAACCGGTTTACGGTTTCAAACACCTACGAACCCTTCGTTATACCCCGGGCGCGTACGTATTTATGTTACCAACCCATGGGGTAGGTGAGTACCATTGCATTTTCCTGGGGATTGAATTCACAAACCTTATTATGGAGCCCAGGCGGTGGATCCAGCACGCCGCACGGTGTGCTGGTGTTTATCTCGGGCCTTAAAATGGTTCCTATTACTTGTAATTCTGGCAATTCAAGGTATTGCCCGGAAAAACGGTAGTCCGCCGATACTACCAGCGAGTCGACCCCTTAACTGTATGTTGCAACGAAGCTCGCATGAGGCTAATCCGATGATCCGTACAACGGACATGGGTCCGGCAAGGACCCGTAGCTGCGGCCTGGTCTTCTGAGTTGAAAGGTATAAAAACCGGTATGTTTTCTTTACGGGTCGCCAAAACCCACAGCCCCGAAGACCCCTGACGGCTTCCCCATCGCGCCTTCCAATCATGAGCGTGCTGTACAGGTTTTTTGCCGTCCTCGCCCTCGCTGTGACGTTTGTCGCCGCCGAAAGACACGTCGTTTCGTTCAACAACGGGTCAGTCGCAGCCATCGCAAACTCAAGGAACCACCACTAACCTCAAACGCTATTGATTCAGCTGTGGACGTGGCACTCCAAAGTTGATATCTCAAGCAGGGGAAATCCTCTCCAGCGGTACACCCTACATTTCGAATGGACCGCTCATCGGGGCTATCGCGTGAGTCGAACAGACAGGGCCTGTTCGTTTGCTGACCGCTCTGCGCGGCCTCCAGTTATCTTCAAACCGGTGAGGATCCCATTATGCATACGCTTTAGGTACTGGACTGTTCCTGATATCCCTTCCTATTCAGGAAGTTGCGGTCTTAACGGGGATTCTTGCACTATGGTCGAAACGACCTTAAAGAACCCGCCGTCAAATTGCCCAGGCTGTGGTTCCAGCACAGACATCACCCTTATCTCACCGTGAGTTCTCCAAGCTACCTCCGCCGACATGTGGGGTTGAAGATATTCTCCTTCGTAGCCATGCTTTCTCCGTTTCCACCGGCTTCAGCTATTCGAACGGCTGCGATGGCACTGGTGCCAAATGTAAGCGGATATACGAGCTGTCGTGGGTCGTGTTCGGGTGACTGACACGACCTTGGGATTTAGGCAGCAGCAGTAACTGCAACACTGCGTTCCGTGTTTCAACTGACACTCACGTTCAAGTGGCATGTAGGCGCACATCCTTCCAATTCATTCCAAAGTGAATAAGCGACTAAATCTTCAACTTTCCCTTAGGCCAAACACAGGACGTTGACCTCATTATCACCTTCTGTATATAGAGGAGTTCTGATGTCTTGAGCGAACGTAGCAAATTGCTAATAATCCCGCTATACACTTTGAACCCTGTGAAACATACGGTGCTCTATAAAACCCCACGCGCCCGTCCGACCTCGGACTGATAAACCACCCATCATGCATCGACTTTGGAAGAACCGCCCTAAAATGACTTGTCACTCGTGCCAAGATGCGCAAACGTGTTCCCTGTGTTGCGGGCCGATTCTCACGCCAGAACCCTTTGCATTTGACTTCATGAGCGGTTCAACGAAGCGGAAGGCTCCCTATCTCAGTAAAGAGGGTCCAGACCAGGACACCTCATACGGCACAGACGCACGGCCTACGAAGAAGGTGAAACAAGAATGTGCCCCCAGTGATGGGGACCGACGCGATCTCCCCGCCGCCACGCGTACGCCCGGTCTCATGACTGGCGTTTCAAAACTCTAACCTGCGAACTACATGATAGGGTACCTCCCCCTCGCAGTCGGGGGTTCGCATTGGCACGGACAGACTAGCCTGGAAAACGCAGTCATCTTGTGAGACCCCCTATCGTTCACAGACCATCCGTGGAAGACCAACCAGAATAATGGCCATTTAGTGGATGCTCATACAGCAAATCGTACGAAGAGGAGGACGGCCAGAGACTCAATACATGGGTGAGCCTAGCACTTCCACGTACCGGTCACACTCGATGACGGAGGGTCAGATAGATCACGTTCTGGAGAAACAATCGAATCCGCCTATGCGCGTTCACAACTTTGCGTTCCCTGGGGCATCAGCAGAGGAGGATCTGTCAATCCAAGTCTCCCGCTTCAAGGATAGCTCTCACGATTTGGCTCTTAAGGGGGAAAACACCGTGTATTGTAGGTCACTCCACGTACGACGCCGCGGCTAACTGCGGAACTTACGAACCCGGCTGCAGTCCACTTCCTGGGCATAAACGACTGTGGTAGGACACCTTCAGATGAACTGGAACCAATCGTCGAAGTCATCTTCGACGCATTACACGACCTATACGTTAAGTTCGGCGCGAGGAACTTCGTGCTCATCGACGTTCCACCAATTGACCGTTCTCCTGGAGGTAAGGGAAACCATAAATGGCATCCTTAATCGAAACCGACCTCATACACGTAGGGGTTGAGTCTGGCTCAACCGAGGACATCAAGGAGCGAGTCGAAACCTGGAACGTGCTGCTGAGGAGCCAAGCGGAGGAATTCGCAAAAGACAGCAAGAAAGCTACCCTCTTCGTCTTCTCGTCTCATCAAGTTCTCACTGAAGTGCTCGACGAGCCGCTTGATTTTGATTTCACTGAAGATGATACTGAGATGGAAGGTGCAGGTATCTGGATAGACGAGTTGCACTTAACGTCGGCCGTCCACGCTATCTTTGCTGAACGCCTGCTGGGCTCACTGACCGAACCTTGACCCATCTACTAATTTTCGATACGTGGGGTTCGTGCGGGCTACCTCAATTCGTTCGGAGGCGTGTGAGGCGTCGTCGGACTCGTACACTGGTCGGACCATGCCAGGAATACAGACGTATGTCTCAGCCCACACAAGAGCGCGGTCGGGGACGTCTCGCGGGCCTTCAGTTTCGGACTGACGGCCACCTTTTTTTGTTCCCGATAAAATCCGTTCATACTACGCATCCTCTCGAGCTCCTAACTGTCGTGACGTGGCTTTGCGATTGCTTTCACTGAATCGGTAGCTAAGTGGGTTCTACAGGTGTCGGGTCGCCGTTTCTCTAGTTATACAGGCTTCTGAGGAAAGGACCGGAGGAGGATTCCAAGAGCGAGCTGTCCGCCTTCACGACAACGCATTAGCAACAACAACCATCCAACCACAAACCACAACTACGGGTAAGATGAGGAGGGCGCAGATGGGCCCGATGAGCGAACCGAGGCACCACACTCGTAGGAAAAATGCGCATAGAAGGAGGAAGGCGCCGAATTGAAACGTGAGCGTAGGAAGCTTGAGGAAGTGATAGAATGGCCATTTCTCGAGGGAGTCGAATTTGCGTTGGCGTTCCCTGCAACGCTCGATCACCGATCCGCCCGCATGGGGCAAGAAACTGTCCCAGTAGACCTTTACTCTAATCGCGTAGAGTATGGCCAACGAGAAGACCACGGCACTCGCGTGGGTGACCATACCAGCGGTGTCGATCTCGGTGGGAAAATCTTCGGAATGAGTGGCAAGGGTCATGCTGACGACCAAAAAAAAAAACCCGCCTAGTAAAGAACTAAGTCAGCCGAGTCGTAAGAGTGAGAGCTAGTAGATGTACAAGGGCAGTGAGTTCAGGTAGGTATCTATCCGATTGACGAGGTCGGTATCGTATTTTGTTGTCGCCCTCTCGTCTGCCAACAGGGGTGCTCTGGTGTACGTTCACTTAGCAACCAGCTCGAGTCCATCAGAGGTTCACACTTACTGCATCGTACGACGATTCGATGTAGTTGGCTGTAGCCCGCGCGCGAGGGTTTCAGACCCGTCTGTTCGCAGAGGTGTCGAAACGGTAGGAAACAAGAAAGATCCTCAAGACGAAAACAGGGAAGTTTGTGGGATGGGGTTCGATTGTCGATCATCCCGGTCCCCCAACGGCGAGATACGGTTGCCCTTAGCATGGGGCTGACATATTCGAGCGTATCAACAGCCCAGGCAGTGGCCGCAGCGATGGCAACGACAAGCCCATACAATGTTTCCCGAGCACTCCGAGTCTATCGACGCGATTTCGCGATCATACTGAATTTGGTGACCAAGGTTACTACTATAAACGCCAGGCCGACGTTTTTCTGGTCTGGTCGTTGATTCTATACAGGCTTCGAGAAGATTGAAGGAACCGAGCTGCGAGCCTTCTGGTTACATGAAAAAAACAGCCCCAAGGTAGCTCACAAGTCCAGGCGCGACGAGGACAGCGAGCGGATATATGAGGCGCGGGTGTAACGAAAACAATCGTCGGCCGATCCCAAGAAGGAGGAAGCAGATGGCGATCTGAAGTAGGATTCGAGAAGTCCTAACGAGAAAAGTGAATCCCCAGCCTTTGAGCGCGCTAAACCTGCGTCGACGGTTCTCGCTGTCGTTGATAAACAGGTGCAAGTAACCGTTCAGGCACTCTTTTGCTGATATCGCAAAGATTGCGGCTAACAAGGAGGCCAGGGAACTCTCGTAGAAGAATTCAATGATGGAGGCGACCTCCTCGCTGGGAGGAGCTTCCTCGGCAAGTGTAATGACAGGGGTAGCGGAGTTATTGATGGCGAGGAAGATTGCGTGAAGGAGGGCTGTAGTTTGATTGTCTGGATCGGGTTTGAGCCCCGGACGGGAACCGATGGCAAGGGCCGCGCCGACGACGGAAAATAAAACCGACTGGTAAGAGAGCAAGTCAGAGAAGTCGTGACAGCAAAGGGTAGGGAGGGGGGAGCACAACGACGAAGGTGACATTGAGGTCCTTCACGTGTCTTTCAATAAACTCCTTCTCATACTGAGCCACCTCCTTCTCGTCCATCGTATAGAGGTTGGGGCGGGTGTTATCCACGGGTTGGAAGGATGCTCTGGCGGTGTACTTGGGACTGCGTTCGCCGATTAGCGGTCAACGACCCAAGCGACGTAAGGCCTCGAACACACCACTTGAGATTAGCTTGTAGCTACGTTGACTGTTTCGTCCGCGGTGACTCGGTGTAGCTGGTCGGTATCGAGGATGGGGCGAGTCGAGAAGAGGATATGACGTTGTGGGGGAAGGAGAGTGTGTCTGGGGAGAGCCGGGAGGGGGGTGCCCCTTATATACCCTGCAGGCGTAAAGGGAATTTTCAACCCATGTTGGATCCGAGAAGCATCTGTCGACAACCCAGGTTCGTCGTTCCAGAAATTCGCCAAGATAGAAGCCCGTCGTTCCAGAATTCGAATTCAGCTCCCAAGTGCTCGAAGCCAGTGAACAGTTTCACGAGAGGAGCAGCAGCCCAGTCCGCGAGTCCTGCCTGTTTGCACAGATATCGAGATGGCCAGGCAAAGCCAAACCAAGATTGACACCGGGAAGGGATCTTTCGCCAGCGGACCCACGGGAAGTCCCGGGATCAGGCCGCGGGACCGGTGCCGGTGATCACCCACGGAACGCGTGCCGAGGGAGGAGCCCTCATTCTGGTCCTCCAGATATCGCGCCAGCTATGCCATCCAAACCAAGTCTATAAGTACCTACGCGCTCTACGGTAACCAAGAAATATGCCCAGTTCCAGACATCACCACCGAGTGCGGCTCATAGGTTTACGTTTTCTGGTCCCTCTACGACCTCACCGACGATGGGGGCACCTTGCGCGTCGCGCTCACATCGCCCTGCTTGTACGCTTTTGCCTAGAACTTCTCCCAGAGTCCCTGGTCCCCTTCCCCACCCCAACCCCGAAAGAGAGAGTTTCCAACCGTAGTTGGGAGACCTCGAGACCGAGAAATAGCTTCGACGCGGGGTACTCATTGTCCACGACGACGATAAGGAGTTGGCGTCCGTGATCGCCCTCCTTGGGTTGTTCCTGTCATGATATTTTCAAGTTCATCCGCGCCTTATCGCGCCTTATACCTTTTGTTCCTTTTCTCACAATCACTCCGCTTTCATCTTTCGTTTGTTCATATCGTAGCTACATCCGCTACCTGCACATTAGATACTTTGTGTCTTTGTTTGCTCACTTCCCTATATCCGAGTTTTGTATGCTTGTACTTTTGTCCTCACATAGAAACCCGCACATCTTGTTTCCCTCTTTTGTCTTTATTCGCTATAAGATGTAGCTAGATTTCCTTTCATTTCCCTCAGTGTTCACTTTTATTTCTCACGTAATGAGGTCAGTTACTTATCTTTTCATCTCACACGATACTTGTATTTACTCTTGAAATAGCTTGCGTACCCGCTCGCTATTCAGGTAATTCAATCCAGTGTTCGCTTTTATTTCTCACGCACTGAGCTTGCGTACCCACTCGCTATTCAGATTGCCCAAGTTTACACCTGATAGTTCCTTGCCTTTCTCCTTGAACATCCTTGGTTTGGAGGACGTGAGGATGATCAATGCTGTGAGCCTTCATTGGGCAATCCACCCCTCGGTGCTGCCATGAAAGTCCACATGTTGGGTGACCCAAGACTTGAGGTTGACAGGGACAGAGGCCAGACTGACTTTGATCTGCGAACCCTTCGCCCACAAGGGAGTAAGGGTATTCTCCTTATAATTGCAGCGTAATAAAGCCATGGTCCCCAGATGGGACATGTCTTCTTTCTTGGCTTTCAGCTTCTCTGTGGGATCCTTCAGTGTGGGGATGACATTGAAGGCCGCCTGGGCCTAAGCTGGTCACAGGCGTCAGGATCCAGCCAAGGGTAGAACGTGGAAGGAGGTATGCGTTCGCCTCCCAGTTTGGATCCTCCGCTTTCCCTCCCAGCTTCAATCCGTTCATATCTATCATGATGCTACAGATCAGGAGCGTTGCAAGCTGTGGTATGATAGCGACCTCCATGGGAGAGTGAGTTCAAATCAAGTCTGCAACAAGAAACCCACAACTCCCCATGGGTACTTTGATGATACATGTCATGATTTTCGTCGTTTTCCACCTTTTCTTTGCCTAAGTCCCAAGCACCCACACTTGTTCACTCAACCCATGACATGTTTTCCCTTTCCCTTTCTACACGATCTTTATCACATCTTATCTTATCTTTTCACCCCACCTTTTATCTTATCTTCTTAATTGGTCATTTCGGATATCAAGGACAAGTCGGTCTATTCGGTTTACTTGGAGACTCATATCCTTAGGTCTACCGAAGGAGTCCTACCTACTGGGAAGTCACCAGCCCTTCAAATCCCACCATATACATGTGGGTAACCACCCTCTTGATATCCTCCGCCGAGGCCATCTCCGGAGAGTCCAAGATCTGGGTCAAGGACAAAGGACCCAAGACATGTGACCCCAAGGTCGCCTCCAATCCGTCCAACGGCCCCAGGTCTAAGAAGGGGCTCCTGAGGACATCCCCAATTGCCTCTTCACCTTCCCTGTCCTCAGAAGTCAAGTTAATGACCTCAGGCACAACCCCATCCATCTTGTCCTGGACCTTTCTCATCCACACCTCCATCTTCACCATCCTACTCAAGCAGGAGCTGATGCAGAACTCCGCCAAGTCCAAACACGTCTCCAAACACGAGATCTCCTTCTTCAGCTTGAAGACCTCCTCATTCTGCTTATCCTGCTAAAGAAGCCATCAGTCAGACATTCCTGAACCGGAAATCTGAGATGGCTCACCTCCTTGACCATCCCCTCCATCTCAGTGAATACTTCGGCCCCAAGGACCGCGGCATACCCGATACAGGTGTCGACCGCCGGGTTAACCTGATCTGGCGCATCGTGCACCAGCCTTAAACCTTGTCGCACAAACTCCTCCTGGAAGAGCGACATCTCCGTCCTCTTCACCTTCTCCTCCCACATCATCTTCCCGGCCTGCACCATGTCTTGAAGGTACAGGTCCGAGAAGCGTTCTTGATGGGCGTACTTGCCCTGAGCCTGGGAGTAGACAGCGTCGCGACGAGGGTATGGTTGGAAGGCATCTGTAAGAGGATATCAGTTTGAGTCACTAAGAGACCAAACACGATGTCCTCACTGTCGCGCCTATGGGTGTGTTTCTGGTGATTCCAGATTGTGATGTCCTTGCGGGTGCTGTTGTTGTTGATGGGGGCACGACGCTGAGGACGGTGAGTTTGAGGGACGCCTTTGCAGGCGGGACTGGTAGGGGTCAGGGTATCCAACCTGGCAAAGACCGGACGAGTAGAGGGGTGATGCTCCCTCCTGGGAGACTGAGTGGCTGGACCGGAAGACACGCCCTCCCAGAACTGTTGGGTGTTCTTGCAGTCGGAAGACTTGAAGAAGGTGACGGAAGACATTTGGGAGTAGTGTTGTTGAGCTTGTTGTGAGGAAGGGAAGAGCGGATTGATGGGGATTACCCGGTCCAATGGGCATCCCTTTTATTCCACTCCCTCGGAACATCATTAACCCATCTTCCCACACTAGCTCAGGGGCTAGCACAGCCTATCAACTTCTAGTCCAGTCTAGACACAGCCCATCAGCTTCTAGACCGAACCTGAAATACTCCATCAGAAGTTTCCCATCATTCCTCCCACGACCCACTCCGGCTCCGATCATTTACCGATGGCTGTCCTTATCTTTCATTTGACCTTTCCTCTTTAGGGTATATTCTCCCATGACCCACTCCTTTGATAATTCATCTTTCCCATGACCTCATTCTTCCCATTCAGTCATTACCCAGCCCTGTCATCTGACCTCCTTTTATTTGGTTCCTGTTGCCATAGATACATGGTCTGTGCGTGCAGCCTGCCCTAAACATCGCTACTATATATATATCCCATAGGTAGCCAATGTTCACTCAGATTTTGTCAACTTAGGATTCTCCCTCATCTCTGGTGTCCCCAGTCTCTGAAACCTGAAACCAAGTTGACCTCTGACATCTCCACTTGTTCCCTCCTCGTCTCAACAACCTCCCATCTCACCCTACCTGGTCTTAGGACCCCTGACTGCGACGTCAAACTCAAGTGGCTGCAGTAAGCCCATAGTAAAGATCCCTCGACACCCCAGCATCTGACTATCAGCCCAGACCAGCTTGTTGACTGCTTTCATCAGAGTGACCTTTGAGGTCGGCCCTGACAATACATGGATCAGCAGTATTTCTGTACAACTGTTCATCCCCATGGTGGTTGATGACAGATACAATGGTGGCTTTTGGAATACCCTTTTCGATACATGGCCCCAGATGGTTATGGTTGACAAGAACAAATTTATTGTTGGAGGGCTAGTGTCAGGGCGGACCTCGGTGGTCACCTGAAATACAGTCGACGCTGGTCTGGAGTTCGTGCTGGGGTGCTACTGGGAGCGCAGGGTGCAGTACGCAGGGGGGAGAGCAGAGGAGGGTTGTGAGAGCAAGAGGGAACAAGGGAGAAGTCAGAGTCACTTGGGACCAATGTCGTGTTTGGTGAGAACCGAAGGAGTATCCTGAGTTGACAAAATCTAAGGAATGACAGCAACTGTCTACCACTATATATAGGGACCGAGTTTAGGGCAGGCAGTGCGCACAGACCATGTATCAACCAAAGATGGGAACAAACAAAGGGGGGCGTGTGAATGGATGATGAGTAAGAACTGAATGAGAGTGAGTAATCATCTGATGAAATGTGGGAACGAAAGATAAGGAGAACAATAAAGAGATAAGGAGTGTGAGAGAATAAACCCATAAGGGGAAAGGTCATTTGATGAAGGTGAAACAATCACCGGGGTTTGATCAAGGCCGAGGTCTAGATGCTGATGGGCTGCGCCTGGACCGAGCTAAGGGTTGAGGGTTTGATGGACCTGAAACAATCACCGGGGATTGATGAGAGCCGTTGAATGGACATGGGCGCATATGGGCGCTGTTGATATAGGGGTGGGCGGTGATGGCTTATGGGTGTGGTGGGAATGATGGAGTATTGTTGCGCCGAAGTGGGAAACATATAAGGACTGCTCATTGGTCGGCAAGTCCCCATCATTTCTCACTCAGCCACTCCTACCAACACCAACCACACCAACCAACCAGCATGTCCTTCAACAACTCTTCTTCTTGTATGGACAACGTCCTGTCATGATTTTCGCCAGTTTTCTGCCTTTTTCTTTCTAAGTCCCAAGCGCCCACTCATTTAACTTCGCTCAACCATGACATGTTTCCACATTCCTTATCTTATCTTATCTCATGTCCCATTTCTCTTATCTTATCCTTCATCTTCTTTCGGTCATTTCGGTTAGAAGGCGAACTCGGTCATCTTGGATTACTTGGGCTAGAGACTTTTGGCCCATGGGAAGACAGTACAGAGGACTATCTATTTTGGAGTGATGTCGACGTCCCCTACAAGGGAGTCAACCCAAGCCTTGGCAGTCTCCTGCGCCTCGGCTACCAACCTCTCTTCCTCCTCGACATCCTCCACACTCGCCAACCACTGCTCCAAATCCCGACCCAACTCAATCCTCTCCTCCAAGGTCCTAGGCCCAGAGGCCACCACGTGATTCCCCAAAGTGATGGGGGAATCCAAGACGTCCTCCTCCAGGACTGTCAAGTCGAACTGTTGAGGAGGATAGGTCTCAAACCTACTCCTTAGAACACCCACGGACATCTCCACCTGAGTTGTCCTCCTCAACATTGACTCGTATTTCCCCATCAGATCCTTGCACTTGTCGGCCATCTTGAGGCAACACTTCTCCAAGGTTTTAACCTTGTTCTTCAACTCCAAATTCTAAGAGGAACAGGGTCAGCAAACTCTAAAGCGAGCTTGGGATCCGGATTCCCACCTCTTTGTCACGCTTCTCTAACTCAGAGAAGACTTCAGCCATCGCCACCACAGTGAACCCCAAACAGGTATCTGCCACCTCAGGAACTGGGTCAACCTCCAGGTG
>Ga0307516_10008082_pt1 | contig 11954 bp, 8 predicted proteins | sample 19_EM_MG_FD_203310 | JGI IMG/M metagenome (GOLD analysis project Ga0307516, IMG submission 203310) | Populus trichocarpa ectomycorrhiza microbial communities from riparian zone in the Pacific Northwest, United States - 19_EM | ecosystem: Host-associated > Plants > Roots > Unclassified | place...
CTGTCTATCAAAAAGAGGCATTTGCTATTGCCAAATTCTAAACATACCTTCGATGGATTTCATTGGATCATCATTTAATTATGTTTCTTTGCCCCCTTAGTTGATCTGAATATTGTTTGCATTCCCTCCCAGGATCCACTGCATTGCCCCTGACTGCTCAACTGTTCAAGGAGTGTCGAGAAGTGTTGATGTCATTTTCATCAAGGATTTTGCAAACTCGATCCATGGTTTTTTGTTCAAGAATTTTCTTTTGTTCTAGAATTAACTCGTACCTTTCAAAAATCATGTTTATTCAAGTCTAATTGTTGAAATAAAATAATAAAGATATCAATGTTGAAAGTATTTTTGAAAATCAAGCTTCTTTGATCAAAGACCCAACACACCCTACTTAACACATGCAATCATTTTATTGTCTTGTGTTTTGAAAATAGAAATTAACCCGTTATAAGATTAAAATAGTTTTCCTATGGTTCTTTATGTCAATTTTAATCTCTAATTTTAGATATGTCATTTGATGATATGTGACGAGGTGACTAGAGGTTTGAGCAAAGACTAGAGGTTCTATTGAAAATTTATCTCTTTTAAGCATCCATTTTATAAGCATGCATAATAACCAGTAACTTAGTTCATGCAGCTATGACTCTTATGGAAAAGCTCTTCAGTTTTGAGAGCGCTATTTATCAGTTCAAATCGCTTACTTGATTAAAAAGAGCTTTTAAAAGCACATAATGCAGACTATGATTCATGGCTACAAAAGAAAGGGAAATTCATAGGCTTAAGAGTGTTTAAGGGTTTCAAAGACATGATCACCATCAACTATTCATTAACTCTCTTTCTCTTATTGTCTTTGTAGAAGAAAGTGGCATGCTATGTTCACCTAAAAGATCAAAATTCTCTTAACAGAGGCCATAAAACAAATCTAACTTTTTCTTTGATGGATAACCAATTAAAACATTTGAAAACATGAGAGGCTTTATCATATATACCAAAAAACATGTTCATGGTTTAATATCTTTTTTCTTTTTTTTTCTTTTTTTTGAACTCTCGCCCTCGACATCGAATTTTGGTATTTGTTGTGCCATTTCTCAATTAAAACTTTTTTTCCCTTCCAAGACTCGATTTGAATTTTCCTACCTTTAGCCTTGACTTGCTTTTAAATGCACGGATGATTTCTACTTTTTGGCTTTCACACAGCTTTCCTAAATGTTTTCTTGGATGCCTCTTAGTCTAGGGTTTTTTTTTCACATTTAGTCCTTTCTCAATCGTTGGGTGGTAAAGGGGAATATCAGTGATGATGACAATGCATTTCTTTTCACGATCTGATTAGACGGGCTAAGAGGAATTTATAGAGAAGAATATTGAGCATATAACGATGAGATTTTATGCATGTTTGGATGACTTAATAGTTCCATGAAGTTTGATATAATTGAAGAGTATGGTTCAATTGAAGGCAACATCATAACTGATTAACAATCTAAGATGAGGCTAACACTAGAAAACCTTTTGATGATTGTTGGCAGGATGCACACAGCCTATTAGAGGACAGTTCTTGAGAGAATCAAAGAAGCAAAATGATTATTTCAAACTCCTTTATAATGAATCAAGCAACACCACACTTGGGGGCATAGTCAGGCTTGATGAACAACGAGAGTAGTAATCATTGCAGATAGCCCAAGATGGGCACTACACTTGCATTTGAGTAGAGAATTGGCATATGGTAGACTCGAATGAGCCAGTGAATTAGAAAAATTGAGAAGGCTTTGGATAGCAAACAAAGACACCTTATGATGGTGGAGCATAAAAAAGAGGGGCCTATATTTCAATCCAGGTAGGGATACATGCATGTCATGTAACCCCAAAGCATTGCATAAATTTTTTTGAATCATTTAGAAAAATCCTCGATGAAATCCAGCAAATTTTTGAATCTCAGAAAGAGCAGGTCGCTCATGAAATAGACCAGCTTTTGAATTTTAAAAAGGGGTGGTCGCCCAAAAGAATAGATAATTTTCTGAAAATGGGCAGGTCGCCCGTGAAAATATAGCAGTTTTAGAAACTTAGAAAGGGCAGGTCGCCCGCAAAAATAAACTATTTTTTTCTAAAAAAAGAGGCAGATCACCCATGAAAATAGACCGGTATTTGAATTTCAAAATGGGCAGGTCACCCTAAATAATGAGACCAATTTCAGGGAAGCATGAATGTTTGCTGATTTTTTTTAATCTAAAGGGGCATGTTGCCTGTGAAAATAGACTAGTGTTTGGATTTTAAAATGAGCCGATCACTCGAGATAATGAGACCAATTTTAGGGAAGCATGGACGCTTGCTGAAGTTCATTTGGAATTTAAATAGGCAGGTGGCCTGGGATAATGAGACCAATTTTAGGAAAGTATGGATGCTTGCTAAAGTTCTTTTAGAATTTAAAGGGGCAGGTTGCTCATGAAAATAGACCAGTGTTTGGATTTTAAAATGGGCAGGTCACCCGAGATAATGAGACAAATTTCAGAAAAGTATGACCACTTGCTGAAATTCTTTTGGAATTTAAAAGGGCAGGTCACCTTTAAAAATAGACCAGTGTTTGGATGACCACTTGCTGAAATTCTTTTGGATTTTAAAATGGGCAGGTCACTCGAGATAATGAGACCAATTTCAAAGAAGCAAAAACGCTTGTTGAAATTCTTTTGGAATTTAAAGGGGCAAGTCGCCCGTAAAAATAAATCAGTGTTTGAATTTTAAAATGGGCAGGTCACCCGAGATAATGAGATCAATTTCAGGGATGCATGGACGTTTGCTGAAGTTCTTTTAGAATTTAAATGGGTAGGTCGCTTGTGAAAATAGACCAGTGTTTAGATTTCAAAAATGGGTATGTCGCTTGGGATAATGAGACTAATTTCAGGGAATCATGGATGCTTGCTGAAGTTCTTTTGAATTTTAAAATGGGCAGGTCTCCCGTGGAAACAGATCAGTGTGAATGTGTATGGGCAGGTCGCTCGTGAAAATAGACTAGTGTTTGAATTTCAAAATGGGCAAGTCACTCGAGATAATGAGATCAATTTCAAGGATGCATGGACATTTGTTGAAGTTCTTTTGGAATTTAAATGGGTAAGTCGTTTGTGAAAATAAACCAGTGTTTAGATTTCAAAAATAGGTAGGTTGCCTAGGATAATGAGACCAATTTCAGGGAAGCATGGACACTTGCTGAAGTTCTTTTGAATTTTAAAATGGGCAGGTCGCCCGTGAAAATAGACCAGTGTGAATGTGTATGGGCAGGTCACCCATAAAAATAGACTAGTGTTTGAATTTCAAAATGGGCAGGTTGTCTAGGATAATGAGACTAATTTCAGGGAAGCATAGACGCTTGCTGAAGTTTTTTTGAATTTCAAAATGGGTAGGTCGCCCGTGAAAATAAACTAGTGTGAGTGTGTATGGGCAGGTCGCCTGTGAAAATAGAACAATGTTTGAATTTCAAAAAGAGTCGGTCACCCATAAAAATAGACTAGTGTGAGTGTGTATAGGCAGGTTGCCTGAAAAAACAGACTAGTTTTTTTAACTTTAAAAAGGGCAGGTCACCTATGATAATGAGATCATTTTCTTTTAAAAAGCAAAGTCTTTAAAAGAGTGGATCACTTAATAAGCCAGGGAGACATTTTTTTTTCTTTACAAGCTCATTATGCAAATCATTGATGAGGTTTTGTTTTGTAAGCATTGTAAAGAGGGAGGCATATATTGTTATCCAATTTTTGATAAAGTTTTTTTAAAAAAAACCAAAAATAGCAAAAAACAACAAAAAAACCCAAAAATATGTTTTTGACATATTTGCGTCATTTGTAGCGTCTTTTCCAAAGAATTTAAAATAAAAACAAAGAGAAATAAAGAAAAAGAAAAAATGCATTTAAATTTTTAGTGATCTAATTTTAATTACAGAAGGGGGAGGACCAATTTAAATGGTCTACAATCAATTCTTTTAATCCAAGGGTCCGTTTTTCTTTGTTTTGTCTCCAAGTTAGCAAATAAATGGTTATGATTTATTCTTTAAATTCAATGGTTGATCTTGGTTTGCTTTCCCTTCAAGCAAAAAAAAAAAAAATTCAACTATAAATAGGTGGTCACACACACACACTTAAAAGGGAAGAAATTTATTCAACTATAAAATGGACTGTGTGGTTACACACATAATCCATTTTTCTTTGTTTTGTCTCCAAGTTAACAAATAAATGATTGTGATTTATTCTTCAAATCCAATAGTTGATCTTGGTTTGCTTTGCCTTCAAGCCAAAGAATTTTTTCAACTATAAATAGGTGGCTACACACACATTTAAAAGGGAGAAATTTGCGGAAAATCATAGAGGGACAAAAAAACAAAAAAACAAAAACCTAAAGCTAATTAACCTAAATTCGTTGTCTCCCCCCTGGTTTTCTCTCATCTTCTCTACTGAAACTACCAAGCACCCCTCCCCTTTTGCTTTGGCTAAACCCCCACGAGCTTCCCTTTATCTTATCTACTCTTGCTAGAAAACAATTTTTTCACCATCTCTTGAACCAGCCACACTTCCAGCCAGCCCCTCCATCTCCCTCATCTTTACTGAACCAACCTGAACTCCCCATTACCATCTGCCACTAGCCTCCAGCAACCCCACAAATCTCTCACTTCCCTTTCTTTCTACTTCACGCCATCAACACTGTTGGAACCAAGAGAACAACCTCTACCTTTTTTAGCTTCTTCATCCTCAGCAAACCACACTTTCAGACCAAGCAAACTATTGTCACAGTAGACCATCCCCAACATCAAGATCAACCCCAAGGTTCCTTCTTGTTGTTGCCATAGACAATTGTGACAAACACCACCATAGTTTTTCCCTTAACCACTGTTGCTATCAACAGGAGTGAAGATCATCAACGCATTGACCACCACATGTGATAGCCCAACACAGCTAGTAGCTCTTTTTTTTTCCATGTTAGTCGCTTGTAGAAAGGAAGAAGAAAAAGGAACTGAAAAATCAGATCTGTAGAAATTTTAAAGTGAAATGAACTACCTTGTATGATTTGAAGCTTTTGCAGTTAGCGGTGACACTCTTTGCCAGTGCTGGAAGAAAATGAAGAAGAATACATTCCGAATCCACCTGTTTTTCTTGTCTTCACCAACGATGACGCGTGGGCTTACACGCCGCCAATGGCGGTGGTGCGTGAGATCCACCCGCTGCCATTGTTCCTGTAACTTAGAGGCCTCCCAATACTGTTCCAGAATTCCTAGCAAATTGATTTGTGAATTTTTGCAATTGTTTAACGTGTTGTTTGATTTATTTTGAATTTTGGTGATCTGTAAATTGATAATTGTGTGTGTGAGTAAAATATAGTAAAAAGATAAGGGTGTGTATGTTTGTATGTTTTATATATATGTTTTTGAATGTTCAAAACAAAAAAGACATAAAGAATTACATGTTTTAATTGCATACGACCAAGTGTCTTAAAAATACCAAAAAATTCATATTGGGTAATATGTCCATACGAAAATTTAAAATACGTATTTTGGATGCATTTTAGGATTTAATAACCAAATTATTAAATTCATGAAAATTTGACCAATATTTCAATAAATCACCATTTTTTTAATTCATAAGAATTAATGGTTAAAAAATCCTGGTATAGAATGCTAGACCTACAAGTAAGGCTAATATGTAAAATATTATAATTGACCAGAAAATTCTCAGAGTTATTCTAAATATTCATCAATTTTAATTGGGAGTAGTTTTCACTGTAATACACAAATTACAAAGAACTTTTTCCTAAGAATTCATTTGGATACACAAGTCCATAATAAATTCTTAAACATCGGATTTATTCATACGAGTAAATCTCAATCCTAAACTACAAATAGACTAGCGACAAAAAAACCATTAAAACCTCTAAACCACATCAAACCACAAAGTAACTTATCTCAGGTAAGGTGTGCTAGGGTGCTAATATATTCCCTAAACATAACCATCCCTCACCCTCAAATCTTTGACAAGACTAGTACACCCGAGTTTTCTAGCAACCCTAACCCAAATAACTAGGTGGGGACTCCAGACGACCCCCTGATGCTGCATATCCACTTGCAACAAAAAGTATGCATTCCAAGCAAATAAAAAACAAAAAAGGGTTGTCTTCAAACTAGAAGATTGGGTTTGGGTGTATATGCGTTAAGAAAGGTTTCCTCGACATAAGAAATCAAAGTTGATGCTTAGAGGAGATGGTTCATTCAGAATCCTTGAAGGAGTCAATGCCTACAAAGTGAATCTACAAGGTAAGTATCTTGTTAGTGTTATATTTAAAGTTTCTGATATTTCTTTGTTTAATATAGGTGATGATTCAAGGTCAAATTTTTTTGAGGAGAGAGAGCATGATACGGTATAAGTTACGACATTAGAATCCATTAGGAGTGTCTATTGGGTCTATACTAAGGCCTAAAATGAAGTGGATTCAAGAAGAGTTCAATGGGCGAAGTCAAGAGGCTTGGGTTAAAAATGTTCAAATTTGCCAGTCTAGATTTTTGTCTACCTTTTAGGTCATATCTGAAGCTAAATGAGGATTGTGAACAAGATTTTAATTGAGTTGGAAATATGCATCTGTACCTTTCCAACGACGTGTTTAAAGTTGAGCGTAGAATCTGCCAACAAAGTGTGAAAATAGAAAAAACATTATTTCCTTAAGAGTTATAGATTTCATTCATTACAAGGAGCCTTTAATGTTATTGGGAACTTATATGGCAGCCTTTGACTTACTTAATTTACAATGATTTCATATCAAACAACAAGAATTAATTAATCAGAAATTAATTCTTCTTTTATAAGACATCAAACTTTTGTTAAGTAAGGATTCTTCAATAATTATTTTTCTTAGCTATTTTTCATTATCTTGTATGCTGTAAAGGGCTAAAAATAAATTTAGACTATTATTTTATTTATTTTATTATTTTTAAATTTTATTTTTATTAGTTTGTTTTTTTAAAAATTTGGTGTGTGTCTGACCCATTGGCATTATAGTTTTTTATTTTCAAGAGTATAAATACTCTTTGTAAGGATAAAATGTTGACTTGATAATACTACTATTGTTAAATTTATTCAAGTTATGTGAGAGAGATTATAACATTCTTTGGTTTTCTAAGGAACTAAATTAACTTGTCAAAGATTAATTGACTTTGTGACATCTTTCTTATACTTCTTGTTCACGAAATGGTATTCGTAGGGTAGAGGTTCTTATTCCAATAATGTTGGTATCTTAAGACATGTTTTCATTATGTCACACTTCTATCATACATGTTTTAGCTTCTAGGGATTTGTTGTCAATCTTGTTATAGGTTATGTCACTACATGATCATGGGGTTCACATCAAAAAAGTCATAACATGAGATCCAACCATTGGATCATGCTCAAATTTTTATTGGTGATTCTACATACAGTTTTCTTATCGAGAATCATTTTGTCGTTCATCAGATCTCACAAAAATTAGGCCTAAAAAATATTGTTTAGGCCAATTTTGTTACTTTTCTTGATTTCCTGACTTTATTATTTTATTTCAGATTTTATTTTAATTTCGTTTATACTTTAGGATTCTGATTTGTTTCATAGTAAATATAGTGTTTTCTGGCTTATTTAAAGATTTTGTGAATCTCTCGAGAAGGCAAACATTATTAGTTTTATTTTTCAAAAAATGAAATTATGAATTTATATATGTAATCTTTTTTGCTCATCAAATTATGTGTTTTTTGAGTTGTTTTTGTTGTTATAGCTTCTATTTGTATTAAGAGGTTGAATAAATTAACTCGTGTTGATATAAAATAATATTGTATTAAGATTTTTTTAAAAAAAATTAAAAATATATTATTTTTTGAAAACAAAATCAAACTGATTTTTAACAACGTTAACCTGTTAATAAATTATCAATTAAATTAAATCAGATCAACTCAACTCTGGTTTAACACAACAAATAATAATAAAAATTAAAAAAAAAAAACACTGGTTACCCTGAAATTTCCCTCTTTTCCGCATCGTGTGTTGTGTTGAGCTTAAAAAGAAAAATAAAAAAGGATTCCCACTTCCCACACCTTCGCTCCCCTATTTCATCAGATCAATTCCGAAAGATCACGTCTGTTGTTTATCACCCTTCCCCCACCCCTTCCAAACTGTAACTCACCATTCTCATCACTCTCCTTTTCTTTTTATGATTGTTTTTAATTTTTGTTATTTATTTTACTATATACATACATACACACATATAATCTAAATGGTTACTGGCGGGGGCCACCTAGAAGATGGAGACAGGCACCCGTCGTCGGCTGCTACTAGAGGAGGAGGAGGAGGAGCCACCACCGGGTCTTGGGTGTCTGGCCAATCGGTGTCAACTAGTGGCAGTGTGGGGTCTCCATCCAGCCGAAGCGAGCATGCCATGGCCACTCCCGCTAGTGACAACACTTTCTTAAGGTTGAACCATCTCGACATTCACGCCGATGATGCTGCCACTCAAGATGCCGCAGCGTCAGTCTTCTTCTTCTTCTTCTTTTTCTCATTATCATTAGTGGTTGATTAATCACGCTTTCATGTTATAAAATATAATTTAAGAGAAGGGTTTTTATATTTACGTGTATATATTATTAAATCATGTTGCTCTTGTTTTGATTATTGAATTTGTTATCTGTTGGTTGCTATTGCCAGCCATTGTATAATAAAAAACAACAACAACAATAATAAAAACAACTTTCTGCCTCAATTTTAGGATAGTCTTGAAATTGTGAATTTTGATTTAATTGTCCAAAAAGGGATTCGATTGCGAGGCTTAAAGTTGTTTTTATCCATGATCAGTAATAAGAAGAAAAAGAGAGGTCAACGGGCAGCTGGTGGAGCCGATAAGAGTGGTAGAGGACTTCGTCAATTTAGTATGAAAGGTATTTGCATTCATCATTTTCTAATATGTCTCCTTTTTTACAACTTGAGAAATCATCAGCACTTGTGTATGCTTGTCTTCTCAAAGACAGGATACATTGCCATACCCGAGCTGACTTCATGATTTTACTACTGTTTTGCTTCTCTACAGTTTGTGAAAAGGTGGAATCCAAAGGAACAACCACTTACAATGAGGTCAGGTGGTTTCTTGAAGTCACTTCATTTTCTTTTCTTTTCTTTTTCTTGCATCAGGCACTTGTTTTCCAGGAAATGCCTTTTCTTATGTATAGATGACATACTTGCAGCACTGTAAATTTCCCATACATCAAGACGTCTAAATGTTACACATGGAGCATTGGCTATTGTTCTTGTTTTGTTTCGATAAACAATTAGCATACATATGCTCCACCTTGGTTTCCAGTATCACAGAAGTAGGTTGTTCTTAGCATATAAAATGGGATGAGAACTTAGTCATTCCCAACTGTGCTTACTGAGTGCTTGATTTATTTATATACACAAGTGACACCCTGGAACTTATTTTTACCATGTAATGACATTAGATAGATAGCATTTGAAGTATGCTGGTACTTCTGCTTTATCCCAAATGTTTTATTGAACTTTTAACATGTTACTTTTTCTAGATACTCTGGTGCTTCCATGCACCCTTTTATGGTTATCAGGTAAAGGCATATCTTTGTTGAGGTTAGTTGGGAGATTAGGTTTGAAATTCGGAGGCAATACCACTAGAGATAGTAGGGTCTCAGCTCATTGATTCAGATCCCCAGAAACGTACTTGTTTTGTATTGGAGCTGTCAAAAGAAGTCTTCCTTTATTCTTGAATGAGGATAATATATGAACTACTCGATATTTAATGTCCTAGAATGAATGACATTGCATAGTGGTTAGAGTATTTATAAAGTTCACATTGGTCAATTGAGCGTTATGTATGAGAGAGAAGTTGAATTTTTTGTCAGATTTGTTGGCAATACATAAAAATCTATATCAATCACCATTTCAGGGGTTGATCATGGCGTAGTTATTGGGGGCTATGCACTCCACCACTTTGCTTTGGTTGTTGATTGGAGGGATGGGAAGAGAGATGGAGTCTACATTCGCATTAAGCAGGCCATAAAGAGAATATCTGGAGATGCTGAAAGATTGTTTCTCCTTTTCACTTCCAAGTTGAATTTCAGACCTTTAAGCACTTAAAAATGTTTCCCTAGTCCTCCATGTAGACAAATTGGATTGATCATGAATTGACTTTCCTGATGATGGCAGCCAGGAACAGTTATACCTTGTCAATATCCTTCTAGATCTTTATGCAATAGTTGAATGCTTTCTTGGTGACCTGACACGTGTGCATACAAACATTTTGTTGGTTAAGAATTTGTTTTTATCTGCTTTGATTTTATTTGGCTTGCTCTGTTAAAGTTTCTGGAATAGCTTTAAGTTCTAATGTTTCGTGTACTAGAATTGATGCTTTTTCAGGTCTTTGTATATATATTTCTATGATCATCACAAGTTCCTGTACCCATATCTGAGAGTTTTAAGTAATTCGCAGGTAGCAGATGAACTTGTTGCTGAGTTTGCTGACCCTAGTAATAGTGTTTCTACCCCAGATCAGGTTATCTCTTTTGTCAACTAAATTTATTGCCCTTTTTTTGTATATATCCTTGATCTTAAGTGAAAACTTAAAAGTTGACTGTGCGGGTCCATTTTATTTTATTGTATTAATTTCATTTGGCAGCAACAATATGATGAGAAAAACATACGGCGGAGGGTGTATGATGCTCTGAATGTACTCATGGCATTAGACATTATATCTAAGGATAAAAAGGAAATACAGTGGAAAGGTCTCCCCCGAACTAGCCTCAGTGATATTGAAGAATTAAAGGTATGTGCTTTTCTTGTGTATCAACAGAAGTGACTTTTTGACTTTTAAGATCTAACATGATCTTCTCCAACTCCTTGAATATGATTAGGCTGAGCGTCTTGGATTGAGAAATAGGATTGAAAAGAAAGCTGCCTATTTGCAAGAACTGGAGGAACAAGTGAGAATAGCTACACTCGTATGGTTTGAATTTTAAGCTAGATACATGCACTGAGGCATTTTCCTCTTTGCTACACTCATTGGTGTTTTTAACTGACTTGTCTTGTCCAATCAAGTTCATGGGCCTTCAGAACCTGATACAGCGAAATGAACAACTGTACAGCTCAGGAAATGCTCCTAGTGGTGGTGTGTCATTGCCTTTTATTCTGGTTCAGGTAAAATTTTTCCTCAATTTACTTTGCATATTTGGCCATCAACTAGTGTAATTTTAAACATCTTAAACTGCAACGAAAAAAGATGTAGCTTCATGGTTTTAGCTCAGCCACCCTGTTCAAAATTCAATAGGATTCTCAAAATTCTCTAGTTTGTTATTTAAGCAATAGTGTTTTAACTCTCTTATTGTCCATCCATCCTCGGGGTTAAAAGATTTATTAACGTTTTACTTTAGATGAGTTTCTCAAATCTGTAGAATGGTTCCTTTTTCAGCTGTTATTCTGTTAATATGTTTTGTTTGCACTGCAGTCACCAGTTGCTTAAACTTCATCTAAAAAATTTAGTTTATGTATTGCATATTGCAGTCAGCAGATTCAGTACTCAGCAATCATTCACCTTCATCATTTAGCCAAAATTTTGATAATTAGGTGTCTATTGGAATGAACCCAAACATTCTTATTTTACCAGGAGAACAAAAATACACCTCCCTAACTGATACTTTCCACTTCTCTTCCATGCAAATGGTGCTATGGACCTTGATCAAGCAAGTCTTTAATATCCTGATTCTTGGTGTGAAATGGATGGCTTAGTTGAATTCACAGGATATTAGGGACAGTACAAGTCACGTCTAAAATTTCCACTGTATTAGAAATCCTCCTTTCAATTAAAAGTACATCATCCAGTTTGGTTTTTGTGTATTAGCTGTTCACTTGTGAGATCATTAGGTTCCCTTTTTTGCACTCTTGTTTGGGAGAGTAATAGTTGGAGAATTCATTTGT
>Ga0307516_10008083_pt1 | contig 11954 bp, 7 predicted proteins | sample 19_EM_MG_FD_203310 | JGI IMG/M metagenome (GOLD analysis project Ga0307516, IMG submission 203310) | Populus trichocarpa ectomycorrhiza microbial communities from riparian zone in the Pacific Northwest, United States - 19_EM | ecosystem: Host-associated > Plants > Roots > Unclassified | place...
CTGATGGTCACTCTCGTAAGAAACAACTGGCGGTGAGATTATTAAGGTATTTGAGTGGGAGCATGCTCCTTTGTAAAGTTGATCTAAGAGAATAGATTCCATCCCCACAATCCAGAAAGAATGTGCACAAGACTTTTTTTTTCTTAAAAATAAAATAAAATTGAATGGAGCTATAACATGTATTGTGTGGATACATCATCTTCTTAAAACTTGTGTTGGTGGCATCCATAAAAGGGAAAGGTATTTTATGATGTCTATTGATTATTGCTACTAAATAGTAAGGCTGCCAACGCCATGATTTTTTGAAAGGAGAAGAATAATAAATAAATAAATAGAAATTCAAAGCTCACATGAAAGTAAGACATGAAATGGTGACTTCATGCCTCAAAAACTGCTACTCTCAATACACTGAAGGCTGAAGCAGGAGCTTGCAGTGAAATACCTTTTTTTAAGCTCTCGTTTCGATTTCTTTTTTCATTCCTGTGCTAGTCCCCAAATAGGCTCCAAGTATTAAACAACAAACCAATAATGAACACATAATTGGGTAGTGATGAGGGTTCTAGATACAGCAATAAGCTATTTAATTAGTTCTGTGTTTTTTAGGCCACAATCACCCATTTTGGTAGCACAACTGCAATGTGGTCCTAGTAGAGAAATGTTTGCCTCAGCAATAAGTAATGTGCGAATTGAGCAAGACCACCACATCTTAGAGCCTACTTTTGATGGATGAAGTTGAAGAAATGGGTCATCTGTTGCGGTTGTGGAGACCATGTGTTGTTTTCTCAGTGACATAAAATATACAACTCTTTTCACTGTTTTTGGGGAAGAATTAGCTGAAAATATTGTAGCTTTCTAAAAGGTAAGCTAGAAAACCTTTCTAGCAAGAATGGACATAAGCTTTGGCCTTTGGGAGAGTATCACATGGCTATATAGATATATATCATCAATGATGGTTATAGCCTTGGTATTGTTTATTGGTACACTTTCACAATATGGCTATGTGGGTCAAAAAGTTCTTGTGATAACATTATTCTCAAATGAAATGGATAACTAAGAAACTATACTTGGAAATTTCAGAAACAATCTGCTCAATCAACCAAAGTAGTCATTAATTTCAATAACTTTTGCCACCATATTTGACAATTTAAATGAGGCAGCAATGATGCTTAGGATAATTGAAGGAATTCAAGGCTTTTATTATGAAGCTATTCGACAAGTTCTGTCCTATTGCTCAATCATGGATGGGAAGTCATTTCATTTCACTTAGAAAATGTTCTGAGATAAGACTGTCTTGCAAATAGAAAGAACCAAGAGGAGAAATTAATGCACAGTTGAGGTATAGCCCTTGATAGTCAAGGCACCAATCTAGTGATGAGGACAATAATCTCCACTCTCAGCACCAGCAATCCGTCAGATATAGCCATTTGTGCTGCAAAACTAGCCACTATTATTTAGAATCACGAGTTAGATCATGATGAGCTCAACAAGTTGATGCCTTTTTACAGCTCAACTGTACTTGGTTATAGTTGGTAGGTAGGAGTTCACTTTCTATAACATAAATGATTCATAACAATTCTGCAGGTTCTTAATTTACTTGGATTTCCAAATTAAATTCAGACTAAAAATTTGACCAAAATATGCGATTTCACTCTCCATTTGTTTGTTTGTTTTGGATGGATGTGGTCTGATTTTATTAGAGTTGAATTGTCAAAGGTGGGGATCAAACTTGAGACCTCACCCCTCTTGCTTATGCAAGGGTATCTCATAGAAGTCTTGATGTTGATGCATAGAACAATCCTGAAATTTGGAATGATAAAAAAGAAAAGTAGCAAGAGCAAGAATTTGATTCTTCATCCACCATGGTCTCTATCTATCTTTGAATCCTTTTTAATTACGGTCAATAATAATGCGAATCTCTTCTAAAACCAACGGTGGATTTCATCACAAGCAAGGTATCTTGTTCAAGCTTTGTGGAATTGAAGAATTGGAAGCATCTTCACATTCTTTCGCGATGTTCTTTATGCTACTTTGATTAAAGCTCAATAAAAGAAAGGAATTATGTATGTATTTGTGTAGTCGAATGTCTGAAAGCAATAAATTCTCTTGTCAGCAAGATAAATGCCTGAACCTTCGTCAAGAACTTGACATTCCATTAGTATCTTTAGCAAGTGATCTTACAAATTTCAAAGATACAGTTTCAGAACTCCACATGGAATTAGCCTTGGAAAATTAAAAAGAATCAAGTAGAGTCTAAATTTCCCTCTCTTGTTCCTTCCTTTTCGTTAATTTTTGTTCTTTGAGGAATACTGGTAGATAAAGCAGAATGTCATGGTCAATGAGGGAAAGTTCAAGAGCAACGAGAGAGGTTTCTTTCAATGGAATTGTTCGACGTATGGTGAACCTCCCTAGGAGTATTGCAGGGGGGTTTTATAGAGTTATGGGTCATGGCATAGGTCGCATAGGAATAGGAGGTAGAAGAGATCAAAATCCAATACCAAACTTCCCATTGCAACCTCCTCAAGAGCCCCTCATTGCACCAGAAGAGTGGACCTTTCTATCCGTTTTTGAGCAGCAATATGGCTCAACACATCCTTTCTTTTATGCTTGCCAATTCATGGAAGCCTTAAAGACAGCAGAAGATGAGCACAAGTTTATGTTCATGTATCTTCACTCTCCGCAGCACCCTTTCACTCCCTCTTTCTGTTGGGAGACTCTATGTTCAGAGTTGGTGGTCCAGTTTCTTGATGCTAACTTTGTTTGTTGGGGAGCACTTGCTGATAGAGGAGAGGGTTTGCAAATGGCTGTAACATTGCAGCCCGCAAGCTTTCCATGTTGTGCAGTAATAGCTCCTGCTGCTGGCAATAGCATAGCAGTGCTGCAACAGGTTGGTTGGAATTTGAAGTTAAATTTATGCCCTGAGAACTTTACTAGATTATTCAAATTTAGGTGCATCCTCTTTATATCTTCTCATAGGAATATAGAGAGTTATTGAAAAAGAAAAAAAATAAAAAAAATATATATATATAATTGATATCCTAAGTATTAGATGAAATATATAGCTACTAGTACTAAAATTCCACAGTTTTATTGGTACTTTTTCATAAATTGCATATTTGTGATCCACTACTAGCGATGGTTTAGGACTGAATTGATTTTGTTTTAGATGGAAGGGCCGATTTCCCCGGCAGAGCTGGTTGAGATTCTGCAGAGGACAGTGGAGGAGCAAGGGTTGGCATTTGGCAATTCAAGAGCAAAGGAAGAGGAGACAACAAGAGCAAAGGCCAAAGAGGAAGAGAGAAAAGGCGCGAGGGCCAAAGAGGAAGAGAAGATGAGAGCAGATCGTCAACTAAGAGAAGAACAAGACGCAGCATATCTTGCAGCTCTAAAGATAGATAAGGTGTGTGCCTATATGACATTAAGTTGAACTTTTAAGGCTAAAATTAAATTGAAAATGAACCATAATTTTCTCCATTATAGGAAAAGGAAAAACTCAACAGCCTGCTTCCAGAGAGGAAATTTCAGAAACCAGCTGATTCTTCAAATAAAGCAAATTATGAAAAGCTAAGGCAGAATGCAAGTCAGAAACAGTTTGGTAAATCAAAAGAAGCTTCTACTGTTAGAGAAACAGCTAACGGGTCCAAAGATTCTCAAGCAACACAGGTATTAACATCTTCAATTTTGGTTAAACAATCTTGTTCAGTGTTTGATTATCTGAGTATAATGATTCAAATACTCGATGATTTTTCAGATTCTGATAAGGTTTCCAAATGGTGAAAGAAAAGAGCAGAGTTTTTCCTGCTCAGATAAGATCCAGTCGGTTTACAGATACATCGATTCATTAGGGCTACCAGGCGTTGGCAACTACAGATTAATCTCAAGCTTTCCTCGAAGAGTCTACAGTGTTGATCAGATGGGAATAACTCTGAAAGATGCTGGCCTCCACCCTAAAGCAACCCTTTTCCTGGAGCTTCTTTGACACTACATGTGTCGAAACAAATCAAGGAAATTTACTCAGGATTTCATATATGTCATGATGTCTTTATGACAATTCCATCTCAATGATGCGACTTACTAATTACCACCAAAAAAAAATCAGATATTGGATCATTTTCATGATTGACCAATAGACCTCTTCTAAGCTGAGGTCCACTGCGATTTGGTCCTAAATGACACCATAATGAAGTACAACAACAGTAGTTGATTACAAGAAATTACTGTCTTTATGGAGAAAAGTTTTCCAGATAGCAACGGTAGGTCCTAAACCACATTTTGTATAGAACTTGGCGGCAATGTTCAACAGTCCATGATGTTTACTGAAACTAGACAACTACAGTTATTAAGAACTTAGACAATAAACTGTTGTTGTTGTTGTTTGTTCCTGTTAGACATCATGAACAAGACTGGAACGTGGAAGGAAGTTCATATCCTATAAACCTTATGCTTCCTTCAAAGATATGAATCTGATACGGTGAGGATATATCACTGCATTCATGTTCTTTTCTCTGCCTAACTGTGAAATAATCATCTTAATTTAATAGTTTAAACTGTTAGATAAAGTTTTAAAATATAATTTATATTATTCTATAACACACACCCTCCTTGCACAAGTTTATATTACTTTATGCTTAATTTTTATCAAATAAATGAGATAGTAAGATTCAAACTCGTTACCGCTTGATTATCAAAACTCTAACATTTTAATCTAATAGCTTAAATTATTAGATAAGATCACAAAATATAATTTATATTTTTCTATGATACTAAACTTCCAACAGTGTGAACCAGATAGCAAATCAAGGGCATGAAGACTGGATTTGACTACAACGCAAACTAATGACATCTGGGTCAAATTTCTCTGGAAGCATATTTCCAAGACATGATTTCCATGGTGGAAACTTAGATTAAAAGGGCTGAATTCTTCTTGAACCTACTTGGAAAAAGTGAAAGAATACAGTCATTGGAAAGTGAAAGGAATTGCTTAGTGGGTAGTTGCTAGATATCTCCTCTACAGCCATTGGGAGAGAATAAAATAACTTCACGAAAGGTCCCAGATTGAGAATATATATATGGATACATAACATGATGCCTCTGTCAAATATTGAACAGAATAAAAGAAAGTGGCATGAACAGAAAAATACTTGTCTTGAAAGTCAAGTTATGATCGAGATCTAACTTGCAATCATAATCTTGACATTCTGCTCCCAGGATTTTCATCTTTAGACGCATAAAATCTTCTCTACCACCTTACTTTTGTCTAACTGATGAATTCAATGGCGCATTTAAGTCAACAGGTTAGGATTTGGAGCCCAGTAACTTCACACCGACATGTATTTACTTTATTCCCTTATCGTTTTCTTTCTCCTCAGGCATTGAATGATGTGCAGTGATCACCAAGCTCTTAACTTGATTAAGAAAATGGAGTCTGTATCACCAGAATATAGCTTATACCCTTGTATTTTATTGACTGTCACCGTCACCGTCACCGTCACCGATCTCCAAATAAGAAATCAATGCCCTTTCCGTTGTTCTCCTTGGCACAAGCTAACGTGCACCCTAAGCATTCTCTAAATGCTTTTATTGAACTTTATTTATTATTAAATTATCAAATATTTGAATAAAAATAAATGGTATCGATTGTAAACATTAAATAAATTTTGTTTTATAATATGGTCCAGTCTAATCATAATTGGGTAATGAAAATAACAATAAAGAAACCCTCCAGAGAAATCAAAGAAGCTCACAAATATGTACTGTTGGCGCGGCATTAATTACATTGGAAAACAACATTCTTGTCTCACAATAAGCATGCGAATTTCTGTGGGCCCAAAAAAAAAAAGAAAAAAAAAAGAGAGAATAATATTCAAAATATAGCTTGCAAAGAGATGGTCCACCGAAAGGTGTCGCTGTATACGGTGGTTATGTAAAGCATGGGTATGGTCCTCTTGGTCGATGATGATGTTGTGTCAATTTCATGTAAAATTAATGAAGGTGTGCTTCATATTAAAAATTATTTTTAAAAAAATATATTATTTTAATATATTTTTAAATTAAAAAAATACTGTAAAAATAATTATCGACACAAAAAAAATATTTCAATACACAAGAAAGTGAGTCCCAAGAGATGAATAGCTATAGTTTGCTAATATGATATTTTAATACAGATTTTAAGTTGATGACTCAAAAATAATTTTATAATATTTTCCAAGCCTGAAACTATTTACATCGCATTATTAATTAATTTTAGTTTAAAAAAATAGAATTAATAAGATTCAAATTTATAATTGTTTAATTAACAAAGTTTGATATTATGTTTACCATTTTAAATTTGTTATTGTTTAATTGATAAAAAATTAATATTATATAAAAAAACAATTTTTAATGAATGGGGTGATATTTCAATAATAATTTTATATTACTTTCTAATACAAATTTGATATTTATCTAACAAATAAAAAATATATAATACACCAATCCATATTTAGTTCAATAAGATTTATTTTTTGAAAAAACTGATTTTTTTTTATTAACGTTGGTGTCCGGGCCAGCTTACATGCACCTCGACTAATCCCACGGGCCCTGAAGTTAATAACCATGTAAGACTCCAGTGGCCCTGAAGTTTGTGGGATTCGAACTGGTGACCTATAAGAAACAAACCTAAAATCTGACCAGTTAAGATTGATTTGATAAGTTTTTGCGATTCAAGTATTGTTTTTCTTGTTATATATATATATATAAAATAATGTAAAGTATAACATTGTTCAAGAAAAATATTAAATTGTATCCCCTTCTTCTCCTAATACATCATCATTCTATATAACCATCATCATGATTGATCATCAACTTTTTTAGGGTTTTGAAATTGTTTTTCCTTGATGGCCTGGGCTAATGTGGCCATGGACTCTCAAGAGGATTACAAATATGTGGGCCTGGGTAATGCCCTGGATCAGATTGTAAAGAGACACCGAAACTCAAAGACCACAACAACATGGGCCTGCACTAAAGCCCATTATCCCTGCTAACTGCTTGCTGTCGTTTTTCCGGTCATTTTCCCAGGAAACAAACAGAATTGAAAGAAACACTATTATCGTTGGCACCACGACCTGGAATCCATAAAACAATAGAAACTAGAGAAAAAGAAAGCAGTGAACTCTTTAAGAGATGGCTATTCGCACGTGTCTCAATCTTGGCCGTCCACAAATTGCTCCTGTCACTTTGACTAAAAGTCCCTCTCGAAACTGCAAATTCTCAGTTCAGAGTTGCAGTTTAAGTTCTAATCAATCCCACAAGGTAGTTAATAAAAATTCTTCACTTCCATTCCTGGTTTCTTTATATTTCTTTAATGGGTTTTGTTTGTTTTCTTAGAAATTATATAAAAAAAAAATTGAAAGAGAATCCTGCATTTAATAGTCCAAGAAATTGTTTTGTTTCTTGAAGTTCTTTTATTGTTTTGAAAGCTTAAATTCATTTCCTTTTTAAATAAATATTTTTTACTTGTATTTACAATCTTTTATGAGTAGATTCTAATTCGGTGGATTTTTTGGGGGGATTTAGCAACTGATTGTGGAAGTAAAGGAGAAGCTTGGAAGAGATTACCATAGTCTACCAGTAGGGAAAAATGGACGAGATGATGAAGAAATGATCCTTTGGTTTCTGAAAGACCGGAAATTTTCTGTGGATGAAGCTGTTTCAAAATTGACCAAAGCCATTGTATCCTAAAATGTTGCTCTTTTTTTTTTTCTTTCAATGGTCAAAAGTTTACTGTATCTTTAAAGTTTTTGAATCCGCTGCTATTGAATGGTTTGATAAGTGGAAATGTGGAAGTGAAAGTATCAAGTTGCCAAGTTAACAGCCACGAAGCTGTATTTTCTGTACTGAAGTGTAGTTTTCCTTCTACACTTACTAGAAATGGCGTGAGGAATTTAAAGTGTCGGAACTGTCTGAGGAGTCAGTGAAAAGTATAGCAGACACTGGAAAAGCCTACGTGCATGATTCTCTTGATGTTTATGGAAAGCCAGTGCTTATAGTAGTGGCATCCAAGCACCTTCCTGCTGTAAGTTCTTAAGTTCAGTAAACATTTCATATTTTACAAGTCTTATTAGTTTTCACATGATAAACAATGCTAGTTAATCATCCCTACGGTCACTGAAAGAAACAATAAGTTGTGATTGCTTTGCATATATGTGAAGTGTTGCTAAATCAAGAATGCCTTGGATATTCCCCCCCTGCATTTAGTTTTAGAGACCATTAGCCAAAATACAAACCTCATTAGTGAGAGTTAAGTTTGGAAAATGTTAGACTACAGAGAACATTTCTATGACTGAATTTTTTTAGGATATATTTGTAGATTCCTGGACAGGGCCAGCTCTTCCCACCCCTTATGTTAATGATCATCACTCGTGCATATTACAGTAGATCTTCTATTTTCTAAGTTCATATTAGAATCCCAAGGCCAACAATGAATTTCAAAAGGATCTCAGATGATCTTCTGATTATCAGTGGTTGAATGAGTTTTGATAAGATTTGTTTGCTTCTTCTTTGATCAACTTAGGAGCTCATGCCCCTCCTCTGAAACATTATCATACTCTGTGAATTACTGTTGATCTTCTAATTATGTTCTCAGATGATCATAGAGTTTTCATGGTTTGATGAAGGCTTTATGTTAACCATGTCTTGTTAATGCAATCTTTTTAACTCTAACAAAGACTAATTTGGATCTGCTGTTATTTGTTGTCTTTTGTCATTGTTTCTATTACTGATGGCAGGTGCATGATCCCGTTGAGGATGAGAAACTGTGTGTTTTTCTAATTGAGAAGGCATTGAGAAAGCTCGCAGCTGGGAAAGAACAAATATTAGGAATTATTGATCTCCGGGGATTTAGTACTAGGAACGCAGATCTTAAGTTCTTGACCTTTCTGGTAATTTTCACAATCAGCTGGTGATTTTTGATGACTAGTTGGAAACTTGGAATTTCTCAGGTGTGATTATTTGTTGCTGCTTTGGCCATTAAACTAGTGCTTTTATTATGCTGGCAACAAATACGTAAGTAGGTAATGGTTTACAAATTTGTCTACCTTCCAAACATTTAGAGAAAAATGCTCTTTCCCCCTTCTTTTTCCTAAAGAAAAACCAGCAGAGTCCTGGCAATTTTATGGGTTGGTGATGGAGGATGAAGGGCAACAATGAAAATTGAAACTTTTTTATTTAGGAATTTTATGATTATCTTAGATTTTATTATTTAGGAATAATAGTATTTATTATTTAGTACTTAAATTAGGATTTTGGTTTCCTTCTTAAATTAAAACTTACTAGATTTTTCTATTTTGTTTGGTTTGGTGCTTATAAATAAGCACCTAGACTTAGTTATTTAGAACGTATTAATATTTATTGAAATAAAAAATTTGAATATTATCCAAGATTGATTGTGTCTGTCTTGTGACGAATCCCCAAGATCAAGTGGGTCTCTCTTGTCGGTGAATTTCAGTTTTTAATCTGAATTAGCTCTCTTGTTTGGTGATCTTGTTTGTATTGGTTCTGCATCAATTGGCACCCACCATGTGGTGAGGTATATCATATATAAAAGAAAAAAAAGTAAGAGTTGAAGGAAGGGAACTGATTGCTACTGTTGCGGGTTCGTGTGCAAAGGGAATTTAGGACAATAAACATTCAGCAGCAGACAAGAATCCAGTAGTGAGCTTTCTTCAACAACTTGCAGCAAATTCAATTTCCATGTGGATTTCTTTACTCTTGGGTTTGCGGGGAAGTTCTTCTGCACTTTCAATTGAAACTAATGGCAGTTTAGTGTGTGGCTAAACAAAATGTCTTTGAATGATAGAGAGTTAAAGGAAGATACATATGTGGCTGGTTATACACTTCATAGGTTTCAATCTTTTATGGACTTGCTTTATTGGCTTGATCGACTTGTGAATGGGTTAGTGAAAGTGGACCCATTTCTATCTAGTTCCATGAGAAGGGCGTTAAGTCCTACTACAAAGGCATTAGTGGCTAAGGAACTTTTAATGGGAATAGCTACCTCAAATGCTCCTTATACCTCAAATATTTCAAATTGAGTGGCTCATAAGTGCACTTGGATATTTGAAATTATTGTTAGGATCAAACTTTATCTTGTGATGCTAGATCTCAAATGTGACTCTCTGGTTGTGGATATGCTCAGGTGTTTTGTGGAAAGTTTCACAGACAACTATTCCAAAGGCATGTTCTTTCACATGAAGTATATGATGTTTGAGATTTTCTAGGAAAATCATAAAATTCCAATGGAACTAGTCTTTCTTCTTTTGGACAATATGAGATTGGATAACCAAGTTGTCTCATTTAGTGCACTTAAGCTAGTTGAGAGTGTTTTTGTCAATTGCATTTCAGAGCTTACTCTTTACGTGAATAAAGCAGCGCAACAATTAGGCTTTCCTGTTGGCCACTATAATAAAGTTGTCGCTGACATCTATGTACAATCCAAGCCTTTGGAGTAAAGTGACAATCTGACTGAAGGTGAGGAGATCAAACATGACCAATCCGAGTTCAAGTTAGAGGATCAAGAAGTTGTTGTCAAAGTTAATGATTGCATTGAAGATGACATGGAAGAAAACTTGTTAGAGGAAATTGTGATCGTGCAAACACAAGATGGCATGACTTTGAGGATGAAGTTGTTAAAACAATGGATCTTGAACAAGAAGATTTCACAGTGTCACAATTTAAAGAGTTTAAAGATGAGGTTGATCACATTGACTTTGTAATTCCTTCTGAATTCAATCTTGTAGCTGAGAAGACTATCTTGTTGACAAAATTGAAGAAGAATGATAAGTATCCATGGCAAAAAAATAAAAAAAAATTCTTCAAGCTATGGAGTGCATGCAAGTTTCTGGAATTTTTATTAATTCGACACTTAGTTGAGTTTTTACCACCCATGGGAGAATGATGGAGGGTGAAGGGCAACAATGAAAATTAAAACTTATTTATTTAGGAATTTTAATATTTTAAGATTATTCTAGATTTTATTATTTAGTATTTAAATTAGGATTTTAGTTTCCTTCTAAAATTAAGACTTATTAGTTTTTTTAATTTTATTTGGTTTGGTGCATATAAATAAGCACCTAGACATTAGTTATTTAGAACATATTATTATTGATTGAAATAAAGATTTTGAATATTCTCCAAAATTGAGTCTGAATGTGTCTCTCTTGTTGGTGGAATTTTGGTTTTTGGTCTGAATTAGCTCTCTTATTTGTGGTGTTGTTCGTATTGGTTCTACATCAGTTGGTTTGCATATTTCAACTGCATCCAGCCCGTGCTTCCGTGTTTGGTTTTGTGTTCTTCAATGTTAATATCGTTGCTGCTAAAGAGATCCTGGTTCTGTTATGAAAGATATCTAAAGTAAAAGTTTTCAGGATCTCTCTCATTTAATGTTGTCTGAAATTATATTTTAATGTTTCCTCCTTTCCTGTATGAATATTAATTTCTCTTTCCCTATCACCTTGTTGAAATATGATTGCAGCAACTGCCTAGCAATTATATTGTTGATGACATGGGTTAATTGGTTACTCTAACTTTTGGCAGTTTGATGTAATTTACTACTATTATCCGAAGCGGTTGGGCCAAGTCCTCTTTGTGGAAGCCCCTTTTATATTTAAGCCAATATGGCAAGTAGCCAAGCCTCTGTTAAGATCGTATACTTCTCTGGTATGTCATTCCTATTTTTTCATTGTTCTCCAGTAAAGTTTGAATATCAAATTGATAGATAATAACTTGATATTAAACCTAGAAAACATGGGTATAGGTACAGAATACGGTTGCGATACTGTACAGATATATGATGTTTTTTTTTTAAAAGGAAGTTATGCTTTGCAGATACATAATCATATAAATAAAGGTGTGTGTATGTGTATTTGAATTTTCCTACTGTTTGAATATACAAGTAATGATTATTGAATACCAATTACAAT
>Ga0307516_10008084_pt1 | contig 11950 bp, 18 predicted proteins | sample 19_EM_MG_FD_203310 | JGI IMG/M metagenome (GOLD analysis project Ga0307516, IMG submission 203310) | Populus trichocarpa ectomycorrhiza microbial communities from riparian zone in the Pacific Northwest, United States - 19_EM | ecosystem: Host-associated > Plants > Roots > Unclassified | place...
TCAGCGTCGAGTGCTGTGGAAGCATATAAGAAAAGATCTACCTTCTGGATCAAAGTAATGAATGAAATCCTGGGCAAATGCCCGAGCTCGATTTCTGTATTCTTCACATCGTACGAGGTCGAATTCCTGTGCAAGCTTCGAATAGACCAGCTGAGCGAACTGGATAGCGAAAGATGACGAATAATAGTCGAGTTGAATGACGCCTTCCGGTCCGTCCCGGGACCATCCTCCGCCAATATAAAACGTGTCGAGACGATCGAGATCCGCGTTCATGCATGCAGCATCGAAACGTGAGGAGCCGACCTTCCGCAATCCCAGATTTGCGAACACCTGGATCAGAGATTATGGAAATTCTTTTGCCGAGATCTGTAGAAGCTACTGACCCTGAACCACAACCAATTGTTGTGGGGAATCTCTTTGTCGTTGATCCCAGCAAGCCAGGTCTCGAGGTTCACTTTTGCTTGAGGGCTCAGTGGGTCCCAAACTTGATCTTTGGCCACCGCGAGGGAAAATCCGATCGCAGAACATTCAACCATACGTTGATCCTTATCGCGCATATATCCCCAGAATTCGGCACTTGAGGGATCGCTGCCATTTGCGAATCCGGTCAGCCAGCGTTTGATCCCTTCGTAGGGGCCGCCCCCAGCGATGAACGACGCAAGACCCCATAACGGACGAGAAAAACCTTCTAGCTGTGCAGCTGCCTCATCATAGTTAGTTCCAGTATGGCCAAGGTGGATTCTGGCTCCCCCGGGCGACGTGTGCCCTGCCAAGGAATCGAGAAGTTGGACCAGGAATTTGGAGAGATCATGTCTAGTTTCCAAAAGGTTGGAAGAAAACGGGGTTCTGTTGATGAAATCGTTCATGGCGATGAACGAGAACTGTTGCAGATCTCTGACGAAGACGATAATGTATGGCGGGCCGCCGAGTTCCGCCGAAAATATCATCTTCCGAGCTCATCCGTAACCCGTTTAAACTGCAAGATGCCGTGGTGTTTCCATTGATACCGAGGACAAGTATGCTACAAGTCCATATCTATACCTCCTTTCTTCGTTGTACACCAAGTCTATCGCGTTTATTTGTCGAGGAGGGTCGTTTCAGCGATGATCCCAGTGACGCGGTACGGGTCTTTGGACCAACGATGAGATCCGGCGCATAGAACCAAGTTAGAGCACATACCAACGTTGGAAGCAGGACGTCTGTCTTCTAGGTAGCCATACCCCTGAGCAGCAACATGTCGCGGCACTCGAATAGAGGCACCTCTGTTCGCAACACCTGAACTGAAAGCAGTAATATGACCTGTCTCGTGAAGACCCGTCAACCTCATATCGTTATCTTCACCATACACGGCGATATGTTCGTCGTGCTTCTTGGACAACTTTTCAATGGCGGCGTCAATGTGCTTCATTCCTCCAGGCTCCCGCATCGCCTTGGTGCTAAAGTTGGAGTGGCAGCCAGCGCCATTCCAGTCACCCTGCAGGGGCTTGGGGTGGAACGACACCTTGATGCCCCATTGCTCAGCAATCCTGACGAGGAGGTACCGCGCCATCCACAGATGGTCACCCATCTGGATTCCCTCACAAGGACCGACTTGGAACTCCCATTGGGAGGGCATGACCTCAGCGTTGATACCACTGATGTTGATCCCGGAGTAGAGGCAGGCTCTGTAGTGGGCCTCGATAAGATCGCGGGCGAAAACTTTGCCGGTACCTAAGGGTCGGAGCCGGTTAATGATCAGTGTGATTGATCCTGTCAGATGGGATGACGTTACCTGCACCACAATAGTACGGCCCTTGAGGGGCAGGGAAGCCGCCTTTTGGCCATCCATAAGGAGTACCATCGGCATCGAGAAGGGTGTACTCTTGTTCGAGACCGAACCATGGTTCCTCTTGTACGACTTGGTCCATGACTTTTTTGGCATGGTGGCGGTAGTTGGTTCGGTTAGGCGTTCCGTCATTGTTGTAGGTCTCGGCGAGGACGAGAATGTTGTCACCGCCGCGGAAAGGGTCCTTGAAGATGGCAGCAGGTCGAAGGTAGACGTCCGAGTCGTGGCCGGGAGCCTGGTTTGTGGATGAACCGTCGAAATCCCAAACGCGAAGTTGACCAATGTCCGTGATTATCTTGCTAACGGTCTAGTGGAAGCGTCGTCAGGCAGAGGGACGGAGACGGGAGATCAAGAGGACGAACGGTTGTCTTTGAACGAAGACCTCCGTCGCCATCGATCCAAACATCTGTTTGGAGAGTCAGAGGATTTGTGGGGAGAGTAAGGAAGTCGTACATTCTGCCATGACCTTGCCGCCCTGGTCGAGGGCGAGGTAGGGGGCAAGGAGATCATTGTGGTAGTTAGACATTATAGGAGGAGAGAGAACTGAAAACTTGTTCAGCGTCCAGCCATTTTTAAAAGTTGATTTATTGTCGGCTATTTACCCGTCTCTGATTGGACGATAAGCTAACAACCCCATGGGGTCACCAACGGTCACACAGCCCTGAATTTACAAGCTTCTTGTGCCCAGCCGAGCCATCACATCTTCTGTGTTTTCCTGTTCCTCCACACTATCCGCTTGTGTAACCTAATATATCATGAGGCAGGTAGCAGGGCAATCAATACCCCATACACACCACTCGAAGAACTGATTTTTTGGACGATTCCTCAAGCTCTCCAGCAATAATGAGTTCATCCAAAATCTGCAGAAGGATTTGTTCAGCAAAGTTTGTATCACGACCGCGGGATCCACAACACACAGCATATGCTTTTTGAAAATTGAAAATCCTTTCTCGTCGTCAGTCAAACTTGAAGCTGTCTGCAGGTTGCAATGCCTTACAGATCCAGTTCACAAACCTGTGTTGAAAGTGACTGTATTCAGTGCATTGGGGCCAAAAGATGCCCGTTAACCCTCACATTCCCAAAGTATCGGTCAAGGACTTCGACAAAACGGTGGATGATCTCCAGCGTAATGAGCTCATTGTCCGAAGATCCTATTCCACACACGAAAAACAAGGATGCGTAGCGACGATATACGACCTTGCTGTCTACAAGGTCCATTGAGACGGCGATGCAGTATACAACAGCAGCCATACCTTTATACTCGAGGAAATTGCACATCCGTGTCCGACGTGCCAGAACCAGCTGGGTGACGTCCTTGACGATTTTGGCTTTGACCTTGGGTGCCAGCGTGGTGAACCATTTCGCCAAACGGACCTTGCCTAGATTGGGGACGTTGACGAGGACTCTGCTGTCAAGTTGGCAAGGGACTAGCCTTGTCGAGAAACCAGAAGGATATAGTTGATCATCGTCTTGCGCAAAAGGTGCCACGCCGGAGTCCGGCCCGTTCGTTTTCAATGAGGAATCCGACATCATCACAGGACCAGTGGAGTATCAAAAGATGACAAGCGACGTATGGGCAGTGGGCACAACACCAATGGTCCCGTTACGGCCGTAGGATATTCTGTAGGTCGGAACTACTACATACATGTTCCTGGTCGGGATAATAGTTTTCGCGGGTAAATCTATTCCGGATCCTATCCTTCTATATTGGATTTACAGACAACAGCAATGGTGTATTCCTGTCCCGTAGCATATTCTGTCCCGTCAGGATGATGGTTTTCGCAGGCCGGATCCTATCCTATTGGTCTTTGTTTGTCACGACAGCCCCGACGCCAAGTCTGCCGTTTGCTCTATGAATGGTCCTCATATCGTCCCAGGTGCACAAAACGACGGGTAATCGTGGTCCTGATCTCCTCCTTGCAACGTATAAACATGTTTCCCCCATTTTAGAGACCAACGCACATCCCCCGACGACTGTTCTCCGTTAACGTTGCGAAGTAAAATTATAGAGATTCTATCAAATACCGCGAATGGATGCCTCACCGAGCTCGGTTATTACCCTGGCATGTCACAGAAAATGCAGGCGCTGGAGAAACAGAATGCGGAGTGGCAGTCAGAAAACGTTAAACTCTTTCAGGACAACAGAAACCTTTCTCGCGCACTCCAGTTGCAAGATGAACAGTCGAAACACACCATAGTTTCTCTAGAGAAAAAGATTCAAGAGCTCCTCAACGAAAAGGCCCTGCTAACGAAGCATAATGAAGCATCCCAGCAAGGTGTTCCCAGTATCGCGTACCAGCAACTGCTTGCCGAATACCGTAGGCTTTATACTTACTATTCAGCTGCACGCCTAGAAATCAAGCAACTTCGCGAATATATCGATCACATCACCGGTAGTCAACATTTTCACCAGACCCATTCTCCCGTCAACTCCATAGCTGGTCAATCTTCTATCAGTTCTCCATCTTCATACTATATCGAAACACGGGTAGCAAATGAACCTGCGCAACAGCATCCGGGCCACGTGCCCGCCTCTCCTACTCAGCCAATCATTGTGGGTGAGTTTCAGATATATTATTATCCTTAAAAGCGATCGAATAAAGGAGCTTACAGTATCCGCTCAACAAGTGTGTGTTATGTTGTTCCTTTCGGCCGCGATTGCTTGAATCGTCTACGATCTAGCCTGTGTATCAAGGTGCCACCAACGGACATCATACGCGTGATTCGGTAAGGTCGGGGTCGTGTATCCGAGGATTTGCTGATCTATTACTGTAAAAATAGGAAGGAACTGTTCAGAAAGAGTTTTCGGTGTTCCCGGAAGGGAGGAGCCATCGTACGACCCCTATCGGACGTTCTACGGCCTCAGTTTCGCCTCCCCATCCCCATCCCGCCTCTTCGAATCAAGCTGTGTCTCTCCCTAGTAATGTCGTGGCATCTCCTTCACCCGTGAATGCCTACGGGACTCCAAGCCCTCCCCAAAGTGTCTTGCCCGCCTCTGAGCCATCGCCCAAGCAGCCGAGCCCCATCCCCCCTACGATATCGGTTCCACCTCCTTCGCCAGTCCCCATTTTGCCTGAAACGCGACTATCTGAGCACCATCCTCTCAAGCGGGGAAACGAGGATACCGCAGAAGGAGAGCCCTCCAAAAAGTTACGAACGGAGAATCAGATGGACATCGAGAACCCCAAAGACGATGAGGAAGAAAGCGATGATGAGGCCGAGGGTATTGATATTGGCTCCGATGGACTTCGGTTAGCCGAAGACTGTGTCGCTGCTTTAATCGATGACGACGAAGAGGTTGAGGGCTTGCAACATTGTAAACTGTGTGTGTGAGTAATTCGGTTTCTTTCTCATCTCTTTGGAGCATCTTCCAAAACGGTGTCCAGTGCTCGGTACAGTATGGGTTACACATCAGATCCACCGCAACCTTTTGTACGGGCAACGATTGACCAGTTGGTTTCGCATTGCTCTTCTGAGCATGAAGCCGCCTGGAACACTCTACGCCAAGTTTCCTGATCATCATGCTATTATTCCCGAGTCATAGTGGCTATTCACCTTGCAATTGTTTAGTGTTAGTCTCGTACACCCAATCGATTCCAATGTTCTCATCTATTATTCAGCCGATCAAAGACCAACTCTGGTACCGTCAACCAAGTCGTGGTTTTTTTCCCCCTTGTTGTACATGTCAGCCGCACACCTGACTGTGGAAGGGCAATCCCAAATCCGTCTGGTCGTCCCCATGCCATGGACAATACTTTATCTGCCGAACCTGTTGTGGAAATCCCGAGTACCATCCTCCTGAGCGGTTTCCTTCATTCATTCCTTCTCGGCATCATTGTTACCCAATATGCGAAATATCTGGCTGACTATCGAGACGATTCGTTCCGCAAACGAATGTTCGTCGCCAGCGTCGTGCTCGTTTCCGTGTACGTGTATGTTGTCATCAGTTTTCGTCGACGTGTTAAAGTCGCCGGACTTAGCTTGCAAACTATCTTGGAGGACTATAAATCATGGAGAACGGTGATCAACGACAGGCCATGGGTACATATTTGTTCTGCTTCTATGTAATATGGGTGTTTGACTCATCGGTTTCCGTTTTTCAAATCAACAGTCCACCAGTAAACTACAGTGGTCTGACCTCTTCTTAAACGGCATTCTCTCATCCCTCTGTGAAGGCTTCTTTGTCAGGCGTTGCTGGAAGGTCCAGCCCCCTATCCTTTGATGTAGCTGGCAAATAACCCTTGCTACCCTCCAGGTCTCGAACAGAAGTCCCTGGGTCCTCTTTCCACTATCAATCCTGTTGGCGACACTCGTGATTGCGATCATATACTTAGTACATTTCGCATTTCCTTTTCGTCATATAATCTGATGGATAACGATAGGCTATCGCAGTGGCCATCGCTTTCCGCTTTCTTACTTCGGGGCCCGCTGGCAGTAATGTATTCGAATCTTCCTCTATCAACAACTTGCAATTTCAACCTCGTAAATTCGCGTCGCAGACATTGCATGCAAATCCTCGCATTCTCATATCCGTAAGTCACAAAATGTAGTTGTGTGCGGAGTCTCACATTGACTCCCACTCCAGACCATTGTAGCTTTTTCATACTGGATTTACGGATCTTTACGTACGTTCAATCTTGGACGGAAATATCATCCTCCATTTGACTCTCCTGTTGTAGTCCTTGATGCCGCAGTCACTCTGATCAGTAGGTCCCATTCGATTGATTTGCGCTCCTGAAACGATTCATCAATCCCAGTGGTCAAGTTCCTCTGGCGTTCAAGGACAGGGTTGGTGGAACTCGATCACATCGTCAAAGAAATCGTCATCATTACACTGAAATCTGCGGCATTACCCTCGATATGTATGTTGGTGGCGGCCGCAGTAACACATGTCAGTTCTGTGAGTTATTTCTGCCTTTTCTCACTCCGATCAACATTCTCAATCAGAGTTTTGAAGCATCTCAAGAACCATCCCGTCTTGTTTTTCGTCCTCTTGACCGGAAAATTCTACGCGATCGGGATGTTGATGGCCCTCAACTCGCGAGTGAAATTGCGTGAGAGAATGAAGGCGCGCGACATCATTCACGATGTGGGTCGCATGTCTTCCAGTCAGTTGCGCTGGGATACAGCGAGGAATGGCGTATCTCAGCCTGACGCTTTGCCCGAAGTGCGCCCCACCCTGGATACACCAGCTCAGCCCCACCGTTCAACATCTTCGGTCAGCAGCAGAGTCGTCCAACAGGAGCGCAGGGTACATGATGAGTTTACAGAGTCACAACAACGTTGGGAGCGGGAGTAATCCAACTGAAAGAGTCCTCTGCTTTCATCTGCTTAACTATAATCACAGGATTGTCTTCCTAAATCATAGTAAATCATGGTTGAATGTCGAGTGCTAGTTTCTTCAGCAACACAGTCAAACGCTCAGCCTCGAATTCCACTGCAGTGATATTCTTATCGATGGTTATGGCTTCAGTCAGTGCAGGGAATGTGGTGGCCCCATATCCTGAATGACATCGTCTATCAATCAGGAAAGATAAGTCAACAGCCAAGATGAAAACTCACCCAACCATTTCCCAGGCGCAACACCGAGGTGCTTGTACCATTCCCTCTCTTTTATTCCGTGCTCCGAGATGAATCCCCGCTCGAAAGAAATGATTTTTCGATTCGCGCTCGAGACACGTTTCGCCGCTTTGATCAACTTTTTGAGAGGTAAATGATGATGATGATGATGATACTTGGTGTTATTATCCATGTCGAGGTGCAGATATTCTAGCCAAGCGTACGCATCAGCCTCATTGATAGAGTGATGTTTTGGAGGTTCGGCCCCGAAAATTGTCTTGATCCGATGTGCAATAAGACGGAGGAGGTGGCGGAACTTTGTACGCTTGCCGTGGTGCCCAGAATGAAGTTTACGAAGAATTTTTATGAGCTCTTTCTCGGCTTTATGTTTTTCCTTGTCTAGATCGAGGCTCGCCAATTGAACCTTTTTGATGACCTTTTTCAATGCAGTGAAATCTGGGACTTCGGCGGAAGATGCGGCTGCTTCAACTCTGGCGTTTATGGTCAATAACCTCATTAGAGGCGTCTAAAGATGCTTCACGCACTTAGCGAGGTAATTTCCAAGCTCCAATGAGTAATGCGTAGTATTGAGAGGAACAATGATGGAGTCCGTGAGGCGGAGAGCCAGTAATCCGAGATGCTTCGCTACAGCGACCTACAATCCAGGTGAAATCCGTGTGCAATTTATCAATGCGCGCAAATGAACCTACATGACGGTAGAAACCAGGATCTGCATAGATCTCCTGGAAACGTTGACTGTCGTAGATGGAGTGGTAATGGTACACTGCATCAGTGGGGGTGAATGCGAATCCCTGGTCCGAACTCGCAACCTGAATCATCGAGGTTAGTTCTTAACAAAAGAAAAGAGGTGTGGTAGCGAAGCGGCGTACCCCTATCCGTTGCAAGAACACCGTATAATCGCTCCCGCTCCCAAGGGGGCCAACACCAAAAGACTCTTGCCTCTCTTGTTCTCTAGCGTTGTGTTCAGCCAAGAAATCCATATCAATGGTCATGTTTGACTCCTGGAGCGTGCCCAATGGTCCCTGGTCATTCCTTGCATCCCATAGGGTCTTCCCTGGAATTGTGGGATGGGGAACATCGAGAGCAGTTTGCTTGATAAGGTGCGCCAATGATGGTGACGCGGAGGCAGTCCACTGCGAGCCTACCACTGAAACATCGACATTGATGTATGCAACAGCGTGCTGAGATATCCAGTCGGAGAAATCTTCTCCCCACTCTGTGCTGCCTACGAGACCATACTAGATTTTGTTGAGATCGAGTGGTGGGAATTAGCAAGCAGAATGTATACCTCTTCTGCATCCCAGCTCGCGAAGAGGACTGAAGAACGTGGTCAATTCTTTTTGAAACTCCGAGTCCGTTTCATCATAATGAAATACCTGTGCGCAGCGGTTTCCATCCTGTTCTAACCAAGGCTCCGAAGCCTTTTATGACCTCATGGAGGGAGACCGTTCCACTGATTGGGTCGGCTGCTCCCATGACCCATGCTAGGCGGTAGTTACTGCGGAGGAACACCAGACGCGAAAAAATGAAAGTTTACCATCGCGGTGGCCACCAACGATTACGACCTCATTACGAATATGACCGGGTATGGCTGCCATAGTATTCCAAATAGGTGTCACCCGCGTGTCAACTGGTAGGACAATGAGAATAAGCGACAGTGAGTGGATAGAACACCGCCTACCGTGGTTTATCAGTCTGACTTTGGATGTGCTGACTTTTCCACTGAGCTTCCTCTTACTGTCTTCGCTGATGACGTATATATCACCTATCTCTTTTAAGAGCCGCTCAGCATTTCTCCAAGATATCGGTAAGCTTGGTATCGTCGGTATGTTAGTACCTTCCGTTCGCTCTGCATTCTCGTATGCTGGATAGCCTGGGGTTGTGGGGTCTCCTGGATAAAATGAGAGGTATTGAACGCTACCACGTTGAACGGCAGTGGGGTTTCTGGCAGGTCCTGCCGGGTACGGGGGAAATCCGTTTTCAACCGTAATGAAACCGTCATCGCGGGGATCAGAGTAGATTAGAACCCCCACTGCGCCTAATTCAATGGCTCGTTTGATCTGCGAGGAGTGAGGCACCGTTTTAGGTCAATGTAGAACGGGGAACACCTTTAGACCACGGAAAAGGCGGCCATAACGAGTGATGACAATCTTTCCAGTCACGTTGGCACCAGTTGATACTAATTCATCGTAATCCTGCAGCACGACACAAGTCAGTGAGAGGTTGAGCATAACATTCCGGAGATCACCTCCTTAGATCCATAATTAGCATAAACAAGATGTCCTTCAACTTCACCATCTCTACTCAAACCGTGCCAAGTTGGCACATGGCCCTTGTATTTATGTGCATCTTCGTCAAGAGGATCCCCGTCTTCTTCGAGATCTGCGGTCCAGACAGGATTACCATCATCTGCAAGAATGTGCAAGCTGCGGTCCAGAGGTGTGTTAAGCACCGGGTAATAGATGTCGATCCACGCAGAAGGCCGGGTGATTCCGGGAGAGGTCAATCGGAGGGTCGCATTACGAGACTCGGGAGAACCAGCAGGGAAGATGGGCTCAACTCGTGGTACGGAGATGTTAAACTCGGATTGGAATAGTTCAAGAATGACTTTGGCGTCGTCAAAGTCTTCCAGGGAACCAGCAAGATGGGGATGGTTAGCGTATGCACGGGATGCCGCAAGCGCACTTTGAGGGTTGGGTACAGATCTGCAGGGATTGAATTACTGGCAACCAGACATGACCAGCTCGGGACATACAAGAAGAGGTCTTCGCGTTGCTTCAAAGTGGGAACTCCGCGATCGAGTTCTTTCTCGGTGCTTACAAGAAGTTTGAATAAGAACCAGAGGGCGAGGCCCACAGCAACGCGAGCAAATGCTCGACGATGTGGTGCGCGGTGTTGACGGCCACGAGCGCCGGGGTCCACGGCCGGAAGGGGGATCGCCACCTTCTCGTCACAAGCCATGATGATTAGGACTTGAGGACCATTGACTCGAGGTGTTCACTGTTCCTGCATCTTTGATTACGTTACGTATCATCTATAAATAAATGACTACGGATGTGGGAAAGTGGGCTATTAGTCATTTTAGTCAGCTGTTCTCACGCGCAACATCTTTTGGTAAACCACACACACACACAAGACAATCCTCTGCACACCCTTCCTTTGCTCCTACCTCCCCATTTAATGTGTCTTCACGTGTCATTTTGTGTCTTTTGACTGTATAAGGTGATTCTAACTCATTTTAATGCTTTTGACACATTTTTTACATGTATTTTACAGTTTTTCTCTCTTTTTGACCGCTTTTTTGGGTTTTTGAGGTGTACGTTCTGTCTTTCTCTCTCTTTATAGCTGATTCACATCTTTTACAGTCTTTTATACCTCTTTACCATCTGGGTTGAGCTCATCACTGTCCCCTGCAGTGGTTGGACACAGTTCCAAGCATATTTGAGGCACATGTTAGTAGGATCTTTAAGTTTATTAGCTACACCATTCTTAACTGGATTTTATAGTAAAGATTTATGTAATATGTAATTTTCATATGGAGTAGTATTATTACTAATAATTATTATATTTTTAATTTTTATGTTGTAACTAATAAATTTTGTACTAGTAAAGTGTTTTCACTTATACCAATAAGTGGTACTATAATTAAGAACCATGCAAAATAAAATGCAGTAGCAACTTGACCTATAAATACATAAGGTTCAGTTGGATGTTGACTTCTGATCCACATTAATATTATGAAATCTACTACAAAGAACCAAAAGAATAATTTCATAGCTGGTCTAAATGTTGAACCTCTAACTCTAGATAGATCTGTTAAAGGTCAAAGTAAAGTCCCAGTGAAGTCCTACCTCCCTGGCTGCCCCTTTTTCAACAAAAGGAGTGTCTGCCAGTTGCTATTTGGCCATTTACAGTATTTGGTCAGTGTTGGATTTGCAAGCTGTCGAGAATCAGGACAGATTGCCGCGTGAATCCCCGTCATTCGCGCGCCACCGTTTCATGTTACTATAGTTCTTGTTTACTATCTCTATTCCACTATATTACATATATTGTTCCTCTGTTGTTCCCTGATGTTTCAAGACTAACCTCTTTAGCCATTCCTTTCGTTTATAATTCATTCCCTGTTATCATCTACTTACAGTAGTGTATGGAATTCTATATACTTAAACGACACATTTTCGTCTTCTCCCTCAGCCATTTGACCATGCAAACGCTGAGGTGAGAACAATACTCTTTCCTTTACTTATCTTGTACTGATATATACCGAAAACCTAGATTTAGTGTCTAGGTAAATATACTTAGCCGTTTGACCATGCAAACACTGAGATTTAGTGTCTAGAATCTTACAGTCAGGACCTCTCTCTGAGCTGCAGTATACAGGGAGATTTTTATGCTCCATTTTCAACTGTTGCTGCCACCACCAATTTCTCATTTGTGCTCTGGAACTGGATTCTTCTGCTGGGCTGTGGCACATGGTTTGTCTCATTTGTCTTTATGGACCAGAACCTTCCAGGTACCTCTGCTTGGCATCAGGTTCAGGCTTGA
>Ga0307516_10008085_pt1 | contig 11949 bp, 5 predicted proteins | sample 19_EM_MG_FD_203310 | JGI IMG/M metagenome (GOLD analysis project Ga0307516, IMG submission 203310) | Populus trichocarpa ectomycorrhiza microbial communities from riparian zone in the Pacific Northwest, United States - 19_EM | ecosystem: Host-associated > Plants > Roots > Unclassified | place...
ATACTCTATTACTCTTTTAATAATATATATATATATATATATATATATATATATATATATATATATATATATATATTGTTGACATTGTACTAAATCCTACTCTATTGCCAATGATCAAGCTTGATTGTGTACAAGCAGGAAACAATAACGGGAGATTGATCTGCATTAATTGTCATGATTGACAAGTTACTTGGCTTGATTTGCTTGACTAATTTCCTATAACACTCCCCCCTCAAGTTGGGAGTGTATGTTAATGACACCCAACTTATGAAGCAAGACTTCATATTGAGTGGAGTTTAATGATTTAGAGCGTATTTGGTATTGCGATTGTTGTTGTGGTTTTAAAAAAGTTGTTTTATAAAAAGTACTTTTAGTTGAGGTTGGTTTGAAAAAAATAGGTGTTTGGTTAAAACTATGGTTAAAATTGAGGTTGAACAAAAAGTAGTTTAATGTGTTTAGTTAAAAAAATGCTTTTCAAATTGAGGTTATATATATATATATTGTAGATTTAACTACTGTTATTACATCATGAAATAAATAATATTGATATTAAATATTTTTTATTATTCCATTAAACTATGTGCAATGTCATCACATACGAAATAAATCTATCAAATAAGGACTATATTTTCCATGGTTTCTTAAGCGCACAACAACAAAAACTGAAGTTTTTGTTACGTCATTAAGCAATTTCCTTCTAATTTTTTGAATAAAACACAATTAAAATAAAAATAAAAACTGATTTTTTTTAACTGGGTCGAACCTAGCAAGAACATAATTGGAATTGGGATCAAATTCCACAAATGTTACGTCATCATGCGATATCCTTCTAATTTATGTAGTGTTATTAAATAATATTAAATACTAGTTTTTCGAGTAAAACTCAATTTTTTAAAAAAAAATTACAATTTCATTACGTACAAAATTCATTCGACAAGAACTACAGTTTTCTAAAAATTTTTGAGCGTGCAATAAAATTAGGTAAAATATTATCATTTATCAAAATTGAGATTACAATACGAGTAAATTTAATTCATCTTAAACTAATTTAAAAAAAAAACAAATTCAAAAATATTGTTCACGTTCACGTGAATAGTACGAGTGAAATCACTTAACTGCACTGGTTTTTTTTTAAAAAAAAAAACAGTGAAACTTTTCATGTGAACAGTGCCAGTGAATTAATTCACTCGCACTGGTTTTTTTAAATTTAAAAAAAAAAAAAAAAAAAACCTGTTCACTTTAGTGAACAACTACAGTGGAGCAAGTTTTATTTTCGTGTATGATAAAGCACACAAACTACTGCCTTTTAACATTATGGTCCCACAAACCAGAAGTGCAAGACAAATATGAGATGTCGATTGAAAAAACTATTTTTCCCAGACGAGAAGCAGCAAAATACTGCTTCTCCTAAACCAGCGGTGCCATGTGGTCCTACCCACTGAAAGTGCTTTTATTTTGATTACCAAACGCTTATTAACGTGGTTGCGGGTGAACCTCACCCGCAACCACGTTACCAAACGGCATCTTAGTAAACATGTCTGCCAACTGATTATGAAATCCAGCATCTTTGAGTGCTGATGACAGCTTGATAAACCATTGTCATTGTCTAGATGCATGTTTTAAACCATATAGTGATTTGTGAAGTTTGCAAACATGATTCTCCTCTTTTCGTCCTAAACTAGGAGATAAAGACATGTATACCTCTTCAGTGAGATCACCATGCAAAAAGACATTGTTAATATCTAATTGATGCAAATACCAACCTAGCAAGGAAGCAACACTAATCAAGACACAAATTAATTGTGACCATTTTTGTAACTCAATGCTCTCTATCTGATCGTATCCCTTGGACACCAACCTGGTTTTGTATCTTTCTACGGTCCCATCAGCCTTCAGCCTGATCTTATATACCCACTTGCATCCAATGGGCTGTTTATAAGGTGGTAATGTGACTAAGCTCCAAGTGTTATTGGCCTGTAAAGCATTAAGTTCATGCTGCATGACAGCACGCCACTGTGGGTGTTGAATAGCCTGTGAAAAACTTGTGGGCTCTTTGAGAAGGGTCAGTTGAGTAGTATAAACTCTTCAAATGCAGCAAGCATTTGTTTAGCTTTGCGAGATTTATCTAAAAGGTAAATGTTTCTGCAGATCTTGGATCTCATAATCATGAGGCGTCAACGATTACTTCTCTCCCATTTCTCCCATTTGGCTTTTTCTTCAGGCGAAGTTCCATCAGTTGGCTTATCAGGTTCATCTTCATCAAGAGCAATATGCGAGTCATGACACAAGATAACAAGTTCTATGCTATTTTCCCACACAATCCAGCTCTCAATATTTACATCATTTAAAATCTTGGAAGTAGAATAAGCATCCCTAGCTGCCATGATTAATTAGAAACGAAAATCATTCACGTTTTTCATCCTGCAAAATCCACAATCATGCATGCACAGCACGAAATTCATGCAAAGCTTAAACTAAACAGCAAAAACAAGAACAACTACTTTTTTTTTTCTAAAACACTCATGTTACTGGTGGCCTTAAATGGTTTTTTTTTTTGTGTGTGTGTGTGTGTGTGTGGGGGGGTGCAAAACTGAAGTTATTGGCGTAATAGATTCCTAAAGGTACAAAACAAATAATACATTTGACCGAGAATTTATAAAGTATCTTAATTGTATCTTGATGAATTCTTCTGATTCTTTAAGCAAGACCAAAACTAAAAGGTGAGAGGCAGCCCAGAAGCAAGAAAAAAAAGGAGATGATTTAACAACTTGCTTACAAAATCCATGCTTTCATGTGCTGACAAACTGCTTTGTTTGGTTTCTCTTCTGCGACTTCACTGGATAGAGAGAGAGAGAGAGAGAGAGGCACTTGTTATTTGTTAAACTCTGCGGTTTCAAGAAGGAGAGCCGTCTGCTTTGTTACTTTACGTAGCATATTCATAGGCCTGGGCCCGATTTTATGAATGGAGGGTTTTTTTAAGACAAAAAAACAACCAGTGCCCCTGTAGTTTTAATTTTTAATCGAATCACATCCAAGTATTTTTTCCTTGAAAATCTATAAAAATAATATTTTTTTAAAAAAAAAAATTATTTTTAACATTAACATATCTAAAAATTAAAAATTAAAAAAATTAAAATAAAATATAAATATTTTTTAAATTTAAAAATATATCAAAATCATATTTTTTATTTATTTTTTAAAATTTATTATTAACATTAACATATTAAAATTAAAAAAAAATTCCTTAGTTGCGGTGTTTAGCTGGCCGTGCACAAAGATGCGTCATTTTGCCGGTATGTGTTAATGGATAACTTACCTACCATTCCATTTTATGTACCAAAAAAGAGTTTCCCTTTGTCCGTGCTTAAGATTAAAGAAGAAAGAAGCTCTAAGCCAAGACTTGAGAGATGTTCCATGCTCAATAATCATGCTCAAAATTGAAGAATAAAACTTTCTGGAGCAAGTTTTAATGCAGTTTCCATTAAAACAAAGAAAAATTGCATGTTAATCAAGAAGAAAAATCAGTGTAGAATAACATACATGTCAGCTCCCATGTATAATTCAAGTTATAAAACAAAACAGGAGTAGCTTATTTCCACAAAGGATTCTCTATAGACAAACATGAGCAGAAGTGCATCTAACCCAAAACCGTATGACAACCCCCACATTTCAAAATCAAACTACCAAGTGAAAGAGTCCAGTCGGTACCAGACACAATACACTACCAAGTGAAAGAGTCCAGTCGGTACCAGACACAATACAAGCATGCGGATGAAAAAATGGAAGTCAGCCATCAATCTTTCTTCTTGGAACCAAGTACCTTTTTGGTGATGTCAGATTTCATTTTGCAACCCAAAGAGAGAGCTTCCAAAAACATAGAATCAATTGCTTGTTCGTTTTTCTCATACAAATAGAATGCAGCAAAAGCAACAGGAAGTCCTGCAATAATAAACGGAGCACAAAACCACACTTATTCAAACTGACTGCTGTTATTAAAGAAAAAAGACATTAAAAAATTAAACATATAATGGTAGTCGGAGCAGGACAAGAAGAAACTCAGGTAAAAAGGCTGCATCTGGAATATAATTAAATGGGGCAAGCAGAATTCTGATTAAATTGTACTTAAAGACAGTTATAACAGGTAAGAGGTCATGTCAAAACTTTTGGCATGGCTTGCTCTTTTCAATTTAAAGTATTAGTCTTGATGTAACTGCCACAAGGTTATAGGGTTGAAAATTGAAAGAAGGAAAATTGCATATCTGCATATTTATGCCCATACAAGAACAGCAGAGAGCGTACCTATAATAAATAAGGTCTGAAATGAAATGGCTCCAAGGAAGCTAAGAATCAATAGTGATATCACCACCTGTTCCATTACAAATGAAAAACCTTAGCAAATGGCACATGGCATCCCAACTTTTAAACAAGAATGGCTAAACTACCCAAATCTTTGAATAGGTAAAATCAAGCACTTCAAAAGCACAATAAAATTTGTAACAGAACTTATTTCTGCTGTAACTTAAAGAACAAAATTACATATTTAATGCATTTAGTTAAATAATGCAAGATTCAATTCCAATGTAGGAGCTCATAGCTACAGCAATCAGGCGGTAGGGCTTGTTATTTTACATGTTCGATAAAGTAACGATCTCTCAAGCAAGAAATTGTCATTTAGCAGTATCAAGTATCGGACGAAAGCTTTCATTACATGAAAGCATCTATTCTTACATTATCAGTTTAGTATCTTTGCATTCTGTACATGCAAACCCTGTTCAGAACTAGCATGCAGATGTACAACAGTTTCTGAACTAAGAAAAGAATGTGCAAATCCAAATATGAATTTACTACACTACAGAATAAGACTTGTAATAAGAAACCTGTAAGGAACAGTGAATACCTGGAAGAATAATGACCAGTCATTTCCCTTGCAAAGAGATTTTAAAACATTAACAGCAGCATTCCATGATGAAGCCACTGAAAGGGCAGTTTGGTGCGACCTCTCCTCTGACAAGTTGAAATATGACATGGGAATTTTTTCAATTGTATATCCAAACCTGCACCAAAAAGAAAATTTTACTATACAGAACTGATGTTCCTCGATTAAAGAGCAGTGACCTTCTGTCAGTCCCCCGCTGTATCAGAAGATTTAGGACATGCTTGGTGTTCGAAATTCGAGCAAGCAATTTTCTGAATTTTCAGCTTATAGATTATGATGTTGAAAACCCAAAACTTCACATGTTTCATTATATTCTTTAAAAGTGGAAAATTTGTTCCCAGAAAAGATAAATGTGATAAGAACCACATGCAAGGAACCACTGGCACCACATGTAAAACACTTGGACCTTTGGATTCAGGATGTGGCTTATAGATATCATATTCTTAAGTGATAAAAAAATGCTTCTTTAAGAAACAAAAGATTGGCTTATTGACAAGTGAAAAAGGAACGCAGGCATGCATACACTTTCTCTGGTAAATTTCCATGGATGAACAAGAAGACTGATACCACCAAGAGAAGCTTTGAAGCAGCAGTAACAATGGTGGACTGAGATGCAATGAAGTTGTAGTAAATTGCAACCAGAACTAACAATGTTATCAATGTCTGCTTTTTATCCTTCCAAAGTAGTGTATCAGCAACTGAAAATGGCAACAGCCGAAAATATATTAGTTCCAATACATGGTAAAGTTCACACACATCCACAGAGAAAGGGGGGGGGGGGGGAGAGAGAGAGATGAGTGTTGAGATAACTAGCTAAAGGGAAAGACTGATATCAACTTGTTCCACACCAAAAAAAAGTATGCATGGTATGATGTCCCCACAACTTTCAATTGCTAACATTCCTATTCTGCATGTTAAATTCATCAAGTTACCTTGAAGTGAAAGAAAAATGAAATGCCCAATTCTATCGTTTTCAGGCATGTGGAAACCAGCTCAAACCCCTCAATCCTTTCATCTTTTGTGACCTACAATCACTTGTTAAAATACCAAATCCATGGTTCGGCACAAACTTTTTCTATTTTCAATGTTCCCAGTTGCATTGTTTAATGTTTTCAACAGTTCAGCATCCATAAAAATGCAGCCAGCATTATAAGCATGCAATGGGTGATTCGTACACAAGTTTCTGGTCGATTTCAGTTCTATATAGAACTCGGCATTCAACAGCATAGTGTAAAAATGCTTTCAGGGAGCTAAAATCCTGCAGAGCCAGACATGAAAAATATGACGAAGAACAGAAATTGATGACTTGTACCCTTTCCACTTCCGAGACATATGGAGGCTTTAGATGGCCCTTCTCTTTTAGGTTGATTTTCAGCCCTTAAGTGTGGATATGACTCAAGCGTCCTTTTTAAGCCTTCCTGCAAAAAATCATAATCACATTACCACAAGAAAAATTACCAATCCAATTGTAGTGGAATTAAAAAAGGTAGTATAGCATGCATTTTGAATTGGTGTTTATGTTTGTTGGTTGGTAAAAGCATTCATCCAATCTACATTCAAGTTAGAGTGCGTGCTGTACTGACCACTAAGATTGTGTTACAAAATCTGAACTATTCAAAATGCACAAAACATAATAAGAATAATGTATCTGTGGACCTTCAAGCAAGTTAGAATAACAGTACAAAGCATTTACATTGACTGCAACAACAGTGACAATGGGATCTGAGCAGCTAGTAAGGATAAAAGCATTTATCGATTGACATTCAGGTTTGAGAGAGAGCTGTGCTGACAGGTAAGATGGTGTTACAAAATCTGAACAACTCAGAATGCCCAAAACATATAAAAATATTTTTTCTTGCGATGGACTTTCAAACTAGTTAGAATAACTATTCGAAGTGTTTAAACTTACTATAACAATGTTGTAAGAGAAACTGAGAAACTAGAATGGAAATATTTAACACTTAATGCAGGGTTTAAATCTAATTTTTTATAGCAACATCTAATTAAGGTTCTGTATAAACTATTCGGAAGGTGTAGCAAATCTCAACAAAAGTTTGTGAAAACTACCAAATAATTCTAGATCATGTCATGCAGAAAAGCAAATTGTCATGGGATGTTGGAAAACCTCAAGTGGTACAATAGGTGCATAACCAAGTCTATCCTTTGCTTTTGAACAATTAAAAGATCTGCTGCATGAGAGTAGTCTAATTCTTGAAGGTATCAGCTGCGGAACTTTCATCCCATATGGGCCAAATATCTTATATATCCACTCTATCACTTGTGCAATCGGCATCACAGCAAAGGCGGGAATCTTTATTCTTGGTCTGCAAACTACAACAATTCAGATAGCAGAAATTGTGGACTAGCAAATACATAAATGATTTTTGTTTCTAGCTTCCTGCATACAAGGAGACAATGATTTTTGTTTCTAATTTCCTGCATACAAGGAGACATGATGAATTAAAATGAAACATTTATTATTGCATTGTTTATGAAGAAATTCTATTTTCATAATTAAAAGAGAGAAAATACTTTATTCCTACTTCCTTCCCCCAACTCAAAAAAAAACAATAACAGTTGTTTATTTAAAAAAAACATACAGAATGCTATGCTATGTTGGGAAGAAGGTACTGAAATCTCATGCAATCGAATGGATGGAGAAGAAAAGAAGTAGCATCTCCTTCCTTTATTACATTACATTCAATTACAATATGCCATATCTATTTTTAATAATATGAAATAGGTTGCATCTAAGAAGCATGCCATATGATTCTAGACTGACTTAAAATCAACACCCTAATACAAGACAAGGAAGACTCGACTGGATATGACCAATGTGGAGGTTCAGAAGGAAAGAAATGTGCACAATGGCCAAGGCAAAAACATAAATCATCTTATTTGTTGAAAACTAGAGAGAGAAACAGTTAAAAATCAGGATAACAAAACTAGGAAGAAAGGAAAGGAAAAGCAAACACTTAGTAACAACTGAGTAATTTGATCAAACTATGAGATATAAATAAGCATTTGGACACAACTGGCGAATGAAAAGAGTTAAGAGAAAAGGAGTACCTCTCATAGCCAAGGCCTTCCAATATAAGTGATGTAAATTCCCAAAACTTTATGGGCTCCATGTTGGTTATAAAATATGCCTGCAAATCTAATCTAGTTTAGCTATAAACAATCTCCGGATCACGTCAGCATGAAAATAACAGTTTCAAAGCTTGACACTGCCCTGATTTAAGAGAAAAAAATAGAAAGCAATACATCATGGAATAATCAGGACCTTCTCCCAATTTCACTCAAGAACCTTCTCACTTATTCTGTTTTCCAGCATTTTCTGAAGCATTTCAGAATCTGGATTGATATGAACCATGTCGCAGTCGCACAAGTTCTTGTTAAAGCTAACATGCTAAAGCATCGAGAAGATATTATTTCTCTTCATATCATCACACAGCATATGAATTAGAAGTTAAAAGGGGATTTCCTTTAGACTACAGGTAAAGGGCTCTCTCAAGGACTTCATATGGCTTTGCATGACATCCTACATATCAATTTCCTACATGACAAAGGGTGAGATGTAGATGATGCACTTCGATCTTTATGTCTTCCTGAATCAAAGTGACCAGGAAGGTTCAAGCCTTCAAGGTGACTTCGCCACTTTCAGTCCAACTTTGACACAGGAAGGTTTAAAAGTTTTGGCTTGTCAGCCAAGGTAGAGGCTTGCGTATCAAGAATATGCTGTCATGGTCCTCATGGACAAATGTGGCTATTGTCTTCTTAGGCCTGGTTTCAACAGAGAAATTAGTTGACCAAATCTACCTTGTATTCTCTCTTAGTCATGCCATCCATCTTCCTTATTAATGTATCTCTGCCATGTGACTTGCAGAAAATGAACTGATACTATCTGCACACAGCTAGACAAGGACCAATTATCTTCACCTGATTTTCTTAAGCCAAATAAATATTGATATCTGTCCCATTTGCAGTGTGTATGAAATCTCACTGGCCAGAGCATCTCCAACTAAAATTGTGAATATAATCTTGCATGCAAGTACCAACCAAACTAGTGTCTTTCTGTCAATTCATGCATGGAATGAACTTACAAAACTAGAATACGATTGCAGGACTCAAACGCGAGATAGAAGTTATAAGCAGCAAGTGTACTCTTCGCAGATAAGAAATAGAATTATTGAAAATTAAATAATCTCCTGACTCAAACTTTGTTCTTGCAATCCTTTAGTTATATACAACAATAGATCTGAATAGAAGAGATAACAAGAAAAGTTAATGGCGTGCACACATGTTATTGAAAGAAAAATGGAAAAGCAGAAAAAGATGGCACCTGCCCAGCCGCTTTCTCTGCAACCTCTTGTTCTGATGCTAGAGCTCGATCGGCACATATGTGGGCATGTGCCACATTTTCAACATATGTGAAATCGTAGATGTTATTGCCGTCACCAATCATGAACTGCTCAAACAATAATAAAGGAAGAAAGATGAGCATTGGATGTAATGAAAGAAACATACCACATATGCATCAGTAACTGCATAGAACTGCAGCAACGGGGAATAAAAGTAACTTAAATATGTGCATGGCAGATGGCTAATGCAAAAGAGAGTATGGAACATAATTTGATGGCTATGGACATCAATTTTTGGTCTAGAATAAAATTTTGCAAATCATATCTAATATATTAGCATGGTTTTCAATAAGAATTCAGGTCAACATAACTTTATTAGCCATCCAAACTGATAATCTGACTGCAGGAAACTAGCATGAAAAGCATGAAAAAGTATTCAATAAAAGTTCAACCTCCTTCAAAGCTACATTGACTTTTCATTTAGAGCACACTTATTTCTTCCACTCCAACTACTAGCACTATACGAAGACATTTAATAAGTTCATAGAAACCTGTAACCAACAGATATTCAGAAACAATCCATGAATTTTGTAGTACTTAGTGATCATCTTCAAATAGCATTTGGTCAAGCACTGTGCATGGCTGCACACACACATTATCTCTTAAAAATCCTAATAAGTTATATCACATTTTTACTTAAAAGAAATATTTACCTTCGATTTCCCAGCCCTTGCAGCAGCAACCAAAGATGGAACAAACAACCTATCTCCAGGGCCGAATATGCTGCTAGGCCGTAAACTACATGTCAACAGTCCATTAGTACCATTGGCCTTGAGAATCGCAGCCTCACCTTCTGCTTTAGTCGCTGAATACGAATCGAGAGGCTGAGACAGTTTAAAGAAGAAGAAAAAGATTCATCTCCACTAAACAATTCATTAATCCCAGATCAAATTCAACCGAACAATACCAGTATTGCCAATACCTTATCTGTATAAGGCAATGACTCATCTCCATTAATGATTCCATGAATTCCATCAAAAACCACACTAGCTGAGCTTGTATAGATAAGCCTCTTCACTTTTAGCTCCACACATGCATCAATTACATTCTTTGTTCCTACATAAATTACAGGGGCGGGGGGGACCTAATAAATAAAATAAAATAAACCAGGAACTTCATAAATCAAATCAAGGCAGCAAAAAAAAGAGGTATTAACCTTGAACGTTGACAGAGTAGTGAAGCTGTTGGCTATTAACAGACGAATTAGGAGCTGCCATGTGGAACACGACTTCAGCTCCTTCAATAACTGAAAAAACCAAAATAAAAATAAAAATAAAAAGATTGCTTGAAATTACTTAATTAGCTAAAAATCAATCGAGATGGTGGTTATGTAACCTTTGAGTACTTGAGGTTTGTCACGGAGATCGGCGGAGACATAGTTAGCACGGCCAGATTTCAAGGCGTGACCGAGGGCTCCATTTTGCTCCTCCGTGGAGAGGGTAATTTGGGGTTCCAAATCGGCTATACGAACCGAAAACAAGTCGTATTGAATTAGCATTTCTACTAAATGGCGGGCTGCAAATCCCCTGCCTCCAGTCACCACGCACCATCTCTCCTCCCCTGACATTATCGATACAGACCTCCTGCAAGTAAAAAAAAGGAAAATCAAAACATTGCTACAATGCGGATTCAGTATCTGCTAAATTTTAAAGAGCATAGGAAGTGACGTTGGTGGCTGACCTTTTAGTCTCTCCTGCGATTGCTGATGCTTGATTGGGATCTGGGTTTGAAAGGTTTGCTATATAGTAAAATAATTAGACAGGGAGGAGGAGGGGAGCAAGATTGAGGGAATCTCCGATTCCTGCCAGCCGATTTCTATTTTGTTTTAATGGTTTATTCTTTTGTGGGCTCTCCAACGGAAAACAAAATCTCCGACGACGTCGTATCGTTTCTTGAATCTATTTATTGACTTTTTTTAGAAGAATTCAATTATAGCCTCTAGACATATTTTGGAGACAATACATTTACAATCAATTACATAGTTGTTCGTTATGGTTATTTGAAAGGACTATAATTATAATGCTTCAAGTTTACGAAATTAATTAGATGAAGTTTACGGTGCTTATACTTTTTAGTTCATAATCACTTAAAAATGAATGTTTTATTACTTAAATAAAGTACTTTCCTTTTATAACATGACAAGTAATTTGTTTTATTAAATTATAATTCATTTTCACAACTATTAATTTCCGAGTAATTAGTTAACTTATTGAAATATAAGATAATTTTTTATAACACAATAAGTAAATTATCGGGATATCTAATCTTATCTGCGTCTGCTCTCCTAATTCTTGTATTTTAATGTTAATATTGGTCCAATAAAAAGCTTTTATTATTGGTATTTTTTCTGATTTCTATATGTTTTATTGCTTGAGAACTAATTCAAAGTTAATTATTTAATTTAATTAGATATATATATTAAATATCCATGATTCTCAATAAAGCTGCCATATATTTTGTTTGATATTATATTTATAATTAGTATATATTAATAAGAGAATATAATTTATCTTACTAAATTTATTTCTTAATATAATAATGATAAAAACAGTAATGACTCATCAATTTTTCAATAGAGGTGTTGTTAGACAC
>Ga0307516_10008086_pt1 | contig 11949 bp, 14 predicted proteins | sample 19_EM_MG_FD_203310 | JGI IMG/M metagenome (GOLD analysis project Ga0307516, IMG submission 203310) | Populus trichocarpa ectomycorrhiza microbial communities from riparian zone in the Pacific Northwest, United States - 19_EM | ecosystem: Host-associated > Plants > Roots > Unclassified | place...
CGCGGCGTTCGCCGACGCCACGCTGCGCGCTGCCTATCGCGAGGAACTGCTGCCACTGGCCACGCTCGCCACGCCCAACGTGGCCGAGGCGCGGGCGCTGGTGCCGTCGTCGCAACTGCTCGCGCCCGAGGCGCTCGCGCGCGCATGGCGCGGGTTCGGCGTGAGCGCGGTGGTGGTCACCGGCGGCGCCAGCGATCGCCTGGCCGAGGACGAGATCGCGCACCTGTCCACCGCCCGCCTCGCGTCGCGCCTGGCCGAGATCGACGCACGCGCCGCCTGGGCGCACGACTGGCTCGACGCCGAACACGGCCTGCGCACCCGCGGCTGGCTCGCGTCGCGACGCATCGAGACCGAGCACAACCATGGCACCGGCTGCGTGTTCGCAGCCGCCGCCGCGGCGGCGCTGGCGCACGGCTTCGTCGCCGCCGACGCCGTCGTGCTCGCCAAGATGGCCACCAGCGAAGGCCTGCGCCACGCCTACGCGGCCGGCGACGGCGCCGGCCCGGTCGCGCCGCGCGCCGGCTTCGCGTGCCGCCTCGACAACCTGCCCGCGCTGAACCCGCTGCCGCACGCGCCCTCGCGCTTCTCCTTTCCCGAGATGCCCGTGTACACGCGCGGGCTCTACGCGATCGTCGACAGCAGCGACTGGGTCGCGCGCGTGCTCGCCGAGGGCGTGCGCCTGGTGCAGTTGCGCATCAAGGACGCCGCGGGCGACGTGCTCGTGCGCGAGATCCGCAGCGCGGTCGCCCTTGCCCGCGCCGCCGGCGCGACGCTGGTCGTCAACGACCACTGGGAGCTCGCTCTGGAGCTCGGCGCGCACGGCGTGCACCTGGGCCAGGACGACCTCGACAAGGCCGACATCGACGCCCTGCACCACGCCGGCCTGCTGCTGGGCATCAGCACTCATTCGTACTGGGAAGTCTGCCGCGCCCGCGCGCTGCGCCCCAGCTACATCGCCTGCGGGCCGATCCACGCGACGGCCATCAAGCAGATGCCCTGGATCCCGCAAGGCGACGCCAACCTCGCCTATTGGTGCGCGCTGCTCCACGACACGCCCGTCGTCGCCATTGGCGGCATGGATGCGGATCGCGCCCGCGACGCCATGCGCGCGGGGGCGTGGGCCGTGGCGGTGGTGGGGGCGATCACGCGCAGCGAGGATCCGCGCGAGGCGATCGCGGCGTTGCACACCGCCGTCGACGCGGTGCCTGCGCGCTCCCCGGTGCTCGCCTTCGCGCGGTCGACGCTGAGGACCGCGAACACCTGAATCCAGGCGGATCGACCCCGCCCGGATTCGCAGGCGGCAAATACCGCGCGCATCTCGACCGCCTGATCGGCCCGGTCGAATCCGACCCCTGTCGACATGCAGCTGGCTGTTCCCTTGTCCGACGGCGACATTCCCGGCGCCGCTGCATCCCCGGATGCCAATGGGGGTATCGCGCGTCATCGCGCCGCGAGGCCGCAGCGGGTCACCACGGTGCCTGCGGGGCGATTCGATCGTGGTGCCAATCGCCCGCGCGCAACGGGTCGATGAAGGCCCCCGCGCCGCCGTGGGAAGGTTTCCGGAAGGACGCGCCGCGTGGCGATGCAGATAGTCCGACCCCGACGACCGCCGCAGCGCGCCGGTCGCAGTCCGGCGTTCGCCTGAATCGCCGATGTCGTACTGAAGCCGTGCAACGAAGGTGATGGTCATGTCGCAGGAACTGCTCTCCGATACGTCTCCCCGTATTACCCCGATTCCCCTGGCCGAACGCGCGCGGGACGGCTCCGTCGTCGATCGAACGGTGAGCCCCGAAAATGGACGCATCGTCGATCCAGCCAGCATCCCCGCGCTGCTGCGGGATATCGACGCGAATATCTCGCTCGAGAATCGCCTGTCAGGCAACCAGGAGGGCGGCGGTCCGCTGCCGGACGCGCTTGCCGACCTGATGCGCTCGTTCGCCCGTCACGTCGGGTACGCGGGCGGGCGCCTGCGGATCGACGGCCTCGGCGTGCTCGTCCTGCAGGAGCGCCTCGGCGACTCCGGGCTGCGCTGGTGCGGCGCGGTGGGCGCGGTGTCCGCTGGCGCCGAGCGACGGTCGCGCACGCGCTCGCAGGAGGAGCCGGCATGGCGGCCGCTGCCGATCTGCTACGCCGCGCACGAGATCGGCGAGCTTCGCCTGCCGTGGCTGGACGCGGCGCACTGGGCGCAGTGCACGGCTTTCGCCCGTCGCTGCGGCCGGCTCGTCAAGCGCCACCAGGTGCTTCGCTGGTCCGCCGAGCGGCTCGGTCGTCCGCTGCAATTGGCGGGCGACAGCGAGCCGTTGCGTCGCCTCGAAGCCTTCGTCGAGATCGCGGCCGGCAGCGAGCTGCCGGTGCTGCTGCGCGGCGAGTTCGGCACGGAGAAGGCACTCGTGGCCGCCTCGATCCATTGCGTCGGGTCGCATCCGGCAACGCCCTTCGTCGAAGTGATCGGCGCGCATCCTGAGGGCACGCCGGCGCGCTGGTTCCGACAGGCGCGCGGCGGCACGCTGTTCTTCAACGGCATCGACGAATTGCCGCTCGCCTTGCAGACCGGCCTGTCGCGCTACCTGCGTTCGCGGCTGGATCAGTGGCTGGTCGCCTCCGCGGGCGCACTGGTGCGGGTGATCGCCTCGACGACGGCCGACCTCGGCGCCGCAGTCGCCGAAGGACGGTTCTCGCGCTCGCTGCTCGCGGAGCTCGACTTCCTGTCCACCACGATCCCGCCGCTGCGCGAACGCATGGACGACCTCGAGGCGCTCGTGGACTCGGCGCTCGCGCGCGGCGGGCACGCACGCGACCCTGAGCGCACGCGCGTGGTCGCGGCAGCCTGCCGCGACCACGCCTGGCCGGAGAACGTGTTCGAACTCGAACGCGTCGTGGCGCGCCTGGCCGCGCTCACGGCCGGCCGGCCAGCGACGCTGGAGGACGTGGTGCGCCACGTGCCGTGGCGCGTCGCCGCACCGATCGAGGCGGCGTCGGAAGCGGAGCCGCCGGCGGCTGCGCCGTCCGCGGGCGACGCATCCGCCGGTTCGCCGCTGGATCCGCTGCAGCATTGGGTGGACTGCGCGCTGGCGCTGGATCCGTCGCGCCTGACGCACCTGCATCCCGGCCTGCGCAAGGCGCTGATGCACCTGGGGCATCACTACGCGAGGCCCATGTCCTTGCACGATCTCGCTGCCAGCGCGCACGTGAGCCCGTCGCATCTTGGCTTCCTGCTGCGCGACATCGCGGGCACATCGTTCAAGCCGCTGCTGCAGGCCATCCGGCTCGATCGCGCCAAGGCGCTGCTGCGCGACGACCCGCACCTGCGCATCACGGAGGCGGCATTGAGTGTCGGCTTCATGGACCTGAGCCACTTCGAGAAGAGCTTTCGCCGTGTCGTCGGACGCACGCCACGCCAGTTCCGGGCCGGCGCATGACGTCGAACTCGCAGCAGCAGTACCGCCGCAATTGGCGCGATCCACACCGGTTTTCGTGCGCCCCGCCGGACAGATCGTGAGCGTTGCCGGAAAAACGCCGACCCGGGCGATTCGACGATTCGACGACATGCGCAACGACGCCGTGTTTTCCGTCATCCGCGCCAATCGCCGCAGAGGGTCACTGCCTACGATGAGTTCCATGGTTCAGCCTTCGACATGCAGGTGGAGCCACTGCCCCGCAACCGGTACCGGGCCGAATCCCGGCAACGCCTCAAGGAGAGACCATGGCATTCCCCACCGCCGTCAACGACCAGATCACCGATTCCGTCACCCAGGCCAACACCAAGGTGCTGGGCGACGCGCCCGCCATCGCGATGGGCAACCTGTACCAGGCCACGGCGCAGGCCCTGGCCAACGCGGCGCACAACGCCACCAACGCGCAGCAGCAGAGCTACGTCACCGCGCAGTCGGCCACGACGATGGGCGTCGCCACGCTCTACTCGATCGACACCGCGACGACCGGCGTGGCCACCAAGACCATCCTGAGCACCAAGGTCCCGGGCCTGGGCTGATGCCCCGCCGGTAGCCGACGCCCACCCCACACGAGGACACGACCATGGCATTCCCCACCGCCGTCAACAGCCAGATCACCGACTCCGTCACGCAGGCCAACACGAAGGTGCTGGGCGACGCGCCGGCCATCGCGCTGGGCAACCTCTACCAGGCGACCGCCCAGGCACTCGCCAACGCCGCGCACAACGCCACCAACGCCCAGCAGCAGAGCTACGTGACGGCGCAGTCCGCCACCACGATGGGCGTGGCCACGCTGTATTCGCTCGACACCGCCAGCACCGCCGTCTCCACCCGGACGATCCTGGGCAGTTGAGTCACCGTCACGCTAACGTCAAGGAGCCGAGTACATGGCATTCCCCACTGCCGTCAACAGCCAGATCACCGATTCGGTCACGCAGGCCAACGCCCAGGTGCTGGGAACCTCGCCAGCGATTGCCATGGGCAATCTGTACCAGGCCACCGCGCAGGCGCTGGCCAACGCGGCGCACAACGCCACGCTGGCACAGCAGCAGATGTACGTCACGGCGCAAGCCGCAACCACGATGGGCGTATCGCTGCTGTATTCGCTGGACACCGCGGCGACGGGCGCCGCCACCAAGAAGATTCTTGGCTGACGGGGACGCACGCTGACGCGTCCCGCCGCCTCGCTCTGTCCCTCTTGTCGCTGTTCCATTCTTCTCTTCCCAACCGCAAGGAGTTTTCAAAATGGCATTTCCCACTTCCGTCAACAGCCAGATCACGGACTCGGTGTCGCAGGTCAACACCAAGGTGCTCGGCGACGCGCCGGCGATCGCGATGGGCAACCTGTTCGTGGCCACCAGCCAGGCACTGTCGAATGCGGCGCACAACGCGACCAACAACCAGCAGCAGTCGTACGTGACGATGCAGGCGTCGACGACGCAGGGCGTCTCGACGCTGCTGTCGGTGGACACCGCGTCCACCGGTCGCGCCACGGGCGAGATCCTGGGCCTGAGGTAAGCCGGCCGTCGACCGGCTAGGCCACGCGACGGAGTCGAGGCTTGCCCGGCCCCGCCGCCGCTGCCAACCCGGTCGGCCTCCAGGGCGTGACCCTGCTCGCCGTGCCGGGCCTCGCGCCTGCGCTGGCGATGGACATGACCTACATCGCCATGGCCGGCAGCATCGGCCTGGCCATGGGGAACGCGGTTGCCAACCAGCAGCGCGGCCAGGTCATCGCGCAGGCCGCGCTGGTCCAGGTCCTCGCACTGATCATCAAGAAAGGAGCCGTTCCATGATTGAAGAAGGCACCGTCAACAGCCAGGTCATCGACGCCGTGACGTCGGTCGTGACGCTGACTTCGGGCCAGGCGCCCGCGCAGGCGCACGGCATGCTCGACGCCGTGCTGCTCGAGACCCTGGGCATGGCGATGTACAACGCCGTCAATCGCCAGCAGAGCGCCGGGATGATCAGTTCGGCGGCGGTGACCGCGGCGTGCGCCAAGATGCTGTCGGCGCCGTTTCCGAACCTGGCGCCGCCGCCGCCGCCGGCGCCCCCGCCGGTCGTCGAGCCGTTGCCTGGCCCGACGCCGGACCTGCCACCAGCCGCGCTGATCGCCGCCGCGATGGCCGAAGGCCAGACGGCGATCCAGGTGCTGCAGACGCAGGCCTCCGGCTCGTCGCAGGACGCCGCCACGGCGCGGGCCGACCTGCAGCAGCTGGCGACCGCCGCGGCGCCTGCGCCCGCACCTGCGCCGACCCCGACCCACGCTCCGTCTCCGAAGCCGGCACCGCCCCCCAAGCGCTAGCCGCAGCGCCCGAGCCGCCGCGCACTGAAGCCTTCCAGCCATCCGAGGAGCCCCCATGGACCCGACCACGGTCAACGCCCAGGTCATCGAACTCATCAACCAGTCGCAGCGGGCGACGATGAGCCAGCAAGTCGTGCAGACCAGCGGGGCCGGCAAGGCCTATCAATCCGTCGCCCAGTCGGCCGCGATCGCGGTGCAGGATGCTGCCGATGCCTTGCGCAACATTTCCACCATCGCCACCACCGCCGTCGGTGTCGCGATGGCCCAGTACCTGGCCACCGGCGAGAAGAAGTACGCCGACGCGTTGGGCCACGCACAGGCGCTCATGCAAGGCGCCACGTCGGACTTCAAGGACGTGGGCACCGCCGCCGCCACCGTGCTCAAGGGCTTCCCGCCGGGCTGAGCCCGCGGGCAACAGGAGTCAACGTCATGTCCCTCACCATCGCCGGCCGGCCGATCGCGCATTTCGCGTCGCTGCCCGAACTCACGCGTCTCGCGCTCGGCTTCATCGACGGCGGCCGCGAATGGGTCGGCTGGGCCTCGACCAGCACCACCGACCGCTTCGACGTCCCCGACGACACGCAGCTGGTCGCGCAGGTGCAGGCCGGCCTGCACATCTCGCCGTTCGCGCTGCTGCCCGCGCTCGGGCTGATGGTCAGCCCGGTCAAGCTGATGACGCTGGGCCTGATCGACCTGGGCGTGCTCCGCGACGCCGAGGACGGTGCCGACACGACGCTCGCCGACACCCAGGTGCAGCGCGTGCTGGCCGCCCATCGACTGCTCACGCAGGCCGACCTGCAGGCAACGCAGGCCTGGCTGCACGAGCTGCAGGTCGACACGGCACCGGTCTTCCAGGCGATCGACTTCCGCGATCGCCTGGCGTTGCACGAGCTGATGAGCGATCCGCTGCTCGCGGGCTCGAAGCCGATCGACAACGAGGCCGCCGCCTTCGCGGTCGCGCAGGCGCGCACGCCGGTGGAGTTCGCCGACTACTTCCGCATGTACGTGCTCGCGTCCACCACGCTGCCGCCCGACTCGTCGCCGGCGCAGCGTGGTGCGCGCGCGACCTTGTCCATGGACACCCTGCTGCCGCTGTTCTTCGGCGATCTGGACTGCCCGCAGGTCGCACCGCTCGCGGCGCCGGCCGACGTGGCCGCGGCGGTGAGCCTGTGGCAGGCCGGCGGCCAGCAGGTGGGCTTCTCGCGGCTGTCCGAAGGGCCGGCACTGCTGATGCGCCATACGTTCTACGAGAGCCAGACCGGCGTCGCGGCGCGCCAGATGGTCAAGGCCTACGTGCAGAAGGCGCAGCAGCTGATCTCGCAGGTGCGGCCGACGCGCGGCCGCATGGGCCAGGACGGCCTCACGTGCACCTTCCAGCTCCACTCGCCGTCCGGCGACGAGCGCGCGGTGCTGCAGCTGAGCGCCGACGGCACCATCTCCTTGCGCGACTACGGACTGCAGCGCAAGCAGACCGACCTGCCGATCGATCCCAATCCCGCTCCTGCCGCGACCGCGCCGCAGTCGCTCGTATCCGACGAACTGGAGATCACCTGATGAAGACCGACACCCCTCCACCCGCCCCGTCGGACTCGCCGCTGAGCGCCGCTCAGGCGATGGCGCAACAGGCCATGCAGGCGGCCCAGACGGAGATCCGCGCGGCGCTCGACGCCAGCCGCGACGCCGTGCAGGCCGCGCTGCGCGCGGTCGCGCGTCCCGATCTCGACCAGGTCGCCACCCGCGCCAACGACCAGGTGCGCGAGGCCCTCGACGGCCAGGTGGTCTCCATCGACCTGGCGGTCCAGGCCGCGATGCGGGCGCAGCGACAAGCCGTCGAGGCCGCGCAGACGCAGGCGCAGCTGGCGATCGCCGCCTCGATGCCCGCCGCCCCGCCGCCGTCGCCGGACGCCTGAGGCCACCCCCGTCACCCCCGCCTGCGGTCACGCGCCGCAGGGCCTCGACACGTCCATTCATTCCCATTCATCCACGAAAGCTTCCCATGGCGAATACCTTTCCCCCCGACGGCCCCGCCGGCGCGGGCACGGCCAATCCCACGCTTGGCGTGCTCCAGGTGCAGATCACCTCGGACCAGGCGAAGACCACGCGCCTGGGCATCGCGCTGACGGTGGAAGGCGACGCCGCGCCGGCCATGCTGTACCCGCGCCCCGGCCGGGTGGCCGGCTACGACTGGTACTTCACGCGCAACCAGCAGGACGCCGACGGCCTGGTGCTCTCCGCCGACGGCGACGTGGAGTGCGGCCGCAACTTCGCCGTGCACGGCGTGACTACCTGCGCGGGCGGGTTCGCCGCCTCCACCGACTTCGTCGCCGCCTGCGACGGCCGCTTCGCCGGGAACCTGCGCGTCGCCGAGACGCTCACTGTCAACGGCCCGGCCACCTTCCGGGACAACCTCGCGGTAGCGGGGGCACTGAACATCAAGAACTGGCAGATCAGCGTGCCCGACTACGTGTTCGAGCCGGGCTACGCCCTGCCGCCGCTGCGCGAGGTCGAGGCCTTCGTCGGGGCACACGGCCACCTCCCCGAGGTACCGCCGGCCGCCGAGCTCGCGCGCGACGGCATGGACGCCGCGAGCATGCTGCTGACGCTGCTGAAGAAGGTCGAGGAGCTCACGCTGCACCTGATCGGCCACGATCGGCGGCTGGCGGCGGTCGAGGCCGCGCCCGCCGGCGCCGGGAGCCGGCCATGACGCTGCAGGACTGGCTGGCCACGCCGGTGATCGTCGCGCTGCCCGACATCCACGGCCAACGCGAGGCGCGACTCCAGGCCGAGTTCCTCTTGCGCCAGCCCGGGCTCGTGAAGACCTTCTTCATCGAATACGAGAGCACGGCCAGCACGAGCGATCCGGTGCTGCAGCACGACTACGGCCGACTGCTCAACGCCGCCATCAGCGAGATGCTCGACCGCGGCACCAGCGCGACCGTCGCGCGCCGGGTGCTGCCCAGCTACTTCAGCAGGCTCAACCCCGCCGACGCGCAGCCCAGCCTCGTCAGCCTCGCCGCGACGGCCATCGGCAACGGCGTCCAGGTGCTGGCCGCCGACATGGACTACGCCGCCGCGGTGGACGAGCTCGCCAAGGAGGCGCTCGCGCCGATCAACCTGTTCCTGTCGGCGGGGCTGAGCATCCGCGACCGCGCCGCGTCGCGGACGATCGCGAACTACCTGGGCGTGGCGACCGCCGCGGCCAGCGGCCGGCTGATGCTGTGGGGCGCCAACCACTTCACGGAGAACACCGCCACCGAGTCGTACTGCGACACGCGATTGCAGATCCATCTGGCGCAGCTGGGGCTGCCGGTCCACGTCGCGACGGCGCAGGAGATGGCACCATGACCGCGCCGAAGGGAGACCGTTCATGATCGTCTCGTGCAACGGACAGCCCGTCCTCACGTTCGCCGCGAACGGCGACATCAGCTTCGGGCCGTATTACCAGGACCACAACCTGGCCGACCCGGCGGCGCCGGGGGCGCTGCAGATCTGCGCGCCGGGGGGCCAGAGCGTGCTCGCGTCGCGGGCGATGGCCCATGGAAAAAATGACACCGTCGCCGACATCACGCTGCGCGGGCGCTTCAGCGCCCAGGCGGTGTTCCCGGTTCTGCGTGGCCTCGGATTCCGCGCGCCCGGCGGCACGCTGGTGGCGGAACTCGGCGCCGGCGGCGACCTGCTGGCGAAGGGACGCGACGTCAGTCCGCTGCCCAACCCTGGCAGCCACTGCGCGTGGGAGGTCGAAAATTACACCTACGCGGCGCCCGGCCTCGACTATGCAGGCGCCCTGCAGGGGCCGTACACGATGTTCAGCAATTTCAACGAGGCCCACTGGCTCACGCGCACCATCAATCTTTCCAGCGTCTACGCCGGCATCGCTCTCTACTGGCCATTCAAGATCAGCAACCTGCCGATCAACGGCCTGCTGTGCGTGCCGAAAGCGCCTGCGGCCGGACCGTTCCCGCTCATCGTCTTTGCGCACGGCAACCACCGGCCGATCGACAACTCGACGCCAGGCTATCTCTATCTGTGCGAGGCGCTGGCCTCGCACGGCATCATTGCCGCCACGATCGACGTCAACTTCCTGAATGGCTTCAAGGACGGCGAGATCGCCGCGCGAGCCCTGGTGCATCTGGAACACGTCCGCCAGTTCCGGATGTGGAATGAACTGCCGGGGCATCCGCTGTTCGGCAAGGTGGACCTGTCGCGCATCGTCGTGGTGGGCCACTCGCGCGGCGGCGAGGCGGTGGCGGTCGTTTCGACTCTCAACCGCATGACCAACTTCGTGCCGGGACTGGGGAAGCCTGCCGTGGCGCTGGACGGCTCGGGGTTGCCGGCACTCGGGCCCTACCAGTTCGCGCTGCGCGGCCTGGTCGCGATCGCGCCGACCGACTATCGATACTTCCCGGTGGCGCCTCAGCTCCCGGCGCGCGTGACCGCGACCGTCGTCGACGCCGTCGACTACCTGTTGATCCACGGAACGAAGGATGCCGACGTCGTCACGTTCCCCGGCTACCGCACGTATGACCGGGCGCTGCCCTACGACCCGGCCGACATGCGCCGGCCGGCGTCCGGGTACAAGGCCTTGCACTGGATCTATGGCGCCAACCACAACTATTTCAATGAGGCGTGGGGTGCGGACCACGAACAGGAGGTCGCGGACGTGATCCCTCCGGCGCTGCAGCGGGCTCTGGCTCGCACCGTGATCGGCGCCTGGGCCCAGATCGAGCTGTTCGGCCGCAGTTCCTACTGGGAGTTCATGCGAACGCCGAGAACCGCGGCCGCCCGCGGATGGATCTCCCAGCCGGTGGGCGTGGTCTCGCAATATCACGATCCGCACCGGCTCTGGATGCAGACCTTCGACAACCCGGGCCTGCTGCAGGTCACGCCGCCGGTCACCGGCGCGGTCGACTCGGCGAACATCACCGCGCGCCAGCAATACCTCGCCTTCCCGGCAGCGAACCCCATCGTGGACGACAGCTCGAAATTCCTGTACCAGGAGACGGGCGGGCTGCGGCTCGGGTGGACGGCTGCCGGCGAGCACTACGTGGTCTCGGGGCTGGATTTCCATGGCAACACCGAGCGCTTCCAGGTACTGAGCCTGCGCGTGGGACAGTCCACCGAATTAGGGAACACGCCGGACGCCACCCAGGATTTCAGGATCCGCATCGCCGATCGCAACGCGGCCAGCCACACGGTGCGGGCTTCGACCTACGCCTGGTTGCCTTACCCCGACAAGTATTCGCTGCTAGTGAATCCGCCGCGACGCGAAGCCCGGTGCGAACGCAAGATGGTGATGCAGACGATCCGCATTCCGCTCAGCGTGCTCGAGGCCGCTGGCCTCAATGTGCGCGAGATCGAGACAGTGCAATTGATCTGCGACCTGACCGCCTCAGGCGTGCTGTATGTCGACGACCTGCAACTGTCGATGTAGGAGAACCCCAGATGATGACGATTTCCGCAGCCCCGCCGGCCTGGCACCAGATCACGGCGATCACGGTCGACAACCGCGCCCCCGATGACGCCGACATGCGCCAGTTGCTGCATGACGCAGGGGGCAATCATGCCAAGGCGCACCGCGTGGTGCACCACGTTTTCATCCACCTGCCCGCCGAACCACCGGTGCAATCGAGCGGCCATGCGCTGTGGATCGGCGACCGCCGGATCGACCAGTACCACGAGTTCCAGGGCGGCATCACCTTTCGCATACACGCCGCCGCGAACCTCGAAGCGCTCTACGGCCAACCCGTCCGATTCGTGCCCGACGTCGGGCCCGCGTTGCCGACCGGCGCGGCGTTTCCCGACCTGACTGGCCGTTTGAGCCGCACGGTCGGCGAGCGCTGGCATCACGTCTATCGACCCTGAGCCGGCGCGTGCGCCCGTTCGTCCTGTCCCGCGCGGCGGCCGCGGGCCGGGGATTCCTGTGCCGCCGGTTTCTCCCAAGAGGTCTTCCATGAAAGAAACTTCGACTGCTCGTTCCCACCCGGAACACGAGTCGCAACATGCGACCAAGCTCACGAATATCAACATCACCGTCTCGGGTTCCGGGCAGCCGGTGCTGACGCACGGCACCGGCCATGTCACCGTCACCGCCACCGGCAAGACGCTGTCTTGCAACGGCAGGCTGGTGCCAAGCCAGAATTTCGACCTGGATGGGATCTACGACATCAAGGCGGCAGAAGCGAAATACCTCAGTGC
>Ga0307516_10008087_pt1 | contig 11948 bp, 6 predicted proteins | sample 19_EM_MG_FD_203310 | JGI IMG/M metagenome (GOLD analysis project Ga0307516, IMG submission 203310) | Populus trichocarpa ectomycorrhiza microbial communities from riparian zone in the Pacific Northwest, United States - 19_EM | ecosystem: Host-associated > Plants > Roots > Unclassified | place...
TTGAGGTTATAAAATAATTTTAAAAAATATATATTAATATTGATAGTTTTTAATTTAAATATTGTAGATTTAACTTTTGTTATTACATCATGAAATAAATAATACTTTATATAAAATATTTTTTATTATTCCATTAAAATATCTACAATTCCATCACGTATGAAATACATCCGACAAGGACTACAGTTTTTTTGGTTGTTTAAGCGCGGAATAACATCAGGTAAAATATAATCAAAAACGAAATTAGGATTGCGATCAAATTCTGCAAATGCTACTTTATCAAGCGATCTCTGTCTAATTTATGTAGTGTCATTAAATAATGTTAAACATTAGTTTTTCGAATAAAAAACAATTAAATAATTAAAAATAATTTTTATTTTACTAGGTTGAACTTGATTCAATGTGTTTTAAGCTTTGAACCAGAACTGGTTTGGCCGGAACTGGTTTGGCCGGAACTGGTCCAACCGAAACTGTATGCATATTACACTGTTCATGCGAATTAATTAGCATGAACAGTGTAACATGCATACAGTGTACAGTGTATGCAAGTTATACTGTGCATGCTGATTAATTAGCATGCATAGTGCGTAAATATGTGTTGCCCATTGTTTACTGTTGAAACAAAAGCAGCCTCCTGCTGCTTCGCGATTACTGCGTTTATAACGCAGTAAAAGGTGGGACCCATGAATAGCAAACAACGTTTTTTCTGTAACCAAACATATATTTTCTGCGTTTTATTTTAACCGCAGCCGCAGCCGTGTAGACAAATGGATTCTTAGTAAGGGCACACGCGCTTGGGTCTTTTTTTTTTTAATGATAGATGGAGCAAATAAAATGTCATCCACCCCTTTATTTTTGAAAAAAAAAATCAAGGCTAGAGGTTTTTTAACCCAAAAACCCAATTTTCAACCCATTTGTTTTTACCAAAAAAAAAACCTACAAAACAATATAAAACCTTGTTAAACGAATCCATGACCTCAAAAAACCATCTTAAAACTCAAAATCAAAAATCTTATTGGATTTATATATATTTTTAGGCATTTTCAAGGTAAAAAAAACATCCAAGTTGAACTTCTCTTGTCATATGGAACCACTTGACATGGAGATCAACCATTTTGGTAGTCGGAGTCAAATGTCAAGACATCTTTCTCTTTATCACTAGAAACCAACGAATTTCTCTCTCCTTTCTCAAACCAGGAACTAAAAAAAAAGAAAAACAACATATTGAAAATTGATTTATGCTTAAACTTCAAAAAATGGAGGGACTCAATTGTTATAATTAGTAAAGAATGAGGACTAAGTTGAAGATTTGGGGGGGAAATCTCAAACAACACCCCTCTTCTTCTTGTGTTTCATTTTAGTCCTTCATCTTTTAGTTTCACCTTTACTTAACAATTTTAGCCAAATTAGCCTCCAATTAGGCCTTAAAGGGCAAAATTAAAAAAAAAAGATAAAAAAAACTTATGGGCCCAATGAATTAACAATGCTCATGAGTCTTAGTCCACAGTGCCTAGAGAAACAATGTTTCTCCATGCCTTTTACAGTATTTGTAATTAGAATTATTACTAGAATAGAAACAAAATAGGAAAAATACTAAGGCTTAGGTGATTACTAAAACGCATTAGTATTTTACTATTTTTTCACTTTGCATTTTTTTTTTTTGTTCTTTAAGTTTCTATAGTCCTTTGGTTTGTTTATGTTATATCTCACATCGGCGGGTGAGGGTTTGGTAGCTGGCCTTATTAGTAGTGCTGGTTGCTAACATGTTGTACGCGTTTTGGGGTGTCAGGCTCAGAAGTGGGCTCGCGTCACCAAGAACAAAACCGTGAGGGTTGTAAGACCCAAAGCGAACAATATACGACATGTTAGGCCGGACTGTTACGTTTGATATCAAATCCGACCTCACTGGCTGTCCGGTTGTGCCGACGAGGTTGTCGGGCTCCTTAAAGGGGATGGATTGTAATATCTCACATCGACGAGTGAGGGTTTGGTAACTGGCCTTATTAGTAGTGTTGGTTGCTAACATGTTGTACGTGTTTTGGGAAGTCAGGCTCAGAAGTGGGTTCGCATCATCAAGAACAAAATCGTGAGGGCGGTAAGGCCCAAAGCGAACAATAAAAGACATGTTGGACCGGGCTGTTACAGTTTATTTCTATTATCATACTTTTTGTTTTTTAATTCAATACTTCCACAATAAGGAATTGATCTTGGGACCAGTAATTTGATTTGGTTAGTTTAGTATGAGGTTCTTACACTGTAAAAAAAACATCATGATGTTGAACTGACGCTTGATTTTGTGAAAAAAATAGTTAGGATTTTTCAAATGATTGAGAATAAAGGGATTGGAATTGAAATTGATGAAAAAAATGCAGCCCTTTTCTTTTATATAAAAGAGATCAAACACGAAAATCGACGAGAGGGGAAAAGAAAAGGAAAGGAAAATAAACAAAAGAAGAATGAGTTGTCGAAGCCATGCTAGATCCACATGGTCACCTTATGCGAGCCTTAAATGAAGCCACCACCGAGATGATTCAAATGACACCAAGGAAGGTTGGCATCAGAGCTCGAATGAAGCCACGCATGCCTCCATAACGCAACAACCTTCCTCACACATTGGTGAGTGTGGTACAATGCCATACATTTTTCACCCATCATTCAATTTAGTGCTTTATTCTTTAGTAATTCTTCAACTCTATTCTGAATTTCATCATAACTAATCCCAATAAAGACCCAACCAAAAAGAGAAGAGGACAAGCAAAAAAACAAAAAGAGACAAAATGGCCTAATCAGCCATAAGTGCAGCACAACCGGACCTAAAAAAAGGGAAAAACATATCGTCATGCTCAGAGAATTTATTGTCATGCCCAACTAAAGTCATAACACAGGTCATAAGTTGGGCAAGTTTACCCAGTTTAACCAGGTCACTCAAAAATATCGTTTCAAAATTTTTTGTTATAAAAAAATGTTAAATAAATATTTTTAAAATAATTTTTTCTTTAAAAAAATCAAAAAAAAATTTTGCTGGGTCAATCGATTTGCAAATTCACCCACAAAGTCAGTTAGGTCACTTTCGGTCAACTCTCACAAAGTTTGTTTTGAAACTCGATTGGATCAAGTGAACAACTGGGTCATTAGACTTAACTGGATTTGATAACGTTGTTGAAAAGTTCTGGGGATAGTGCAAAAGCAATTGACTAGTTATTTATAATATATATATATATATATATATATATATATATATATGGTTCAATTTATTTGTATTAGGAGTTAATTAAATTAATCTAATTATTTACAATATTCATAATTTTGATTGAATTTCTTACATAATTTTGGTTATTTTCTTTAAAAAAAAACAATTCAGTCAAATTGATTTTGATTTTAGAAACTAATACTAAAAGAAAATTGAACTGAAACTAATTAAATTGAAAAAACTCATTAAATAAGAAAAGGTTTATTAAATCAAAACATGTCAAGAATAGCCAAAATAAAAGGTTTATGAATTAAATTTAACTTAATTGGTTTTTAAAAATTTAAAACAAACCAAACCAAAATAAGATTTAAAAATTTGAAACGAATAGCCAAAATAAAAGGTTTAAAAATGCTCATCTCTAGTCTTTATAATATTATTTTAAGTTATTATAATTTTTTTCATCTCAATACATCCTTAGGTTAAATATAAAAAAAAATGGTTATATAGGGTAATACAAATGAAATCTCATGAAGGTGCAAAAACATATTTCATTAAAAAAATAAAATAAATTTTAATTATTTCAAAAGTTTAAGCAGAAAAAATAGTTTTTTTTTATTTCTTAGAATTATCTCTAAAATTAATTTCTGTTAATTTTGGAATTTTTTATTTGTTCAACATTTCTTTTACTCTTTGGGTTATTTTAGAATTTTATCATTTGTTAAACATTTTTAAAAATTATATTTTCCTAAAGAATAATTATAATATTTTCAATAGGAAAGCGTTTTTGAATTTAAGAATATTTTAATTCTTTAAACATATTCCAAGATTTTATTTATGCAAAAAATATTTTTTATAAATTAAAATTTTCTTTTTAAAATTGTAATGATTGATAATTGTAGGAATTGTTTTTATCTCGTAAGATTTTTTAAACTTTGGATTTTTCGAGAAATATAATTTTTTTATTCCTAAAGCATTTGAAAAAAAACTATTTTAAAATTAATGTGTTTATTCTTTGACTTCTTATAAAAACTTTAATTTGTAGTAATTTTACAATCTAATGCAATTTAGTTGAGTTAAATTGAATTGACTAAATTTGACTATGTTTTTCACAAGCATGGATTCTTTTCTAGGTTGCGTAAACTCAAGGACACAATATGTTATGAGTTTTATCTGGAGAGTCTTGACATCTAATTGTTAATTTTAACCTTCGTTTATTAATGGATTCCATACACTATGAAATTTTTCATCAAGGTAGAGTTTCAATTAGAATATTCAATTGTTTAGTTAGTAGATAAAAATAATAGAAATATAGCTAAAATACATGGCTAAAATAGGAGAAAAAAGAAATAAAGATAATACCAGATAATTTATAATATAAACGAGTTGGTATGCTCGTGCACTGCCGCAGGCTTATAAAAAGAATATCTATAATGATATTATAATTGTGAATTAATGTTAGATAAACCAATATTTTATGAGGAAAAAAATTATAAAAATGTGAGAGCTGAGCATTGGAAGGTCCAGGATCAAAATTTGTAGCTAGCCTTGATGATCGTGTTAACGTACCAACTGAGCAAATATAAGTTTTATTTTCTCGCTGTGATGAAATATAATTGCATATGATGATTGCAAGCCTTGTCGTCGGGTAGTCATGTATGTATAAAATCTAGTTAAAAAAACAAAACATTGAAAAAAACTTAACATGAAATTAGATAAAGAAATGGTGCAAGGAAAAAGCGATAATAAAATTGAGCTAAGACTTAGAGCAGAAACATTGACATGATAGGTATAAAATCAATAATTGAAGTTGCATAAACGTAAGGGTTTTATATTAATTAGAAAATTTTTGTTTTTTTATTTAATTTTTTAATATTGGATTTGCTTTTTATTTAGTTATCATACTTTTATAACATAGATTATATATCCAGCGGAATAACTTAGTTGACTCTTTTTTTTTCTTTTTCTTAATAAATTTTTTTCTAATTGCATCATTTATATTGGCTTGATTTAAAATTAGATTTCATGATTAATTTATTTTTACTTTGCATTATATTATCTTGATCCAATGACTTGAGAATAGTGTTCAAAACGTAGATCTGAATTGACTTGATTTTATTTGTGTTTTTTTTTCTAATTCCAGCAGTCAACACTTGGTTAATTGAGTATTGAGCTTTGTAATTTGTTTTGATATGATTTTTATGGAGATATCTTGGCCTTAAGATTAAGGTTGTTGGTTTGGACATTTGAACCCTAGTTAAAAAAGTTTTTTTCTTATTTTTTTTTTATTATCTCGGTTTCATGACCAAGCTCATGGGTTCTTAAACATTGGATTTGCATTTTAATAGGTTGTTCTCATTTCATGATTGAAGTCATAAGTTTATAGGGTTAACTAAGCGCAACAATGAATTAGCCAAAAAAACCTCGTGAGAAAGATTAAAGTTACAGCACAATAATGCATCAACAAAATCTAGAGTATCAAATATTTATTTTCTATTTTTTTTTGTTATTCTCTAAAAAACATTGTAGGAGTATGATACATTATCTTGATGAACGGTATCTCGATAGGAAAAAATCATCTTGCATGGTCCTTGACAATTGACCAAAAAAACAAAAAACAAAGATCAAATTCCAAACAAAACAAATGAACAACGTAGATAATAATAAAAAAATTAATCTATTTCTCTACCTAGAATGTTTATTTTATTTCTCAAAGCAACTTTTAAAAAAGTTAGACAACAATAAAATAGCTCAATAATATGAATATATTATGAACAAATATCAGCACATCAACACTTATAGTAAAAAACACAACAAAAAATTAAATAAGAAAAAAACAAAAAATATCAATATATGCTTTCTCAACATTACATGACAACCAGTGTGTATATACAAACATCATAATGAAGTTGAAGAACAACAAATCCTAAAAATACAAAGAAAAAGTTTTTGAAAAATCTAACTAATAAAGGCAAGTTTAATGTACAACAACTTAAAACAACCACAAGATAAATTTTCTAGAGGTGATTAAAAGAATATAATTGCTACACCGATATGATAAAAGCATTAAAAAGCAGTCGGCGACTCTACCTACAATGATCAACAATGTAAACCTGACACTTTGTTTTCATAACCCAATTAAAAGCGCTCACTTGTTTCTTTTTTACCTCTTAATATGTAACCCAAACAAACACACAACCTAAGAATAATAATAACCCCTTATTAACAAAAAAAATCCTCAGCGCTAGCAATTCAACAAACCATCAAAAGATTGTTTTTCTTGCCGAAGTGAATTAAACACACGTACAATCATCATCACTCTGAGCTCAACAACATGTAGTAATTGCAACAATATTCACCCTAAAAAAAGCATTTAAAACTCTCAGACCCCCATCTTAGTTAAGGATGTGCAGAAAAAAGCAGCCACTAGCTTGAATTCTTGTTTCTTAAATTCCAAGTTTTAAATGCAACAATCATGCTCTTCATTCGTCTTTTCAACCACCAAACCGCAATTCAAATAGCATTTATTTCACTAATGAAGTATTTTTTTAATAGAACTTAGAATATTTATTTACCTGGGTGAACTTGCAACCATTTTTTTTTCTTTTGTTCAAAAGGAAACAAACCAAAACAAAAAATTGAATGTCTTACTTATAGGCTTACGGTAGCAAATACCAAGCTAATTAATCTACCAACTTAAAAAGGTTGGCCTAAAATGCTCATTGACTTCTAAATTATTTTTTATAAGAGGAAATATGTGCAACTAAACATCAATTGAAATGAAACTTGTGTGGCCAATAAAGAAATTTTTAACAGAACCTAAAATATTGACTGTCCTGGATAAAACAAAGTTAATTAATCTACTAAGGCTGGCCTAATATGCTAATTTGCTAATATGCTAATCCAGCAACTGATTAGAAGAAAACGATTTTAGCCATAGAATCCCAGCAGTTAAATTGCACAACACACTGAAAAGAACACCAAGCAGCGAAAACAATGGTGTATAACGCGACTGACCAAAAATAGCATTTGAGATAACTCAATAATTAAAATGGTCAACCTAAAAGGCTAAGGTTTCAAAGTTGCTTGGTGGCAAATCTTCAGTTGGTGAATTGCATTAGGATTGTCAAAGCTTCAAACTCTGTCAACATTCAAATAAAATATAAAAAACACAAATACAATAATTTGAACCTTTTCTTATCCTATATTTTAGTCACTTATAAGGTTGAGTTCATGTCTAGGTCATTAGGGAGGGAAAGGCTGAGACATGAGAGGATTGTTGCGGTTCACATTCGATGTCCTGCCTGTCTGTCTAGCTAATAACCTCATATTTATCTTTCTCTTTCACATTCAGTTTCACAACTGACTCCTGCGATTGCTAGAGGCCTCTAACTACTGTTATCTCCTTGTAGATTAAATTGTCAAAATTCCAAGATCCTCAGCAAGACCAATTGTTTATTCAATTAAGAAGAAGAATCAAAGTGAGTGGGTCCATCCATGAAAGCAGTGGCAACACGATCTCCATATGGCGCTTCTTCCTCTTCTTGTCACCATTATAATCATGTCTCAACAAAATTAGCACTCGTCTTTTCCCTGTTACTTTTTTTTTTTTATCAATAACAACTTTGATAGTTTTTTTTCCCTTGTTATAAGTTGCTCCTTTATGTCATTATACCCCTGCCATATGCATGATTCTGTTTCTGTCATGTTAATACCTATTTATCAGCTAGCTGCATCAATGTACATGGCTGGAGATGTGAAAACAATAAGGTATATTTGTTTGGTTCTCTATTAGCTAAACAATTCTTTTAATATGAAACAGTTTTGAAGAGGGTTTGGTTTAAGAAACTTATTCAAGGTTGACATCTAACGATTTTTGTGAATTTGTAAATAAAAAATTGTAAATTATTGACTAAATGTTATCTGTTGCTGCAAGAAAGAAGTACGTTCCTTCATTTTTTTTCAGTTTTGAAAATTGTTGACTAAATGTTATATATTTGATGATAGTGTAAACACAGATAAATGAATGACCGGAATCAAAAGGGCAAGCCATGAAAAGAACAAATGTAAATTACAACATGAATTGGCCAAATAAATAAAGATGAGAATCTAAAGCACAAATTCAACAACCATCAAAAAGGAAGATAACACAGCAGAAACAATTTTCAATACAAACTCCTAGCAACCAGCGCCTTTGCTGGTTGGTTAAAAAGCAAATGGAAAAAAAGAGAAGCTGGTCTCACAGTCTAACAAAGCAAGAAAGAGACAACCATTAATCTTGCATACCATAAATACATGCACATACCAGCAGTGTAAAGCAAACAAGCCTTAACGTGAACAAAGCAGCAACCCAGGAACCCAACCGAAAAGAAGGCTAGAAAAGCTCAACAAATCTACTAAAAATAGAGGAACCACACAGATTAATTATGGATGCATCAGAAAACAAACTAAACAAAGATAGTAAAAGAGGCAATGGAAAGAGAGAAAAAAACACTAAACTGATGGTGCAACAACCAGCACGAGAGGCAATGAAGAAAAATAAAAAGAGAGTCCAACAACTGGTGGGCAAAGAAATACACAGACTGGAAACAGACAAACTAAAAGAAAAGGTATTTGGCTGTAAACTAAAAAAGAACAGGGCATTTTCAATTTCTGGTCACACGAAAAACAGAGGACAATTGTTGCACAATGAATCACATGTAAAGAGTGGAAAATCTTATCTCTAACTAACATGATAGTAGTTCCCAGGCAAACCAGACAGCCCTCCCAATATTATAAAGAGACCAATGTGGCAGCAAATAGCATATCAATAATGCTACTGCCTTATTTAATGCGCACTGGCCCACTCATTTAATTAACAATGCAGAAACCAAATGAAAACAATGATGCCACTGCCTCATTTAATGCGTACTAGCCCATTCATTTAATTAACAATGTAGAAAACAAAAGAAAATAAAGGGCATGCGTATACAAACCAAAAGAAAAGATATGCGGGCAGAAGCAACTGTTAAAATCCACAGTTGCATGAGTCTGGATGAACAGTAATATTGCAACATGATTTAGTTTCTTTGTTAATAAAAACCTTAATCTTTAATACACGTAGAACAAGAAAGTCTTTGAATTGTCAAGACCTCAACTTCATTGGATCCAATCCAAAACATGTAGAACAAGAAAAGGATACAAATGATTTTTCCTTCGTGATCTCTTAATACAAGATCTAGATTTGTCATTTGCAAATACTTCTACATTCCACTTAAGCATACCTTGAGGAGGAGGAATCCATGATGATTCATAACACACTCTTACTTTATTAGTCTATATAAGAATATCATTTAGTGATCTTACTAAATCTATCACAATATAGCAAAAACTCTCATCACAATATTCTGTCTATGTTTCAATTTTATGAAAAAATAAATAATATTTATTGTTCTATTTTATTTTCATCTCATTGAAGATCAAATTATTATGAATATTCTGAATGGACCGAACTATTCCAAAGAAAAACAAAGATCAAAATTTTCTTTATATAGTTCCCAAGATCATTCTATACTAGTATAAGTAAAAATCACTCATATAGAAACTTGAAGAAAATTCATTGCTGCCATAACCAAGCCAAATATAATTGAGTTAATTATTATTATTTTTTATCTGAAGAGGATTTGGGTATGAAAAAAAATTAATCATCCAATTATCCAACCGAAAATAAACTCTAATGAATGCCTCCATGCCAAACAGATATTCTTCTTGCCACTACAACCCTTCAGAGCAGATCCATAGCCCTGTACAGTTGAGAATTACATAAAAAGTTAGCCTTGCTCTTGTCCTATGAACTTGCAACTTTGTGCAATCGAAGAACTATAAGCATCTTCTATGAAGAAGCAACCTCCATTGAAATTTAAAGTAATTTCTAGGCAAGCAAGTACAATACAATCATATATAATTGATTTCATTACTTGGTAGACAACTAAACCCAAATAACACCTAAAAATAAAAATAAAATAAAATGATTCATCAAAGGAAAGTCATCCCTAAAGAAATAACATGCCATCTCTCTACAACCCAAGCCACAATACCAACAAAATTAACATTAACTAAATATTATACGTAGCACCCAAATAGTTCTTAAATAAATGCGATAGCACCAAAAAAATCTTATACCATAATAAATAGTTACCTTAATTACCATTATAAGCATCAATTAACCAGTGAAATAGATTCCTGCAATAATATAGAGAATTAGTGTTGAGAACTTTTTTAATTAACATAATTTAAATAAATTATTATTATTATTATTATTATTATTATTATTATTATTATTATTATTTGTGAAAGAAGTTTTTAGCATCTTTGAAATATATGTTATGATTTGTTTTTAATTTATAATATTCTCACATGTAGATTTAACTAGTTTTTTTTTACTCATGCTACGTCATAGGTCAGATAATTTCTTTCCAATCTTAAAAAAAAAAAATAAAGATGTTAGGAAGTCAAAAACTTGATGCAAACTGGATAAAAAAAAATCTTTCAAAATACTAAAATATCAATTTATTGGATGAATTATTATTTTAAAAAAAAATATTAAGATAACAACACATTAAATTGATCTGGGTCAACCATGGTTAATATGCGAAACTCGCAATTCAAGACATGAGCATATGATAACCATATGGAATTTAAACCAAGTCAAATCATAAAGGTCAATTATGATGAACCAAATATTGAAGGTAAAAAAAAATTAAATCTAAAAAAACAAGGATCTATAAAAGCGACTTAAGTAAACCTAAATTGGTGGTCGGTACTACAAAGCGGACCGAGATAATTTTAACCAAACATAAAAAAACAAATTAAGGCTACATAAGTGTTTCTAAAGGAGTAAAGAAAAAATCTGAGACTCGGGTGATTGAGTTTCATAAGCTCATTTAATTTAATAATATGCAAAACCAAACAAACCCGAACAAATCTTCTAAACCTAGGTTAGTCCCTCAAATTCATAGCCCTTGAAATCTTAAACTCATGTTCAATAAAGAAGCTCAACTCCCAACAAATTTTATGTAAAAAATAAAATCAGAAAAACAATTATAGACTTGGTTCATTGAGTCAACTGGTTTGATAAGCTCTGTTATTTTAATATTATGAAAAAAAAGACCACCCTAATTTAATAATATGAAAAATCAAGCAAACTCGGGTGAATATTCTAAACCTAGGTTAATCTCTAAATTCGCAACAAGTAAAATCCTATACTTAAGTTCAATAAAGAAGTTAGATTCCTAACAAATTTAATGTTGAAGGATTAAATCAGAAATAAAATATATTCAAAGAATTTATTGAAGGAAAAAACAACAATCAAAATAATAAGGACTGTAGAAAAAAAATGATGAAGGATGAAATTAAAAAAAAAATCAATTTGAGAAATCACTTAAAAATATAACAATCAAAAGAATAGGGACCAAATTTAAGAGATAAAAAAAATTAAAAGGGATGAAATTAAAAAAAAAATCCCAATTTGAAATAATTAATTGAAATAAAAGAAGTGCAGCAAAATAAAAGGGGTTAAATCTCAAGAAAATATAAATTGAAGGATTGTTGTGATTGTTTTTTCAAGGGCAACGTGCTAAATGAGGTGGAGAGAAGCGAATCATAAAACACCTCGGAAGGCCATTTTTAGTACTACCGCATGCATCACTTGAATATAGCGAGGTGACTTCCATGCTAGCGTATGCGATGCACGCTCCGATCATTTTGCTTTTATATTATTTTT
>Ga0307516_10008088_pt1 | contig 11945 bp, 11 predicted proteins | sample 19_EM_MG_FD_203310 | JGI IMG/M metagenome (GOLD analysis project Ga0307516, IMG submission 203310) | Populus trichocarpa ectomycorrhiza microbial communities from riparian zone in the Pacific Northwest, United States - 19_EM | ecosystem: Host-associated > Plants > Roots > Unclassified | place...
GGGTGCGTTTCATTTTTTCCAAATGAAATATTTCCATACTTACACCCCGATTATCTACAAAGGCAAACATACTGGTCAACAAGGACCGACAAGCCTGCATCGCCGACTTCGGTCTGTCGACCATCACTGGCATCGTAACTCGCGCTACCCCTGGGGCCTCTCAGGTGTCGTTGATCTCGAACGACTCACTCATGTCGTTTACTGGTGGGGGGACCCGCCGCTGGATGAGTCCTGAACTCCTGGATCCGGAGAGGTTCGGGATACCGGAATCAGAAGGCAATCGGCCGACGAGGCAGTCCGATTGCTATGCGCTCGGGATGGTCATCTATGAAGTAGGTGTTCGCGCAAACAAATTCGTCGGCGTGAGTGCTTCACTGACGGTAACCTAGGTTTTGTGCGGGCACCACCCCTACCTCGAGCTTCCATCGGATATTCTAGCTGTCCATGCAATTACAGAGGGGGTCAGACCGAACAAACCGGAGGCGGCGAAACGACTCGGATTCAACGACGAACTGTGGAGGACTGTTGAGCTATGCTGGCTTGAGGACCGCAATGCACGACCGGGCGTGAGGGATATTCTTTCGTCTCTAAATGACGCCGCAGCGTTCTGGTACATGAGAGAATTCTAACCCATGGTAAGGGAACCGAACAGCACGCACGTTAGCGATCCAATACTCATTATCTCCTTCCCTATCTATATTTCCTATCCGTATCTCAGTTACGTTTGAATATCAAGTACATAGCGGGACTATATATGTTCATTTGGTACCATCATCACCCGGTTCAGGTGTTGGCTAACCCGTAACCTCTCCAATACTTTGACGTCCTCCGGGGATGGTTCGATCTTCCCACCACGTTAACTTGCTCTCGACGTCCGGGACCCGGAAGTCAAGGTTTCCGGCTGTAAGAATAATGTCTCTCCCTAATCCAACACAAAAGGGACTTGTCTGGCAGTTGCGTCATATTTCTCACCGGTTTCCTTCGGACGACCAGCGAGCTAGGAGGTTTTCTTTGGAGTGCCTTAAGCTTGCTGCAATGCATTTGTAGAAGTTGCCGTCCTCTCATCCATCGGTATACTTCACGTGTCGCGGTCCGATAGTTGTCGGGCCGATTCATGAGGGAGGGCATCAGATAACTCTCTTCAACAATATCCATGCCGTTACTATGTACAAAAATCGCGGGAGACCACGCCCAGAAACACAACGTCACCACGACAGGCACCAATCGAGACGAGACCCCTATACGTACGCTCTCGCTCCTCTGGAGGATATGCCCCAGACCTTCCAGGAGTACGGGGAAAGGGCACGTAAGGCTGAATCGGACGCTCGTTGAATGGCCTACGCCTCTGGCTGTTGAAAAGATCGTCACGACGTAGGCAGGAGATGCGTCGGGGTGACCAGACCCAACCAACCGAGTTCGAATCAACGACAGTGAGCAGCTCTGAACGTCCAATGTGAGCGTCGTAACAACAGAGGGTGTGCTGCGATCCGGTCAACTGCTGTTTATGTGGACGTCAAGCCGCTGCATGACGGAGAAGCGTCAAATCCCCGAGCCGGCCCAGGACAAGCCGTTCGTTGAACGCGTCTGCTCCGATGGACAGGCAATTGTGCACACCTCTGCCACACGACCAGAGACCCAATTCGTGGATGCGGGTTTGTGGCTGTAGGATGACAGAGTCAGCTCGATAACGGATGAGACAGAGCGAGAGAAACACTCCCCTCTCTTGCACATCGCGCACTGGGTGAGTTGAGTATGATTCTAATCGTGGCGCGGGGGTGGCAAGGCGTTCGGCGAGCGTCGACTAACCCTTAGCAACCCCACCCGTTATTTCCACAATTGACGTGCCCTAGTCTCGACGGCTACACACCAGTCGTAGTGTTGTGGTTTCTGTTCTCTTCGATGTGGCTTCAAAGGATGCAGAGTCTGGGAGCGCGGACCCGGTGGTCGAGTCGAGCGAGGGACGGAGAATGTCAATTTTATTCGTTCTGTCAACAAGCGGGATTATTACACGGTGCCATGTCGACCTAGGTAGAGCCGGGTCCATTGCATGCATCCAAGAACGACGAGGACTCGGCATCGGCGAATCTGGGAGCGACCTGGCCGGCAAATTTCAGCGGTGGTAGCAGGGTGGTAGCAGAAGAGTGGGAAACCGGGAAGGGTGGGAGTGGGTAACTGGTTCACGGAACTGGCACGGACGGGTTTTGAAATTGAGGCGTTGAGGGATGGATGAAAACGCGGGCCGTGATTTGAGTTCCTTGAGTCCTGGACGAAACGGTGCAAGTCGGCGACTCGGTGATGCCGAACGTCGGGCTCGCGGTGAATTGGGGTTCCGGGGGTGCGCGACATTCGACTCATGCGAAACCTTGGACAGAAGACGGAGTTGAAAGCCTCGCGAGGGCGGAAGGGGAGAGGAAATCGGTCCCTGAAATGATCGTGAACGATAAGCTTGGTTCCAACCTCGCGGGTGTCCCCCTCCGTGATGTGCTCTCCCTTTGACCCTGAACATCTCCCTTTCCGCCGTCGCGATCCTCCCCTACCTGGACAAACGGCCACGTCCGGCGCGGACCCTCTCGAGAGTGAGTCACCTAACAAAATTCGGGCGATGGTAGCTGACGGGCAGTTGACTTGGTCGAATTCCCCTGTCGATCCCGAGAAGTTCATTCGATTGGGGAGGATTTGTTGCATCCTCCCAAACGAACATTGTGTCCTAACTTACCTAGTGCCCAGGGATGGACCTCCTCCGACGGGTTCATCCCGGGAACGTTCCTTGATCCACGTTCTCACCGCTAAATCCTCCTCCGGTCTCATGCCTTTGGCCGCATCATTCTCATTTTTCCGCTGGCTGATATATCCCCCGCCGTAACTTCATGTCTACGCCCTCCTCCGCGAACCGAGAGTCTTGCCCAGCGTTCACCTGTGCGACGAATCCAATGCTATGCACGCGCCAGATTCGCGGATATCTGGAAGGGGAATAACTATTGGAACTCGGTGTACGATGAGACGATTCGGACAAACGAGTTGAGGCGCCTGAACAGCACCTGAAGGTATTTGGCTCCTTTGGCCACCAGAGACATACTAAGTACGCTTCATGTCAGACGGCTCAATATCAACCCCGCCCGAACGATCACCCATTTCTTCCAATTTCTGCAAGAGTCAAAGTCAGAAATCCAGGTTAACGAAATGAACGAGTGTATGGTTCCCCAAGTTCTCCACTCTCCCTGAAGCCTGATCTGAGTGTGCTACAGCGTCTAGGGAGCCACGGTGTATCCGATCGGGAATATCTCGAGTTGTTCAAGGAGCTTTGCACAACGTGCAGCCAACGCGGTGAGTCCCAAGTCCACATCCATCCCGCACGATTTGAAAGACCCCATGGAAGTCGAATGTGGGCTTCCCAGCATATCGCAGGGTACATATAGAGGACGTCAGGTAGCTATCAAAGTCTTGCATGCGGCCACAATGCGATCTGACCGCCACCCGTGTTTCACCTGTGTCCTTGGATTGATCAGAGGGCTTTCGCAGAGAGTTCGGCCAGTTCCACCGTTCTTCACGCTATCTGAGGCACCCCTCGCATTGGACCGCAGGGTCTACGTGGAATTTCGGATGGCGATGGAGAGCATGGTTGACTGTGTGGGATCGTGGTGAGGGAAGACTTGGACCATTTACTCCTCCCGTCCATGTTCGAACCTGCTACGTCTGGAATCCGTCCTACCTTTGGACCTTCCCCTCATGTCCTTCGTCCCCAGACAGGCCCTCTCGACAGCGCGTACCCAAGTTCACATCCCAAATCCCGGAAATTTGCCATTTTTCTCATGCTCGCGGCCACCCGCGCAGAAACAACCTGCTTCCAGGTCCGCGGGGTTCCTGTCACCCTCCTTCGTTGTTTGCAAAAGTCTGTCACTCCGTGTGATCAATCCAGACGCGATATACTCAATTCCACCGGTTCACCCCCATGCAGACTTCGTCCAGGACCTGTACCTCAAGGAACTCAAGGTCCACAAGCCAGCACCAAAAGTACCGCGCCCCGGGGCTTCATCCGCCCCTTGGCCTCGAAACTCATTCACGACCTTGTCCCTCTTAGGCTGCTAATGACCGCATTGATTCCGTAAAAGAGTTCCCGCCGACCTCACATCGGAACTCGCCCAGTACGACGCGACCGAACCCATTTCCACTCCTTCCGCCACCACCGTTGATGCTGGCCATGTCGCTCCTGGAACGATCGACGCAGAAGCGTTCTTGTCGTTCCTGGAGGCTGATACCCCAAAGGCCGAGGCTCACAACAAGACCAACTCTACTCGATTTCGATGGAGGAGTTGGTAGCCTTGGTATCATATAACAATCCCGCAGGTTGACAGAGGAATAGATGTTGGCGATCTGCGTCTCTATCGACTTGCCCACTGGATCAACACCCCCAGATTCTTTGAAGCTACAAGGGCAGATCGACGGCCACAACACGAGGATCGATCGCCGATACTACAGTAGGGCTTATCAATTATCCAAGGTGGTGCGGGTAGGTTTCGCCGGAGGCTGACGAAGCTCCCTGTCACCCAATTCTCACCAAGATTTGAATCGCGGTCAGCTCGTTACGGTGTACGATTTGCAAAGGGGAAAAGGACCGCGGGTTTTGATACAACTCCCTCCCCCTTCCCGGCGCTCATTCGTCGTTCGTTTGGACTGGTCTTATCACCGCACATCCATGGTCCTAAACCTACGGATTGTGTCTCTGTTCGCGGTACAGATGCGCGCATCGGGATGATTTTGCCGCCCCCAAACGGTAGTTCGCAAGCGTGGTGCGCGACTCCATTCCCGGTACGAAACCCCGGGCGAATGTCGAAACCGTGAGCTGAGGATCTCGGAACAATTGTGAGCGGAAAGGGAGGCAGTCAGTATCCAGGGTTTGGCAGCGTGAGGCGAGAACGCGAGTCGTACTTTACGTAACCAATTTCTGTGGCCAAAACGAGGGGATGGCGTGGTCCCCACGAGGCCGCGAGTACACCCCTCGTTTAACCCCAACGGCGAGTTACGCCGCTATCTTCCCGCTTGGACGAGCAGTTATGGCTTCTGATAAATACTGGACCGACCCTTCCAAGAGTAAGTCGCCGATCCAACTGAACTCGAGCGGTGGCAGCTGACCGACAAATGATCTAGTCGACTTTCCTCCCCTTGGTTCTGAGGACCTCATTCGATTGAGGGAGGACTTGTTACACGTACATCCCATTTATTGCAAGGAGGGGAATCCCACCCGGCGAGAGAAGGAATCCGCATCGCCAATCTCCACCGTGATGTCAAGGGGTGAAAAGCCTCTGACGGATTTGTCCTCAGAGGAAGCAATTTCACTGGCGGGGGCGTTTCGTGAGGTATATCTCCCCTGCCAGCCTTCCTCGTAGTGTCTAACGCCTCTGGTGGTTAGGCCATACCCGGATTGGTGGAAGCGGGTGTCTGTTCGGACCCGTGGACCAGACTCTTGATCCACGCCCTCCTCTGCGGATCGCGAATCTTCCCCGGCTTGGAACTGTGCGACAAACCCCCGGACTACACTCCTCTCGGATTCACAGACATTTGGAAGGGAGAATATCATGGGAAACTGGTGTGCGTTAAGGTGGTTCGGGGACAGTTCCTAGACGGGCTGAAGAAGGTCGAACGGGTACGGTGACTATTTTATTCGATCAGAGGTGTACTCAGTTCACTTCATTCCAGACATACCACCATATAGTTGGAGAGAGCAAGGTCAAATTTCATCCGAATGTGCTCCCCATCATCCAGGTTTCGAAGGAACTGTTTCCGGTTTGCATCATGAGTCCGTGGATGCCGGATGGGAACATCACTCAGTACGCCCAAGCAAATCCGGGTGCCGACCGTCTGGCGCTTGTATGTTGCCATTGGTGGATTGATGGGAATGATGTACTGACTACGTCTGCCACATTAGCTTGCACAAGTGTGCCGTGGCCTCACGCACCTCCATGGGTTAGGTATTTTGTACGGTAGCATCAGTCCGGTAGGTGAAACGAAAAATTGAGTGAACCTGCACACTGATGCTCAATGCGCCGACATTCGTGCCGGTAAACGACCATCCCGTCCAATAGACTCGAGCCAGAGTCGATTATTGCAGGACCCCGTTTGGAACGTGATCACAACCGGCTGGCACAATAAGCCAAGACGACGATGTGAACTCTCTGTTATGTACAACACATTTTCGCCACCCAACCGACAGCGGCAACGCGGTAAAATCCTCCCACGGGTTGCTTCCTTCTTCCAGTTTCTGCAAGATTCAGAGCCAGAAATTCAGAAGCGTGTTAATGAAATGAATGAGGTGAGCTTTTTCACATCCCCCCACGGCTGACAAGGGAGGCTGACATGGGTTACAGCATCTTGAGAACGATGTCATGCCGGATCGGGAGCGACTGAAGTTGCTCAATAAGCTTTGTAAAACATGCAGTCGCTACCGTGTGATTCCAGTGTCCATGCACATCCCCGACTGCTCAGAAAACTCTGTGGAAGTCGAATCCGGGGGCTTTGCCGACGTGTCACAGGGTACACACGAAGGGCGTCGGGTGGCTATCAAGGTTGTGCGCGCGTATGTTACCAGTGACCTGGACCTCATCCGCAGTGTGAGTGCTTTACAACACCGTCACACCCATCTGAATAAATGGGTTGCAGAGATTTTGTCGAGAGGGAGTGGCGTGGAAGCACCTCCGTCACCCCAATATCCTACCGCTTCTTGGAGTGACATTAAACGAACACCGGTTTGCCCTCGTTTCTGAGTGGATGGAGAATGGAAACATCAACGAGTTCATTGAGCGGGATCGACACATAAACCGCACCGAGCTTGTACGTTTTACCTGCTCTCGCAGCACCATTCCTGATGCCTACCATTCAGTTAGCCGGTGTCGCGAATGGGTTGAAGTACATGCACGACCTCCGCATGGTACACGGAGATCTGAAAGGAGTGCGTTTCGTTTCTTCCACGTGTGATATTTACTTACGACCCAAGTACCTACAAAGGCAAATATACTAATCAACAAGGACCGGCGAGCCTGCATCGCCGACTTCGGTCTGTCGACCATCACTGGTGTTGCAACTCATGCTGCTGCTGGGGTCTCTCAGGCATCATTGATTTCAAACGACACACTCATGTCGTTTACTGGTGGGGGGACTCGTCGGTGGATGAGTCCTGAGCTCCTAGATCCAGAGAGGTTTGGGATGCCGGAATCGGAAGGCAATCGGCCCACCAGGCAGTCCGATTGCTATGCGCTCGGAATGGTCACTATAGTATGAACTAGATGACCGTTTTTCGTTTGTATATGTTTGTACCAATCACGCCAGTACGTATACAGGCTATGTATCTAGATTGGTGTAGACTAAATTGGGGGATCAGAGGGAGGTTGGCGAACGAGCCTCCCCTGTGAATTGGTTTTGTAGAGACGCGCCTATGCTGTGCAAGCTAATGCTCGAATGGGATAGCTGACGGACGGATCACAGCAATCGGACGTTCAGGTGAACTTACTTTCCTCGCTGTTCAATACTTTGCAAAATTACATTATTTTCTGCCGCTTTTACGCATGTAAAGAGCAGAGTGTCCACTCGACCTTTCGTCATTCCCTCCCATAGAACACATTCTTACTGCATACTACTATACATGAGTTGTTTCCGGATCACGGCCTTCGCGAAGAATTCCCACGTTTGCAACTCCCGCCGGAGTTCAGCTGCCGAGGCGATCAGCAACGGTGACCGGGTGACTCTCAAATTAAGGTTTTAGCTAGATCAATTGCCACAGCGGGTTACTGGGTAAAGTTCAGTGGGATCATGTGTCGCCGTCAAACTTGCGTTAGCCTCGGGTAGAGCTTTCATTGTTCAATGCGGCCGCTTTCAGATTTTCCCATGTGTCCCAGGCCCATGTAAAAGTGATTCACTTGCTTGCAAACTCTCGGACCCCCCCCTTTCACACACCCCGTCGCGTTTCTGGCATTCAACCCAGAGGAGACCCCTCTGACTTGAGATTAACAGCATCCTGGGGGTCAAGATCCCCCGCGGTCCCGGTGCATGGAAGTCGAAATTTTATTGTGAGTTTTCCGGTCTTACCGCGGCCCTACCGCCCAGCCCGCTCGCTCCCGATGCATTCTGCTCCCCAATAGTTTTTTTCTCCCCTGGGCTTTCCGTACGGTGGTCGGATAGACCGACGCTGCCCGATCAGTAGTGTGAGTTGTCGCTATACTTATGATACTATGAAGTAGACCCTCCTCCCCATTCCAGCCCAACAATGCAACGAGCCCATCTCCCGACCCCTCCCCAGTCGCCACCCACCCGCCGGTTCTCCATTGAGCAATCAACAATTCTCTCACCTCCAAACAAGAGCGTGGCTGGCCCCGAGTTGTCACGCCTGTGCTGCCCTCGAGGGCTTTGACGGACCCATAGTCGCCAGACTATGGGTCCGTCAAAGCCGAACTCCTTGGACCAAGTCTGAAGACCGGGAAAAAGAAGAACCTTACTCAAGCTCAGCGGTATCGCACCAACCGCCCTCAAGCAACTTGCGTGCCAGCGATTGGACACACCCAGGTGACTTCGACATTAGTCTGAGCTTATTTCCTTTTGCGCTCAACTCTACTGTGCGTACGGTTACATTCTTTTTGTCGTTTATAAAAGCGGGGCATCTGCTCAGCCACCCTTCGGCCTCGATTACTTCCACCCATAGAATTCTTTTTTTTCTGCCTACTGCGGGACCTCCGGGACTTTTCACCTCAGCATCCTTGAGCGATCCCAACCTTTCTGAAGAGCTCCCATGTTTGCAACCACTGCTGGAGTTCGGAGCCGATTAATAGTTGGTGACCAGGTGACTATCGTGAACAAACTTAGATTAGCTTTCGGCGCATTCACTAGCCTAAACTCAATTTCGCTGTCACCACTCGATACCGCTTTCAGGTCTTCCACGAGACCTCTGGGCAAGGCGATGGATCTTACTCACAACCTTCGACAGCTTCACTCCTTTCTGCCCCCCTCCATTCCATCTTTGGTTCCCCTTCAGCTTATCGGAGACTATCCGAGGGTCCCGCGATCAAGATCCGCCCGCAGTCTCAGCATGTGAAAGTATGGAATTTTGTCGAGTTTTCGGCATCCCGACCCGTACAATGTATTAACAGGATCCCCCGATATCTACTGACGCGAGAGTCACTCTGTTATTGTAGTTGTATCAAACAAATCTTTACAGATCCCATTCCGAAACCGTCCCCTAACGCCGTTGCGAAGCTAGGCGGTACTTGTAATCTATGAAGTAGGTCTCCGTGCGAGTAAATTTATTGTTATGGACAGCTGGCTGATGGTAACCTAGGTCCTGTGTGGGCACCACCCCTACCTCGAGTTCCCGTCGGATATTCTGGCTGTCCATGCAATCACGGAAGGGGTCCGACCGATCAAACCCGAGGGAGCCAGACAACTCGGATTCAACAACGAACTGTGGAGGACTGTTGAGCTATGCTGGCTTGAGGACCGCGATGCACGACCAGGCGTGGGGGATATTCTTTCGTGCCTAAATGATGCCGCAGCGTTCTGGTACATGAGAGAGTTCTAACCCATTGTAAGGGAGCCGAACGGTACATTATTTCTTTTCCCACCCATATTTCCTATCCGTATCTCTGTTATGTTTGAATATCGAGTACATAGCGGGACTATATGTGTTCATTTGGTACCATCATCACTCGGTTCAGGTGTTGGCTATACCCGTACCTCCCCGATACTTGGACGTCCTCTGGGGACGGCTCGATCTCCCCACCGCGTTGACTTGATCTCGACGTCTGGGACCCGGAAGTCAAGGTTCCCGGCTGTGAGAATAACCCCCCAATTCAACACAAAAGGGACTTGACCGGCAGTCGCGTTATATTTCTCACCGGTTTCCTTCGGACGACCAGCGAGCTTGAGGGTACTAGGAGGCTTTCTTTGGAGTACCTTGCGAATTGGCCCGATAACTATCGGACGGCAGCACGTGAAGTATCCCGATGGCTCAGAGCACGGCAACTTCTGCAGATGCATCGCGAGGGAGTGGCGTCAGATGACTCTCTTCAACAATATCCACGCCGCTACCGCGCATAAAAACCGCGGGAGGCCACATCCCGAAACACAACGTCACCGCGACAGGTACATACCCAATCGAGGCGTGACCCCTACACGTACGCTCTCGCTCCCCTGGAGGATATGCCTCAGACCTTCCAGATGTACCGGGAAAGGGCACGTAAGGCTGAAGCGGACGCACGTTGAATGGTCTACGCCTCTGGCTGTTGGAAACGTTGTCATGACGTGGGCAGGAGGTACATCGGAGTGATCAGGCCCGATAAACCGAGAAGTTCGAATCAACGACAGTGAGCAGCTCCGAACATCCAATGTGAACGTCGTAACAACAGAGGATATGGTATGGTCCGGCCGACTGCTGTTTACGTGGACGTCAAGCCGTTCGTTGAACGCGTCTGCTCCGATGGATAGGCGATCGTGCACACCTCTGCTATGCGACCAGAGACCAAATTCGCAGATGCGGTTTTGTGGCCGTAAGGTGAGAGAGTTAGCTTGATGACGGATGGGATAGAGCGAGAGAAATATTCTTCTCTCTTGCACATCGTGCATCGGGTGGGCTGGGTATGATTTCAATCATGGCGCGAGGTGGGACTTGGCGAGCGTCGAGTAGCCCTTGGCAAGCCCAACCGTTATTTCCACAATCGGCGTGCCCTAGTCTCGGCGGTTACACACCAGTCGTCGTGTTGTGGCTTCTGTTCTCTTCAATGTAGTTTCAAAGGACGCGAAGCCTGGGAATGCGGAACCAGTGGTCGAGTCAAGTGAGGGATAGAAAACGCCAAATTCTATTCGTTCTGTCAACAGGTGGGATTATTACATGATGCCGTGTTGACCTAGGTAGAGCTGGGTCTGACGGTGAATCAAGTCCTTGGGGTACCAGCGTCTAGGAACGATGAGAATGTGTTGGCATCTGCGGGTTTGGGAGCGACGTGGCCGGCATCAATGGTGGTAACAGGAAGTGTGAGAACGGGCTCGGTGGCATCGTACTGCGCAGGTTCCTGAGCGAGGTCGCTGGGAAAGGTGGGAGGGGATAATTCGTTAACGGAACTGGTGGCCAAAGAAGCTTGAAGTTGAAGCGCTGATAGATGGATGAAAGCGTAAGATGTGGTCTGAGTTCCTTGAGATACGAGTCCTAGACGGAATCCATGTGGTGTGAAGCGGCGGGGATGGGAGGGTCAATCCAGACGACACCCTCCGGGTGACGCGGAATCGGCTCCACCCCCCACGGTGACGCGTAACACACGGCTCAGGCAAATTCCCAGATAGAATAGGGACTTGAAAGCCCTGCGAAGATAGGAAAGGGGATGATATCGGTCTCAGGGATGGCCGTCGAGTCGGCGTGGATGATCGCGTCGGTACCAACCTCGTCACGGTGGCCGCGGCGCCGTGTCTGTGATGCACTCTCCTTTCCGCCGTCCCGACCCTCCCTTACCTGGACGAAGAGCTATGTCCGAAGTAGACCCTCTCGTGAGTGAGTCACCAACCTAACACAGCTCGAGAAATGGTAGCCGTTTTAAATTTGCTCCTTCGGGTTTCTTCGGTCGGACCCCTTCCACGATTGCATCGACAGCTAGAATATCTGACGGGGACTCGAGGAAGGGGAGGTGTCCGCATAATACCTAGGCCCTCCCTGATCAATTCTTTACTACAACGAATACACTTGAGCAAACGCCTACCTCATGGATGACCATCCCGAGGGCGTAGCAGTCGGACTGCCTGGTCGGTCGATTGTCTTCCGATTAGGGTATCCCGAACCTCTCCGGATCCGGAAGTTCAGGACTCATCCAGCGGTGAGTCCCTCCGCCAGTGAATGGCATGACCATGCAGTAGAGCACCCGGCCGAACTCTCCGTGAAAATCCCTAAGGACGCGAAAAGTATAGCGACTGTGGACGAG
>Ga0307516_10008089_pt1 | contig 11945 bp, 9 predicted proteins | sample 19_EM_MG_FD_203310 | JGI IMG/M metagenome (GOLD analysis project Ga0307516, IMG submission 203310) | Populus trichocarpa ectomycorrhiza microbial communities from riparian zone in the Pacific Northwest, United States - 19_EM | ecosystem: Host-associated > Plants > Roots > Unclassified | place...
GCCCGGCTTCGCGCACGACCTGGGCCACGGCGACCCAGGCGTCGCCTATTCGACCTTACTGGCCGCCGACGCGGGCGGCGCGCTGCTCGGCGGCGTCTTGCTCGAGAGTCGCGGCAGTCTTTTGACGACCAACACCAAGAGCGCGCTCAAGCTTTCGCTGTGGTGGGCGGCGGCGCTCGGCGGTTTCGCGCTGACGCATCTCTACTGGCTGGCGCTCCCGCTGCTGTTCTTGGCCGGCTTCTTCGAGCTTTCGTTCAGCAGCATGGCCCAAACCTTGGTGCAATTGCACGCGCCCGAAAACGCGCGCGGTCGCGTGCTCGGCTTGTTCAGCATGGCTTCGTCGGGGCTGCGCACCTTCAGCGGCATTACCGTCGGCCTCGCCGGTAGCCTGACGACCATTCATACGTCGCTGGCCGTTTCCGCCGTCGCGTTCCTGATCACGATTGGCTTCGTGCTGTACGGCCAGACGCGGCGAGACGCGCTCCGCGTCTGAGCAACGCCCCGGCCCGCGCCAGAGCACGCCTGGCGCAAGGCGCCGCTACGGCAGACGGCGTCCAGCGCCTTCGCTGACTCGCGCCAGGTAGGCGTCGCACAGCGCCGCCAGCGCGCCGCCCACGAAGACGCACAGCACGTCACTCCACAGAAATGTGTGTCCGAGCAGCAAGCCTCCCAGCCGCGTGGCGCGCAGCCGGAGCGCCCAGTCGCCTTGGTAGAGCTCACTCACCTCGATGACCTCCGTGGTCGCGATGGCCCAAACAGCAAGCCGTAGCCAGGTCTTGCGGGGCCAAACCAGCGCGTAGAGCAAGAAGAACAGCACGCCCCACAGCACGTCTCCCACGTAGTCGACCACGAAGGCTGGCGCGCCCGGGCGTCTGCTCCCAAGGCCCAGCGCGATCACACAGGCTGTGACAAGAAGCAGCCGAGGGCGATTCCGCGCGCGCATTTGTCGGCATTTTTCGCACAGGTTGCGCCGGCCATGTGAGGAGAGAGCGTGGAGTCTTGGTGCAGCGCGGTTTGCGTGGCCGACGATCCCCCGCTAACTATGGTTCTCGGGTAATCGGATGAATGACTTAGGGCAGCCGGCGTCGGGCTTGTGCGATCGCAATTTGCCGCACGACGCGCGGCGCGAGCTGTTCGGTGGCAGCGGCATCGTGCGGGTGTGGGCGCTCACGGCGGCGCCTGCGCTGCCGTTCACGGCCGTGCTCGCCTGTGAGCTCGAAGCTTACGGCAGCGTCGGGGCGCACGCGCAGGAACAATTTCCAGAGCTCGTGATTGGCATCTCGGGCAGCGGGCACGTGAGCGTGAACGGCGCCGCGACGCCGTTCGGAGCTGGCAGCGTCGTCGAGCTCGGGCGCGGACAAGTGCTTTCGATCTCGAACGAGTCGAGCGACGCGCCGCTGCGCTACCTGATCATCAAGGCGCAAGACTGAGCGCGACGAACCTGTGTGCTCAATCGGACAGCTGTGTGAGCGAGCGTAACGGCGGCTAGCCAGCGCAAGCGCCGGGGCGCCCTCCCCGTCGACTCGGTGCGACCGCGGAACGATGTGTGAGCTTCTCCTCTCGGCTAGTGGTCAATATTGACCACTAGCTTGAGCTTGGTCCCCGGGGCGCGCGACTTCGAACGTGCGCCTCTTAGCGGGCGCCGGCCTGGCTCCGCTCGCGCAGCCGCAGCGCCGGATCGAAGCGGAAGAAGACGGTGAGCTCGCTGTACAGCTCGGGATGAAGCCGCGCGAGGGCTGCCGGCTTTTCGAAAAATTGCTCGACCACGACCGCGAAAAACTCGGCGGCGTTCGTGGCGCCGTAGGCGTCAATCGAGGTCTTTCGGTGCTGGTCCACGGCCGCCTGCAAGTCGGCGTAAGTCTCGCCGGCCACGCTCGACCAGGCCGAATAGTGTGCCGAGTCATCGAGCGCGGGCGTGCCGTCCATCAGGCCGTCTTCGGCGTCGAGCTGGTGCGCGAACTCGTGCAGCACCACGTCGTGCCCGTCGCTCGGGTTCGCGGCACCGGTCACGACGGCGTCCCACGACAGCACGACGACTCCGCGCGTCCACGATTCGCCGAGGCGCGTCTGCTCGCCTTCGATGGTCACGAAGCCCTCGCGCTGTTTCACCTTGGCCCGGTAGGTCGACGGGTAAATGATGATGGTGTCGAGATCCGGATACAGCGGACTGTCGAGCTCGGCGCGCCACAGTAAGAGCAGGCAAGCGCGAGCCGCGACGGTGATGCGCATCTCTTCCGTGAGCGCCAAGCCCCCGGCGGCTTCGAAGGTCTTCTCCGAGTTGAAGATGCGCACCAAAGTTTCGAGCTTGCTGAGCTCGTCTTCGTTCAGCAGCTCTGCGCACGGCAAACGGCGCAAGACGTGCTCGCGAAAACCCGCCGGGAACGCCTCGGCAATCACGTCCGCACGACTCAGGCGGCGCCACCAGTCGAACATGCTTGGCAGCATGCCACAGCGCGCCTCGCGACTTTTCGGGCGCGCGTCGCGAGCCGGGAGGTATAGTCGAAAAAACCCGAGCAGAAAGCCGCAGCGCGATGCCCAAAGCCAGTAGCGTGTCCGAGATTTTCGACCCCGAACAGTGGCAAGACGTCGAGGGCTTCGCCTTCGAAGACATCACGTATCACCGCGCGCGCGGGCTGGGCGCGGTGCGCATCGCCTTCAACCGCCCCGAGGTCCGCAACGCGTTTCGGCCCAAGACGGTCGACGAGCTGTACGCGGCGCTCGAGCACGCGCGCACCTGGACTGACGTCGGCGCCGTGCTCATCACCGGCAACGGCCCCTCGCCGAAAGACGGCGGCTGGGCGTTCTGTTCAGGTGGCGACCAGCGCATCCGTGGCAAAGACGGCTACAAGTACGAAGGCGCCGAGGGCACCGATCTGGCGCGCCTCGGGCGGCTACACATTTTGGAGGTGCAGCGCTTGATTCGCTTTTCGCCCAAGGTGGTGATCGCGGTCGTGCCGGGCTGGGCCGTCGGCGGCGGGCACAGCCTGCACGTGGTCTGTGACTTGACGATCGCTAGTCGCGAGCACGCGATTTTCAAGCAAACTGACCCCGACGTCGCGAGCTTCGACAGCGGCTACGGCTCGGCCTTGCTCGCCCGGCAGATTGGCCAGAAACGCGCGCGCGAAATCTTCTTTTTGGGCAAGAACTACAGCGCACAAGAAGCTTTCGAGATGGGCATGATCAACGCCGTGGTGCCCCACGCCGAGCTCGAGAGCGCGGCGCTAGATTGGTGCCGGCTGATCATGCAAAAGAGCCCGACCGCCATCCGCATGCTGAAATACGGCTTCAACCTGCCGGACGAGGGCCTGGTCGGCCAGCAGCTGTTCGCCGGCGAAGCAACCCGCCTAGCTTACGGAAGCGAAGAGGCGGCCGAGGGCAGAGACGCGTTCTTGGAAAAACGCCCCCCGAACTTCGCGAAGTTTCCCTGGCACTACTAACGAGAAACTGGCCCCCGCCGCCCTCGAACCGGTGGTAGCCTGAGAAGGCTGGGCATGTTTTCGCCGCAAGCTGAGGAAGCTCTGGCTGTGTTGATGCAGGCGCTGTCGCAGCAGCCTGAGCTAGAAGAGCACGTCCACGAGCGTTGGCGCTCTCGAGCCAGCGCCGGCAAGGCCCCCGGTGTGCTCTCGCCCGAGGTCGCCAAAGCCGCCGACACGCTCGGCGCCGACTTGCTGGCCCTGGCGCAGCCCGGCCAGGACCTCGCTTCGCTGTCGAAGCCGTTCGGCGAGCCCGCCGCCGCAGTGCTGCTGCTGTGGTGTTACGCCAGCACCTGGCATCGCGAGATCGTGCTTGCGCCGATTCTGACGCTGGCCAGCAAACGCGACGAGCTGCGCGAGCGTGCGGCAGCCGTAGCCAGCGGTCGCGTGCTGGAAGGCCCGCTGGTCGACGCGCTGGCCTGCGCGCCGCTGATCGGCGACGGCGACCAATTGGCACTGCCGCAAAACGCGGAGGCGCGAGCGCGCCTCGAGATTTTGATTTGGGAAGCCGGCGCCAGCGCGCTCGAAGTTCCGAGCATGGGGCCGTGGCTATTCGGCGCCAGCTCCACCTTCGAACAGATGGTGCACGCGCCGGCGCGTGGCGCGCTGCGTGGGCGAGTGCTGGCAGCGCGCTGCCTAGAAGTGAGCGTCTCCAGCCTGCCGGCCATGGCCGATCCGGAGCTGGTCGGACGCACGTTGCAAGTGCTGCAACCACTGCTCCTGCATCCCGAGCCCTTGGTCTGGATCCACGCGGCGCGCGCGCTTGGACGGCTCACCGGCAAGCTCGAGCAGATGGAGGGCACGCTGCTCGACTGGGTGCTGGGCGATTCCGCGGTGCTGCGACAGCGCGCCATGACCGCCTTCGCGTCGCTGCCCGAAGAGCGTCTGAAATTCCTGGGCGGGCAGCTGATCGCGCTGCTCGACTCGCCCACGGAAGCGGCCTGGGCGCTCGGCGCCGCGGCCGCCGCGACTCCCTACTTGTTTTTCGAGCGTCCCACGCTCTGGGATCGCCTGCGCAAGCGCATCCTCAAAGGTGACGGCGGCGCGATCGCCGCTCGCGCGTTGGCGCGCGGCTTGGCGGTGATCTGGCGGCGCGGCCACCAATCGAGCGACATCGAGACCCCGCTGATGGCGCTGCGCGAAATGGCCTGGGCGGCGCGCCCTTCGTCGCTCGACGAATCGCGACGCTGGATCGAAGTGACGACGGTGACCGACGCGGTCGAGCGCGCCGAACGCGATCCGCTCGACATCGAGCTTGGCCTCGAGAATCTGATCCGCCTCGCTGCGCAATACGACGACGAGGAAGCCGACGCCCGCGCCGCGCGCTTCGCATCGTCCATCGCCGCCACGTTCCTCGAAGCGCGGCGCATCGCGCTGGGCACGGGCCGGCTGCGTCAACGCGCCGCGGCCATGAATGCCATGGAAGGCTGCGCGCGCTCGTTCGCGCTCCGACTCTGGAATCCGATGCTGGCCACCCGCCCCGCCGGGCACCCCATCGAACAGCCCGATCTCGAAGAAACCTGGGGCCTGATCGCGCGCGCGCCGTCGGAATTGCTCGACTTGGTGAAGCAGCGTCGGCAAACCGGCGGCGAGTTCGACGCCGAGCTGCAGCTCGAAGTTTTGGCCGTACGCCTCGGCGGTTACGCGCTCGACGCCTGCGGCGAAGACGCCGAGCTCGGTCGCGGGCGCGGGCCCACCGCGCACGACACCTGCCTGTGGCTGCGCAAAATCGAGGGCTTGACCGACGGCACGCGCGAGCTGCCGGCGTCGCTGAAGAGCGCCCTCAGCTCGCTGTTTTGGCGTCTGGTCGACACCACGCGCGGCACGGCGCTCGGCGAGGTCGACGACGTGCAGTGGCTGGGGCCATTCGCAGCCTGGTGGGCGCTGGTCATCGATCGCCCGACGACGCTCTTGCAGCTCGCCAATGCGCTACCAATGATGGCGCCCGGCGCGCTCGCCAGCTGCTGTGAGCGCGCCGATGCGCTGCGGGCCGCGGTTTCGACCGAAGCGCCCGAAGGCGCCTGGGGCTCTGGGGCGGCGGACGCGCTCGAGTCGCTCCACGCCGCGGAAACCGAGCTGGCGCATGCGCTGGCCGGACTCTCGAGCTCGCTCGCAGCCTTTGCAGGTGCCGCCGGTCCCAAACCCAACCTCGAAGAGATGTGTCTGGAGCTGGTGCTCGCTGCCGATCGCTTGCAAGCGGCGCTGGCCGACCCGGTGAAGGCGCTGCATCCGGTGCACGAGCAGAGCGCAGAAGACGCCAGAACGCGCAGCTTCGCCGACAACGCGCCGCGCATCGCGACGCTGGTCGCGCGCGCCATCCGCGCCCGTGAGCTGTCGCTGCTCGACGTCTGGTTCGCCGCGCTCGGCCCGATCGCGTCGGCCTTGCTCGAAGAGGCCGTCGGCGCCGCTATCAAGCGCACGCCGCCGCCGCCACCGAAGGCCAAGAAGCCGGAGCCCAAGGTGATCGAGGGCTACGAGCTGGTCAAAGCCATCGGCGAGGGCGGCATCGGCTCGGTGTGGCTGGTGCGCAAGCCCGGCGCCGATCGCCTGTTCGTGCTAAAAATTCCGAAGGCCGAGGCGCTGACTACGGCCACCGACGTCGAGCGCGAGGGCATCTTGACCTCGTTCGTCGAAGAGGCGCGCGTGCTGGCCGGCCTGTATCACCCGAACGTGGCCAACATCATCGATCGCGGCGTGTCCGAAGGTATGCCGTTCTTGGTGCTCGAGTACCTGATCGGCGCCGACCTCAAGCAGTACTCGCAGGCTCGCCACATGTCGCTGTTCGAGCTGAAGCAAATCGTGGTCGAGTCGTGCTCGGGCTTGCACGCGCTGCACAGCGCGGGCCTCGTGCACCGCGACATCAAGCCGGCCAACATCTGGCTACGCTTGCCGCTGGCTGGCGGGCAGCGTTTCGATCCCGAGAAGCATCGCGATCCGGCGACCGTACAACCGCTGTCGTCGGTCGTGATCGACTTCGGTATGGTGCGCGCGATTCGCGTGGCGGCCGAAGCCGGCGGGCGGTTCGTGGCCGGCACCGCCGGCTACATTGCGCCCGAGCAAGTGCTCGACCCCGTCGAGCTCGATCCCAGGTCGGACATTTACGCGCTGGCCGGCACCATCTACAACGCCAGCACCGGGCGCGCCTTCTTCGACGAGATCGACAACCAGCGCGACCGCATCATCGCCCACATGCGGCGAGATCCGTTCGAGTCTGCCGACCGGCTTGCCACGTACCCGCCCGCGATCGCCAAGTTGCTGCGCGAAGCCACCTCGCTAAACCCCGCCGATCGCCCTTCGCCGCTGGAGTTCGGCAAGGCGTTTGCCGCGGGTTTGTAGCGCTCGCCGAGTTTGTTGTAACTGGCGCGTGGTTTCGCGCGTACGAGCGGCCGCGAGTCGCTGATGAATGCCCCGACCTTGCCAAAGGCTACGCGCCGCGAATGGATTGGCCTGCTGGTCATCGCGCTGCCCTGCATCTTGTATTCGATGGACTTGACCGTCCTGCACCTGGCCATACCGGCGCTGACCCGCGACCTTCGGCCCAGCAGCGCCGAGTTACTTTGGATCATCGATATCTACGGCTTCATGGTGGCAGGCTCACTCATCACCATGGGCACCATCGGCGATCGCATCGGGCGGCGCCGGCTGCTGCTCGTCGGCGCGGCCGCGTTCGGCGCCGTGTCGATCGTGGCGGCTTTCTGTCCCAGCGCCGCCACCTTGATCGCGGCGCGCGCGCTGCTCGGGTTGGCTGGCGCCACGGTGGCGCCCTCCACGCTGTCGCTGATCCGCAGCATGTTCTTGGACCCCGCGCAGCGAACGTTTGCCATCGGCGTCTGGGTCACGAGCTACTCGCTCGGCGCGGCCATCGGCCCGCTGGTGGGCGGGGCGCTCTTGGCTCACTTCTGGTGGGGCTCGGTGTTCTTGCTCGGCGTACCGGTGATGCTGGTGCTCTTGCTGCTCGGCCCGATTTTCTTGCCCGAATACAAAGATCCGAAGCCCGGGCGTGCGGACATTTGGAGCGCGGGCTTATCGCTTTCGGCTTTGCTTTCGGCCATCTTCGGTTTGAAGCGCATCGCTCAAAGCGGCGTCGCGCTGGCTCCGCTGCTGGCGATCGCGCTGGGTACGCTGCTCGGCGTCGTGTTCGTCAAACGACAGCAGCGTCTTAGCGATCCGCTGATCGACCTCGGGCTCTTTCGGCTACCGGCGTTCAGCGCGTCGCTCTTCACCTACGGCTTTTCGATCTTCGTGCTGTTCGGTGGCTTCCTGTTCCTGCCGCAATACTTACAATTGGTGCGCGGCCTGCCGGCGTTCGAAGCCGGCCTCTGGACACTGCCGTGGGCCATCTCGTTCATCGTCGGCGCGCTCCTCACCTCCAGCTTGTCGCGCATGCTTCAGCCTGCGCTGCTGATGTCGGCGGGCCTCGTGCTCACGGCCTCTGGTTTCTCGCTGTTCACGCGGCTCAGCGGCACGACCAGCTTTTTTAGCTTCGCGCTCGGCTCCAGCATGTTCTCGCTCGGCCTAGCGCCGGTCTTCACGCTCACCACCGATCTGATCGTCGGGGCCGCTCCGCCCGATCGTGCCGGCGCCGCGGCGGCGCTTTCCGAAACCTGCTCCGAGCTCGGCGGCGCGCTCGGTATCGCAGTTTTCGGCAGCATCGGCGTCGCCATCTACCGTCACGGCGTGCTACCCGCGCTGCCGGCGAGCCTGCCGCAGCTGACGCGCGACGCCGCCACCGGCACGCTTGGCGGCGCGAACGCCGCCGCGGCGGCCTTGCCGCGAGCCGTCGGCAACGCGCTGCTCGGCGCCGCGCAAGCCGCGTTCACCGACGGTGTACGGGCCTGCGCTGCGCTGAGCGCCGTCGGTGCGCTGGCGCTGGCCGTGTTCGTCGCCTTCAAGCTGCGGAGGGCACGCGCTTGAACCTGATCAGCCGCACCAACATCAAGACTACGAACGGCACCAGCACGTTGCGCGTTGGGTGATAGTCGCTGTAGTGGTCGTTATCGACCATGTACACGTGAAGCACCGCCAGTGCCGTGGCCAGGTAGACCAGCCGATGCAAGAGCTTCCAGCGCTTGCCGCCCAGGCGTCGGGTCATGCCATCGGTCGAGGTGACGGCGAGCGGCACCAGCAAAAGCAGCGATAGCCAACCGGGAATGCGCGAATGTTCGGCCAGCGAGTCTTCGATGACGAACTGCACGTTCAGCTTTTGACCGACCACGAAGTAGGCCAAAAAATGCAGCACGCAATAACCGAAGGCCGCCAAGCCGAGCGGCCTGCGCACGGCCGGAATCCAACCCGAGCGCGCGAAGCGCTGGACCGGAGTGCAGGCGAGCGCCAAAAACAAAAACACGAAGGCCCAAGCGCCGCTCACGTTCACGGCCAGCGAGAAGGCCGGAAAGTCGTAGTCGTGGATGAAGTGCGGGTTGTGCTGATACAGCACGCGCACCAAATCGATGGCCGGGAAGGTACACAGGACGGAGACAACGACCTTCGCCAGGCGCGGGCTCAGCACGCCTCAGCGTAGCATGCTGGCCATCAGCCGAAGCGCTCACCTGGCCGCACCCGGGACATGCAAGGGGTCTGCATGTTCCTCGAGTGACCCGAGCCCCTAGCCGCCACATTCACACGCTTCGGCCGCGCGATCTCGATGCTCTTGAACACCCCGCCGGGCGTGGGGCGTCGACCGAGCCCCTTTTCGCCGGTTTGGTTGCCTGACTTCGCGCGTCGGAGCTCACACCGTCACTTGCGCCGATTCGAGCGATCCCGACGACAACCCAGCGGCCGTCACCGAGTTGTTCGAAACCGGTTACGCGTACCGCTACGATATTCGCTAATTCTTGAACACGATCTCGACCGGACGTGTCATGCCCCCGCCGCCCGCGCCTCCGACGCCATAGCTGCCGTCGAGCATGACCTTGGTCTCCGCCGACAAGATGGTACCGCCGATGAGCCCACCGCGCGTGCTGCAACCGCCGCTGCTGTCAGGCATACAAGCCTGGCACACGCCGCCAACGAAGCTCGAACACTGCAGCTGTGTGCCAGCCCGAGCCGAAAACGTGAACGCGCCTGGCTTCGCGCTCGCGACGCGTTCGCACATACTGAGCGCCTCCGGGTTGGGCAGGCAGGCCGTCGGCAATTCGGCTTCTACCATGAAGACACCGTTCCATTGCCGAAGCGCGCTTTCGCCGGGTTGAAGCGTGATCGCAGAACCGGCAATGCACGCGATTGGCGGGCAGCCCATCACGGCGTTGTGCATGATTTGTTCGCATGTCGTCGTGCAAAACCCGGGCGATACGAGCGCCGCACCCGCTGCGTCGGTGACATCGAACAAGTCGGGCTCTCCGCAAGCCTGCATCTGCTGGCCGAGGTAAATCGGCGCCATGGTGTCGTTCGTGAGCCGCACCGTAATGGTCGAGCTGTGCTCGTCCAGAAACGCGTCGCATTGCGACGAACCGCCAGTCCCAACGCCACCGGCCGCAGCGCCGCTGCTCCCCGCGCCCCCGCTGTGACTGCCGCCTTGTGACTTGCCGCCCGTCGTCGAGCCGCCTTGACCAGCGCCGGCGCCGTTGCCATTGCCGCCGCTCGAGCCCCCTGCATTCGACGTCCCCGCACTGGCGGCGCCTGCGCTGGCCGCGCCCGCGTTCGTGCCATCAGCGCCGTTTTGAAACGATTGGCCCCCGCAGGCCGTGGCGGCGAGCGCTGAAACCAGGAAGGCGACATCCAAGCGAAGCAGACAACGCGGCATACCAGTCCTCGAAGCAATAGCTGGGCCGCCGTCAGCGCCAGCATAACCTCATGATGTTATTAACGAATTGCTGGAGCGACGCAACCGCATCTGGCACAACGTGGCAGGGAGTCAGATCGCGCCGCCCGGTCACGATCTTTGCCGAGGTGTTCTAAAACGACAGCACCGGCATCTGCAGCGCGCGTTCGGCGACGATACCCAAGCTGTGGATTTTCGTGCCACCGCGGAGCGCAGGGCGGCCGCCTGCGTCCTTGGGTAGCTCGCGGCAATACTCTTCGTAGCAAGACGAGCAAACTTCTAGCTGCCCGCCCATGTCTACGAAATGTTGGATGTAGGTTTCGAGCGGCTCCGAGAAGCCGCGCGGACGAATCCCGTCGGCGCCGCTCGGCGCCCCGAGCACCGCGGCCTCGAGCGACAAGAAAACGTGCACGTGGGTGCCATTCGACAGCGCGGCCAACGCGACTCCGAACGCGATCGCAGCGCCGCGTCCACCATCGGCCAAGCTCGCAGTCAAGACCACGAGCAGGCGATCACGCGGCGTCACTTCAGCACGTTGATCTCGTTGATGCTCCACCATTTCGTCTTCTCCTGCGTCAGCTGTATCTTGATGTAGCGAGCGAGCCGTGCCGTATCGAATTTGGCAGTACTGATGGCGCCACCGTAAAGCCCGGAGGCCGCCGCCGCGCCGAACTTACCGTCGGTCGACAAGTAGACGTCGTACTTGGCTGCCGCGTCGAGCGGAGCCTCGTCAGAGGTGAAGACCACCGAGAAAAAGGTCTGGAGCTTGCCCATATCGACTTGGAACCACAATCCGCTGACCTGCGGCGTGCCCGAGGTCCAGCGCCCGCCCACGCTGTCCAAAACTTGATTGGGATTGTCGTCGGGGTAGCTCTTCAAGGCCTGCGCCGACCAACCATCGCGTGAGAGCGGCGTGTTCGTGGGCGCCGCCGGCACGCAGTAGCCCGAAAGACAAACTCCGCTCAAGCAGTCGGTGCCCTTGGCGCAGTGCGCCAGCTCTTGGCAGCCGTCGCAGTTTCCACCACCACAATCGATGTCTGATTCAGCGCCGTTGAGCACCATGTCGCTGCAAGAGTAAGCGGTGCAGGCCAGCTTGTCGCAGATCAGACTGCTGCAGTCTCTGCCCTGCTCGCAACGCTGCTGAGCCTGACAAGGTCCACACTCCGGGCCGCCACAGTCTAGGTCCGTTTCGTGGTTGTTCAGCAAGCCATCGGTACAGCCTTGCGCCACGCACACGCTGTCGGCGCAATGCTGGCTCTTGCAGTCGCCATCCTTCGCGCAGCCCATGCCGGTGTCGCACGGCCCGCAACCGCCGCCACAATCGAGACCCGTCTCGCTGCCGTTCTGGACCGTGTCCGTGCAGGTCGGTAGCTGACAGAAAGCATCGGCGCACACGCCTTGCTCGCAATCCAAATTGGCCTGACAGTCGCGACCCGGAGCGCACGGGCGGCAGGGTCCGCCGCAGTCGACGTCGGCTTCCGCCGCGTTCTTCGCGTGATCGTCGCAGGTCGGTGCGTGACACACGCCGTCGATGCAAGAAAGGCTCGCGCAGTCAGCCTGAACCCGGCACGTTTCGCCCACGCCGCAGGGCGGGCAGCCGCCGCCACAGTCGATGCCGCTTTCCGCAGCGCTGGGCAGCTTGTCCGTGCAGATGGATAGTAGCGGGTCCGGCAGCGTGTAGGTCGGAAACGAGCAGGCGGCGAACCCACACG
>Ga0307516_10008090_pt1 | contig 11944 bp, 14 predicted proteins | sample 19_EM_MG_FD_203310 | JGI IMG/M metagenome (GOLD analysis project Ga0307516, IMG submission 203310) | Populus trichocarpa ectomycorrhiza microbial communities from riparian zone in the Pacific Northwest, United States - 19_EM | ecosystem: Host-associated > Plants > Roots > Unclassified | place...
ATTGGCTTTTGGACAAAGCCTAGTATTGATGTTGCAAAGGAGTACTAAGGGTAAGTGTGTACTACTAGTTTTGCTAATGATTCTGTACATCTGGGGAGAACTGGGGAGAGCTGTACAGACTTCCACAAAAGTCCACAGTCTATGTCTATCTGGACAGAGCTGTCCAGTATGGACTAAGCTGGGGACTCTGTGGCTCTGTGTGGCAATGTCCAGAACTGTCCAGAACAAAGTGATTTGCTGATGTCTGATGATGTGTGGAGTGTTCGTGTTCCCAGGGTTATGTGAGTGTGCGTTTTTGATGAACTGTTTGGTGTTTTGGAAGGTTTAGTGGGTCTTTGGTTGTGGTTTGGTGTGGTTGGTGAGTGCCTGACTGGGGACAGTCAGTGTTTCAAGTGCCTGGGAGGTGTAGAGACAGTCCTGTCTCTAGGTGTACAGGATTGGTAGTACTGATACTGGACTCTTACCTTAGCTATGTAGGCTTGTACTTAGCTTACTAAGCAACATCCTTCTCTTCAGTGTACATCTTTGAGCTCAGTCCTGGAGTGACTGAACCACTTGTCCTCTCCTTAGTTTTTCTAGTCTCCCTAGTCCCTGGGAGCTCTGCCAGACCTCCAGAAGCCCCTGGGTTGAGCATGCCTCACCTGAGGCAGCAGCAACACCCAACCCCCCCCTACAGCGGTGACTTTTCCATATTGACTAATGTGGGGATTGTGTTGTCCCTCACCTGTGCAATTTAGTGGATAAGTAATATTGTAAACAGTTTAATCTCACATGATCAGCTGGAAAGAACTTGATAGCCTCCTCAATTAAACTGGTGAGGCAGGTGCCATCTGATCTTGCTGTGACCATGGGACCATCGTGTTCCCACCATGCATTTGGCATTGGCCCAGTGATCATGACATGTATTTCATTTGGGTGAATGCAGAAGACGTTGATGTTGGAGAGCTCTAGTTGCAAGTCCTCTGGTGTCATCTCATCCACAGAGAATGTTGGCCCTATTGCATGCCCCAAGAATGTGTTCCAGTGCTGCCTTTGTTAGTGGTCAGGATCTGGAAAGTGGTATGAAACATAATGGCATACCACTTCTGCCTGAATGTGATCATATCATGGAATGGAATCCGGTAGGGCCCCCTCTCCGGATGTCTGCAATGCATGGACAAAGCATCAGAATCTCAATCCAAAGTACTGCAAGGTGAGTGAGAGTTGGCAGGAAGTAACTGTAGCCATTGATGTGCGATCAGGGATGTGGGGCCTATAAATATTAGAGCACTGCTAGTATTTCCACGTTCCACATGTTATTGTTCAAGATATCCTTACATTCTGCAGTGGTGTAATGATGGACTTCCACGGTTGCTTGCAAAAACTGTCTGAGTCTAGTCACAGTGATATTATTAGTGCTGTCACTGTGCCACTGAGCCTTGTAATAGAACTATCTTAAATGATGTATCATGTTTCCATTTAGTACCATCCGTGGTTATTTATTGGCATAATTCCCTCATGCAATCTGCACACCACATTGCATTTCCAATGTGTACCATCCACGGTGGTGTATTGGCATAAGTCCCTCATGCAATCTGCATCCCTCATCAATTGTACTGGTGTATTGGCATATTTCCTGCTAATATCAAATGCAACTGTGGTATGGTGTGATTTCCACTGTCACTACCCTGCTCAGACACGTAGTAAAAATTACAGAAAGGTACCCAGTAATACAGAGCTGTACAGAAAATGGACAAAAAAATTGGCCTATAAACCTTGCCTAAAAATTTCACTGAACCTTCTTTGTATCAAAAATAAGCCTTTTACATACTGGGTTTGAGTATAGAAACTGAATTACTCATGTGACATGTCAAAACTTGGGGTGGGAAAAGTGCTGTTTTGCTGATTGGCACACCTTCTTCAATTCCTGAGCACTCCAGGTTGATGAATAACTGCTGTAGGTACATGTCATCTATGATTTTCTTGCAAACTTCAACTGTGATCCTACATGTGATGAGTGATGTGAACATATGGCTCCATGTGGCATTGGCCAAATCCATGAAAAGGTGTAACAATCTGGGGGCGTTGAGCAACTCCAGCTGTTTCATAAATTCCACATCCCAAGTTCTGTGGACTTTAATCATCGGAAACAACAGAGATAATTGTGGAGCAGTGTAGTCTTGTGGAGTGATCTGATCTTGCAGAGCAATGTAGTCTTGCGGAATGATGTAGTCTTGCAAAGCAATATAGTCCTGCATCATATTTCCGATTTGAGCCTCTGCCTCCATTGCTTGTCTCTGTGCCTGTTCAGCCCACCAACCATAGTCTATCTGCATATCATCAGTGTGAGGGGGGGCATTTGTGCCCATGGGGGGATGAATGGGCAAGACATGGTGATCCTGATCAGCTTGGGCATAGAGACAATGGCAGAGGACATGACATTGAGGCTGTAGCAGTATGGGGAGTACATGTTATTGCGATCAAAGAAACCGTGGTGCAGACAACCAGGTTCTGTCCACTTGTCATGCCATATGAGCTGGAGATGCCTGGTAGGAGATCACACATGGGGAGATAATTGCTTCTGACATGATGTACAGCTGCAAGGACTCTGGGAAAAAGAGGAGGCAATGTTCTGCATCTACCTTTGATTTGTGTGGCCAGCACACTTGAGAAAATATAATGGGGAGACAGGCATGACAGAGGAGGCAAGATGCTGCAGAGAGATTGAGGAGGGATGAGAGTGCTCCTCCACCTTCCATCTGGAGCAGCTCACTGCTGAGTATATGGAGGACATTGGCACTCAGGATCAACATGGATGATCAGCAAACTAGGGTGGAAATGTATGTTGAGGGAAATCGAGGGAGGGGATTCTGGCGTGTGATGCAGGGTGTGCTGGGACCTCAAGGCTGCTGGAAGATGATGATGCACTGCAGGGGAGTGGAGGGGGTGAGGGGAGAGAGGCAAGGATACTATGTAGGGAATGAGGAATGACTTACATAGCCAAGAGAGGATGGAGATGCCTCCAGCGCGTGAACAGAGAGGCCAGCTTGCATGGGGGCAAAGATGGGTTGGGAGCTGGGTTTTGTTGAGGTGCATTGTGTGAGTGTGCAGCCGTTAATCCAGGCAGGTGTAATTATGGAGATCAAGACAAAGTCATGTTACACCCAGCAAACAGCACTGGTTCCTGGGTGGGCTCAACACATCCACACTTCTGTTTGAGTCCCTTAGCAGGTGGCTTTAGCATCTTGGCAGGTGGACCTGTGACATCTGGGACCATGACAGCCAGCTCAGCAACAGGCACTTTCTGTGCATCAATCATGTTCACCTGTGCTGCAGTAGTTAACGAGTACAATACATACAGATCCTTATCCTTCCACTTGCTGAAGTTCCTGATCTGCACTCATCTCCTGAATAGAGGGTTACAAAGCCATACAGATGTTGGCAACTGACCTCAAAGAAGCTGAGGATGCAATGCATTTCTATAATGTCATCACAGAAATTACTGACCTATTCAAAATTACATAATGACATCTTGTCTACTACATTATCATGATAAAGCCAGCAGCAAGTGGTTCCTCCTGCATGGGACCATCTTTGTCATCTTCTCATTGACATCATCATTGTCCTCACCTCAGTGTGGTCTGGCAAGTGATGTCATCCACAGCCATTGTGACGTAGGTGCTGACAATCTTGCATCCTTCATGCTATCTTCCTCTTTGCATCTCTTCTCATGGTGTCCACAGCTTCACCTCAGTGTGTTCACTTTTGGTGTCATTTTCAGTTGTTGTGTGCTGAACCCAGGTGAAAACTGGACAGGATATGCTGGGACATGAGCTGCTTCAAGATGTAGGTGCTGATGATCTGGCAGATTTTGTCTCTCCTCATGGTGTCTGTGCAACTTTGTCAGCATCCTTGCTCTGGATGATGGCATTCAATTCATGCCAGAAAAGCTTCACCTCTGACAGTTGACATGATGCACAATGAAGCATCATGGTGAGACATTGCAAGCACCACCACTGCTTTCAGCAGGACACAATGAATGGGAGAGCAGACTGCAAATGATGGAATGCACAGATGTGGTGGACACCGTAGCTGCCGGCACAAATAGCATATATAGATGTAGTATTTCCCTCCCTACTTTGTAGCTCTGCACGTCCGTAGGAAAAGAGTGCTTGTACCACTGTATCATTACCATTGGTGTGATCAGTTATGTAAATTACTTCACCAATTTCAACTTGATTTTACTGCCTGTACAACCCTACATAGTAACTATGTAGCACATGCAAATGTTAATTTTCCAGAATGTCTGAGTGGCAAACATCTCCAAATGTCTCCAAATATGAACATATTTATATTACCAAGTGTTTGCCCACAACCCAGACTTGAGCTCCTCCCAACCATAACATGGATAGTCCAAAATACTTTGTTCCACCCAACTCTGCAATTTTGATTGCTATGGCAGACCAACCTCAGTTTTGGGTATCCAATATTATGGGTAAGAACTGACTGATTCATACATCCATGCTGCCAAACAAAATGGTAAACCATAATTCAGGTCCCATGAAGTCTCCATGTTCATGGTCATCATCAATAAGTTTTTCTGATTCGGATACCAAGTCAAACTTGTACCCCATAAGTTGGGAAAACATGTCTTAGAGCAGTCGTGCTGCTGTCCTCAATGTGATTATCAGGCAAGCATATCAAAGGAAGGTGATGTACGCCCAATAACATAACCCAAATACACTCAAATTCCCCAATATTGTAGGCTGTTGCTGGCCAGATTGCCCAAAACTTTTATCACCAGAAAGGATTGGAATGGCAGTGGGTGATGACTCTGAAGCGAAAGGCAGCATTGGAAATGTTAGAGGCACAGAAGGTAATCAAGAGGATTGAGGCTGAATCCACAGAGTCTGTACAGCAATTGATGATCTTGCCTGTTTGCTTCCAATCTTATCATGCTGAAGATGCCTCCTTGGATAGACACTTCATTGCTACCATTTCCGATGTCCAAGTTCATACTGCACCTCATGCCTGACATGAGTACTTTATTTTGCATATAGTTGCACTCAATGATCTATTATTGATTATCAGCTGCTTCTTTTTTTAAACATACTTGACCAAAGAATTGTATTTTTTTCTCTTTGTATGCCTCAGCTTTGTTGTAATTGCAGCATTCAATTATGTTTGGAGATATTTGTGAGAGACTACCACCAGAGTGATGTTTGTGGCACTATAATTCCAGGGGGCATATTCTGCAGCTAGTATTTTGAGTAGCAGAGGCATGTCCAAGCAAATACAGCTGTGCTGTGTCAGCATGAAAACTCCCTATTTGAGCTCCCATGTCTTGGAGCTCCAGTATCAATTTGGATAATGCATAGAAATCTGCCCAAGGGTTGTCAGGCCCATGTTCAACTTCTTCATGACTCCTACTGTCCAATCAATTCTTGCTACAGGCCGTGCATGGATCTCTGAGATGTTTTTCTCTCCTCATAATTGTGCACATTTCCAAACACTCTTGGCTGTGTCTTTTGGGTCATGGCCTTTAAGTTGTGAGTGATTTGCATTGAAAAACAGCAGTTTTTACTTACCAATCTGCTGTGATTCAGGCTGAGACAAGATGGCTGGAACTGTTGCTGGAAAAGCTATGGTGGCAGGTGAGATTCTGGCCCAGATTGCATAACTGGAGTGTTGAGCTTACCTCTAAATCTTTGGCCACCACTGTCTGGAATACTGCAAATAAGTGGCATAGCAATGGGCAACACTTGGTAAATTCCACAAGACCAGTGTTGAGGGGAAAGCCCACATGTTGTAAAGATTATAAATGTGGTTGCATTATGCTTGGACAATCATTCTGCATCTTCAATTTCCATAGCAATCTTTTGGGCCATTGATATCCAGGTGCATCAAGTAGGCCTTCGCCCAATTAGCATAGTATCTGATCTTGTTCGATAGCACAGACATGTTGGTTAAGCAAATAGTTCACAGTCCTCCAAACAATTTTATTGAATGGTTCTTAGATTCCTGGTGCCGAGACACAGTTATTAGTACATGGGTTCCCCATGCTTTCTAGGTGGATTTGGAGTGCTGTAGCTGCCAGCTTGCCAAGGTCTGACATGTACGTTCAAACACAATGGCCATAAACATTCATATCCTCAGGATGAACATTTTTAGTAATCAGCAGGCTGGCAAATGATCAGTTTGCCCTGGCATTTTTAACCAACCAATTACAAGGGTAACAGCATGTAGAATGTCAGTTGTATTTCTACAAGTTTTAAGGGATTGAAGTTTGGCATTGAAAGACTACTACTACTATAGGGTTGAGCCTGCCAGTGCACCAAATACAAATGGTCAGGTCGATCATGACAGTTTACTCATACTCAGCCAAACAGATCTGCATAACAAGATCACAACTAAGTAAGTACCTCCCCACTTGCTGAGGTTGCATTTATTCACACATGTGCCTTGGTTCAGTAGTAACCATGCACATATGGCTGCATGGTCATATTCAGCCAAGTCCCTTAACCAACTAGCTGCAAGGGTAACAATGAGCAAGATGTTGATTAGTACTCTTCCAAGCTTCAAGGGGATTGAAGGTTGGTATTGAAGGACTACTACTACTACATAGGGTGTATTTTTGAGTAGTATCACCCTTTACTAGGATTGCACACTTTGTGGATAATTTATGCTGGGTGCATGTGCAACTTCAACACTAAGTAAGTGCCTCCCCACTTGCTGAGGTTGTGTTTATTCATGCATGTGCCTCAGTTCAGCAGTAACCATGCACCCATGGCTGCATGGTCATGTTTGGCCAAATGAGCCCTTAGCCAACCATTGCAAGGGTAACAGCAAGCAGAACATTGATTAGTACCTTTCTGAGCTTCAAGGGATTGAATTTTGGTACTGAAGGACTACTACTGCTGCTGCATGGGGTGTGTTTCCAAGCCGTATCGCCCTTGAGGATCAGTACTGGCTCCACCAGTGCACTGAATACTGACAGGCAGGTCATCACAATGATTTGCTCAAGCTCAGCCAAACAGATCAGCACAACAAGATCGGAACTACTAAGTGCCTCCCCACTTGCCAAGGTTGTGTTTATCCACATGCATCTACTAGTGTGCACACGGCTGCACGGCCATGTTCAGCCAAACAGACCAAACCGATTATGGGTAAGTGTCTGTCAAGGTAACAACTATATCAACTGCCATTCTATTTCAGCTATCATCGAGTCTTTTGCCCACTATCCTTGTCTTCTACCGTTCACGTTGATATCCAGTCAAGATGCCTAATGGTTGCACTTCCCAGGATGACAAGATACCAGAACCAGGCTTTGTTGTTGGTCAAAAGCATGGGCATCCCAGTGCGTTGCAACTTGGACCAAGAAAGAAGCCATCTGTATCCTACTCAACATTTATTTTGCACACCACTGATGACTGGTTTTCAGTGCTGCTCAAGACCCTCTTGTTCATCATGGGTGCCACTTTGGGAGGACTGTGCATGTGTTCTGCAATGTCCAGACTCTCCTGACTAATGGCTTGATGTACATGGTCGATAGGGATGATGCTGCCACTGCTGTGTGAGCCTGTACTTCTCTAGAATGTGAAACCACACTTACCAAATTTGTACAGCGAAAAGAAGGAGTTCTTGGTGTTCCGCAGCCTTTTGCAACTTATTCCTGGACTTGAGGCTCAGCTCATGGCAGCATCAGAGGAAGAGGCTGTCAACATCGCTGACTTGGTAAGACTAACTGCTAGCATTTGTCTGTATTGCCTTACATACTTTTATAGGTTCAGAAAGGTGCAACTGGTGCTAGGGCAGATGACACCAAGGGCATGAAGATCATGATCATCAACTGGATCACCCCAAAGGGACAATCCTTGGTCCCCCACATTCCATGTAATGTGAAGTCTGGACATGGTTTCAACCATCAGCGCACTGGTGTGCTTCTTTGTCCAGCAGGTCTTGATTGGGAGAATACAGAGTACATCACTACCCCTTCCCTGTTGATTTTCACTTAATTGCTGCTCAGAATGAAGTCGAAGCTCACAAACAGCCAAATCCAAGTAGCTGGCAACCAGTGGCCACTCTTCTTGTATGCGAACTATGCATATGATGTGGAAGATCCATGGAATGGACTCTTGCACAGTGGTTTACTGGTATGGGTAAGACTTTAACAGTTGTCTGATTGATGTTTTGTTCACCACAGCTGTAGTCCTTCAAACATGTTTTCACCTCACCAAGTTTGGTTGACCAGGAACCCAAGGCCACACAGTCTACAGGCCCACTTTGCTCTCACTTCCACCCAAGTATTTTCTCGCACAGATCATGTAACTGATTCCAAGTGCTTTTATAACAGCATTCTCAAGCTACTGGAAGATCTGGAGAAGGATGAAGTCAATCAGTTGATGACATGGTGGAATTGGTAAGATGTTTGAAATTTTTTTGAATCCACACTTACAAATATTCTTAGACAAATATTTCCACTGTATACAGAGGATGAGGGTCTTCCTTCCAAGGACAGTGTCCTGGCAAGGATTCAACAGATATATGCAGAGTATAGAGAAAGGGCACATAGTGTAGAAATAGAGTGATTGTTTGCCTGAAATTCTGTAGTATTTACTCTGGAATGTCATTGTCTGCATTTGGTTCTCTACTATGTTTGTTCAAGTCATGCCTGTGTTATGGATGCCAGAGGTTCCTAATTTGTTGGGTAGATGTCATCACCTTCTATCTGCCTTTATATTGTTATCAATAACATCATGTCCTACATCAGCAAATCACCAAAAATGTGCCAGTGGATGACAGTTTGTCATAGATTTTGTTATACTCCCACAGTACATCACAACATCACAGGAAGCCCAGATAGCCCCAGTTTCACAGCAATTCAATTGAGATCAATCTACACTATATCACAGAACTGAACAGTGACAGCCAGAAATTAGGATAGTACAGCACAGTTTACACACCAGACTGCCCATTTCATGACTTGAAATAACTCAGTGTGATTACCTCAGGTCACTACACAAAATAGACAAGTAACAAAATTGTACATTTTTACGCCATTCACATTAGTACTATGCATCAAGCATGCCAAACTTAGTCGAGTTTAATTGAGAGTGAATGGTTTCCAGCAACAAGTTGTGTAAGGGTGCTGCCTGCTAATGTCAGCTCGGGCTGAATACCAAGAATGCAAATGACTTACCGTGTTCATCTGGCACCTCTTGTGGTGAAGAGGGTGTTGATATAGGTAGCAGGGCACTAGATTGGCTTCGTCCATGATTATTGAATGCTGCCCTGATCCACCCAATGTCAAGATCCAAGTTATCGACAGAGCCCTGCCTCTCCTTTGCTTTGAAGCGATGGAGATCGGCTATCTTCTCATGCTCCTGAATGAGGCATTCTGCAAGCAGCTTTTCTGCGCGATGAACCTCACATTGAGCATAAATGATTGTGAGGACTAACAACGCTTCCTTGGTTTCTACAGCATGGGACTCCTGTGACTTTGGCCGATAATGTATTAGATTATAGACTATTCATTAAATGTTTACTCACATCTTGCATCTGTTGACTCTTCTCACCACAGTATCCCATGTAAACCTTGTCCAAGAACCTAGGGCCTGATTTGTCTGGGAAATGAGAGTTTAGCACGTCCTTCGGTTGTGGATAATGACATCAGGAAATCGATGAGAGTCTGCTCAACCTTTATATAACATTACCATTTTTTCCATGTGTATCCACATGCATCATTCTGATATACACTTAGGTCATGTCATATACTTTCTGGGAGTGTTTTGAGTGATGGTCATCTTTATCAATCTACTTGATTATGATCAATTTAGACAGGTAGCTTCTTTTTATCATGCCAGATCACCAGTATACCTGCTGATATATATGACCAAACACCCAACCCCTGCTAAATGTGTTCAAATATATATATAATTATACCTGCTGATGTACATGCTCAGATAAGTTTCATTCTGATGCTCCAGATCAGATTCATCAGAAGGTTATTACTGTCCCAGCTGTCCCAGAAGTACTCATACAAGCCAATAGTACCCATACCTTCATTGCCTGTACTTAAATTTCAACCACCTTAATTCATTCAATATTCATCTTAATCAATTTATATTCAATTTTGTACAGTACAAAAGAATAAATATTGTACACTAATGGGGGCAGAACAGAGACTAAATATATTATATACATTGAGGTCGTCATTGTTGTCATTGTCAATGGTCACAACGTCAACGCAGGTGGTGGGGGTAGTGGCAGCAGCCACGTTGAGGTCATCATTGTCGTCGTTGGAGCCTGGTGGTGGCCATGTTATCGACGTGAGTGGTAGGGGGTGGTGGTCACATTGCCGTTGTCCAGGTGGGGTGGTCATTGACATTGGGGGTGGTTGTCATTGTGTTGTCGAAGTTGGTGGTGGGTGGTTGCATCGTCATCAATGTTGGAGGTGGTGGTCATGGCATCAACGACGTTGGGGGTGGTTGCATTGTCGTTGTTGGTGGTGGTGGTGATGGTAGTCACGTTGTCGTCGACATTGGGTGTGGTGGTGGCCACGTTGTCGTCAACATTGGGGGTGGTGGTTGCATTGTCAACATTAGTGGTGGGTGACTGTGTTGTCATCGTCGTCAGGGGTGGTCGTCATGTCATTGTTGACGTTGGTGGTGGTGGCTGCATTGTCGTTGACGCTGGTGATGGTGGTGGTTGACGTGTGGTGTGGTGGTGGTGGTGGTAGAAGACAGAGAGTGAGGAGACTTAGTGTCACGACCGCGTGACGCCTCGTGACTCCGCAAGGCCTCTAGTCTGTTATAGACTCAAGTCCGATCGTGATCGGACACCTCCGACGCTACGTATCCATCTCCGCTCCGACAGTTGACGCTCTGTCTCCTTTTAGTAAATAGTTCCGCGCTTACGCCTCCGGTTATTGTATGCTTCCGTTCCGCTTCCGTTCCTGTTTCCCTTGTTCCCGTTTTAGATTAGATCTGATTACTCATAGCTGTGTTCCGTTAACCTTTTGATCCGTTACGCTTATCACTGATCTCCGTTCCGTGTATGTTACTCATCCGTTTGTCATCCGCAGACTCTTAGCTACGTCTCCGCTATGTCTCTCCTCCGCTTCTCGGTTACTATACATATCCGATGTAAAGTATAAGTACTCCGCACGCTGAGGGGATTGTCCCTCAGTTCGAATATCATCTTGAATACTTCCTGCGAACTCCCCTCTGTTCTCCTCTGTCTCCTCTGCCTTCTGGCAACTCCGACCTTCGTCGGACCTCCGTCTCTCTGTCCCTTAGTCCTCCGAAATACAAGGACGCAGGTATCGCAAGGGTGCAGCACATACGCTGAAGCCAAGTCCTCAAACACTTCCGCATCTCCTCCACCTGTTGTCGACAACCCTTCGTACTTAACTCCGCTCGTGTCGGAGTTCGTTGGAGGAACTGGTTCTGACACTTAGAGACATTTTTGAAGTGTGTGTGTGTGCATGTGTTTGTGTACATGATTATATCAGCATATTCAATGATCAATATTTTCTAAGGCTTCACTACACGCCTTGTCCACAGCCATCTCACCACCACCACCACCACCAGTGTCGTCAATGCGACCACCACCATCAGCAACAACGATGATGGCCCCACCATGGACGATGGCGATGACAATGGCCACCACCAGCATTGTCCACCAGACAACAGCGACTACAGCCAATGCCAACGTGGTGACAACGACTACCAGCAATGGCACCGACCATGACCATGGCCTGTGTCGATGATGCAGTCACCATCCCACCCACTGTGAGTCAAAGTGTGGATTTGGGTCAGAACAATAACCCAAACACATCACCAACAAAGGACTACGAAAAAGTGCGAGTGGTGGTTTACCTCCGCGGTGTCCAGAGAGGATGTGCTGAGGAGGGGGAGAGGGGATCTACACCAACAGGGTGATGCAGACAGAGATGCAGGATACT
>Ga0307516_10008092_pt1 | contig 11944 bp, 12 predicted proteins | sample 19_EM_MG_FD_203310 | JGI IMG/M metagenome (GOLD analysis project Ga0307516, IMG submission 203310) | Populus trichocarpa ectomycorrhiza microbial communities from riparian zone in the Pacific Northwest, United States - 19_EM | ecosystem: Host-associated > Plants > Roots > Unclassified | place...
CCGGACTCGCCGTGGTCGACGCGAATGGGCACATCGAGCTCGTCAAGTGGACGTCGTACATCACCGGCCTCGAGTTCTACCCGGCGGGGACCGGCGGCAGGCTGGGCCTGTTCGTCAACTACGGACACATGCAGTCGGCGAACGCCAGGCGGCTCGGCACCGCGGCGACCGGCACCGAGGCCCAGGAGGAGGCCGCGCGGGCCAAGATCCGCGACCACGAGGACTTCTACGAGGCCGGGCTGTTTGTCGATCCGACGCCCGCCACCCGCGTTGGCGCGAGCAGCTCGCTCTACGACGACACCTACGCGGACGGCAATGCAGCGAAGCACTACTCGCTTCTCATGAGCTGCTGGCTGTTCTTCTGAGCGCGCCCGCTTGTGGGTCCCGACCGCCTGCCGGACACTTGCGACTCGTTCATCGGCTGGTCACGCGCAAGCCACGACAGGAGACGACGATGACACCAGCTCACCATCTATCGGCGATCGCGAGTCTGGCGATCGCGGCCTGTGCGGTCGGCCACGTCGCGCCGCCGAGTCCACAGCACGCCCTGGCTCCCTCGGGGAAGCTCCGGATTGGCGTTTATGTGGATAGCCCCATCTCGCTCGTCCGCGATGCCGCGACGCGCGCGCCGCGCGGCGTTGCGTACGATACCGGCAGGGAGGTGGCGCGGCGGCTGGGCGTCGACTGCGAGGTGGTCGAATTTCCCAGGGTCGCGGAGGTCGTCACGGCGTTGCGGGCCGGCGAGGTCGATATCACGGTCACCAACGCCACCGCGGAGCGCGCGAAGTCGGTCGACTTCACGCAGCCCATCCTGCTGCTCGAGCTCGGGTACCTCGTCGCGCCCGGATCCACCGTGGCATCGATCGCGGACGCGGATCGCGCCGGCATGCGCATCGGCGTGATGCAGGGGAGCACGTCGCAGACCACGCTGCCGCGTCAGCTGGCGGCCGCGACCGTGGTCCCGGCGGCGTCGATGAAGCTCGCCATCGAGATGCTGTCGCGGCACGAGCTCGACGCGTTCGCGACCAACAAGGCCAATCTGTTCGAGCTGTCGGCGAGCGTCCCCGGATCGCGGGTGCTCGACGACGACTGGGGAGCCGAGCACCTGGCGATCGCGATTCCGAAGGGCCGGGATCGCGCCAGGCCATGGCTCGAGCGCTTTGTGGCCGAAACCCGCCGCGACGGCTTCGTGGCGCGCGCGGTCGCGCGGGCGGGGTTGCGCGGGACCGCCAGCGCCGAGCTCCACGTGGTGGTCGCGGCCGGGTTCGCCGCGGCGTATCGCGCCCTGGTGCCCGAGTTCGAGCGCGCGACCCACGTCGTGGTGCAGACCACCGAGGCCGCGTCGCCGGACGGCACCGCCGAGGCGATCGCCGACCGGCTGCGTGGCGGCGAGCCGGCCGACGTGGTGATCGCGGCCGACAGCGAGCTCGAGGCCTTGATCCGGCAGGGCAAGGTCGTCGCCGGCAGCCGCGTCGATCTCGCCCGCGCGGTCGGCGCGCTGCGGCCGGCGCGCCAGAACGCCAGCGTGTGGTCGGCGGGCATCGCAGCAGGCGCCCGGGAGCCGCGCGCGGCCCGCCAGCTGATCGAGTTCCTGTCGGAGCGATAGCAGTCATCAGGAGTATGATGTCAATGTGGTTCACTGAGCTGACAAAATCAGAGAAGCGTACGTTCTGGGCATGCTTCAGCGGCTGGGGGCTGGATGCGATGGATACCCAGATGTACGCGCTCACCATTCCAACGCTGATGGCGCTGTGGGGATTGAGCAAGGGACAATCCGGGTTGCTCGGCACCGCGGTCCTCATCATGGCGGCGATCGGCGGCTGGGTCGCCGGCATCCTGGCCGATCGCTACGGCCGGGTGAAGGTCCTGCAGCTCACGATCGTGTGGTTCTCGGCATTCACGTTCTTCTCCGCGTTCACCCATTCGTTCTGGGAGCTGATGGTCACCCGCAGCTTGCAGGGGCTCGGGTTTGGCGGCGAGTGGGCGGTCGGCGCGGTGCTGATCAGCGAGACGATCGCGCCGCGGGTCCGCGGCCGGGTGGTCGGCGCGCTCCAGGCCGGCTGGGCGGTGGGCTACGGGATCGCCGTCCTCGTATCCACGGTGCTGTTCACCTGGTTGCCCCAGGATGTCGCCTGGCGCGTGTTCTTCGCCCTGGGTCTGTTGCCCGCGCTGCTCGTCCTGTGGATCCGGCGCCATATCGCCGAAGCGCCGGTGTTCGCCGAGGTCCGCCCCGACGCGAAGCGCGCCGATGTCTGGGAGGTGTTCGCGGCCCCGATCCGGCCGACGACGCTGAAGGCGATCCTGTTGACGTTCGGGATCTACGGCGGCAACTACGTGATGATCACCTGGTTACCCGCCTATCTGAAGCTGGTGCTGAACCTCTCGATCGCGAACGTCGGCGGCTACCTCGCGATCAATATCCTGGGGTCGTTCACCGGGGCGTTCCTGAACGGCTGGATGGCCGACGCGCTCGGGCGGCGCAAGACGTTCATGATCATCGCGTGCTGTCAGGTCGTCGCGGTGGCGATCTACACGCTGGCGCCGATCAACCTCGCGGTGACGCTCGCGATGGGCTTCGTGCTGGGAACCCTGCAGTCGGGGACCGCCGCGGGCACCGGCGCCTACCTCGCCGAGCTGTTCCCGACCCGGATCCGCGGCTCCGCGCAAGGCTTGTGCGGCAACGCGGGCCGCGCGCTGGGCGCAGTGGTGCCGACGCTGGTCGGGGTCATCAGCGCGAGCGTGGGGCTGGGCGCCGCCATGGGGCTGTGTGCGTGTACCAGCTATCTCCTGGTGGTGGTCGCCGCGTGGACGTTGCCCGAGACCCGGGGACGCGACCTCCGCGCGATCGCGGCGAGCTGACACAGGGCTCGCGAGCCATGATGCCCCAGGCGGCGGCGGGATCCATCGCAAGTCACCGCCAGCTCGCCGCGTGGTTGTCACCGAGGTACGGCGCGCCGCGCTAGCACACAGACCGAGGCTGCCTCAAGCGCCGACTGTCCTACAGTGTGCCGCAAAACGTATCACCCCTTCGGAGCTTCGATTCCACATTGATCTCGAGCGATCCCTGATACGATTTCCGACGTGAGCGAAGGCTCCCCCACCGAGGAGTTCGGTCCGTATACCGTGTATGAGCAGCTCGGAATTGGGGGCATGGCGCAGGTCCATCGCGCGATCGCCGCCGGCTCCGAATCGCCGCGGTCCGTCGCGCTCAAGCGCATGCTGTCGCATATCGCGGGCAGCCAGGACATGGTCAAATCGTTCGTCCGTGAGGCGCGGCTGGCGAGCTATCTGCGCCACCCCAATGTCGCGTCGACCTACGATGTCGGCCGGGTCGGCGACGTCTACTTCATCGTGATGGAGCTGATCACCGGGCGCAACCTGCGCGAGGTGCTGCGCCACTGTGGCGCAACCACCGGTCCGATGCCGGTGCCAGTCGCGCTCAACATCCTGAACCAGATCTGCGACGCGCTCGATTACGCACACAACCTGTGCGATGAGCACGGCAAACCGCTCCAGATCATCCATCGCGACGTCTCGCCGTCCAACGTGATCGTGTCCGATAGCGGGCTCGTCAAGCTGATCGACTTCGGGATCGCCAAGGCGTCGGGCGCGGGCATGCAGACGATGAGCGGCACGCTCAAGGGCAAGTTCGCCTACATGGCCCCGGAGTACATCGCCGGCCGGATCGACGCGCGCGCCGATCTGTTCGCGGTCGGCGTGATCGCCCACGAGCTGCTGACCAACCGGCCGCTGTTCGCGGGCCGCGACGACATCGACACGCTGACCCGCGTGCGCGACATGAAGATCTTGCCGCCGTCGAAGAAGAACCCGCAGGTCCCGCCCGAGATCGACGACGTCGTGATGACGGCGCTGTCGCGCGATCCGGACCGCCGGTGGCAACACGCGACCGCGCTGCGCAGCGCGCTGACCACGCTGACCCAGCGGCTCGGCATGGTCGTTACCAATACCCAGGTGGTGCAGTGGCTCGACTGGGCGTTCACCCAGCAGCGCAAGCCGCGGCGAACGACCGAACCCGATACCGAGACCGACGCGGCGCCGCTCGGGGGCCAGCCCGCCGCCGTCCGGCGCGCCGCGCGGGGGTTCGACCCGGGGGCGGTGAGCCAGAAGATCACGCGGGTCGAGGGCCTCGGCAACGCGGCGCTCGCGCTCGAAGATCCCGAGATCGAGATCGAGATCTCGGCCGCGTCCTCGGTCACCGCGGCGCCGTGCCTGCCACCCCCGCGCGCGGCCGTCCCCGAGCCGGTCGTGCCGCGCTCCGATCACAGCCGGCCGCAGGCCCGGATGTCGCCGAACATCACGGCCAGCGGCGTGGGCTCGCCGAGCGCGCGCGCGTCGTCGAGCTATCCGGTCCGGCTGGCATCGGCGTCGCCATCGCCGCCACCGCTCGGCGAGCACGCGGGCCCCGGCCGCGGCCACGCGGCGCCGAGCGGGCCGATCCACGCCGCCACGCTGCCCGGCCCGGCCCCGAGCGTGTCCGGCGCCCACATGCGCCCCAGCGCGCCGAGCCTGTCGTTCGTCCCGGCCGCGCCGGGCCCGCCTCCCCCCACCACGGCGTTCGGAACTGTGCCGATCCCCACACAGCCAAGCTTTGCGCCCCACCCCTCGGTGCCGAGCTTCAACCCGGCGCCGTTCTCGGCGCCCCGCGGTCCGGGGTCGGGCCCGCTGCCGGCGGTCGATCCCGCGCGGTCGGCCGTGGTGGCCCGCGAGTTCGAGCAGCGCGCCACGGCGTCGAGCCGCATGCAGGCGCCGGCCCCCCGCCAGGGCGCCCTGTGGATCGCCGCCTGGGTCGTGGTCGCGGCGGTGGTCGCAGCGCTCGCCGTCTACTTCGTGGTACCGCTGTTCACCTGACGATGAAACGACGTATTGCGCTGATCTCGACCGGCGGCACGATCGAAAAGACCTACGACGAGCTCCGCGGGGTGCTGTCCAACCAGGTCTCGGTGCTCGACGTCATGCTCGCCTCGCTCGAGCTGCGCGGCGTCGCCGTCGATCGCATGCAGCTCATGAACAAGGACAGCCTGGAGATGTCGCCCGACGATCACACGCTGATCGCCGAGACCGCCGGGCGCATGGCCCAGACCCACGATGGCGTCGTGGTCGTGCATGGCACCGATCGGCTCGCGGTCTCGGGGCACCGGGTCGTCGAGCTGATCGGCGTGCCCGCCACGCCGGTCGTGTTCACCGGCGCGATGCGGCCGTGGGAGCTCCGCGCCACCGACGCCCTGCAGAACCTGACCGAGGCGCTGCTCGCGGTCCAGCTGGTCGAGCCCGGCGTCTACGTCGCCATGCACAACCAGGTGCTGCGGTTCCCCGGCGTCCGCAAGGATCTCGAGCTCCGCACCTTCGTGAAGGCCGGCGATGGATCGTGATCTCGGCGGCATGCTGCCGGCGCTGCTCGACGCGCTGGGCTACATCGGGACCGGCGTCACGGTGATCGCCGATCGCGGCGACGGCCTCGAGCGCTGGTACGCCAACGCGCCGGTCGCCGAGCTCCTGGGCTACACGCTCGACGAGCTCCACGACCGGCCGGCGATCGAGATGATCATCGCCGAGCAGCACGCGCTGGTCCTCCAGCTCGCCGCGAGCTTTCGCGCCGGCCAGCCGGTGCCGCCGGCGCTCGAGTTCATCGGGCTGCGCAAGGATGGCTCGACGCTGCCGATCGAGCTGGCGATCGGCCACGCGCCGATCCCCGGCGGCCTGGCCTACGTCCTGGTGGTCCGCGGCGTCGGCGTCCCCCACCACCAGCAGGCCCAGCTGTCGCTGCTCGAGGCCGACCGGATCGGCCTGGTCGGCGCGCTGGCCGCCGGGTTCGCCCACGAGATCAACAACCCGCTGACCCCGATGCTGCTCAACCTGCGGACCCTGCGCAAGCAGCTGCTCGCCGGCCTGGCGCCCGCGGCGCAGCCCCCGGCGACGCGCTGCCTCGACGACATCACGATCGGCGCCGAGCGGATCGCCAACAACGTCAAGGCGCTGCAGACCCTCGCGACCCGCAGCGCGAGCGCCGCGATCGACCTGGCCGCCGTGGTGTCATCGGCGCTCCGGCTCGCCGCCCCGACGCTCGAACCGCGCGCCCACGTGGTCCGCCAGATCTTTCCGGTCCGCCGCGTGGTGGGCGAGGAGTCGCGGATCGGCCAGGCCGTGCTCGCGATGCTGCTGTTCTCGAGCTCGGGGTTCGACGCCGAGATCGCCAACTCGCAGAACCGGATCATCGTCAGCGTCGAGCAGCGCGCCAGCGACGTCGTGCTCGAGGTCTCCGACAACGGCCGCGACGTCACCCCCGAGGAGACCCACCACGCGTTCGACCCGTTCTACCGGTCGTCGGCGCGCGGCGCGGGCGTCGGCGTCGGCCTCGGCGTCGCGCGCTCGGTCGCCGCGACGCTGGGCGGCGAGGTCACGCTCGCCCCGCGCCCCGGCGGCGGCGCAGTGATCACGATGCGGCTGCCTGCGATTCCCTCGCCAGGCTAACCGCGCATCACCAGGAAGATCGCGTTGGCGGTGGCGACCGGCGCGGTGCGCTCGGCCTGCCAGGCCTCGATCCGCACGTTGGTGATCCGGCGGCCCTGGCGCGTCACGCTGGCGCGGGCGTGGGTATCGAGCGGCGCGGCCGAGCGCAGATAGTCGACCGTCAGCGTGATCGTCTTGGGGTGGACCGCGGTCTCGGCGCGCCACAGCAGCTCGAAGATCGCCGCCGATTCGAGCAGCGCGCCGAGCGTGCCGCCGTGGATCGCCGGCAGCGACGGGTTGCCGATCAGGTGGTCGCTGTAGCGCATCGTGGTGATCAGCTCGTCGCCCTGGGTGGCCGCGGTGAGGCCGAGCCAGACCGCGTAGGGCACCTCGTCGATCAACCGCTGGAAGTCGTGGCTGGCCTTGGCCGCGATCATGCGTTCGACCAGCGTCATGGCGTGCCCTTCTTGGTCTGCAGCATGAACGTGCCGACCGAGTGCGCGACCGCGTCGTCGGGGTGGTCGTGGTAGGCGACCGCGCGGGTGAACGCGACGTTGCGCGTGATCTTGTAGCAGGTCGCCCGCGCGATCACCGCCCTGCCCGGCTTGGCGGGCCGCAGGTAGTCGATCCGCAGATCGAGCGTGGCGATCGGCACCGGCTTGTCGAGCTCGGCGAACACCGCGCGCCCCGAGCACGCGTCGAGCAGCGCCGTGATCGCGCCGCCGTGGATCGTGCCGCTATCGGGATCACCGACCAGCTTGGGGTCGTAGGGCAGCTCGAGCAGCACCTCGGTCGGGGTGATGTCGATCGTCCGCAGGCCGAGCGCGTGGTTGTGCGGCACGGTGTGGTTGAAGGCGGTCAGCAGACGGCGCCGGCGCTCCTCCGGGGCGGCGCGCTGGGTCGGTTCCTCGGGCTCGTCAGGCATCGCCCACAACGGTACCAGGCCGCCGGCACAATGTGACCGCGGCGCCCCCGACACCGCTCGTGGTATCAGTTCCGCATGGCCCCTGCAGCGAGTGGCGACGCCCGCGTCAGAACAACGCGCGGTCCGATCCCGACCTGGTACTTCGCCCTCGTGGTCGTGCGTCGCGGCCATCGCTTCCTGTTGACCCAGGAGCGCAAGTACGGGTCGACGTGGTCGATCCCGGGCGGCCGGGTCGAGCCCGGGGAGACCCTCGCCGCGGCGGCGATCCGCGAGGTGCTCGAGGAGACCGGCGTGCCGGTCAAGCTCGACGGCGTGCTGCGCGTCGAGCACACCCCGAGCGAGTCGAACGCGCGGATCCGCGTGATCTTCATCGGATCGCCGCTCGACGACACCGCGCCCAAGACCGAGCCCGATCACGAGTCGCTGGGCGCCGCGTACCTGACGCTCGACGAGGTCCGCGACCGCCCGCTGCGCGGCGCCGACCTGCGCGTCCTGCTCGAGACCGTCGCCGACGGCTGCCAGGTGTTCCCGCTCGAGCTGATCGGGACCGAGATGTCGGTTTGACCGCGGCGGTCGACGAGCTTTTGCGGCTGGGCTGGGACGCCGCCTGGCAGGCCGCGCGCGCCGAGCTCGACCCCGACGGCGCCTGGCAGCCGGTCCGGATCGCCGCCGAGCACCGCGGCGCCTATCACGCGCTCGGCCCCGGCGGGGTCGCGTGGGTCGAGCTGACCGGCCGCGCGTTCCACGCCGCCGACGACAAGCGCGCGCTGCCGACGGTGGGCGACTGGGTCGTCGTCGAGCGCTGGGCCGGCGCGGTCGCCGGGGGCGGCGCCGCCGTGGTCCGCGCCGTGCTCCCGCGCCGCAGCTTCCTGGTGCGCAAGGCCGCCGGCGAGGCCACGGTGCCGCAGCCGCTCGCGGCCAACGTCGATACCGGCCTCGTGATGACCTCGGCCAACTCGGACCTCTCGACCGGCAGGCTCGACCGCTACGTCAGCCTGTTGCGCGACGGCGGGATCTCGCCGGTCCTGGTGCTGTCGAAGGCCGATCTGGCAACGGATCCATCAGCGCACCTCGCCGAGCTCGCGGCGCTCGCCGACCGGGTGATCGCGATCTCGGTCGTCACCGGCGCCGGGCTCGACGAGATCCGCGCGCTCGGCGCGCCCGGCACGACCTGCGTGCTGCTCGGCAGCTCCGGAGTCGGCAAGTCGACGCTGCTCAACGCCGTGGCCGGCACCGACCAGATCACGCGGGCGATCCGCGGCGACGACCGCGGCCGCCACACCACGACGCGGCGCGAGCTGTTCGTCAGCGCCACCGGCGCCTTGTGGATCGACACGCCGGGCATGCGCGAGCTCGGCCAGTGGGTCGACGATGCCGCCGACGAGACCGAGGTCGCGTTCGACGACATCACCGAGCTGGCCCAGCGCTGCAAGTTCCGCGATTGCCGGCACCGCGACGAGCCGGGCTGCGCGGTGCAGGGCGTCGTCCCCGCGGCCCGGCTCGCCAGCTTCCACAAGCTCTCCGAGGAGCGCCGCGCCGGCGGGGTCCGGCAGACCATGGCGCAGAAGCTCGCCGAGTCGCGCCGCGCCAGGGCCAAGAAGCCAGCGCCGCCCAAGGACTGAGCCCGCGACCCCTGGGGCGGGCGCTCTGGCTTTCCGCACGATCAACCGACGCGCCCCCTACCTCGGCGCAGAGGAGATGACCGGTGGAAGGACGCCGAGGCGCGCGGACGAAGGGCTACCGGGCGTCACTCGAGGCGTTGCAACGAAGCGATCGGCGGGATCAACCGGTCCGATCCTCTGCGACGAGCTCCCGGGTATGCTCCGGCGCGATGCGCGTCCTCGTCATCGGTGGCACCGGATTGATCTCCACGGCGATCGTCCAGCAGCTGGTCGACCGCGGCGACGCGGTGACGGTGTTCAATCGCGGCCAGACCGCGGTGCGGGTGCGCGGCGACCTCGAGATCCTGTGCGGAGACCGCTGGGCGCCGGGCTCGCTCGAGCGCGCCGCGGCGGGGCGCACCTGGGACGCGGTGATCGACATGACGGCGTTCGCGCGCGAGAACGCCGCGCAGCTCGTGGATACCTTCTGGGGGCGAACCGCCCAGGTCGTGGTGTGCTCCACCGTCTGCGTGTACGGCGGCCCGGCGGCCGAGCTGCCGATCCGCGAGACCTCGCCGCGCAGTCCGTTCGGCCAGTACGGCGTGAACAAGGCGGTGATCGAGCAGGTCCTGCTCGAGCGCTCCGGCGAGCTCGGCACGGCCGCCACGATCCTGCGGCCGAGCTTCACCACCGGCGAAGGCGCCGGCGCGACCGGCGTCTTGTTCGACGACGCGCTGGTCGCGCGGATCCGCGCAGGGCTGCCGGTCATCGTCATGGACGACGGCCGCACGCCGTGGGCGATCGCGCACGTCTCGGACGTGGCGCGCGGCTTCGTGGCGGCGCTCGGCAACCCGCGGGCGGCCGGCAACGACTACCACCTCACCTCGCACGAGCACACCGACTGGAACGGCGTGTACCACGCGCTCGCCGCGGCGGCCGGCGCCGAGCCCCAGATCGTCCACATCCCGTCGCCGTGGCTGCGCGAGGTGGCGCCGCGGCGCAGCGTGGGCATCTGGTTCATCTTCCGGTTCCCCTCGGTGTACGACAACGCAAAGGCGGAGCGCGACCTCGGCTATCGCACCACCGTGCCGCTGGTCGAGACGTTCCGCCGCCAGCTCGCCTGGATGGAGCACACCGGGGCGCTGCGCGGGGTCGACGACGACCCGTGCGAGAGCTGCCTGGTCGACGCCTGGCGCGCCGGCCAGCAAGCGATCGACGACCCGCGCTGGGTCGATCGCAACCCGTGGGGCAATGGCACGGAGAACTAACGCAGGTCAGCGCGGGCGGCGTGGTGGTCTCGGAGCGGGAGCCGCCCCGGGTGCGCCGTAGCGCAGTCCGTCGATCATGAGGTCGACCATGCGCCGGCTGTGGAGCGCGCCGTCCTCGCCGGTGGCGGTGGCGAGGTTGCCCACCGCGCGCAGCAGGTCGTACGGCTGGATGTCGTCGCGGATCTGACCGGCTGTCACGGCCGCATCGAGCAGCCCTTGCAGGGCTGGCTCGAGGGCTTGCTGGAAGTAGGCAGGCAGCGCATCGAACGCTGGGTCGCCCGAGTGCAGGGCGGCGGCGAGCCCGCGCTTGGTCGCGATGAAGCCGGAGTAGCGCCGCAGCCACCGTGCCAGCGCTTCGGCCGGCGCGTGGTCGCGCGCCAGCACCGGGGCGGCGGCCGCGCAGGCATCGACCTCGCGGCGAAACACCGCCGCGACCAGGTCGGAGCGCAGCGGGAAGTGGCGGTAGACGGTGGCGACCCCGACGCCCGCGCGGGCGGCGATCTCGCGCACGGGGGCGTCGACGCCGGAGCCGCCGAACACGGCCTTGGCCGCCTCGAGCAGCGCGTCGAGGTTGCGCTGGGCGTCGGCTCGCACGCCGCGCGCCGCGGGCGGCTCGGCGGGTGTCACCGGAGCCCTGGCCCGGGTCGATCGCCGGCGAGGCACCGGCGTTGCACCCGCGGCAACCGTCGAAGACGCTCGCGCCAAAGCTCGCGCACTGTAGTGCTACCGCGACCGGATCGCCAGGGGATCGGGCCGCTCGCGCTCGATGGTCAACGCGCGGCCACCGGCGCCAGCTGGGTCTCGAGGTAGTCCCGCACCATCGCGGAGCCGTTCGGCAGGGTATGGACATCGCCGCGGCCCCGGAGCGCCGCCTCGCACACGACGTGCGCGACCTGCGCGGCCGATTGCGCGCTCGGGTTGGTCCGGGAATCCGCGCTCGCACCGAGCGCATTGTTGCCAAAGTCGGTCGCGATCGCGCCGGGGTAGACGACGACCACGCGGACCTCGGGGTGGGACTGGGCGAGCTCGCCGCGCAGCTCGTCCGACAGCCTCGACATCGCCGCCTTCGCCGCGGCGTACGACCCGACCGAACGCGGAACCTTCACGCGGGCGACGATCGACGACACGTTCACGATCGCGCCCGTGCCGCGCGCCAGCAGGTGCGGCGCGACGACCTGCATCCCGTAGAGCACCGACTTCAGGTTGTCGAGCATCATCGTGTCGACGTCTTCGTCGGTGAGCTCGAGCACGGGGCGGACCTGGCCACGACCCACGTTGTTGATCCAGACGTCGACGCGGCCAAACGTCGCGATCGCCTGGTCGAAGATGCGCTGGACGTCGCCGCGCTTCGTGACATCGGCGACGACCGCGCGCGCCCGGTCACCGCAGCGCGCGCGCACCTCGTCGAGCTGCGTGGCCCGCCGCGCCGCGAGCACGACCGAGGCGCCGCGCCGCGCGAGCTCCTCGCAGGCAGCCGCGCCGACACCCCCGCTCGCCCCGGTGACGACAACGACCTGGTCTGAAAAGTCTCGGTGAGTCATGAGCAGCCTTTCGAATTATACGGAACATTGTTCCGTTTATAGCCCACGTGATACGGATCGATGTTCCGTTTGTCAAGGCCGGGCCGCGCGCGCCGGCCATGGCGAGGCCGGGCCCGCGGGCACGAACCCGACCGAGCTGCG
>Ga0307516_10008094_pt1 | contig 11943 bp, 18 predicted proteins | sample 19_EM_MG_FD_203310 | JGI IMG/M metagenome (GOLD analysis project Ga0307516, IMG submission 203310) | Populus trichocarpa ectomycorrhiza microbial communities from riparian zone in the Pacific Northwest, United States - 19_EM | ecosystem: Host-associated > Plants > Roots > Unclassified | place...
AACGCTGAAGAGAAAAATTTTCAGCATTAAGCCCAGGACTTCGGATCTTTCCCACTCACCGATCATGGCAATGCCACCCAACTTGGACTATTAGAGGATGATAGTTTGAGATGAAGATGAAGCATGTAGGGGGGACGAAGGCGACGTACTCTTGTGATCGTCATCGTGAAGCAGTTGCAGAGGATGTGGGGGCAAAGTGAAAGCCGTCTGGAGCTTAACTGAGCCGAACACCCCAATTTATAGGCAGGAGATGACCGGGTGGGAACCGGTAACATAACGAGATCCAGACCCGATCAACTCCAAATTTAGTCAGATCCGCCATCACGGGCGATATCCTCGGGGTTTAATCGATGGTCTTCATATCTACACCTGTCCACACTGTACAGAAAGCTACAGAAAGGCTTGCAAGGCATCTCGAGCGGAATGTACAATGCTCTTGGCTGTAGGTACCCATCCGCAAGCCAAGGCGACGTTGTAAGACAGGATGAGACATAATTCCGTTTTGACACAAGAAAAAGCTCCGTTCGTCGATGAGGGGGAAAAAGTGGAGAGAAAGTGGAGGTCCTTTCCACTTGTGGCATGTGGGGGGGGACCGGGAGATTCCCGGAACTTTTTACCGATGAAATTCGCTCCCCGCGCCAACCATGTGATGATCATTCTTCACAACTGACATGAATGGAACATCCTCGTGGTGCATGTGAGAACCAAACGGATCTTGCTTATTTCGGCACTGAGGTAGAATCTCAAGACTAGTGTTGCAGATTTTCGCGCAGCTATCGCATCGGTTGTGCTTCCAGCCTAAGACGCTGATGAGCAGGATTGTATTGAATCACAAGAGCCCACGTCTGTCAAATTCGACCCGTCTTGCGTGCGACTCATAGATGTTCGTCCGATGAATGCACAGCGATAGGTACTAGAGATACGGTACTCCTAAGCAGGTTGTTTGTTGCACATGGTATTCTACGATGGGATCTGGGCTGATGTTAATCAATATGCTTTCTGTGCAACTGCAACACTGCGGAAGAGTAGTACACCGCCGTCTCTTACCTAGTCAACCAGCCTGAGCCGTTGAACATGAGCACGACTGGTGACGGCAGCTATAACGTTAACTATATACCTTGATTCTACATCCAAACCAGAATAATTGAAAGACCGGCGATCGTGGGGATTGGCGACACTCTGGCGAGTCGCGGTTCTTTCGAGCCACGAGCCCACGGCCCACGCAGCCGAGCCTAGGTCCAGTATTCCAGCAGACTGGTGCAGAGCTAGTTGCACCGGGTAATTCTGAGGGGTCGAGTTGAAACAGTTGCTGAAGTCTTGAAGGATGCGATTCTCGGATCCCGAGGCAGAGATACACAGATTGTATCCGCCACATCGATGGCCTTTGTACCCGCACGTGGTCGCAGGATGGAACTGGCGGGAAGGGCAACACTGGTCAGTCTCTCGCGTTCTTTCTCCGAGTGCATACCGTTCCGCACGGGCGCCGGGTGGACTGTACGTCCAGTCGCCCTCCTAGTCGCGGACCCTCCATTTCTATTTTTTTCTCTCCGGAGAGAAAAAAATAGAAATAGTTAGACGAAGAGCCACATGACTATCCTGACATGCATCTGTAGTCTCATTCCCATCCTCATTGGAAGGAAACCGTGAGAGGATGAGACTAATGAATTTGTTAATAGTTAAGTATAGTGACCCAGGGGCCAGGGCATGATAACTGAGCGCTGAGCGCTGAGCTTCAAGTCTCAGCTGATCAGGGGGTTGTTGAGAGAGATAGCTTGAGTTATATACAGGACAGTACTCGTGGCGTCGTTCGAATCCCGAAGCCGTCTACCACAAACCTGACCAAACATCTCGCCGAATTCCTTTCTTTTTCCGCCATGGGCCAAACATCGTCGTCCCCCACTTCTGCCCCCGTGCCCTCGAAATTACCGGAATCTGCCCCGTCGTGCTCGGTTGACCACGGAAAGTCGACGAATACTCCACCAGCCACGTGTCCTGTCGCCCATGACGCCCTGCGAACACCAACTCAATGTCCCATTAACCACGATGTCATCAATCCCTTGAATCAAATGCCTGACTTGGCGCAGATCCCAGCGCTGAATCAAAAACTTTACCTACCAGTCGAACGGACCGAGTCGTCGATTCCCAGAGACGCCTCGACGAAATGGGATTATCCATCTCCTCAACAGTTCTACAATGCCCTGGTGCGGAAGGGATGGGAAACGCCCGAGGAGGACGTTGAGACGATGGTTGATATTCATAACTTTCTGAATGAGCGCGCATGGTTGGAGGTTTTAAAGTGGGAGAAGCGCTCGTATGTGTGAGCCTAGTCAACAGATCTATTGCTCCAAATCCATAATAAAATTTGCTCTTCAAGTGGTGACGATATTCAACTTACGCGCCTTAGAGGTCGGCCAGGGGAGATGTCGCCCAAAGCCCGGTTCTGGATGTTTGCTGGTTGGCTTCTTCCTTCCATGTTCAAGTAAGCATTTGAAAACCATTCCCTCGAACCATTCACAACCAGTAACATTTATCCCATAAATGCAGTACGGAACCTCCGTTTGACCGTCACGATTGGATTGTACGCCGTCCGCAAACAGGGGAGGAGGTCCGCTACGTCATCGACTATTATTCTGCCCCTCCAGAGCCGGATGGCTCGCCCGTTTTCTCTCTAGATGTACGACCAGCTCTCGATAGCGCTGGCAGCCTGAAGGACAGGATTGCGGTGGCGACTGAAGAGGTATGGGCGAATTTTCGCCATAATCAAAAGCCAGATACTACCGTCAGAGAGCCAAAGTAATCCTATCGACCCATCTTATAGCGGCTTATAATGTGTAGATACTTCTAGATTGAAATTAATAACAGATGAACCCCCGTGTCCACCCCCAAAGCTTCGTTCCGTTCTGAGGATTCGGAGGAAACAAATGCACAAATGCATAGTCACGTGATGCTCGCAATATTTTGTTGTCAGTGTCACTTCGATCCCCTTACCACGAACGACATTTAGCAGTGCCCCGATGCTTCCTCGACACCTCCAAAGCCTGGCTGTGCGCTCGATGGCACGAAACCGTGCCGTCTCGCTTCTTGAATCCAGGTTATACCCGCCCCCATTCCGGATATCGCCTGCCAGCGCTGGCTTTCACTCTTCATCTCGTCGACGAAATGAACTTCCGAAATCGCCCTTCCAAACATTTGTGGAGGTGTTGAAAGATGAACTCAGGAAAAATCGAGAACTGCAGGATAATGTCAAGCAACTGCAGGGTGATGTGGATAAGCTCCAGGACTCGGAGGCTATGAAGAAGGCTAGGGCTGCTTATGAACGCGCTAGGGTACGTGCTGGTTTTGCTTTCATTCGAAAATAAAGTACGTGTGGCTGATTCAGAATTTTTTTTATAGCTTACCTCGAGTATAAAAGAGAACCCGCGTTTGAGAGCGGCAGCAGAGGAGCTGAAGAAAACAGGTGTCAAGGTTGGAGACGCTGTCGGCGAAGCACTCAAGTCAATGGAAGAGAGTGATCTTATGCGTGCAGTCAGTCGACTTGGTTGTACTCCATCCTGTGCTGATAACGTTCTGGTATAGATTTCAAAAGCCTCCGCGGCGGTTTCGTCGACAATCGAAAAGTCCACGGAGCCGATACGGAAGACGGTGGCGTACAAGACGCTTGCTGAAACTGTGATTGACGCGCTGGACGACAGCGGGAGTGCGAAGCATGCTGGCTTCGAGGAGAAGGAGGCTCGGCGACTGAGGAGACAGAAGCGGCTTGAGAAGGCTGGGAGGAATGCTGGACTTGGACCAGCTGGAAGCCGTGTTGTAGCAGATCCCGAGTTTGTATCTTTCCCCCCCGTTCTGCCGCTTAGGGACTCACGATTTGTGTGCAGAGCTGGACAGTCGGTCATTCTGCACAAGAACTCGCCGCGGCAGGAACGATGGAATCAATTGAAAGAGACGAATCCTGTTCTGCGGAGGTTCGCTGAAATTCGTCAGGCTTTCGATGATTCGGAAAATCCTGTCGTGTCTTCATTGCGGTCGGTGACGTCTACCATTGGCTCATGGTTTGATGAAAATGAGACTGCCCAAGTCATGCGGTCAATGAAAGCTTTGGATCCCGCGTTCAACCGTGAGAGCTTTGAGAGGGAATTGAGGGAGTATATCGTTCCGGAGGTGGTGGATGCATATTTATCGGCTGACCAAGAGGCATTACGGTCGTGGTGCGGCGAAGCAGTATGTCTTCTTCCCAGAATGGCATTCGAAATGGTCGATTGATGGTTTCCACAGACATACAATGTTCTCTGGGCTACAATGGAGCACTACCTTAAACAGGGGCTCATCAGCGACAGTAAAGTCCTGGACATCCGCCAAGTGGATGTAAGTCGCCCTTCTTGATTCTTCCCTTCACCTCGTTATTCGTTTTTCCAAAGGTCTCGGACGGCAAGATACTTGAAAATGACGTTCCCGTCTTCCTCATCCAGTTCTCGACTCAGGAAGTCCTCATGTTTCGGAATGCAAAGACTGGCGAAATCGCCGTTGGTGCAGATAATAAAGTCGAGCAATGCGTGTACATTGCAGCAGTCACGCGTTTGGAAGAGGAACTTACGAATGAGCTGACAGGGGGATGGAAGGTTATTGAAGTTTGTCCCGTTTCATAGATTCTTCCCTGTTCGAGGCTCACTCATGGAATGACAGATGGCAAGAAGGAGCGCGAGGGCGTATCTGTAGCTGGTAGGAAAATTCGTATTCTAATACCTAGATTATATTTGTTAATGACTAGTGCGTTACACGATGAAAATAGTCTTGGGAAGGAAGATTTATACACGAAACCTTTGGAGCGTTTGGGCTCCAGCGCTCAAGAGTCTAATGAATCTAAATTTGCTGATGATTCGCGTCCTTCCTCCTATCCTATTAATGGTTTTCAAGCTCAGCTAGACGGGATGCCCCACATCTTCTCCAAGTCGTCGTCGTCCTCGCAGGAGAATGACCACTATACTGCAGCTGAATTGTGGCGTACTTGGAAACGGCATCGAGGACGTATTTCAGGTCACGTTCGACCTCAATTCCATATACAAGGTTGCAGACCCCAAGCTGAAGATCCAGTCAGAGCAACGTATTATCGATGACCCTCAAGAAGTCCAGTTCATCAATGTGTAGCACGTTTCGATCCCATTCGACTGGCCTGATGCCCGCTTCGCGAGTTTCGATCCTACTATGATCACCTCCATCTTGTCGTGCAATCTCCATTCACCCCGATCAGTGAGTAGGACTATCCTTGAATAACTCTCGCTCAACTGGTTCAGGAGGGAGTGCGTTCTATGCACGCAAACTCCTTCTCGATTGTTTCATGATAGGGAGCATCTATGGCCAGTTCTCGATGGAGGTTGACCCCGACATCGATGTCAGCATCCTTGCGCAAAGGATCATCGAATCGCGCAAGAAGATATCCTACCGGAACAACTCAAGCTGTGGAAAGTTTCCATCCCGCTCGACCCTGATTCCCCACAAATGCTCGCAAGTTTAGTCCCTCCGAAACAACAGTCGCTTCCGCATTACACGCTGTTGACTCATCTTTTTCCAAATCAACATCCACATAAACATCTCCATCTTGTCGTATAACCTCCGATTGGTGAGTAAAATTATCTCTGGTAATCCTTGGAGCACTCTTTTTGAAACAGTTCAGGAGATGCCATGATGATCGGTAAAATGGAAGATACAGTTAGCCCTTTGGTCACTGGTATGAAGATATGTGATTCGACATAATGGCGCCCTTTCACTACCTACCAGATTTCTGCGACACCCTCAATAAGGCTTTAACGGCGAAACGACCCTCGGAATCAGCAAAATCTAGTGAATATTTGGATTACCAGCAACACTTGCCCATCTATGATGGTCGTTTCGATCCTTGTCACGCCGTCGCCACGATAGCACCTCCTGTGCAATTATTCCATCCAGTCTTTGCTCATTTCCTGGACGATTTAGCCAGCGACGTCCCTGTACCTGCGGAATTAACAAAGGCTGTCGTTCCTTATATGAAAAACTCGCCTCAGCCATATAAGTCGAAGAAAATGATTTCAAGCTTGCAGTTCGCCCAACCTTGAATGCCATCCTAGATGTAGCTTTGACTGGTCTAGTCAACGGTGACGGCACAGTTATTGGTGGCGGTGTAGCACTGGAACTTCCTTTCCGGGATAGCTGCAGTGCTAATCGAAGAAATGAAGAGAGACCTTGGAGATGGAGGGCCCGACCCGTCCAAGCAAGTTGGGTTATCAATGTCACGATTCTGGGCCCAGTCGGATGTGTGTATTGTTGGCGATATGTGCGAATAACGTTTTGATTGAGATCTTACATCTAGCGCCAACAACTACGAGGGAATACTTGTTGCCCAACATTTCTCATGGGAAGCGCTGGACCGTGGTTTGTCGTCCTTGGAGCTGTCTTTACCAGCAAGATCATAATTCAGCGCCTGATCAACTTCGTCTGGGTTGGAATAAGTAACGCATTGAATGAAGAACATTGCATACAGGTTGCCCGAGTCATGTACGCCCTGAAGATCAACTTGAAGAAGCTCAGGAACCATTACAGGGACTTGGGATTCCTGTCTCCATCTTACAATTGGCCCTCCCCCACCCATCCGCGTTTCTTCCCCACCATTTCGGCTTACAGGGACCTTCGGGAAACATTATCAAGTTCAGGTATAAAATACCCCTGGAAAAGGACGCCAGCTGTGTCACCTTTCTTGCGGAAATGCTCGAGGATCCTCCAAGACTGATTGTCGTCAAATTCACCCAACGCTATGGCATGGAAGCGCATCGCATATTTGCCAAGGAAATCTTGACCAAGCAAGAAAACACGAGACTCAGCTTCCACCGAACCTCGAGGGTCAAATCAAACGGGCTTTGAAGTGCTTGCATGATGAAGGATGTGTCTTTGGGGATCTTCGGCCACCGAATGTTATGGTCACAGAAAATGAGGAGGTCAAGCTGATTGACTTCGACTGGGCAGGCAAAGAGTGGAGACCCAATACCCGCTTCTGATGTCTCCCTCGATTAAATGACCTCAAGGTGTGGAGGTATTGTCCTCTATGCATACATGGCATGATAACGATATGTTGAATCAATTGTTCCGAAGTAGCTGTTAGTACGAATTCTAGGTTTAATGTTTAGCCCCTGCTGCTTGCAATCAATGCAATAGTCTTCTTACTGGTTTGTAATAATATCTGGCCACCCCTGGAGATCCACGGGGCAATCCCTGCTCTTACGATCGCTGCGATGGATGCACTCTGGCAGGATACATTTGACAACTTATGATGTTTTGTATGAATCGTCTAGTGCGTCGACGATTCGACATATAGGTCCGTGTCTATCAGTCACTAGCCGCTGGTTCCAATGTTCGTTCCTATATATCAATGCTCCAACCGTCGGTCCTACAGCTGCTGAAGGCGATGGATGGAGCAGGGATAGCTAGTAGGTAAGCTTAGGATGGGCGTCGAGACTCGAGACGCGGTGCACGTGACATCCCGCCTCGTTGCATTCGTAGGCTACAAAGGTGCAGTCTTGCCACCGTGCTGCACGGTAATTAGAGGCGTGTACCATGTCAAGAAAAGCCCAATCAGGGTTACGGACGCTGAAGCGCGACTTCTCAAGCTCTGGAGCGTCACAACTTTCCGATATCGAATGGCCTCCGTCCCAACCCAATCCTCCTTCTGCACCAACGCTCACTGGCGCTCAGAAGCGCTTGAAAGACATCCAGGACGCGCTTGCGGGGAAAGCACCCCCATTGCCGCGTGGTTTAGCCCTTGTCGATTCGGAAAGTCTCAATAGGCGCCCCAGCATCGAGAGCCAGGAAGCACCGCCTTTGAAAAAGGCGCGCCAACTTCCACCATCCTGGACATCTGGAGATTCACTTTCAAAGCCGAGCCTTAATCCTGCAAAGGGGTCCTCTCACGAAAAACCCTCATCCCGGTCTGGGCCTTCTAGGTCGACCGCTCCACCCTCATCAAAGCCCAAAATAGCTGGAGTATTTCTGAGCCAGGAGCAGACGCATATTCTTAAGCTGGTGCAGGATGGAAAGAATGTTTTTTATACAGGCAGTGCAGGTGCGCATATACTCTTTGTTTTTTCCCTCATTGCAAACCTGGACCGTCACCTGTAGGAACCGGAAAATCCGTTCTATTACGAGAGATTATAAAAACCCTTCGCAGGCAACACGTGAAAACACCTGATGCTGTCGCAATTACGGCCTCAACTGGTATTGCTGCGTGCAATATCGGTGGTGTGACCATTCATTCGTTTGCTGGAATCGGTTTGGGTCTCGAAAGCGCTGAAGATCTGGTTGTCAGGGTTAAGAAGAATAAGAAGGCGAGTGGGAGGTGGTTAAGGACTAAAGTCCTCATTATCGATGAAGGCGTGTCTCTCGTGTTGGGTTTCCGCATACAACTGAAGCCTAATGATATGCTCTCAGTTTCTATGGTGGATGGAGACTTATTTGATAAGCTGTCGCAGATAGGTAGTAGTATCAGAAAGAAAGAGGAACCTTTCGGCGGCATCCAGGTATGTGTTTGTGGTACAGGTTGCCCAATCCGGTCCATTTACTGGGTTCTTCAGATTATCGTTACTGGCGATTTTTTCCAGCTTCCACCTGTCACAAAGGGTGGTGATGTCAAGTTTGCATTCGAGGCCACGCTTTGGAAGAAAACAATCCAGAGAACCTTCAATCTGACCAAGGTTTTTAGGCAGAGAGACCAGGGTATTTTTTGCCCGACGTATCCAATGGTTCCCCTTGCTGACTGTGATCTCTAGAATTCGTCGATATGTTAACCGAGATGCGGTTTGGCAGACTGTCAACGACATCGATAGCGAGATTTAAGAGCCTCTCACGACCAATTGAATATGAAGACGGGCTCGATGCTACTGAATTGTACCAACTATTGCATTAATCCTTTAAGCGCGTTACGCTGACCAGATTTCAGGTTTCCCCGGCGTGAAGATGTCGACCGCTCCAACTCGACACGGATTGCCCGACTACAAAGCGAACAACAAACCTTTAAGTCGATGGATGCCGGAAGCATTCAAGACGAAAATCAGCGCCAGAAGATGCTCGCAAACGTCATGGCTCCTCAGTACCTCTCCCTACGCATTGACGCCCAAGTCATGCTCATTAAGAACGTGGATGATACACTCGTCAATGGTTCCATGGGCCGTGTTCTTCGATTTGTCGATCCAGCTGTCTATGGTACTGAGCTTGACGCTGATGGTTTTGGCGACGTGGCAGTGATTGGCGCTGCGGGTGCGGTCTCTGCTGTGGGGAGCGCAGCAAAGAAGAATGGGCCTTCTGCTGCAGGGACGTGTAAGTTGTATCCGGTGGTTGAGTTTCTGCTGCCACACGGGGGGAGAAGACATTATTTGGTCATGCCAGAAGTTTGGAAGGTCGAGCTCCCAAGCGGGGAAGTACAGGCATCTAGGGCCCAAGTGAGTAGCTACCCTTACGCTGATGACAGAGTGTGATGTGAACTTGATTTCTTTAGCTTCCGCTCATTTTGGCGTGGGCGATGAGTATTCACAAGTCTCAAGGGCAGACACTTGATCGTGTCAAGGTAGACCTGGGGAAAGTCTTCGAGAAAGGTATGGTTTTAAAAACAATTGTCATTGCGGGTCTCTCCATTGTTGTAGGTCAGGCATATGTGGCGCTTTCCCGCGCGACGTCCCTTGAAGGCCTCCAAGTCCTGAACTTCGACCCAAACAAAGTACGTCAATCCTTCCTTTCGCTTCTGTACATCCAGATTCACAAATTTTCTCGATGCTCAAGGTCAAAGCACATCCTAAAGTGGCAACGTGGAGCGAAACTTTGGAGACCTTGGAAACCGACGATGAATGAATGAGCAGCAGAACTGGACTCAGGCGCTCGACCTGTTACTGTAGCATCATGAACTGTTCAATGCTATCATCAATCATTCATGGAACATTACTAAAGTTCGGCATCACAATAGGACAAAACCAGCCCCGACATGACGTCCTTACCTCACTCGTAAGCTCAACACAGCTGGTGTATCCGAATTCCACCCACCGGGCAGGCGGAAAGGGCTGCGAAGTGAAGACGGAATTACGCGTTGCCAAAAATTTCAACCATTCACAACCCGTGCTGACCTGGCTGCTCCAGAACAAGATCACAGTGCACGCGGAGGAAGGAAACTGAAATTTCTCAGTCAGAACGAATCGCTTAGAGGTCAAGTTTCGAGCAGTACTTCTGGGTTCACTGTATCGTAACCCTCGCTCGACAAGGCTACAATTTAATCAATACTATGTACATCAGTGTTATATTTGACCTTCAGTATTATCAGGATGAGCCACTCCTACCGACGCCTCGAGAAATGTACCGGGACGTGCTGAAACAGCTACGAATGATTCTCGGATTTTCCGGTCAAAATCGTGCAAAGAAATATTCACTAGATCAAGAACGGTGAGTGAGAACTTCACTTTGCGAAGGAAGGGCAGCGCCGCTCCAGCTAGAAATTCATCCAACTGTCGACAGGGAGTCCAAAAATACGTCTCTGAGGCGGACTCCTCGTCCAGGATGCTTCGATACCCCGTGACAGAGACACTGATGTTCTCGAGTGGGGCTGAGGAGGCGAAATGGGCGAATGCTCGGACAACCTAAGGTACCGGGCGAAGACCGACCATGATTCTCCAAAAGTCCGGGGTCGCTGGGAAAACACGACGTTAGACCTGGCCCAAAAGGTATATCTGATCAACTCACCGTCATACACTATATCGGACAATTCGAGATGGGAAATGGATGTACCGGTCTTTTCGATCAGCTGGTTGATCCCGCTCGTAGGTGTCGCCATGGGCTGCCAGGTTCAGGCGGAGTTGGCGAAGGCGGTCGACCTTGATGGGAAATGCAGAATCTGAGAAAGCTCGGACAAGGTACGGGAGCTGTGTATCTATTCTCAGGTATTCGAGGTAGACAACTGGTAAATGCGAAGTGCCCCGTAGTTCGGCAGTGGACTCGTGGACAACGAGGTTTGCAAGAGCGAGGTGCTTCAGACCAGGTGAACAGATGAGGAGTGACGCGAGATCGGGAAAGGAGTCGAATTCAGAGTCGCGGACGGAGAGCCTCGATATCGAGGGTTGGCGAATTGCGGCATAGATGATGTGTTTGGTTTCACGAGGGTAGGATGCCCATTCCCCCAGGGATAAGCTGAATTCCTCGACTCGCGCGAGTCTCGCAAGGACTTTACCCAACAGAAAGCCAGACCCCCGCCAAAGGTATCCGGCGCCTCTGAGTACGTGTTGAAGTGCAGCTTGACACAGCAGATACATTGTTCAGCGACATAGGGTGTCTGCTCAAGGAATTCGTCGAGTTGCCGGAACTGTTGAAGGAAAGGCTGCGTTCCTGACAGTGTTCTTTCTTAGCTTCTGAATCTGCCCACATCCCCGAGGCTGATGGTGTGGAAGAGATGGCGGCGGGAGGTGGGGATCCATGAGGTCGAAACGAGAGAACAATTCTTGAGGTCATCGATAGAATCTCTGAAGAGTTCGATGATAGAGTCGACAATCTCCTGAGGCAAGGCGGTGACCTCCATGGAAGAGAGTACAAAGGTGTTTGCAGTCAATTGGTGGAGGCGAGTCTTCACGCCATTTCAAGCGATGTCCAACTTGTGCTCTTTAAATTTGCGGATATTCACACCATTGCGCAAATTTCATAAAATCGATGCCCTCGACCTCGATGTTCAAATCTCCTGCGGCTTCCTCTGACCATTTGTTGACCAGCATCACTTTGAGAACCGAAAATGGTTCAACATCATGACTCATAATCTTGATTCTCCGCCCGAGAACGATCCGAGATGCTGCCAGTTGCTGCCAATCATACAAGACTACTGACAGGAGTGTATCAATCGGTGTACATACACACGAACTTCGACTTCAATGGACAATACGAAAGACGACAACTCCAATT
>Ga0307516_10008095_pt1 | contig 11941 bp, 9 predicted proteins | sample 19_EM_MG_FD_203310 | JGI IMG/M metagenome (GOLD analysis project Ga0307516, IMG submission 203310) | Populus trichocarpa ectomycorrhiza microbial communities from riparian zone in the Pacific Northwest, United States - 19_EM | ecosystem: Host-associated > Plants > Roots > Unclassified | place...
ACCCCCCACCCCCCCCCCGCGGGCCGCGGGGGGGCCGCGGGGGGGGGGGGGGGGGGGGGGGGGGGCAATAAGGGTAGCCCCCCCCCAGCACCCATCTCCTCAGCCGCCGCTCCCTGTTCCTCCTCCCACTCCCGCAGCTCCGCTTCCGACACCTCGCTCACCATGTCTTCCTTGGCTGGCACCCGCCTCCCCACATCCGTAGAGGAGAGGAAGTCCCGTACCGCCCGGCTGCACCTTTCGACCGCCAGGAGGTCCCGGATTCTCCATTGGCTCTTCCACTTCCCGGTCTCCTTCCGCACCTTCGCCCACAGAATCTTCTGTTGGGCCTTCCACTCCGGGCACTCCTTGCAGAGGTGCTCCCGAGTCCGAGTCTGGTACCGGCACCACCAGCACTGCGGGGTGGGCCGGTTCTTCGTCCAGTGGAGGTACTGCCCGGTTAGGCAGTGCCCCGTCTTGACCTGGTAGAACCGCGAGACGAGCGTCTTGGTGCTCCCAGCCACCGCGCCGTCCGGCCTCCGGCTTTTCGGCATCCTGTATTTTGTCCTGGAGGTCCGGCCCCCAGCCCATTGCCGGGCTTCCTCCCACTTCTTCTCAGAGGTCTCCCGTTTGAGATTCGACACCCGCAGCTACTCGGACTGGGCGGAGACGCGCGCAAATGCCTCTTCCAAGGTCTGTCGCTGGCTCCTCGCGCCGCAACCTTCGCCCCATTCGTCGGCCTTCTCGTTGCCGGCGATTCCTTTGTGCGCCGAGGTTAGCGGAAATAGTGGGTCATTAGTTACAAAAGTCCAAATGGAAAAATTAGGTGTTTGGAGAAAACTGCTCCGCGACCACATCCATCCACTCACCCATACAACCCCCAGCGTCACGTAACATGCATATACCCAATGTGGCAAGCAACGCATCTCCACACCCTTCCACGTTCTCATCAACATCTGCTCCTTCACCATCGCCTATGATCGGCGCGTGTTCGCGTTGTGTTGTGGGGGTCTTTGTTGGGGCTTCGGTACTAGCAAACAGCTGTTAGTGTTTGCCAAGCATGTAGTCAGCACTTTGGAGAGCAATGGTATCGCTGGAATTTTATCAATCTGATCAGGGTTTATTATTGGCCAATGCGCAACCACAGTCTATTGATCGCTGCTCGCGATATGGTACATCAAAGTCGAGTGAGACCTCGCGATGGTATCGTGTTTCCTTTGCAGGGAGCGATCGGCCACCATCACAATAAGACATAGAGAATTGTACTCACGTGTGACGTGTGTGAGCATTGGAAACAACATCATCTGGGGATTCTGTTGATCGGAGCAGATATGGTGTAGCTATCTATAAGCGAATTATGCGGGTTCGTTGGTGGGTTTCCAGGCTTTGGGCCAACATATTAAAGGGAGCTTTCGGCCATCCCGACAACAAAAGACAGCAAATCGTACACACAGAGAAGAGAAGAGGAACAAGGTTAGCTGCAAATTATATTCATCGAGGAGAGACAGTGAAGCTGTAAGCGAAATCCAGTGGGCATTTCTTGGGCTTGTGAGTGGATATCGGGGTTTTGGGTGGTGGCCCACTATTTCCACTACCGCCACAATCAACGCTCCAATCGATAATCTGACAACAGTAGGTGATCGATCTGCTACTAGGTTACCTATCATCTGTGAGCAGTATTGGAAGGACTTAATTGGTTTTGTGTCGCAGGCTGTGGATTGCGATCGGGGGTCACGAAATTAGTGTGGTACAAGTACCAACCGACGACCGAATTTTCTATTTGGACTTTTGTAACTAACAACCGCCGTCGATAAACGAGTGAGATTTCATGTTGCAAAAGTATTCTAAATAGCAAACCACCACAATATGTAACAAACAGACGGTCGCACAGCCGCAGGAGGACATTGGAAAGAGAAGGGGAGCAAGACTATCTAAAAATTCTGTTAATTAGAGAAGAAGAAACGGTGGAGCTGTAAGCGAAATCCGGTGGGTATTTCACTCTGAAGGTTATTGCTGTACGGGATATTCGGACCTGGGACACATAGTTACTTAGCCATCAGCACCAGATATCAAAGACTTACATACACATCCTACATCGCTGCCTCATTGCTGGGCCCGAGTCAGGCTTCTGGCGTGGTTCTCGAAGTCGGCTGTACCTGTATTTCTTTTCTGGTTGTTAAATATATCGCTGTCACACCTATTTCCTATGTCGTAGTGGGATAGGTTAGAGGTGCCGAGGCGCGGCGTGGAGAAACTGCTGCCGACGGCACGGCGCGGAGGGAGGCATTGTGCAGCTTGACGCAATACTGGAGGAATATTGCATCGTTTTCTCCTTTGTCTTGTTATGTCATTCTTTCTCACAGCCGGGTATATAGGTAGCATTCTTTCTGCACGGAGAAGTACAATAAGTCTTCGCCCACAAGCAATCGCACGCTCTCTCTCTCTCTCTCTCTCTCTCGCTTCAAATCTTCTAGTTTCCAAACGACCCCACTTCCGCAGTACGCCCAAAACTACAGGTTATGAGCCCGGACCTGCACCCCTAAATCATTGCTGTCCCCATCCACGAAACCCACCCACCATCCAAAAATGGCTACCGAAAAGCTCACGGTATCGACCTCACTGAAGTTCGACAACCTTCCAAAGCTCTTGGGCCAATCCAACTACGTACTTTGGTCCAATGTTTGGAGGATCGCCTTCAAAGCGTGCCGGTGGTGGAACATCGTGAACGGCGAAATCGTACGACCTAGAAGCGTTTCCGATTCGAAGGGAAAAGAGACCGAAGAAGAACCGAGCACGAGCAGCACCCCAACCGTACCGCTACTCGCCGATGATGGGTGGGATATAGTCAACAACCAAGCACATCACATGCTCAATACCTCTGTTGACCATACAATCCTTCCCAACATTGTGAATACCGAGACTGCTGCCGATGCATGGAAATCCCTGAAGGATCTCTACGGCCGCGACACTGCGAACACCACAATCACGCTCCTTAAAACCGTTCTAGACCGAAAACTCAAAGATGGCGCTGCCATGCATGATCATCTCAATGGTTTCAACAACGACTGGGCACGTCTCCAAACCCGCACCTCGAATACCAGAGACGAACTTGGCCGTTGCCTCCAAACCCTTACCCGATCGAACCATGCCAAAGCGGCCTTCCTCCTTGTTTCACTCCCGGAGTCAATGAATAACATCATTGATAACCTCCAAACCAAGGGAGACCTTACGTTTGAGGACGTACACGCCAGACTGCTTGACCCGAGTGCCAACCACTCTCTTGGAAACAAGGGAGAAAAGGCATATCGGGTTGAGAAAAGCGGAAAGAACAAAGGACTGAAGGAGTGTACCTGGTGCAAGAAGCGAAACTTCAACGCAAAAGGACACACCTGGCAGGAATGCAACAAGTTGAAGGCAAGCAAGAAGAACGATAAGAGTACTAAGGAAGATGAGAAAGTTCGATTGGCCTCGCAAGAGATAACCACCGAAAACTCCTCTACTTTTGCCACAGCATTTGTGGTCAGTACAAACCCCGTTCCATCTAATGCTTCTAACGCTTAGATTTTTGATACTGGATGCACCTCTCACATGAGTCATGATGCAGACGTGTTCGACTCCCACCGACCACATGGCGGCTTCGTCAAGTTTGCAAACGGATCCAAGGGAGAAATCTCCGGAATCGGTATTGTCAAACTTAGATGTCACCTACCTGGAGGACAGATGGGACTTGCCGTACTGAACGATGTTCTGCTGGTTCCATGCCTCAGACAAAACCTGTTCAGTTGGAAGTCTGTGGCAAAGAGGGGATTCAGTATGATCGGAAAGGATGAGGATATAAAATTGCAAGACAAGCAAGGAGAGGGTGTTTTGTGGGCAAAAGAAATTTTGGAAAGTCATGTCATACAATTAGTCGAAGATGTTGCACATTTCTCATACAAAGTATGGCACCAAGCACTTGGTCACCCCTCCGTATTGTATCATGCAGAAACCGACAACCTCTACTCTGGCTCTTGCCTTATCCCAAAACCGCCCAAGAATTTCCATTGCCATGCCTGTGCTCTATCAAAAAGCACTCATCATAAACCAACAGAAGGTTCTGGATATAACGAAGACACCAAATGCTTTAAAATTAATCCACACTGATCTGTCCGGAAAATTTTCAGTTCCGTCGATCGGCAAACGCAACTATTATATCACCGTTATCGACAATCACACCCGTTATTCGGCAATCGTATTCCTCACAAAGAAATCTGATACGTCAGCAATCAAAACTTTCGTTCGCCAGATTGAGAAACAATACGACGTAAAGATCCAACGCCTCCGACACGATAACGGTGGAGAATATGTCAACGACGAACTCCAAGAGTACTACAAATCCAACGGAATCATCTGCGAACTTACACCACCCTACGCACATGAATCCAACGGAATTGCCAAACGATACAACCGAACCATTGCTACAATGATGAGAACAATGATGATCGATATCAGCTCAAAATTCCTTTGGGCTGAAGCGGCTGCAACTGCAGTATACATCAAAAACCGGTTACCCCATTCTCGATTGCCAGACAGGATGACACCTTATCAGGCATTACATGGAAAGAAACCGCCAATCAAACACCTCCAACCGTTCGGACGTCGATGCTATGTGCATATCCCAGAAGAAATCCGGCCTTCTGGAAGCAAGCTCCTCGCAAGATCGATTGAAGGAATATTCGTTGGATACACCAAAAGCAACCAAATATATCGAATATGGATACCTTCGAAACCAAATCAAATTCGAGAATCAAGAGACATCAGATTCGCAGCGATTCCGGAAAAGACCGTCAGTTTTGATCTACAACTGTCATCCGATTCTTCGCCCGTTGACAAGTACAATAAGTCTTCGTCCACAAGCAATCGCACGCTCTCTCTCTCTCTCTCTCTCGTTTCAAATCTTCTAGTTTCCAAACGACCCCACTTCCGCAGTGCCCAAAACTACACTGGTAACCTTGGATTCTGCCCACGCCCCCCTAGCTGACTGCCACTTCGCCTCTGTGGTCCACCGCTTCAAGTGTGCTAGCGATCTGGGGGCTGCCGTCTTTGCCCTGGCTGGTCGCCGTGCCGCCTGGGTCGGAGATGCTCCACGCCGTGGGCGTCTGGCTCGTCCGCTGCCACCTCTGCCCTTTCATGGCGTTTTTGTTTGATCGTACTCGCATTCGTGATGGTGGTGATTCATTACTCGTGTGCGGCCTTGTCAGTCCAAGGCGAGATTATGTACGGTCCGTTCCCGTCCACCGTCCGCCCTGAACTCGGTCAGTCTACAAGCGGCCTGTGATAGCTCCGCCTGTCCTTTCCTGGCCTGACCCTGAAATGGTGTAATGAGAGACGAAGGAAATGAGTGCCCCCTAGCCTCCCGCCCTACACTTTGTCCGCCGCCGCGTCATTCCCGGCCCCCTTCGGCATCCTGCTCCGGCCTCAGCTCCAAGGCCTCGCCTTCTGCCGGCTCCGGTGCCCGCCGTACTTCCGCCCAGGTTTTTCTGTTACGGCCGCCACTGCAAGCACCGCTTGAAGCGGTGCTCGCGGGTTAGCTCTTTGTATCGACCCCCCCCCCCCCCCGGCACTCTGCGCTGAGGCGGTTAGTCGTCCATTTCAAGCACTGACCGGCTAAAGCGAGTCGGTCCTCACCTGACAGAACCACGCCGCCATCCCCCTCCACGCTCCGCGCCACCTTGCGGTTGGCGGGGCGCTGGCTAGAGCTTATATTTCCTGCTCTTGACTCGGGCCTCCTCCGCCCACGTTTTCTCTGCTACCTCCCGCGTGAGGCGGGCGACATCGGGCGCTTTCCGAACCTGTCCGTGCCATCATACTCGCATTCAGCGTTTGTGGAAGAGGATAGAGAGCCGACCTGGGGGGCTGGCGAGTGAGCCGTCGTGATGTTACCGTCCTTGCTGGCATTTTTTGCGGGGAGCGATCGGCCACCATCACAAAAAAAGACAGAGAACCGCAGTATCGGGAAGAGAACAGGAGGTCCGGTTTATCGAAGAGGATGTGTTGGAGCTGGTAGGCGAAGTCCGGTGAGCATCTCTTGCGGACGTGAGTGGGCCCCCGGGCACGGGGCAGGCGGAACCGGGCCCGGCATGGAGGTCATAGTTAGTATCATTGTCTAGCATCGTGGGGACGCAGCCGACTGCTGCTTGTTGTGGGCTACTGTGGGGGCGGGTTGACCTGCGGGTCTCGGGAGTCGGTGCATACTTGGATAGCACTGGGCCAACGCAGTCCGGTCATTGGGCCATCGGAAAGCCCCGGTCTGGACTGGCCGAAGAGCGCCGACTTTTTCGAGTGAGAGTGCGCTCGTGCTCCGCCGGAGTCGTATGGCAGACGGTCACGAGTCCCGCAACCCGCATTGGCCGCTGCTGCCGCCGTGGCAATATCGATTCAGGCGGACGAGATTCTGCGGGGATTCCGACCGCTAGTAGCCGACGACCGGCGGGGTGTCTTTTGGTGCTGGTGCGGATACCAAGCGTGCATGCCTACGTGACATAGCACGGAACGCCATCAAAGTGGACTCGGCACGCTGAGCTGCCAGCCGTTGCTGCCGGGTGACAGCTCGTGATCGCGCCCAGCTGCGCCGCACGCAGAAACCCCCCTTGGCGTCGCACTGGACGCTGCCGCTTGCTCCCCCAGCTGTCACATGCGGTCAGTGGACCACTGCCACCCCAGCGCTCGGCAGGATAACGCGGACAACACCGTGGCACGACGACGCCTGGGCTTGCGGGCTCCGGAGGCCCGTCGTCGTCCAGAAGACGATGGACCCGATGGCGACCAGCGAGGGGTGTGGTTGCCGTGGGCTTCTCAACGTGCTTTCCTAGTTTGGCCCGTGAATTGCGTGTGAGCTAGGCGTCTTGGCCGTGGCAACACGAGTGCACCGCTGTCAGTCCAACTCTCGTATGATCGATAGATATTGGGGGGGGGGGCCTCCACAGCAGCACCGCGCCGCTGCCCCGCAGTGGGCCGTCCTCCTCCGCTGTTTCTCCGGACGCCGAATCTGCAAGGAGAGCTGCAAAGACTGCTCCTCCCTGCCCGCCGACTTCCAGTCCGGGGGCCCCCGCAGTGCACTTTCCCATCACACGATAACACGCCACGGTCTGGGCGGTCTCTCCGCACTGCGAGAACAATGGGATGTCCGTGTCGGGCCTGGCGTCTTCCGGAAGAGCAGGTTCTTCCCCGTTGCCATTCGGGAATTTCCGGTGCCATGTGAAACGGACCGCAAGGTTGGTCGGTCGACGGAAACTGTCTCCGCCAACGGCCCTCCAGCTCTGCTGTTACTGTCTCGTCGCCCCGCTTCGACCGGCCCCCGTCGCCCCCCCCGGGCGGAAACGGACGGCGGAGTGGATTTCAGCAAAGGGAGAGAGAGAGAGAGCGAGCAGCGATGCGCAGAGCTCGGAGCACGTGACGGCTCGCCACCCGTTGCCGTCACCAGCAGTGACTCGGCGCTGGACGACGACCCGGCAGGTGCCGGCGCCGCACGCTCGCGATTCACATGCGCGGACATCCGTCCTCCCCCTCCGGCGCAGCACAATAGCACTTGCACTTCCTGCGTGCGCCAGCAGCCCGAACCGGCCGTGAATGGGAGTTGCGATTGTCCGCCCTCACGCATGCACGCACCCAGTGCGGACGGGGTGCGGTTGCACACGAGGGGGGCAAGGCGGACGGACGCAGGAAGTGCAAGTGCTCGACTCGAGTTCGGCGTCGGGAGCGAGCCATCTGCATCTCTGTGCACGTAGAGATGTACCCGGAGAGCTCCGCAGACTGTCTACGCGTGCGAAGTATCTAGCGCGCGGGGGGGCCCGCTGCATTCCTCCGCACGCGACGGACTGCTCCCGTTCGCCAGCCCGCCGGTTCGCCAGCCAGCCAGCCAGCCCGCCGGTCCTCCTCCTCCGCTGCCTGCACGGTGATGTGCGCTGCGCCGGAAGTGGGAACAGTCTGGAAGCTCTAGAATGGAACGGAGCAACGAGAGATTTTCTTCTCTGCAGGCTTCCATGCATGCATGCGGGCGTCGTCCCCCCTCCCCCCTCCCCCCCGAAGAGGTGCGTGGCGTGCGGGGTTTCCGACGAGATCGCGCGAGCTGGCACATCACTGGCCGGGCGGCTGGCTGGCTGGCTGGCTGGCCGGCTTGGAGGATCACAGCGGGCGATGGTGGGATGCATGGCTGCTGTTGGCGTGGAACCGGCTGACTGTGCGTCGTGTGCGTGCGCTGCGTTTGAGATGCGACAGCCTGGCTGCGCTGCAAACATGGCGGGTTGTGCTGGTGCTCCTTCGTCGAGTTTGGAGGCCTGGAGAGGAAAAAAGGAAAAGGAAGAACGAGCGAAGGGCAAAAGAAAAAAAAGAAACCCCCAAAAAATAAATAAATCGCCATGGCAGCCAACCATGAAAGCCCTCGTTTCCCCCCTCCCCCCCCTGGTTGACCGACGTGCAAAAAAACGAAAGAAAGAAGGAAAGAAAAATACTATCTCCCTCGCCCGCGAACCTCCGGCCCGAAGTCGTGTCCATTTCCGTTATGTACCATACATACGACGGGTTCGAATAATCAGTAGTCTGCGTACTGGACGTGCGAGTGGGGTTTTTTTCTTTTTCTTTTTCTTTTTCGTTCTTTTTTTCCTTCTTTCCCTTTAGTTTTGCTAATTTATTGCGCAAAGTATTAACTAGTACATCATACAGAAACATGCGCGGACAAGGGCAAAATGAAATGAAGAGAGGGAGTGTCTCGGAAAAGTTCGCGTGCCGCATTATTGCTCGACGGATTGGGGGGGGGGGGGGCCCAAACAGGAAAAGATCGATAAGATAAGCGACACGAACTGTAGGTATTTGTTATGTGGATACGAAAGCTAAAACGCGTCTGTACGAGCTTCGATTCGTGGGGATTTCCTCGATTTTTTGACCGGACGGTATTCCTCCACCAGCCCTGCACGACGTCCTTCTGCGACTTTTACTGCGGGTTTCCGAACCAAAAAAAGCGACTGCCACCGTGGGGGGGGCAACGGCGAAACTCACGCCCGGGCTGCAGGGCGCCCCCCCTCCCCTCTCCCTCTCCGCCCCGGCTTGCTTTCCCTGTTTTTCCGAGAATTTTTCCGCCGTGGCGGGGCACAAGTGATCCGCAAATGGCGGGAGTCAATAACTGCAGTGCAGAGTCTGTATGTACACACATATGTGCAGGTGCACACTTTTTTTTTTCTTCTTTGCCGTCTTTTCTTGTCTCGCACGAGTACATAGATAGATAGTAGCTAGTTCGTCTCGAAATAGAGTAGAGCGAGCCGCTGTTCATGCTACGTACGCGTGTGTATATGTATATCTAGATAGATAGATATCTAGATAGATATAACCCCCGCTTCGACCGGCGGAGTAAGCACTCTATGTAGCGCCTCGTTGTCTCCGCCAGCCCAGCGGGGGGTTTCATCCCGCGACGGCGGCGGGGGAGGGAGGAGGATTGGCAGCAATCGGCGGGCGCAGCGACTCGCCGGGACGGCCAATCGGGGCGGGCGTTCTCCCGCGGGTATAGTTGGTTGGTTGGTTGGTTGGTTGGTTGGTTGTAGCTAGACTAGCCCAGCGTTCGATCTCCCGCTTCGAGCCAGGCCGTAGAGTACATATACGTACGTATGTCTGTATGTGAGTGCGAGAAAAGAAGGGAGAAAAAAAAGCAAAAAAAAACGCCTTGGGCGGGTAGCGTGCTGAGTCTTGCTCGCGCGATGCGACGGTTACATAAGTACTTAGTTATGTACTCAGCTAACCACGGCGGAAGTAGCTGCCCGGAGCGGACTGGATGCGATGCGATGCGATGCGGCCCCAGCCGACGCGCACGCGAGAAACGAGCCCCGCCCCCCTCTCCGTCCCGCGGTCGCCGCCGCCCGCGAGAGCAGTCGGCGAGTCTGCATCGTTACCCGGCACGCACGGAGCGGACGATGCAAGCGCTCGTCCGCGACGCATCCGGCGGGGGCGGCAGCGCAGCGCAAGAGCGCGTCCGGCGCTCAGCGTCGCGCACCGCGCCGCACCGGATCGGATCGGAGCGGAGCGGATCGCGCCAGCGCCCGCCCCTCCTGACGTCGACGCGCAGCAGCATTTACTCGAGATACAATGTATCCAGAGCACATGTGCAGATACACACACAGCATCGCGACGAAAAAAATCCCCTCGTGATGCGTGTGCAGCAGCACCTGCAACTGGCGTGTGCGCACAGCTGCAGCTGCGGCGCCAGTGGCATGTAGTTAGTTAGCTGGCTCCTCGTGGGGCTATGAACTCGCAGTGCGTCGCACCGCACCGCACCGCACCACACCACACCCATCTATGTATGTATTCTGCACGAAACGAAAAAGACGGATCAGCCGCACCGTGCTCGGTGTTCCGTGCAGCTTCTAGAAACGATTACTCTTCACCCGCCGCCTTGTAGGGCTGCTAGCCGTCGTCAGCGGGCGTCAGCAGCAGGCGTCAGCATCGGACGGTGCTGCACGGTCAGCGGCCGTGGCTTACATAACCGAACGCCCGCCGGCCCGCCGGCCTGCCTGCGCGGAGAGGCGACGGGCCTTACAAAGACGCGCGCAGCTATCGCATCGCGACGATTGCGCGCGCCCGTCGACTGTCAGCTGAGTGTGAACTCAATGGCGGGGGAGTCCGATCCAGCCGGACGCGCGGACGGGGGTGGCGCGATCTCCGTGGACGGTCCTCCGGGCCCGCCGTGCCGGCCGGCAGCCCGCACTCGGCGACGACGACGGCGCCCGGGCACGGCGCTGGACGGACGGACGGACGGAACCGGCGACAGCGCCGGCACCGGCTCGGCTCCCGGTCCGCGCGCCCCGGCGGGATGTTGGCGATGTCGAGCACGGCCGGTTCCGCCAGCTCCTCCCATCTTACGTGCAGCATGCCCCCCCCCCCCCCCCCCCCCCCCCCCCCGGCCCCCCCCCACGGCGGGGGGGGGGGGGGGGGCGCCGCCCCCGCCGCCCCCCCCCCCCCCCCCCCCCGCCCCCGCGGGGCCGCCCACCCCCCCCCCATTTCCGCCCCCACCCCCCCCCCCCCCCCCCCCCCCCCCGCCACTCAGCCCTACATGCGTGCGGACGGGGGCGCAGTCCCCGCACGCGCCGCCGGGCACCAGTCGCGTCGGAGCCGGCCGGGCATGCGCAGCCGCAGCCGACGGCGACGGCTCACGCGACGGACGGGACGCTGCTCGGTTGGCCGGCCACAGCTGCGGCTGAGACGGGGGGGCGGGCGAGACTGGTCTTCTCGCCTTGTCCGAGCGGCGGCTGCGTTCCCCATTCGACGCCGCCATGCAGTCCCAGTTGTGCCGAGCAGGCGCTGACAGGTTCTCGGCTGCCGTCAGTCAGTCCGTCCGTCCGTCCGTCCGTCCGTCCGTTTGTCGGGTGGCTCCGGCTCGAGACGTGCGGCCTGTTTGTCCGTGTTTGCGCGATCGACAGACGCAGTGCGCGGGAAGCGGCCAATCGATCGACTGCGGGCGAGCCACCAAACGGGGACGGGTCGCGATCGCACCCACCCACCGCGCTTACGTGAGCAGCGCGTCCGTCCGCAAACGGGGGGTTGGTCCCAGCGGTGGCTCCACCGTGTCGACGGAGCACGGTGGATGGAGCGACAGACGGATGCGGGACAAGATGGATGGATGATCATAGGTCGACGGAACCCGGCCGGTGGCAACGGTTCAGCCCTATGTACTCTGCCGTCAGGCGCTCACCTCAGCACGCAGCGGGGCACCCACGCAGCGCATCGGGTTGGCTGCACATCATCATCGTCACCATCTCGCAAGCTGGTTTTGGGGGGGGAGGGGAGTGGGGAGGGGGGGAGGTGGGGACGCTGCCGCCGCTGCTGGACCGGGGGCCCCCCCCCCCCCCCCCCCCCCCCCCGGGGGGGGCGGGGTGGTGGGGGCGCGCCCCCCCCCCGCCGCCCCCCCCCCCCCCCCCGGGGGGGACGACCCCCCCCAGAGCAG
>Ga0307516_10008096_pt1 | contig 11941 bp, 17 predicted proteins | sample 19_EM_MG_FD_203310 | JGI IMG/M metagenome (GOLD analysis project Ga0307516, IMG submission 203310) | Populus trichocarpa ectomycorrhiza microbial communities from riparian zone in the Pacific Northwest, United States - 19_EM | ecosystem: Host-associated > Plants > Roots > Unclassified | place...
CCTAGTACCCGCTAGTGGTGGTTGTGGCTTGATGATCGAGATCGTCCACATGCTTCAAGTTCCTGCGAAAAATCATGTCGACCTCACTGCATAACAAGAAGGAACTCGCGGAAATTAGGAAAGAATCTCTGGATATCTACAACCGTATACACTCCATTGCAGAGGATGCTCTCTTCGTGGAAAAGGTTGCAGAGCACTACGATGGATACCCCGTAATCCGTGCGGCCCACTTCTTGCCATTAGCCGGGCCAGATTTAAACAGAGACCTACAGCAAACCTAAGGTGTGGTGCTTGGTATATTAACCCGGACATGGTATGTCCCCACTCGCGTCACTAGGGCTAAGTGGCACTGCAGCTCCTGTGATCATAGAACACCGGTGGTAAATTCGCCTACTTTAAATCGACGGACGGGCACTTCAACAACTGGTCATTTAATCTACGTCGCCCAAACGTACATCTGCTACCAATCCTCGCGGAGAATCGTGGGTACGTATGTCCCATAGTACGCTTCGTTGGTCGCGTTCTCAACTTTACATCAGTATCATCGTGGTAGACTCGACCAGAGGGGGGAAACGAATACCCGATGCATTGTCAAAGACCGTCCCAATCTGGTGTGCAGTCGTGAACAGAGCCACCGCCAGGAGGTTTCCCAAGGGAATCCCACCAGAGTGGGAAACCAGTCTCTTCACCCCACCCGCCTCAGTCAGTCGGCAAGAGCACCACCAGATAGAGGAGCGCCTCGATGAATGGACGGAGGGTCTTGCGGTGGGCGCCCATTCCGATTGAGCTGCGCGTCGCACTCTGACTAGCGACAGAAATCTGAATATGAACTGCCTCTCCTCGAGAAGCCCGTGCGACCGATCTGGGTCGACCCATCCACGATGGCCCTCCCAAGTTTCTCTGGATCCCAGTCCTTCATCCCACTGATCTGCCTCTCTGCCTCTAAGCAGATCAGGGAAGGTCTCGAGAGGCGAAGGAGCGGGTTCACTTATGTCCAGGGATCTGGGGACGATCACGAACTGTGGGGAAGGTATGCGACCCCCCTCTTGCACGAGGCACTCACCGTCTTAGAAACCATTCTAGGGGGTTGACGCCAGACGCCTTTTGGTCTTCTCGGTCAATTCTCCTTTCCACCCCAAGAGGTGACCTCGAGTCTGTCATCGACGGTTTGGCGGACCCGCAGGCTTTGAGTGGGGGTGGATTGACAGGGCCTGACTGGACCTCTGCCCTCAAACCCGTGGACTTTGTCCAGGGAAGGCTCCTCTCGGCAGCGATTTTCGAACTACCAAATCCACCCCCATCCGTGTCACCAGCTATTTGCGGAGGCCTTGGACGACCCCTTGCGTACGTGGTTATTGCTCCTCACTCCCCGAACGAACCTCCAGTTGAGGAGGACGAAGAAGTTTGCCATCAAAACATTCTCCAGATGCCCCTCCCCTCTGCGGTATCGGCCCGCTCCAACTCCCTCCTGTACGACATCTTGCCGAGGGCAATCCCGTTCATCAGAAAACATCTAATCGCCGGTGGGGACGTTTGCGTCGCGTGTCCCACCGGGAAAGATTTAGGTCCAGGTGTGATTGTTGCTGCGTTGAGTCTCTTCTTCAGTGGTGACGGGGACCTACTGTGCGGCGACAATACAGGAAACAATGGTGAGCCAACAGGGGAATGACTGCATAAACCTTTCGATTGAATGTATCTCCAGGACTAGCGACCGACAAATCCACGATACGAAAACGGCTCCAATGGATCATCTCGAGCAACCCGAAAGTCAACCCCTCCAGGGACACCCTCAAACGGGTCAACGAATTCCTCATGTCCCATCTCTACCACCCGCACTACGTACCCCCGCCGTCCACCCCCAAACTAGCGCTTGAGTTCGACTCCGATATTCACCCTCGTGGCTGGACTTTGAATCCTGCGTCTGTGCAGAAGATTTCCATACGGAATGGCGCCTCAATACCCTCTTTGAACGTAGACGGTACGATGAGGTACTCCCCGCGCTTCATCGTGACTAACGGTGTCACTACCCCAGAGATCGCGTCGGAATAGGGGCCAGATGTCGTGATGTGCGCCGGAAGGGGTATATTTTCGGGTCTGTGGGGGAACACTGTGACGTTTAGTGCGGGAGTGATGTAGGAGGAAGAGTGGTGGTCTGCGAGCTGTAGCCTAATCCTACGTAACAACCCATATAATCAGTGGTTAGGCGGACGGAATCGGTGGCACCTACTTGATCTGGCACGTCGACGGAACGTGCAAGTGGGATATCGGGTTGTTCATGTACCTGGGTGAGCTAGGACTTCCGGCTGCAGTCTCCTCTCGCCTGAGAACTCTTTCATCAGTCCCGCGCCAGATTAGCCGGGTTCGATGACGAACCACAATCCTTTAACCATTTTCGAATACATCCCGGCACCTTCTTGGGGTATCGCTTCGAGGGATACCCGCCTCGAACTCTCCGCGCGAAGACTGAACGGACCCAGATGCCTCCGGGCCTCAAATGTTGAGACAATGACGGTATAACTCCCCGCTGTAAACATGATCAGCGGCGAGTCTGACAAAGCCCCGCGATATGTCGTACCATGGAGGTCTCCCGCCGCGCTCGCGAGCCCATAGCTATACGTGCCGGATCCGCAGACAATATCTGTCTGCGCGACGCTGGAGTGCGCGGTCAGCCTGGAGAGGGCCATTGCCTTTGCACTTACTCAAAGACCCTGCTCCCATCAGACCAGACGACCGATATGTTCAAGGGGGCGTCCTTGTTGGTTTGTCCCACCAAGACGACCCGAGCCTTTGAACCCCTTCCGACGACTTGCCTCCCTTCCTCGGGGTTGATCCGTAGGTGGTACTGTGGGTTCCTCATGTAAGATGGGTTGGTGTAGTTCCCACCGGCGTTCTTGCTGGTGAACGTCCCAACCACCTGATTTGCAAGTGTGAGAAGTTCGGTGCCAAACGTCAGTTCCAAACCACCAAACTCAAAATCAACGAAAAAAGGGGGAGGGGACAACTAATTGGGGAGGAGGTAGAGTGGTCCTCACTGGGTGGGAAAATGGCAGCTTGGTCGGGGTTTCGTCCCACGAGAGCGACGGGATCGAGGAGAATGCGGTGATCGTGAATCCTACTTCCTCTGCCTCCCCATCATATGAAGCGATTAGAGAAAGCGAGCCGTCTCGGATCTCTTCTGCGGACACCTGCGCCTGTGGATACGATGAGGATCCAACACACGAGTCCTCTAATCGGGTCCGATACGACCCTCGAAGACTTACCAACACATGCGTGGAATTTGTGAATGAGCCCTAAGGAATGACACCCAGCCCTGATAAATAAAGGTTCGCAGGCATTAAACCTGTCCCACTCACGGCCTCCGCGATTTGATCGATTTTCTGCTGGCTGATGCGCCGGTCGAATTCGCTCTCAGCTCGCAGGGCAATATAGTCTGAGTTCTTCTTCGTGTCTGTGACATGTCTAGTGAGTAGCACCCACAACTTCTGGTTCACCTCCCCGACCGGAGGTATGGTATTCGGGAATTTGATTCGGAGGTGATAGTGACAGGCTAAGCATGAGATCAGAGTTGGAGTTGAGAGGATGGGAAAGTCTGGGGCCCGGAATGCACCGTACCGTTTCCATCTATAATACCATCATTTTCTCGTGCCCAGATTCTGAGAGAGGTGATACCAGTCAGTGAGGAAGGAATGGTAGCAAAAGAAAATGGCAGACGCACCCATGAAATGGCAACTTGTTGGGGAAAATGGCAGGGTCCCAGCTGAAATAGGCCCCTTCGAACGTTCGACAGATCTCATCCCAACTCATTTCAAACGTCGCTATGGGAGAGTCAGGGGGCGGGTGAATAGGAAGTCAAAAAGTCCCACGCGAATTTGTGGATGGTGACCCAGATTCCCAAGGGTCCAAGATCGTCAAGGCCCGATCTCCTTTGTCGTCAGAGATGTCTGAAAATCGCGCAAGGTTAAGAACTAAGCCGAGCGTTCAAGAATGGGGGTGAATCCTTGACCTATAACCGCATAGCAATGGGAAGGGAGCAGGTTTATCTTTCCCCAGCGGACGTTCTCTCGGTCAGAGGTTCCCAACGTGAGGACGCAGTGGCCTAAAGAATGATTATGAATCCCATGACACCAAATATGGATCACAAACCCTTGATGAAGCCTTGGTATATTTGTGCCCACGTTTTTTCCCGTTGGAAGGCGGGGCTATAAGGGTCTTAGGGAGTTAGGCTGATGCACTATGAATTGGGCTCGCCTGGAGAAGCACACGTAGTCCGGAATCCACCCAATCATAGCACTTTTCACAATGTGTCAATGACAAGAACCACCGGAAATATTAACAGTCTCAACTGGAGATCATCACCCGAATTCCTTAGAGACGTCAGCCCATAGGAATGGGGTTTGCACGAAGAGAACTTACGACCCAGGAAAGTCATATCCGCCCATAAGTTTCAGGTACTAGGAGAACCATCAGTTCGACTCACGGGGGACCGCGAGAGGACTTACTGCTTTCTCAAGCAAGCGTGGCCACAGCACATGACTACTTCCGGTCGATAGACCTAATACATCACCGCTCGGAGACACAGGCAACGTGTCATCAATCACTAGGGATCAAATAAGCAAGTCAGTTGGGTAGGGAGGGACGAGCGTCCAACCTATCTGAAGTATGGCTGTCAACTATGTGGGAGGATGAAGAGAGCGTTGAGGCTTACACGCCTTGAGCTCCCGTTGAAGTTGAATTCTGCGTCGTATAGGCAAGGTGCTGATTGTTCGTCCGAATCCGTCCTAGGGCCTTGATGGAGAGATGATCGTCCAAGCTGTTGACATATTCAGACACCTGTTACCAAAAAGCCCCGGCAAACGCACCATGGAGAAGAACCGCTTGTGGTGGGCCAAACATACAACAATTGATGCGCAGACAGAACAGTCAGATATGATCCGTTGAGCAATATCTCGCGGTTCGACATCCTCAGAAGAATTGGCCCAGTTCGAACAGAGTTCCGCTGGGAGTTTCCAGGCTGCTGACCGCGCAAGCTGCGCCTGGGCCAGCTCAGGCTGGTCAGGTTGATCCCTACTGCAGTCAACCTCTGGGGCACATCCACGAGTTGTAAACGTACTCGGTGGGAAGTCTTGGATCGCCCCACAGTGGAATTGTTTTACCATTAACGCGGGAGGACTTCTTCAACACAGAGGACTGCGACTCTGGCAGGCTTGGTAAGCCAAGCCAAATCGTGTGGACCGGACATACTCACGTTCCGAGAAAGCGTTTCTGACGACCGGCGTCAGGTCACGATGAACTGATTTGATCTTCTCTGCCCGCTGGAGGGCAACGGCAGCCCGGGACTTCGCGTGGGCTTTCACCTTATCGTCTCTCGCCGTGCGGACGAGGTGGAGGAAGTCGTCGGCAGCGCTGAGATAGAGCTTAAACGCCAGGTCCCAGTCTCTGGCCAATTCGGCCTTCGTTGCCTTGACGTATACAGCCTAAGATCACCCTGAGAAACAAATAAAGACACTACTTCGTTGTAGCCGAACCTCTGGATCCTTTCTTGCACTCATTCTCTTGTTCGGGAATAGGACAGGGTGGCAACCCGAGTCCGATCAAGCCTGTGGCGTCGCAAGCGTGAGAGCCGATTTCCAATTACGGTCATGGCCACGTAAAACGACCGGGCACAGGCGCACCAACGTCAAAAGGTCAAACTCATCGACGACGCCGACGACGGTACCATGACAGATTTCCTTTCAAGGGAGAGCGAGCTACTGGGCGGCCAGTTCTCTTCGGGTGACGACATCGATTTCGACCGCGCTGCCTCAGCTTTCCCCGATATTTCACTTGACGGCTCTAGCGACATCCCGACACCCACTCTTGGTGCAGGCGCACCAGCTCTATCTCACCAAACCAGCACATCCAGCTACGCGGATTTTGATGACTTTGCTACGCCACCCCCGCATACCGACGTGAAAGTTACAGGCGATGATGAGATTGAGCAGTTCGAGAGCCAATTCCCCGACATCGACGTCCCGGCTGTGAGCACAAACTCTAACACTCGACCACCTAAGTTCGTGCTAACGACACCTCCCAGTCTTTACCTCCTACGATTTCACACCAGCCCACTTTTGGCGGTGCCCCGACATTCGCTCCGCGTCCCCAACCCCCAGCCTCTGCTGCAACCCCCATCTTTAATGCGCAGTTGGAAGAGGATGAACCAGAAGTGATTAAGTATGATCCCTTACCGACCACTAGATACTACGAAACCCTAACGAACCTTCCCAGGGAATGGCGCGAAAAGCAAGAAGAGGCCATCAAGGCGCGTGACGCTGCCTCGAAGGCGAAACGCCAGGAGACCATCGTCAAGGCGGAGCGCGCGATTGATGCTTTCTACGAGGAGTATGCTCGCAAGAAAGAGAGGAATATCAGGGAAAACAAGTGCGTCTTATTTGGAACCCACGCCTCTAGACATGGGTCTAAGGTCTCCGCAGGGAACACGAGAAACAGTTCCTCGAGGAACAATCCCTTTCCCTTTCGTCTGGAACCACTTGGTCACGAATCTGCGACCTTGTCGACCTACAAAACTCACAAAGCAAAACTATCGCCCGAGCAGGACCTAACACCACTGACATCTCCCGGTACAAGGAAGTCTTGCTGCGTCTGAAGAGGGAGGGAGAAAACGCGCCCGGGGCCCAAGGTTATTAAATAGACGTATATCCGAGTTCGTAATCTATCGCTTTCCCTGTTACGTTCAAAATGCATGCGCTCGTGTGACCTTCAGAGCTTTGGCTGCACTTCGCTGGTAGTCGCTGGGAGGTGAGTAAGGATCCACGCAATAACATCGTCCGTGAACTTCATGTCCATGCCATCGGGTTCGTTGGCAAGCTCGTGGTATCCGCCCTACATGGGTCCATTTGAGTGGGCAGACGTAACACAACCGAACAGGCACCTACTGGGTAGGAGGAGAACGTCTTGTCATCGACCTTGACCTTCTCTACGAACGACTTGGACGCGTCGTGGGAGGTGACCTAAACGAAGTTCAGCAACATATCAAGCATGGGGAATTGGGTCCCACCTTATCAGCGTCGCCATGAAGGACTATAAGCTACAAACATCGTTGGTTAGTTCTGTTTCAAACGGAGTGATTCCGGCGCATACAGGAAGGGATTGCGGAAAGTGTGCGTAGTCCTCGTCGAGCAATTTCTTGCCCTAGAAAGGCGTGAGCGTGTTAGAAAGGGTACAGCCATCCGGAGCAACCCAGACGCACCCCGTCGAACATATCAGTGATCCCACTGACAGTTCCAGATTGCCTGATGAGTGGGTCGCTGAGGACCTTATTCCTCTCGGGATTACGGTTGAGATCCTACGAAACCAGGCCCCTGATCAGTAAATAACATTCGGGTACCATGTGGGGGTCCCTCCTACCTCCTCGTTCATGGGGGTGGGAACTTGCAGATTTGGTAGGAATGGCCTCGCCTTCCTGCCCAACCACCTCTGGAAAGGCGACGCCGGGGTTGACAAAATCAACAATGGGCTCGACGCGATCACTCCGGACAAGAGTTTGACGGTATCTGGCGAAGGAGGGCCAGTTGCCCTCGTCGCGAAACCGAGGACGTTCCCGCCTCCCTGGACACCCGAACCGAACAAAATCAGGCAACCACAAAACCCCGTACAAATGGGCCGAATACTGACCATAGAGTGACCCATCAAGAAGGTGGGGACGTCTGGGACCTCCTTCCTCGCGTGCCCAATCGCCCACTCGATGTCTCCGAACTGTTCCTTCCAACTAGTCTTCCCATAAGAGCTACCCTTGCTCTTATTCGCCGCATCCAATGCGGTCTTGCCAAACCCACGGGCGTCATAAGTGAAGAGAGTGATCCCTTTCCCGGGATACTTGACGTGCACGTGGTCATATCGGCCGACATGCTCAGCAAAACCGTGAACGAAAACGAGCAGAGCCTTGGGCTGATGGGCCTTGTAGGTCCTAGTGTAGAACTTGGTTCCAGCGGGGCCGGCGAGCCAACTTTCTTCGAACGCGGCGGGGGACATGGTGGGGGCGGGTCAAGGTCGCACGTCACGCGCAAACGGCTACCCCTGCGCGCAACGTGAGGCACCGTTTGTTTCGTGTCTCTCCCAAGGTCAAGGTTTATTCGATGGGAAACAACGGGAATCCGACCAATTCCTACGCCAAGAGGTGAGAGGCGGTTTTACCGGGACTTGGCGCGGAAAAGTATCTTGAACTTCTCTTGGTGTTTATTTCAAACGTCGGTTATGCTACTGGTAAGACAAGCCACAGAAGATACGAAAACAGAACGCAAAGAAGGTGTGAGAATAATGATAGATATGTCCAAGGCGAAAAATAGTAGGGAGTGTGAGGAAGTGAACCCATCGTGGGTGGATGCACATACGCCCATCGCATGAGTGTCAGGTCAAGTGCGGCGCGAGATAGGAGAAAGGGAGCGGGTGATTCTAAAACGGCAAAACAAGAGAGGACGATAAATCCAGACACCAGATTACACAGCGATGAGATGCGAGAGACGGATGAGAAAAAGAGGCAGCTTGCAAGAAATCCAAAGGAGGGGGGTCATGTCTGGGGAACTGGTCCCTTGATGAACGATGACCGATTGTAATCTGCAGCTGGAGGGGTGTCAATATCTCAAAAAGGTCGCCGGCTCGAAAGAAAGGGCACTTACTGTTCATCCACACTTCGTTGCCCCACCATTTCAGTGCGACACCTCCTTTTGGATATTGGAGAGTGAAAAAGATGAATATGTAACAGAACACAGTGCCTGTTGAAAGCAAACAGGTCAGGCCGAGCTCACTGGACAGAACCAAACCGCAGACATACCAGAGTCCAGTGCGGCGCTTGTAACATAGTTAAACTTCGACCACCACAAAAAGTTCTTCCGTCTAATCCAATATTGGAAGATGAACCCAAACACAAACCACGAGGAATAGTTGATGCCGGTGGCCGGGGGGATAAATCCGACGCCGTTCAGGACGATTGGCGTACTGATGTATTTAACCCTCGACTTGGGATGCCATCGTTGCCAGAGCCAGAAGGGGAATGGCAAAAATGCACCAACGATGATAGCGTATAGGAATGGATAATAGACCGAACCTGGTCCGAATTGTCGCTTTGGTCCGACTAAGCCCCAAATGGCGGAGGCGGTGAAGAAGACCTGATTGTGCGGGCAAGTCAACGAGCTTTTCTGACCCTTCTCACAGATGTCGGGGATGTTGGAAAACATCCACTGTTTAATTCCAACTTGTACAAAAGCGGCCAAGCACGTGCAAACCAGTTGGACTATTTCCAGGTTAGCGGCGGGGTTGGAATAAGCGACGGGGAAGCTTACCCAAAAATGTAGATCGCGGCGGCACTTTGATATAGTGACCAAGCTTCAGGTCCTGGACGAAGAAAGTTGCCTCCGTCAGGGTTTGCACGGAATAAGCCTTGAATACCTGATATCGCATGGTCAATGACCTGTCGGGCACACAGCCGAATAAGAGACTAACCATGTTTGCCAGTGGGTTGCCAGGTAGCAACGTGCCAGGGATGATTTGTGCAATGAGGTTGAGGGTGATCTGAGCGTGAGATTGGTGATTAGGGCGTGGGTTACCGACTCGTGCGGATAATATGCTCACCGATTGACCCGTCATCGCGTAGATGAATCCGCTGGGTAGCACGTATATCACTGGCAATAAGACCGCAAGCAGCAACGCCCAGACTGGAACGCCAGTCTTCCAAACCTCCATTGCAATGATCGCACACGCGAAAAAGGTAACGAATGCAACAGCATACCACCAATCGGGGACTTCGGGGTAGTTCCTCATCAATTTGGCATGGATATCGTCCTTCTCAACCTTCATCCTCTTGAAGCCGTTGATGAGCGTACGCCCGTGGTATAGCAGGGTATGAACGAGAACGCAAGTGGAGAGAGTGAACGCGAGGAGGTAAGTCATCGCAAGAGTTGCCGGGAGGTAGAGGGGAGAGTAGTTATTGTAGGCGTCCATATCGAACTTGTCCTCGGTTGTCAGGACCCGGGTGACGTTATACTCGTGGCCGAGCTTGTCATAGAGCACATTGGCGGAGATGGGGAAATGGGCCAAATGCCACGCCTGTGAAGAGCTGGTCAATATGCAGGTCGAAGGTTCAGTTGGATATGACTAACGTTGGTGTAATAAAGGATGGGAACCATGATCCAGTAGAAGAGAACAAATCCAGCGAAGACGTGAACCTCGGCCCACCATGGGATCATGAGGGGGCTTCCAATCCATGCGATCTGCGACCAGTCGAATGTCACAACACTCATTCCTAAACCAGTGGCCACCCCAAAGAGCTGATTGACAGGAACGTTCCTTGGGAAAATCCAGCAAATCCACGAAAATACCGAGAGCCCCGTGAACAAGAACCCTGAATAGGTTATATTAAGAAAGGAACAGGCAACCGCAGAGTTATTAGAGGTGAACTTACCGGGGAGGAAGAAGAAAGCGAAAGTTCCTCCCAAGAGGTACATGAAAAATCGGTACCGGGTGATACCACCGCTCTCTTCGTCCTCTTCAGCATGGAGGGTATTCAACAAGGTACAGGCGACCAAGTTCTGCGGCCAAACCATGCTGGCGGGCCAGACGAGGAACCGTCGACAGAGTCCGGCCAAACCGAACCCAGTAAGCTGTGTGGCCAACACGAGCGTGACGTCAAACCCGTAGCCGTACGCGACCTTGTAGTATTTTTCAAGGACCACGATGGCGTTCAAGGCGTAGGGAGGGGTGACCGCGACATTGGCCATAATGTACACCAAGACGTGTTCCTTGATGTTCCAGGGTCCAGGGTTGAGAGAAATCTCCAGCCCACCAAGCCACCTGGGTAGCCGATAGGTCTTGGCAGGGACAACGAAAGCCATGAACTTGCCAAAGGGGTATGAAATCAGAAGTAGGGCAAGAGGGGCCACTGACGGTGCCGGCGATCGGAAGGTGTAATACACGTTCAGAGCGCTAGAAATAGGCGTGTCAGGTGAAAGGGACTGCCTGCGAGTATGACGAAACGCACGAAGAGATGAGGCAAAGGGTAAGACCAATCAACCACATCCGCATCGTCATGGCGGGCATCTCTGGGTCGTCAATGTTGGACACTGATGCCCGAACCTCTGGGAACGGGCTGTCGTCCTCCTCTTCACCCAAGGTATCAAAGTCGAACCCCATCCTGCACATGAGGAACGGTCAGCATCGGGAATCACAAGAAAACGGTTTGACGAGTAGGAAAAGGCGACAGCGAAAACGTCGCCACGGGGGAGGTGGAAACTCACTTTATGGACTCGGTCCGACTCTCGGAATCAATCATGCTCGCAGAACTGTCCAGCCCAGACATTGAATGAGACTTGCCACTTGAAGTACCGTAGTTTGGTTCCCCTTCCCGCATTTTTTCTTTACCAGACGTGAGGGAAAAATTCCCGCGTCGTGAGCTGACCTTGGTGCTTTCGTACTGAGAGAGCGACTGGCCGTCTATTGAGAGGGGAGTTTGTGGCATAATGCGCCGGAGTCGGTATGGGTCGTCGACCGCATGCTGTGAGTCGGTGGAAGGCGGAGTCTCGACCACACCAGTTGGGGGAGGGTTGAGTGCTTGTTGGTGTAGCAGTAGCAAGTTCGAGAGCGCGTTGGAACTAGCCTGACCCGGCTCTTGTGGAGGGCTGGAGGGGTCGAATACCGGGGCGGGGAAGGTTACATGTCGTGGCTCAGTCGGTTCATTGGGTGGGCTCGAAGGGGACTGGAGAATTGGGGGCGGAGCACCGGCTTGTTGGTCGGCGGTGGTGGGGGGTACGTAGGCGAATACGTCTTCTTCCTCACTCTCGTCCTCTTCTTCAATGGAATAGTCGTTCGAGTAGGTGTAGCCAGTTCCCTGGCTGGTGGAATAATACCCGCCCGAGGTCGTTGGCCTGTGTGACGAAGTTTGGGGACGAGAAGA
>Ga0307516_10008097_pt1 | contig 11941 bp, 19 predicted proteins | sample 19_EM_MG_FD_203310 | JGI IMG/M metagenome (GOLD analysis project Ga0307516, IMG submission 203310) | Populus trichocarpa ectomycorrhiza microbial communities from riparian zone in the Pacific Northwest, United States - 19_EM | ecosystem: Host-associated > Plants > Roots > Unclassified | place...
GGACAGGCGTCAGATTATCTGTATTGTATGTTGACCCACCAGGCCGAAGGAGTGGGAGATGACATGAGGGTACACCTAGAGGCCCATGGTATGCTAGCGCAGGGGGGGAGAGGAATAGCTGGCGGTAGCGGACGAGGTAGGTGAAAAATGGAAGGAAGCAACCGGAACGCTCCTCAATTTCCTCACCGTTCAGACTCTCGCCCGTTACCGGTGGTGTACCTCAACAATCCCAATCCCATTGCCGACTCCCCTCGGTGCACCGTCGAACCACACGACACCGGTGATGTTCACTTTTTGATACAACGTGACACCTCCGGCAGGGTCAACAAACTTGAACGCGGTGTAGATATTGTTCGTCTTCCGTGTCATCTTCTTGTTCTCGGGATCGGCTCCGGTCCGTACATGGGGAGGGTGAGCAGGGTGCTGTCGTACGAGAGAGGGACGCAGGCAGGTTCTGGGTTCGTGACAACGCTGAGGACCTTCAGCGTGTTGGTGATCTGGCTTTTGGAAGTTGAGTCAGGTTGGATCGAGAACTGCATTGAATCTATCTCTGCAACATCCGGTCAATGTATGCGCCACGAAACTCCATCTCAAGACGAGAAACAGACGGACCTTCGTCAGAAGGATTCCAGGCTTGGTACCAGTTGACGGTGGTGATAGGAAGTGGGGGGATACCGGGAAAGAACGTCGAGCTGCGAACGTAGGAGACGGTGTCAACCAAGGCCTTGTTGTTCCACGTGTGCTTCAACGTTCCAACCTCTTGAATAGTGATGTTGAAGACCCCGGGGAAAGCCATGTATCCATCCGAATGGCCGCGAGGAAGTTCGATCTTACTGAAGAAGCCGTTGGAGATCTGGCCGGGTACCGATTGGTAGTTGGGCGCGAAGGGAATGCTGGGTTCGACGCTAGAATGAATGAGTTTGGGAGTGATGAAAGAGAAAAAGGGATGAAGGTGCTCACTTTTCGGTATGCGTCTCGACGATCCAGCCCTCAGCGTTCGCAGACGCGTTCCAAAGTTCGTGCACGGAATCCCGAGTAAGGTTGTTTACGATCGAATAGGTGAAACCCCGCCTACGCACTCCTCGTACTTGAAGACGTCACGTCGGCCTGGCCATGGAGCGTTCCGTTCGGGGGGTGTGCCCAGGCAGAAACTGTGTGGTCGGAAACGTTGGCGGAAGTCAGCTCTCCCAAAGACCACTTGTAGCTGTAAATAAGCTCCGACCCGTCTGGAAGAAGGTTGTGTGAGATGACGGCCAACTCCTCCCAGCCGGTGCCGTTCTCCAGTATCGAGGGGGTTGGAGCAAATTGTGGGCTTGACGGAAGAATCGTCGTTGGGGGGAGTTGCCCGAACAGTTGTACACGGCGGGACGGTGGGCGAGGGGGAGGCTTCGACGAGGCCCAGGTGGATGACACAGCCAGGAGGAGAGATGCAAAGAGAGAAGACATGACGAAGGGCGGAAGAACTGGAGAGGGGGAAAGAACTCGAGGGACAGAAGTGATAACGTTAACCCAGGCAGAGATTTATCCTTTCCTTTCCTTCTCCGATTTGTCGCGACGTGCTGGCAGAGACAGGAGAGAAGGGCCGACTTTATGAGCTTGCAAGTCCGGCACTCGCAGTGGAAGCGTGACGGTACAAGGCCGAAGCGCCGGTCCCATGATTCGGCGCTCGACCTTTTTCTCCTCCAGTTCGGAATCAACGATGTCTACACCCCTTGCCTCGACCCACCCTACCACTATTCCAACGACACCTTTGGCGGTCGACGCACGACGACCGGACGCGCAGCACGCGTCTCTTCCGCCTAGGTTATTATACGCCCCTCTGGTGTGCGCTCGCTGTTTTGGCCACCGGTCTGACGCAACGCACCCATTCGCAGAAGGTCACCGCGGGTTATTTGCGTTGGTTGGTCCGGTCCAACTACAGATATAAATTAGCCAACTGTGATGTTTCTTTAGCCGTCGAACAACTTCGTTCAAACATTTTAGGCCGTCCTCCGCCGTTGTGCCCTCAGTGAACCATTTCTGCCATCACACGAGACCATTTTCTGACCTCTACGATGGTCACCAAGTTTGCCTCTCACGGACGCACTGCACCGGAGGTACGCCCCGAGGTGAGCTCCCGAGCGCGACCAAGCGCCCGAAGATTCAGGTAGGATGCCCGCGCGATTCAGCCGCGCCGAAGAAGGTCCAACCTAGTGAGCGACCCTCCCGACGATCGCACCACTTCGCGTTCAGCCACACTCCACTTTGCTTTTACTCGCTTGGCTACCCAATCGCTAGTAGCGCTAAGGTTGTGTTGAAGAGCTATGTAAGAGAGATGCGAGTTTTCCTCTTTATCTGTGGGAATCATACAAACGGGGCCACGAATTTATAACCTTGCATTTCCTACTTTTCTCGGCTGCTACGGTCTCCGATGGCGTGTTTCGCATACTCTCCCCCCTTCGGCGGTAGCGGGCGGGGGCTCCTTACTTTCTACCTTCACCATATCACCATGCTACGACCTCTCTTTCACCTTCACACCTTCGGGACCTTTTCCTTTCCATGTCCACTTGGCTCATTCTTAGTTGGTGGGCCCTGACTACTCTATCTGGCAGCCGCCGGCCGTGCACGCCAAGTCCGCACTTCGCACCTCGCTCTCCCCTCTTCAGTTCTTCTCACATTTTCGTGATACGGTGTTTCCCCATTTTATCTTCGGGGTCCTCGAACCCCCCAAGACTTTTTTTTCTTTCCTCCTTTTTCCCCCTCTTCGTGGGCAGCCGGGGCGCCAGGTCCCCAAGGGTTCGACACCGCCATGCGTGAAAACAGGTGGCTTACCACGTGTGTGTCGCGCCTACAAGGGCCTGAAACATGCCACCCTTGCACGTGGGTTCCGCGTTCCTCCCTCGTGGTCCATGCGTGTTCTGGCGATTTGGACTGGGATCGTGGTTAACAACAAACTCGAGTTCCCTCCCAGCTTAACGCTTGACCCAAGCTCCCAGCCACTTCCTCGTCCCAAGATCAATTGGGTTGCATTCGAATCTTTCCATTTACCATCCCCCTCCCCCGCCGATTCGGCCCACCAGTAGGGCGATAACAACGAATCGTAGGGAATACTCTCCGTCCAAGTTCCAAGAAACGTGTTCTATGGCGAACCGTGCCAGTGGCGCGTTCCCCAATTTAGGCAACGATCCGCCCGAGGATAAACCTCCCCCTCGGGCTCTGAGCAAACGTGAGCTTCGCGAGCTCCGGAAGAAAGGGAAGAAAGTTAGCGGGGGCCCTGAAAACCCCGAAGTACGTTGCGGTTCCCAACTCTTCTAGCGAGGCGTCGTTCTAACTCCACCACTGGGTGGTCAGATGCAAACAGAGCCCCAGCCTGAGGAGAGGGGGACGGAAACCCGGGAATTTAAAAAGCCCGAGGTATGTTGAAATCCCTATATCTTCCGCCACGACAGTGTTCTGACTTTCATAGGAGGAGGAACAGCGAGAAGCACTTGAACGCAAAGAGAGGCAGGCCAGAGAACTTAAGGCAAGGCTCGAGGCATGTTACCTCTTCTTCCCTTCGGATGGGATGACCTGCTGACGCCATCTTAGGACCAGAAGAGGCGAGAGGCACTTGAACGCGAGAAGAAAGAGCAGGAGGCCAGGGAGCTAGAGGAAAGGCTCAAGGCACGTTGCGATTCAAATCTCTTCTGACGGTGCACCATTCTGACTTTTTTGCAGAGGCAGAGAGAACTCGAGCGTAATAAGGAAGAGAAAAGGGCTAGGGAAAAACTTGAGGTACGTTGCGATTTTCACCTCTTTCGGCGGAATCCCCGACCACGCCGCAGCAAGCGAAGAGACAAAGGGATCTCGAACGGGACAAGAAAAAGAAGGAAGTCGAGGAGCTCAGGAAGCTTGAGGTATGTTACAATCTCCACCCATTCCGTGAAAATCCCACCCTGACCCTGTCGAAGGAGGAAAAACGGCTACAAGAACTCGAACGTGAAGAGAGGGAAGCGAAAGAATCGAAGGAAAGGCTCGAGGTACGTTGGGTTCCTCACCTCATCGGACAGGATTTCATTCCACCCACATCTCAGCACGAGAGGAGGCGAAAGGAACTGGAAGAGAAAAAGGCTAGGGGGAAGCTCGAGGTTTGTTGTGACCGATCTCATCCAAGAGAATGGCATCCTGACTCGGCCACAGGATGAGAAGCGACGAAAGGACCTTGAACGCAAAGAGTGGGAGGCGAAAGAACTCAGGGAGAGGCATGAAGTACGTTGTGATAACCCCCTCCTCTGACGGAATGTCGTTCTAATTCCACCCCAGAGAGAAAAGAGACAAAGAGAACTTGAACGCGAGAGGGAGGCCGCAGAACGGCTCGAGGTACGTTATCGTTCCCTCCCCTTCCAATAGAACATGCTTCTGACTCCATTACAGAGGGAAAGGAGGGAAAGGGAGCACGAACGCGAACGCGAGGAACAAGAGAAAACAGCTAGGGAAAAACTCGAGGTACATTGCGATTCCCACCTCTTTCAGCGGAATATCCTTGACTCCGTTGCACCAGGCAAAGAGACAAAGGGAACTCGAACGCGAGAAGAAAAAGAAGGAAGCCCAGGAGGTCAGGAGGCTTGAGGTACGTTGCAATCTCCACCCCTCCCGTGAGAATCCCGCCCTGACCTTGTCGAAGGAGGAAAAACGGCTAAAAGAACTCGAACGTGAAGAGAGGGAAGCTAGAGAACTTTGGGAAAGGCTCGAGGCACGTTGTGTTCCCCCCCTGTTCGGACAGGAATTCATTCTAGCTACATCTTAGGACGAGAAGAGGCAAAAGGACCTTGAAGAGAAAGAGGCTAGGGAGAAGCTCGAGGTTTGTTGCGACCCACCTCCTCCAAGAGAATGATATTCTGACTCAGCCACAGGGTGAGAAGCGGCGAAAGGAGCTCGAACGCAAAGCGAAGGAAGCAGAGGGCCTCAGGGAGAGGCATGAAGTACGTTGTGACAACTTCCTACCACGACAGAACGCCGTTCTGACTCCACCGCAGAGAGAAGAGAGGCAAAGGGAACTTGACAGTACGAGGGAGGCTACGGAACAGCTCGAGGTACCTTATGATTCCCACCCCTTCCAACAGCTCTCACTCCATCACAGAGAGAAAGGAAGGAAAGAGAACTTGAGCTCGAGGAACAAGAGAAAATCACTAGGGAGAAACTCGAGGTACGTTGCGATTCCCACCTCTTTCGGCGGAATATCATTCACTCAGTCGCAGCAGGCGAAAAGGCAAAGGGAGCTCGAACGTGAGAAAAAGAAGGAAGCCAAGGAGATCAGGAAGCTTGAGGTATGTTTCAATCTTCGCCCCTTCCGTGAGAATGCCGCCCTGACCCTGGAGGAGGGTGAGGAGGTTACGAAGGGGACTGGAGAGTCTCCCAAAGGGGAAGCACCAAACCCTACTAGGCGAACATCTAGGAGGGGTAAACGCGACGTGAATACTGGTTACCTAACCAGGAATGCTTCCTGTCAGTCCTTCACGTCTCCTGACCTCCACCTCGTTTTAACCTCCTCGGACATCAGATAGTGACTTGCGACTCGGGAACAACTCCCGCAACCGGTCGAGGGTGGAGTTGGGCCGGCCAACCGCCGAGAGGCAGGGACCTCCGCACCCTCAGCCGCACTGGGATCGACAAGATTTACCACAGGAACCGAAGCCGCGCCCTGGAACATCAAAATCACAAATGAAAGGTACGTTTCCTGGACGTGTGAGAGCTACGAGCGAAACTAACCTGCATCTGTTTTGCAGATGAACATGGGAGCAAGCAGGTGGGGGAAGGTACGCTAAGTGGAAAAATACACTAGTCATAACTCCCGACCCTGTCGACCTGTTTGACTGACCACAGACTACTCAGACTCCCCGGCCTGGGTACGGCTGATCAAACTCAGCCATACCCTCTCCAAAAATGAGCGCATCTCTCTCATCACAAAGATCTGCTTAGATCGAAATCAGGTTAAGATGATAGCCGAGCACCCCTTCGAGAACGACGCCCAGGCCTTCATCGATACGGTAGACGAGGTACTCACACTGTTCCGCCTCAAAAGCATAAGTGGGTCCACTCACTCATGTCGCTCAACCCTCTCGGTTAGGTGTTGGATAATCTCACGCTACGGGACCATGAGAGTTGTTCACATGCCTTGTTCCAAATCTGTGGCCGTCAATCCCTGCTTCCCCAGTCACTGACAATTCAGCCTCGTTACGACTCAACGGAGGATCCACTGTACCGCGGTGGATTTGCGGATGTGTGGAAGGGCCAACATAAGAGCCGGGAGGTTGCAGTCAAGGGGTTGAGGATATCTTCAAAGGATGACTACAGGCAGAGTAGAAAAGTGGGTTGCCTGTGATACCCCCACTTGTTCTATTTATTAACAATCAATCGTGTCTCAATAGAGGTTCTGTAGGGAAGTTGCGGGATGGAGGACCCTCCGTCACCCGAATGTGCTGCCACTGTTAGGTGTGATGATGACCGAGAGTCGGTTTGTGATGGTATCGGAGTGGATGCCGAAAGGCAACATCAATGAGTTTCTAATGAAGGAGCCCAATGTGGATCGGCTGGGGCTAGTATGTTTTCTGTTCAGATCCATTGTCCAACTTTTCACTGATGACCATGCAATCACTATAGCTTAGAGATGTAACTCGGGGGTTGATCTATATGCATGACCAAGGAATGATCCATGGGGATCCCAAAGGGGTATGTCTCTGAACCACAACCATTGTATGCGCAGCTTATCTGGTTTTGAGGCAAATGTCCTGATCAACAATGAAGGCCATGCTTGTTTAGCTGATTTCAGTCTGCTTACAATGGTCCTGGATGATTCAACCATTACCTCCTCATGGACAGGGGGTGGCGCAATTCCTTGGATGAGTCCAGAGCTCCTTGACCCAGAAAAATACAAGTTGGGGGGCCACCCAACCAAAGAATCAGACTGTTATGCACTAGGGATGTTGATATACGAGGTCCTCAGTGGGGAGCGACCATTTGCCTCGCATTCACTCTCCACTGTTATGCGGATTGTTCTGGAGGGTGGACGCCCTGAGAGACCTGAAGGACATAAGGGGAGGCTGTTCACAGACAGTATATGGGAAGTGGTGAAACATTGTTGGGAGGCTGAGCCAGGCCTCCGGGCAAATGCCAGAGTAGTACTTCTGCATCTAGAAGAGGATCCACCCTGGCCAACTGGTAACCCAGATGAAGGTATGACAGTGGATTATAGGGATGATTATCAGTTGGATGAGACACCAAACAATCCCCGTATGTTTTCACCATTCTGTCTCAAGTCTCAGGCTTACCTCCAATCATCTTTGTGGGATACCTCAAGCCCCAGGCTTACCTCTGATCATCTTTGGGAGATACCAGTGGCCTGTAAGATTAAGGTGGCCAAAGTTGAAACCCTTCCATGCAATTTCCAATCTAACCCGGAGACTGGTGGCACATCAAGTCAGAACTGGTCCCCCAACCAACCAGCCTCAGAATCGTCTGCCACAGCACAACCAACCTGGTACATTGGTTTCACCTGTTCAACTGGCACCACTGTTGAATGACTTCAAATTGGTAGACACTAACCTACATGATGGAGACACCCCCAGTGTGAATTCAGGTTATTCAAGGAGGCTTGCTCGTCAGTGCCATGTGTCTCTTAGCCTTGGGTTTATTCTAAATCCTTTCTGTATCAGGCCATGATTTGCAACTAGGGGATCAATCCAATCAGGCTCCCATCCATGTTGGTAAAACACCCTCCAAAGATCAGAAACAACAACTTCCTTGGGAAACTCCCCATGGCTTGCAAGCAAAGGATGAATTAACTAAACAGTCCCCTACTGACCTAAACAAAACAATCCCTGGGGACCAAGGACCCCTGCTCCCCCAGGAACATGAGAAAGAAAATAAAAAACTCCAGGAGAAGTTTGAGGTATTTCATGATTGCATTCCAGAAAGGTGATGTTCTGACTCTGCCACAGGAGAAGTGGCAAAGAGAACAGGAACAGAAAGCAAAGGAAGCTAGGGACCTTGAGAAAGATAAGGCATGTCATGATTTCTACCCCTTCTGATGGAACATTGTTCTGACTCTATCACAGAAGGAAAAGAGGCAAAGAGAGCTTGAATACAAAAAGGCAAAGGAGGATAGGGAGAAGCTAGAGGCACATTATGATCCCTGTCTCTTTCAGGGGAATGACATCCTAACTCTGTTGCAGGAGAAGCAGCAAAAGGAACTTGAACACAAAAACAAGGCACAGGAGCTCAGGAAGCAGAAGAGTCAAAACAACTCAGGGAAGCCACCAGGTGAATGTGCACTTAAAGATGTTTTCACAACTTGACCCCCTACTAACCCAACTAACTGTGGATCATTCAAACTCTCCAGCTTGGAAACAGCTGATCAGTGCCAGTCATACCCTCACCAAAAATGAGCGTGTATCTCTGATCATGGAGATCTTTTCAGATCACAATCAGGTTAGGGTGGTGGTTGAGTATCTCTCTGGGGACAATGCCCAGGCCTTTGTTGATGCAGTGGATGAGGTACATCACACTGTTTCATGTCTGTAGCACAAGGAGGTTGACTCACACTCACACCCTGTTGGCTAGGTGTTAGATAGTCTCCCATCACAGGTCCACAAGGATTGTTCCCATGCTTTGTTCTGGATCTGTGGCCGCCAAACCCTGCTTCCACAGTCACTGACAATCCTACCTCATTATGACCCAACAAAGGACCCACTGTACCGTGGTGGATTTGCAGATGTGTGGAAGGGTCAATGTGAGGGCAAGGAGGTTGCAGTGAAGGTTTTGAGGATATCTTCACTGGTTGATCCTGATCAGATGAGAAGAGTGGGTGGTACCCCAACTCATTAGCACTCTAACAACTGACCAAGTTCCTAGAGGTTCTGCAGGGAGGTTGCAGCATGGAGAACCCTTCATCACAGGAACATACTGCCACTGTTAGGTGCAACAACAGTTGGGAATCAATTTGTGATGGTATCAGAGTGGATGGCAAGGGGCAACATCAATGAATTTCTGAAGGCAGATACCAATGCAAACCATTTACAGCTGGTATGATTTTTGTTCAGCTCCTTTATCTTTACTTTTCACTGAGGATTACATCATTACTGTAGCTTGGAGATGCAACTCAGGGGTTGGTCTATATGCATGGACAGGGAATGGTCCATGGTGATCTCAAAGGAGTATGTCCCCAAATCTCATAGTTGTTGTTCTATGTGGAGCTTATCTAGCTCAAAGGAGAACATCCTGATTGTCAATGGCATCTATGCCTGTTTGGCAGACTTCAGTCTACTCACAATGGTCTCTGACCAGTTTGCTGTTACCTCCTCATGGACAGAGTGTGGCTCAGTTCCGTGGATGAGTCCTGAGCTCATTGACCCTGAAAAATTTGGTTTGGAGGAGAGTAGGCCAACAAAAGCATCAGACTGTTATGCCCTAGGGATGGTGCTCTATGAGGTCCTCAGTGGTGGGAGGCCATTTTCCCCAAACCCATTGCCTGTCGTTATTCAGATGATTGTGGAAGGCAAACACCCTAGAAGACCTCAGGGACATAGTGGAGAGCTGTTCACAGACAGTATATGGGAAGTGATGGAACATTGTTGGGAGGTTCGGCCGGACAACCGAATGGATGCCAAGGCAGTACTTCTGGGTTTGGAAGAAGGCCAGCCCCCGTTGCGGTCAACCGGTAACCCAAACAGAGATGTAGAGATGGTTGGTGAAGTTGTTGTCCCACCACTACAAGAACCAGCTCCTGCCCCTTACGAGGTGTAACAATGCCACGAGAGGGGATGGGGAGGAGTAGTTAGTTCACTCTGCCTGTGTATAATATCACACATTTGTTTTCTGACTCAAGGCGCGTTCGTTGGCTAGCTTTCGCAAGGTCTCTGCTGCAAATGAAATAAAACGGCATCACTAGCCAGTAAAACTATATGACACTATGACGTCGAAATAACATAGGGGATACAATGTGCTGATGACACTCCCAGCCGCCCCCGAGACTCAAGCTCAAGGTCTTGTCCCATGAACCATCCTACCCGTACCAGACTCCAAGACCCCAAAACTAGCGTGTGGGTTCACGGCAGCTCGCCGCGAATTCGCACCTTGGCTCGGGTGAACCCGAGGCCCTGTGCGCTGGAAAATTGTCTGGGTTTCGTTCATACCGTGCGCCACCCACGCCCCAATTCGCCCTCTCTATCAATCTCTTTGGGGAAGGTCGTCCTGCCTCGTGCGCTCGGACACGGCTACAACATGCCCACTGGTGTGAGACTGGTTTTGGGGTGCCAGTGATCGGAGTGGGCAAAGCAAAGACGGGTCCGGTGCACAATCTTGGTTTCATAGCCTCCGGTTCCGGTAAGCATGAGGTAGTAGTGCCTGGGCTTGCGATTCGGGATTGAATGAGACTCAAACCCAGTGAACAATTAGATTCACGACTGCGAACAACAAATTACACTTCGTCCCACCGCTTCGCGACCAAAAATATGGCAGGAAGTAGTTCCCAACAAGCCTTACGCCACGCAGTATGAGATTCTTCTACCTCTTTTGTACATCTCGTGCAAGCGAGGCCTCCCAACGTGGGTGTGCTCGGCACACCACCTTTCCTCTCACCGATCATCACCTTGCAGATTCTCGATAGAGCCTCCATCCTCTGTTCCATGGACTTGATACCAAGGTTCAAGGCACATGCCTTGTAAGGACAGGTCGGGGGAAGGCATTCCTTGAAGGCGATCGTGTTTGCGGCTTGGTTCATCACCCGATGTATTTCCCCCCTGCCGTGGATGATGGAGGCGAGGGTGTGACGGGGGAGCACCACCCCGGTCTCTCCGCTGATGAGGGCCGGGAAACCACCGAGGGAAGCCCGATAGGCGGCGAATGGTATCGCGAACCTGACGTTCTGCGTCGTGAACAGATTTAGAACGGCATTGGGATGTGGCGTAGGTGATCCAAACACGTCCTCGCCCAGAACCTCTGCGGCTTGATATCCCTCCCACTCGGTTGGGTATGGACCTTTGAGATTCTTGATGAGTTGATCACGGACGTTGGAGATGCCGCACTTTGTCGTCATCTGAAGATGCAATGCGAACACGCTGACGCTCAGGACTTCGTGTCCCACAAGGAATCTGGTCACTGGTCAGCTGTGTTCACGGTGCCCATATTGGGCGAGGGGGCGCTGACGTACCCTGGGGTGTAGATCATCTGCAATAGGATTGCAAAATCTTCCGTGGTGTCCGCGAAAACAATCCAAGGGCAGCCCTTTGGCGTTGGTGCACCAAGGAGGGTAGACGGAGAGAGTATATCTCGAAGTTTGGAGGAGGATAGCGAGACGACGGTGGAATGAACCCGGAACATGGTGTCCCCGCACGTGATTTCCACGTTTCCATCTTCGGAGTAGGATGTATCGTGACGGGTAGTCGCCTGCTCCTCGCTGTGTTCGATCCCCTCGCTGGGCTCGGTTGTGGATACAGTGGAAATGCTCAGTGCGGGGGGGGGGAGACTGCGATTGTCGGAACATCAACAAAGGTCCCAGAGGAAGAATCCACGTCATGCGAGTGGTAAGGAGACTTGATACCTTGGGATGGGGGGGAAGGGGTGTCGGTGTCGATCTTGGCGGCGGGAGGATTTTGAGAAACGGAAGCGACGGGTGTTTCGACCTCCGTATGGGCTCCAGTGACTACTGTGTCCTCCTCCTCTTCCTTTTTACACACTTCTGATTTCATTTCCCCTCTCCGCTCTTCCTCTTTGCGCTTCAACCACGCGGCGTGGAACTCTCGAAGTTCCTGGTCACAATCGGTAAGCAGGCTCCGATGTGAGGCCTTCGGGATGAGTGGAACACCATACGTCTAGCTTCGTCGCGTCTGGCCGAGCTACTCCCCGAAGCGAGATCTTCGCGCCCAATATCTTGAAGCAAGCTTGGATATCGTCGGGTTCGATGAGACCTTGAAGTAACGTGTTTCTT
>Ga0307516_10008099_pt1 | contig 11940 bp, 16 predicted proteins | sample 19_EM_MG_FD_203310 | JGI IMG/M metagenome (GOLD analysis project Ga0307516, IMG submission 203310) | Populus trichocarpa ectomycorrhiza microbial communities from riparian zone in the Pacific Northwest, United States - 19_EM | ecosystem: Host-associated > Plants > Roots > Unclassified | place...
GAACGGTTGGCATTTCACTTCACTCATCAATTGTTATGTGCGAAATTAGGTTTAAAGATTAGGAGCATTGTGCCCATGCGTTGGAAGTAAGACGCTTCGTGGAGTATAGTGGATCGCAGGTGTTGTCATCCCCACGCCACGAGTATCATCTACACGTAGAAAAAATCGTTCGCAGTAGGGAGTTAGCGCTGATTAACGGGCCTCTGCGTGTAAAGGAAGATGGTGGGAATCGTCGTCACCACACCACAAGTATCATCTACACGTTGAAAAAATCGTTTGCAGTAGGGAGTTAGCCCTGATTAACACACGTCAGCGTGTAAACGAAGATGGGGCATCCAGTCTCCCACGTGCAGATCTAACGTTGCAACGCTTACCACGCAGCGCCCCATCGTTTACAAGTGGGAGGTAGCGCTGAAACCGTTCTATGCTTTGGATGCCAGTACACGCACATAACGCAGAATATTTTTTTCCTGATGAGGTATATCAACCATATTCTGGAACCACGAGTCCTGCATCCCGCTTTTTGCCTTCATGATAACCGTGGAGTCGAGGGAGGATCCATCCGCACAGATACAACAAATGACCGTCGCAAACTTGCGGGACCCATCTTGAACATGTGTGCCAGGTGGGAGTTGTAAGTCCTTCATGTCCGCTGGAAAAAGTCGCCCATTCACACTTCGAGGATGTCGAATAACCTCTAAAACTCGTCGTGATTGCGTATTTCCCATCACAAATCCGGTCTCATCGACATCATAGGTGTTTCGAGGCTTGACTTCGTACTCAATCACTACCTCATATAGCTATATCCATGTCAGTAAATTCCTATATAGTTTGTTATTTAGTACGTACTATTTCAAAGAACAGCTCAAGCGCTGCAAAATTATTTCCGTGCACTGCTCTAATCCTGTCTAGCTGCTGACTCCATCGTGCTTTCACTTCTGGATGTCGTTTATAGAAACTGTGATCGATCCATCGAGGGCCAACGGTTGCATTCGGTTTTCGCTTTCTCAGTATCTTTCCGGCTAGGGCAGTAACGTCCTTCACGCTCAGAGGAAATTCAGTCCTCTGTAGAATATCGCAGTACCACACTAGGACTGCCTCCTCTGCAGTGTTTAACAGCTGACGTCCCTTGTTGTAGTCTTCTGCTGACCGTCTTCCATGAACTCGGTGTAAGAAGGTTGATCGTGGCATTTCGGCAACTGTTGCAGCATTGGTATGGGTTGAAATGGCTCCTGAGTTGTACATATCAAGTGCTTCCTGAAATCGAATGCTTCCTGGAAGACTCTCCTTGTTTGTGTTCGACGTGGTGATATGCTGTAGTTGCAAGAAAGAAGCTCACTGTCAGCTCATTTCGTGTTGATTTTACCCCTGAAGAAAAAAAAATATTTGTATCTAAATAGCACTCGCGCCAAGAGTACGCTAGTGCACTAGCGCCTACTGAGTGCGTTAGCACTCGACTTACGTACGTGCTCGACTTGGGTACACCCTCTCTATACTATATTAGAAAATCCGAGTGATAGATATGATCCAACTTATCTACACAAAAATCTGATGGTATTCCCTCCTGTGTGACTTGTACTGCTTTTCCTCAAACTCCCTTGGCTCCTTTGACAACCCATTTATATATGCCATCATCTATCTTTTGCTGCGGTCGGCAAACCGTCGTATCGTCTTCAAAGAAACCGTAGCCATCGTATCCCTCACAGTTTGCTCAAGTTCGAGAAATCGATATGTACAGTTCTCCCATGAGGGATAGCAAGAAGCATATCCATTCTAGAAAGACAAGCGCCGGACACTTTATACAAGTGTCTGTGTACCGCCTGTGACTATCTACGTGACTGTCCTATGTAGCCCTATGTCACACTTCCATAGCACTGTCCGTGTCACCCGAACTCTAGACACCCCGTTGGGTGTAGTGTCCGCAGTGTCCGCAGCGGCCGGAATCCTCCTCCTACAACCACTCCCCTCCTAACAAAACCAGCCCCCTCCCCAAGAAAGTATATCACTCAACAAAACAAACAACAATAACAAGAAATGAAAAACAAAACAAAAACAAAAAACAAAAACACAGCAAACATGCTACCATTCTCCCTTCTTCCACCTCCTTTACTCCTCACCCCCGTTCCATCGACCGGTACGTGCATAGGCCATTCGCTGGGTGATATTCGTGAAGTAGCTCATTGCTGCTGCCCCTCAGGTTTGCCAGCGGTTTCCATGTTGCGTCGCTGTAACCTCATCAGGAAAAAAAAAATTGCGTCCTAAGCGCTCGGATGCTAGAGATGCACCAGACGTTACGGATGCAACCTGCTTAACTCGGACGACGCTTTCCATGGCACCATGAGTCGCGCTGCACCGCGCCACAGCACCATGCGTCTGGATACAGTGGCCACGGCATTTGCGTCTAGACGAGTAGTGTCCGGATGTTTCCCTTCTGGACACAGTGTGTGTCTTACCGATGTAGGTAGTCAAGGCAAATGTTGTCCGGACGACAAGTGCCACGGCATCAGCCTGCTGGACGAGGAGTGTCAGCGCATTTGCCTTCTGAACGTAGCGCGTGTCATACAGATGCAGAATGTCAAGGCAAATGTCTTCCGGATGATGCATGCCATGGCATCTGCCTTCCAGACGAGCAGGGTCAGGACATTTGCCTTCTGAACGCAGCACATGTCTTACAGATGCAGAATGTCAAGGCAAATTTCTTCCAGACGAAGAGTGTCAGGGCAAATGTCAAACGGATGACGTGTACCACGGCATCTGCCTTCTGGACAAGGAGTGTCTTCACCATCCTTATGCAGCGCATCTTACAGACGTAGAGTGTCAAGGCAAATGGGATCCAGACAAGGCTTACGATGGCGCACCACACATAGGTAACAGAGTGGTCACGGTGGCAGCATTGAAACGCGACTGTCAGGGCCCGGTACATTGCAGCAAAGACTATCACACTCGCATTTGTTTCCCGGCATTGTGACTCAAGCCAGTTCCATTCATTACATCGAATTTACATCTATATACCATGTCATCGTAGACAGCATGCTCTACGTCCGGATGAGACACGACACGACGAGGACGATGTCAATGAAGATGGCGGTGAGGCTGCCGCCAGCAAAGACAATAGCAAATATGACGAGGCAAGAAGATCAACGAGCTTCATGAATTGTTAGCGTAGCACTCACAGGGACAGTGGGAAGTTGTACAAGACAAAACAACGCGACGAGTACGATGTCGATGAGGATGGCAGTGAGGCTGCCGGTGGCAAGGACGATAGCAAATATGACGCGGCAAGAAGAGCAACGAGCTTCGTGAATTGTTAGAGCAGCACTCACAGGGACAGTGGGAAGTTGTACAATATGATGCGACGCAATGAGTACAATGTTGATGAGGATGGCGGTGAGGTTGATGCTGGCAGCGTGGATGATAGCAAGATGCAAGGAGTGCGCTGGTCGCATGTATGATATGATGAAAGTAGAAGGAAAAAGGGGTGGACTTATGGCCTGTGCCGTTGTATTCAGCAAGCCGTGCTGCCGTAAGCGAGCCAAACCATACAAAAGTGCAGGTGCTAGCAAATGCTTGGCACCTTGCAAGTTCCATGCGAAATCACTCGCAATCTGCAAAAATGGTGAATTCGTCTCCCATTGTCTTCAGTACCCTGGAACCCGCTTTTTACATAAGAACAATTGTTCCCTATCATATCAATTCAGTTGGACCTAAAGTTTGTGACTAATTACTCCTGTTTTTCAAGGTTGTAATACTGAAAACATAAATGATATACAGATGTAGAGCATTGTATATGCTAGAGATTCTTCTACCAAAAGAAGTTGAATCAGGACCACACCATCGAAAGGTTGCAAATCAGGAGCTAGTTGGCACAAACTTTAGGTCCGACGGAACTGATATAATAGGGAATAATTGTGCCTATGGAAACAGCGGGTTCTGGGGTATCGATGTGACACTGGGGTTGTATTCGTAACCAGAGTGTGGAGAGAATCAAAGGGAATCAGGCTACTTTCGATAATTCACAGCGGAATAATCTTAGATCTTGTGTGTGCGTTCGGTGGTAGTGTTGGTGAGGACGTTCGTGCTGATTTCTTTCCGTTGAGGCGAGAAATCTTTCTTCCTTTTATCCACGAGAGCGTGCGAATGAGAAGTGGTGATCAGGACTGTACTTTTTCTCGGAGGGAAGTGGGTTTCTCCTCCTCGAGGTACGGGTGGGTCGGACTTGGATTCCTCCGAGGTGGTTGCCCCTCTTTGGAATGTGGGTGGATCCATTGGTCATGGTCGGGGTGTAGATAAGGGAGATGAGTTTCTGTTTGTATTGCTGCATGTGTGAGGCGGCCGAGCGGGGACTGCAGCCCAATAGCTCCCCGTTCACCCTGAGGTGAGGTGGTCTGCATGAGGGCCATGCAGCCGAGTGGGGTCTTTGGTCCAGAGCTTCCGTTCAACCTGAGGTGATGTGGCTTCCTCTCCCTGAGGTAGTGTAGCCACTTCCGGAACTGCATGAGAAAGGCAGCTGCTCGTTTATACAAATTGTTCCCCTCACTCTCGGAGTTCCAACTCCTGCGGCCGGTGTCTCGACCGAGGGCTAGACTCTGTTTCCTTATCTCCTGCCTAGACTCTCTGATTCCCTAGCCATGGCCTGAGACTCCTTCGTTCTTTAGCCACAGAATCTTCTCCTTCTAGCTATGTACTTGTAATAATTCGTTTAGGTGTAACAATCGAAGACTATGGGAGAGGAATTCACAGTTTTTGCGGATTGCGAGTGATTTCGCATGCAACTTGCAAGGTGCCAAGCGTTTGCTAGCGCCTGCACTTTCGTACGGTTTGGCTTCCTTACCGCAGTACGGCTTGCTGAATACGACGGCACGGGCCGCAAGTCCACCCCTTTTTTCTTCTACTTTTATCATATCATACCTGCGACCAGCACACTCCTTGCATCTTGCTATCATCCACGCTGCCAGCATCAACCTCACCGCCATCCTCATCAACATCGTACTTGTCGCGTCGTGTCGTATTGTACAACTTCCCACTTTCCCTGTGGGTGCTGCGCCAACAATTCACGAAGCTCATTAATCTTCTTGCCGCATCATATTTGCTATCATCCTTGCCGCCGGCAGCCTTACCATCATTCTCATCGACATCGTACTCGTCCCATCGCACCGTATTGTACAACTACCCACTGTCCCAGTGAGTGCTACGCTAACAATTCATGAAGCTCGTTGATCTTCTCGCAGCGTCATATTTGCTATTGTCCTTCCACCGGCAGCCTCACTGCCATACTCATTGACATCGTACTCCTTGCGTCGCGTAGTATTGTACAACTTCCAACTGTCCCTGTGAGTGCTGCGCTAACAATTCAGAAAGCTCATTGATCTTCTCACTGCGTCATATTTGCTATCGTCCTTGCCGCCAGCAGCCTCACTGCTTCTTCATCGACATCATACCCGTCGCGTCGCGTCGTATTGTACAACTTCCCGCGGTCCCTGTGAGTGCTGCGCTAACAATTCACGAAGCTCGTTGATCTTCTCACTGCGTCATATTTGCTATTGTCCTTGCCGCCGGTAGCTTCACCATCATCCTCATTGACATCCTACTCGTCACGTCTTGATGTCATCCATGCTGCCGGTATCCTCTTTTCATCGACATCATACTCGTCGCGTCGCGCCGTATTGTACAACTTCCCACTGTCCCTGTTAGTGCTGCGCTAACAATTCACGAAGCTTGTAGATCTTCTTGCCACGTCATATTTGCTATTGTCTTTGCCGCCGGCAGCCTCACCACCATCTTCATTGACATCGTCCTCATCGGGTTGTGTCTCATCCGAACATAGAGCATGCTGTCTACAGTGACGTAGTATATAGATGTAAATTCGATGTAATTAATAGAACTGGCTTGAGTCACAATGCCTGGAACCAAATGCTAGTTTAACAGTCTTTGCTGCAATGTACCATGCCCTGATGGTCGCGTTTTGATGCTACCACCATGACCACTCTATTACCTATATGTTGTGCGCCATCATAAGCCTCGTCTAGATCCCATTTGCTTTGACCCTCTGCGTGTATAAGACGTGCTGCGTCCGGATGGCGAAGACAGTCGTCCAGAAGATAGATGTCGTGGCACGAGTCGTCCGGACGACATTTGCCTTGACACTCTGCATCCAGAAAGGAGATACCCTGACAGTCCTCGTCCGTAAGGCAGATGCCATGGCGCGCATCGTCCGTACGACATATGCCTTGACACTCTGTGTCCGGAAGAAATTTGCCTTGACATTCTGCGTCTGCAAGATACTTGTGGTGTCCAGAAGGCAAATGCCCTGACATTCCTTGTCTGGAAGGCAGATGCTATGGCATGCGTCGTCTGGAAGACATTTGCTTTGACATTCTGCATCTGTAAGACACGCGCTGCATTCAGAAGGCAAATGCGCTGACACTCCTCGTCCAGAAGGCGGATAACTTGGCATGCATCATCTGGACTCAGTTTGTGCACTGGCAAGTCGCATTCGGTGCAGCATTTGCACTGACATGCATTGTTTGGACGGAGAATTCCTTGCCGGGTTGAGTTCTGAGCATCTAGACGTTTCCGACGCATATGCAGTGTCCGAACACAGAATTTTTTTCCTGATGCTGAAACTTTCGAGAGTTGTTGCTGTCGTGTGCTGCTCCTGTCACATTGGCGTATCCGATGGGCAGTGACCGCGTATCCAGAAACACCTGGTCCCCTACCAGGAATGGGTGTGCTTGCCATTTCTCGTTGGCCTCCGTGGTTATCATCACCTGGGTTTCTTCCATCCTTTCGCGGAGCATTCTGAGGGTCTTGGATAACTTCTCTGCGTAGGCCAGACCTTCCTCACAGTCCAGACGCTGCGGGTTGGGTGCTAAATGGTCCAGCGGTAGCCGTGGAACATAACCGATGTTGGCCTCAAAAGGTGCCATGCCGATCGCTTTATGTTTCGCAACGTTGTACATGAACTCGGCCAACGGCAGCAGTCGCACCCACTGCTCAGGGCGTGGTAGCTGCGATATATATGCCTTTAAAAACGTTTCCAGAGTGGTGTTCGCCTTTTCCACTTGTCCATCTGATTGCGGGTGATAGGCAGTCGACATTCGCAGTTTAATCCCGAGCAGGGCGCATAGTGCTTGCAAGAATTTCGAGATAAATCTGGTATCTCAGTCCGAGACGAGTGACGACGGGAGTCCTCGGTTCCTGACATATCCGGCAATGAATACTTCCGCAAACCTTTCGGCTGTCAACTCGGCCTCTTTGATGGGGATCCATTGGGCTCTCTTCGTCAGCGGATCGATGATGGTTGCCACAGCATCGTATCCTCCTTCTCCGGCTGGAAGCTTGGTGATAAAGTCGATATTAATCCTTTCGGCCTGTTCCGTGGGAATCAGGAGTGCCTGGAGGAGCCCATACGGCCTGGCGTTCTTGTGCTTTACCCGGTGGCATACGTCACACCCAGCAACCCATTCAGCCACCCTGTCTGTCTGTTGGCGCCAATAGTACTGTGAGGCTACTGCCGCTGCTGTCTTTTCAACGCCGACATGTCCCCCTCCAAGAATAGTATCGTTGTGCTTCCCGAATGACATCGGCCTGCAAAACCCGAGGGATACAGAGCTTTTCTCCTGAGGCCCTGTGGAAAAGGAGTCCGTCCTGCAGTATATATCCCTTTTCGCGTTCCTGTATCCGGCGGCTTTTCTTGTCATTGGTTGTTGTAATATCTCTTCCGATGCCACTGCTCTGAAGGTGTTCCAGAATCGGTGCAAATGTGATATCCTGTGTATACTTCTTCTGGATGTCCTGAAGCCACTCCTGGGATGACAAAATGCGCAACTCCACCACATTCACGAGACTTTCCCCTGCGACCTGTCCCGGTCCCGGGGTATCAGGTGTCCGGGTATAGGCGATGCGGCTAACTTTGCATTTGCAACGACGTTCGCCACTCCAGGATAGTATTTTACTTTGTAGTCTTGCTGTTGCAACATGTCGAGGTGGCGCCACTGAGAACTTGTCAGCTTATTCTGTCCAATTATGTGCTGTAGTGCCGCGTGGACCATGTAAATGGTGGTGCGCTTACGCCTGTAGATGTAGCAAGCCCAATGGTCCAGGTTTGCGCTAATCGCTAGGAATTCCCAGTCGTAGGCCGGGTACCTCGTTTCAACTGCGTGAAGTTTCCGTGAGAAGTATTCCAGTGGCGACTCCACCATCTTTCCTTCGAACAACTGCTTTTGTGCCAATACCTCTCCAATAGCCGTGTCCGATGTGTCCATTCGTAGGATAAAGCCAGCCTCCGGGTCCAACGTTGCCAGAACAGGCACGGATGTCAACGCCTTCTTGAGGTCCTCAAACTGGTCTCTGTGCTGTTCGGTCCACATATATTCACTCTTTGATTTCGCTGCAAGGTCGTGTAGCAGAAGGGCGCGCTGCGCAAACTTGGGCACAAACTTCCAGTAATAGCCTGCCAGCCCCAGAAACCCCTGGAGTTCTGTCGGCGTTCTCGGTATTGCCCAGTCCCATACTGCTTTGACCTTCTTTTCCTCTGTGTGAATGCCGTACCTATTTACTCTGAAACCTACAAACAACGTTTCCAGAGTGCCGAACACGCACTTGGGCTTGCTAAGACGCAGCCTTGCATTTTGTAAAGCCCATAGCACGCCCTCCACATGTGTCTTCTGCTTGGCCAACATCTTCGAAAAGATCAAAACGTCGTCCAGATACACTATTGTGTTTTGTCGGTGGGGATGCAGTATCTTGTGCATCCTACGCATGAATGCTGGCAGGGCATTTACCAGTCCCAACGGGATGACCTTGTACTCATAAAAGCCGTCTGGTACTATTAACACCGTCTTGTGGCAGTCATCCAGGTGTACCCGTACTTGGTGATATCCGCTGGCCAGATTCAGCTTGGTAAAGACCCGTGCCCCATGGAGTTTATCCAGCACATCCTCAATATACGGTAATGGGTATCGGTCCTTGGCGGTTATTTTATTCAAGCCACGGTAATCAACACACATTCGGAGAGTGACATCTGGCTTCATCACAAAGATGATCAGTGCTGCCTAGCGTGAATGAGAATTCGTCACCCATCCATTGGCTAGCAGCCTTCTCATCTGGACCTTAAACTCTGCCCTCTCCGCCTGTGTCATACGGTATGGCTGGCGGTCCGGAACCTTCGGTGTGAGATCTGTATGGATATGGAAATCGTGTTCTCGCGGCAGCGGCACGACCTTTGGTGGCTGGAACAGGGTGTCGAATTCCCGTCGGATCTGGACTCTCTACTTACCCTAGTCTGCCAATACGGATTCATCTTCCCCGAATTCCTCTCCCAGCTTCCGTTATCGTATGTCAAAAACGAATATTCTGTCCTTACTAGCCTTCGACCTCGATCAGGCGGTTTCTTCTACGTATATCAGATTGATGGATGCCGTACGAGACACGGACTTCCAATGGTTATGAACTTCCCGGTATCATCCTTGGTGTGGCCGGAGTTCCTTCAATGCCAACTTGGGTATGAATGCCACGTGCCCATCGGCCGAACGCTTCTCGTCCAGCAGGTGGAACACGTTACCTGAATCCACCATATGGCGTGACGTCAAGGGCCAGTTCTTTCGCACAATGAGGTCGTAAGCACCTTTGAGATCGAAAAGTGTGTACCGTCTTGTGATGGTGGTGTAGTTTCCTGCAATACCACGAATATTTCCTTCTAGCCAGACCTGGTATCTCTCGGAGGTTGGGTGTTTGGTGCCGGCTGTTATCATTGACATGCGACCAGCATGACGTAGAGGTAGTCCCAGCTGCTTCATGTATGTTGAATCAATATAGCAATGCGATGCACCTGGGTCCATAAGGGTGTATGCTAAGCAGGTTTTGGAATGGGAAGTTTTAACTTTTGAGTAAAAACGTAACAGATCTGAATTCTCATCACCATTTTTCTTCATTCCATTAAGATCTGTTAAGTATAAAGTTGCCGCTTCCATTTCCTTAGTAGAAGGATGCTCCAACACTTCTACTGTCAGTCTTTTCCCGCTCCGTCACTTCCCAACCCCTCACCCTTCTCATCATCAGACACTTCTCCCAGATCTACCATCCTTGGTCCTTTGGCCGACTCCCACTCGTCCTTGTCTTCCCAACTTCCTTCAAAGTAAGTGCCCGATCCCGCTTCGAGGTTGACAACCACATAGACATGTTGGTCCTCGCTGACTATGTAAAGCTTGCCCGCCTTCCCAAGCCCCTTCTCCATCGGGGAGAGGTCCTGGCGATGTGACGTTGGCGAGCATTGTGTTGGCTGTCTCGGTGCGGGCAGACGCTGCGATGGCAGTTCGTGACGCCACTGCCAGTGTCCTTCACGGTACTGAAGGCCTTCATCACGCTGAGAGTAGCTTCCGTCAGTCTGGGAGCGGCTTCTGTCACGCTGAGAATGGCTTCCATTCTGCTGTCTCTGATGAAACTGCAGAGGCCGTACGCTGGAACTCAGAGTTGGACACTGTTTCGCAATGTGTCCAAAACCCAAGCACCGGAAACACCGCTTTGATGCCTCATCAACGGTATAGAGTTCTGGGTCCTTCATATTGCTCAAGTCCATGGGATCGCCATAATCAGCAGTGGAAGTGGTGACCGTAGGAGTGGACGCTACTCGTGGCGTGTTGGAAAGCGTGGTGGACAGCAAATATGGTAGCGTCCGTTCTGCCATGATGTCCATCACATTGTAGAGCGTGAGCTCGATCTTGTGGACACGGCGCATTAAGTGAGCCTGTTGCGTGACATCTTGGGCTGCCGCCTCTGGAAGCTTCCGCAGGTACTCCTCCCATAGCAGATCTCCCCTGGTGCTTGACAGCGAACCTCCCAGGATCTCTATCAGCTCCAATGCTCTCTGGTTGAATTTCAGCACCTGGTTTTTGTTGAACTTGAGTGCGCACCACTCATTCCTCACAACAGATACCGCTACCTCCGGTACAAACTGCTGCTTGAAGACCTTCTTGAAATCTGCCCCCTTGATCTTGTAGTCACTGTTGGTCGGTGGGATTGTGTCCACTTCTCTCTCCTTCATCTCCATCTCGAACCACGGAAAGATCTTCACCGAGAGGAAACGCCAAAAGGTGTCGATATTCTGGTTGTCCGAAGATGCCTTTGGGCACATCGAGGCACCCTGGCGAACGTAATGTTCAACTTCGTCAAGGTATCTTGTGACGACTTCCAGGTCCTGTGAACATTCATACCGCTTCGGCTCGAATGGCTTTATCTTTTGGATGATGGTGTTCTGCACTCCTGGAGCAGCGTTTGCAGTCGTCCGCAAGGTCTGATAGTCATCGGTGAGCTTTCCATATCTCTCCGCCCACATATCGGCCTGTCCCCGATACTTGGTTGATTCCTCCCGCAGGACAGCAACCTCCTTTTCCAAGGTGGCGATGCATGCCTTCAGCGTCGGAACACCCTTCTTCTCCTTATTCGCGGCCTGCAGATCGATTGCCATCATGTCCATCTTGGATACGATCTCCCTGTGGAAGTTGTACCAACGGATGTAGCACTGCTCAACCGCCATAGCCGATACTCCGAGAATGGCATTTGACAGTCCATCCCTCGAGAGCTCGCTCTCACCGATCCATTCGAATACCGCTTCCAGTAGCGGCCAATCAATGATTCCTGATGTCGACATCTTTCTTCGAGGTCAGCCTACTGTATGTGACCAGAAACAGCTCGGTGAGACGTAAGGTATGGACACCGAACACCGGCCCCCGCACTTACTGCTCGCTGCTCTCCAGGCAGCTACTTTTCACGCGAGGTGGTCCCTTTCCCTCTCTCTCTCTTTTCTCTCTTTCTCTCTCTACAGCACTGGACCTCTGCTCCAGCCACTGTCTTCGCTCTTCTCAGCGGTAGTTTCGATGCTTCTCATGTGCCCTCCTTCGCTGACCTCTGTCACAGAAGCTGGGGGGGGGGGGGGGTGGGTCG
>Ga0307516_10008100_pt1 | contig 11940 bp, 4 predicted proteins | sample 19_EM_MG_FD_203310 | JGI IMG/M metagenome (GOLD analysis project Ga0307516, IMG submission 203310) | Populus trichocarpa ectomycorrhiza microbial communities from riparian zone in the Pacific Northwest, United States - 19_EM | ecosystem: Host-associated > Plants > Roots > Unclassified | place...
GGTCATTGTCCCCCCAACAATCTTTCTTATTTTTTTTTTTACCTTTTCTCCACATTTGAAATCATGGTTGTTCAATTTTTTCATTTCACATAAATCTCTGTGTCTTCACAGCTCCTTTTTTTTTTTTACTTAAAAAAGTAAATCAACGACAACTCATATCTGTCTTCACAGGTTATCCAGATGAATATACAAGAAGAAATTCGTAAGCAAATTGTTCAGGAGCTTAAGATAAACCAAGCTTCACAGTGTTCACATGTTGTTGTTTGCTACCACTCCTTCTATCACAATGGGGCCATTTCTCTTGTATTAGAATACATGGATCGTGGGTCGCTGGCAGATGTGATCAGACAAGTTAAAACAATCCTTGAACCTTATCTGGCTGTCGTTTGTAAGCAGGTTTGATTCTTCTTTCTTGGAATTTAGAGATTTGACCACGAAATAAAAGTTCTTGCGCTTGCTTTATGTTTTCTTTTTCCCCTGGCTCAACATTTATGTATGCATTTCAGGTTTTGCAGGGTCTTGTTTACCTGCACCATGAGCGGCATGTCATACACAGAGACATTAAACCATCCAATCTGTTGGTAAACCAAAAGGGGGAAGTGAAGATAACTGATTTTGGTGTGAGTGCAATGCTAGCTAGCTCTATGGGCCAAAGGGATACTTTTGTTGGTACTTATAATTACATGTCGGTATGTATAGGTTTTAATTTTCTGTTCTTGCTTCATATCACTAAGTTTCTTTTTTGGTGGTTATGTTGATCAGTTTACTATCTTATTGTTATTTTTCATTTAATCACCTGTATTGGTTTCTATATCTTTCATATTTTTCCTGCACACCACTGATTCGAGATGTAATTTGTGTATCACTAGTCTTTCCTCTTCTTTTGTTGTTTGATAGCCTGAGAGAATCAGCGGGAGGGCCTATGACTATAGCAGTGATATTTGGAGTTTAGGCTTGGTAGTACTTGAGTGTGCAATTGGACATTTTCCTTACATGCAATCTGAAGATCAACAAGGCTGGCCAAGCTTTTACGAGCTTTTAGAAGCCATTGTGCACAGCCCACCGCCATCTGCCCCAGCAGATCAGTTCTCCCCTGAGTTCTGTTCATTTGTATCAGCCTGGTAACAGCTTGTATAAATTCATTTCACAGTTTAATAATCTATAAGAGCATGCCGTGACTCTGTCTTATATATTTTATCTATTGTTCCTTTTATGTGGCTTCTGGATTCTATCTGCTTCTATAATTCAGCTTTTGAAGTTCATTATTTTACATGGACTGTGGATGGCTCATGTGGTTGAACTAATAGATATCACGGTTCCATTGGCTAAAATAGACCGTACCAATCGGCTTCACATACATAAGAACATTTAACATTTTCTTTTTCGTAAAGTCTTTTATTTGTAAATCTCGAAGTGCACTCACTGTTAATGTTCCTGATCGTGTCTTTTATGGTATTTGCAGTATACAAAAGGATCCTCAGGGAAGGTTGTCATCTTTGGACCTATTGGTTAGTAACTTAGTATATTGTTTCCTCTATTTTGGAAATTCATGTTTTAGAACTTTTCACCAAAGAGGAAAAGAAGCAGAACTTGATTGTTGTTCCTTTTATGCTTCCAGAGTCACCCTTTCATCAAAAAGTTCGAAGACAAAGACATTGATCTGGGAATTTTGGTTGGTAGCTTGGAACCTCCTGTGAATTACCCAAGATAGTCACTCCTGAAGATATTTCTCGTGTAATGTCATGTTGTACCAAGTTATTCTGTCTTGGAATATATTGAATGTTTTTAATTCATGAATCAGCGAGCCACACCCGAAATTTCATCAATTACCTATAGAAATTAACATCTATATATATCTCTCTTGCATGTCGACGTGATCTTCTTGTTATTGGACATCAATTATTCTCTTACCGAGAGCCTGGGTTCAGGGAAGACAATGCTGTACTGTGGCTGAGATTTTTTTTTATATATTTATACTTTATTTATTATACTTCAAATAAAAAATTTAGATAATTATAAATTATTTATTAGGTTTTGAATATTTATATAAATATTTATTATTTAATAAAAATGAAAAATGAAAATTGTTAATATAATATTTGAAGTATGTATATGCATATTAAATGATGAATAGTATATATATACATGTTTTTTTATATATATATATATTAAAAAAATTTAAATGATTTACAAATATATCCATATAATATAAATAAATATTGAGTTAAATTTGTATATGTTTCAGTTGGGTTTGATAATATTTATACTATATTAATTATTAAAAAAAACATCCATTTTTTCTATGAATTAAATTATCATCATGAGTGAAAATGGAGCTCTATTATTAGTTTGTACGAATAAATGTCGGTCTGATGCCAATAATGCCTGCCGAGCGTGCGAATAAATGTCGGTTTGATGCCAATAATGCAAGCGCACACGTGCATATTGTTTGACACCCCAATTCCTTTCAGATTTATGGACTTTAATCATCCTTACTGATATGTGGAGTTGAATCATGTATCGATGCTAATTTTGATGAGCTTCTCGCCACCTTTCATGTAGCTTCCAGCTCGTTTTCGACCACATATCAGGTCCATGTGGACGTATTTCTAGTTTAGCAAAAAACGTATTTCTACCAGCCAGGAAAAGGGTCGATAAGAAATGGCTGGAACTCCTGCAGCCATGGGAATTGGGATAAAAAAAGAAACCAACTGCATGTTCTTTCATCGTCATTTGAGCTTCATCTGCGAGGTTCTGTGATTCAATAGCTGGTATCTGACAAACACTGGCAGTGTTAAAAGAAGACTGATCCAAACTTGCAAGATGATAAAGAGAACAAACCATACAACAGAGGGTTAAGATGGATGAGTCTTGCATTCCTCTAAACAAGTACTAAATCATACAAAACTAGGATGGCGGATAGCTCCTTGACAGATGCGTTTTTTCTCAGGATATACACAAGCCAAAAAACAAAGAAAATAAAATTCAAAACGATGCCTCTTGCCTCACCAAACAGTCCATTGTTTTCTGGTCGACTTCACTGCACCTACATGATCCGATGCCTCTTGCCTCACCAAACAGTCCATTTTTTTCTGGTCTACATGATCCTGCTTCCATGTCCATTACTAATGTTCAAAAGATAAAAAATACACAACGCAGGTCATTAGAAGAAAACTAGAAATCCATGCACAGGCTTCATTCTGGGCGGAGGAGGACGTTGAGGCAATGGCTGTTGTGTTACTTGCCGCTGTTTTGTTGGTCCTGAGTGATAAATTCAAAATATTTTTGGCACGTTATAACAACAGGAGTGATGTTGAAATCAAAACGATGGTTGTCAAACTTACCCAGTGATCATGTACATGCAATTATCATAGCCTGCAAAATAGACAGTCAGTTTTTCAAGTGAGTGTTTCAAGGTTCATCCAGACTCTTGACTAAAAGATGATAAAACAAACATCGAAGTCTAATCAGACAATCCAACAAAGGCATACAAATGCAGAAAAGTTTTACGATCCGGGAAAATATCAACCCGTCAAACATAAATCACAGGTATGTAATTTGCTAATAAGTTCTGCAAACCAAAGGCAGTTATGAGTTAAACGTAGAGGTTTACTGGGCTAACAAAAAATAAATAAGATAGCCATATTGGAGCACTGTGAAGAAGCCTTTTAATGCTCCTGCTAACTCAAATCCCCGAAAAAGGAAGGGTAATTTGACAGTGCCAATTCATACTATTTCAAACTGAGAAACACTAGTACTTCCAAGCAAACAGGGATAGCACTCCTGCACGTGAAACAAGAAAAACCAACTAAGGAGTGAGATTTGAACCAAAATGGAGAATGTTAGATACTTACTTGGATCCTTGTTGACTTTAACTCCTGTACCTCCAAAACTGCATGCAACATCAGAAGCCCCATTTTGCTGGTAGTAACTGTTGAACGCATACGATGCATGGGAGACAAGAGTGTCCGGCTCAAAACATGGTTGACTAGGCTGAATAGCAGAGCAATCCACATCGCCAGAGCCACATGCCCAATCTAAGGCATTCTGCAAGTCAAGTTGGGAAGCATTATTTGAAGCAATGCACCAAGTTGTGCCATTAAAACTGGTCAAACTTTTGTTTGCAGGCACATCAAGGACACCTTTTCCAGAGAAATCCAGACTATAGACACTTGTTTGATCTGGATAAAATAATCCCCAGTTCCTCTCAGATTCCATACCAGGCTTCCTGTTCTCATTGAACAATGAGAAAATATAAACATCTAGTTCCTCCCCAAGCTTTGCAGGAGTACCAGAGTTATTGATGACATGACGAATTAAATTGGTGTTGTAAATCTGGGCATTATCAGGAGTTGCAGCTTTCTCCTTTGATGACCCTTTGGATGGCCAGCCTGTCTCAGTGACCATTACTTTAATTGTTCTGAAATTCAGAGCCATCAGGGCAAAATAAATGGCATCAATCTGAGCATCAAACATGTTTGTATAAAGCAAACCCGTGTTTGGATCGATCACTTCTGAAGACGACTCAAATAAAGCATAATCCAAAGACACATTATTTGGGGAATCTCTATAAGCATAGTAAGGATAAATATCAATCATGAAAGGAGATTGGTTTTCAGCGAGGAATTCCAGCATGGGTTTCAGAAAGAATGCATGGCTACTATTAAAAGCCCCCGCAGATGGTGGGAAAGAACGGGACAAAACCCCAAGAGAATGGGTGCTTGAAACTTTGATCTTTTTATGCAGACCAACTTTTTTTAGGGCCATGAGGACATTGTGCATGGCAGGTACAACTAGGGCAGAGGCATTACCAGGGCTTTCTGTTACTTCAGCACCAACAGTTATGCATGTGATCCTTGCAGCCGGGTAGTAAGGAAGGACACTGTTTTTCAACCATGTATCTACATTGGATTGGAATTGAGAGAATGGTAGTAGGTCGGAGTTTGTAATTCCAATCATAAGTTCAACTCCAGTGTTTGCAAAAGCCTTGAGAACCTGGATACTAGAGTCATAAATCCTCAAGTATTTAATTTTATGTTGTTGAACCAACTGAGCAACCTTATCAGGAGTTGGGAGGTCATCAGCATTTCTTCCATAGCAAACTCCAATTGTGCTTCCTCTGCACAAAACTGCAAAATAAAATGAAATTTTTTGTTTGTGGAGGTGTTTGAAATGAAAGTACAACCAGCAAGCTAGAACAGCAAAGCTGGAAAGTTCTCGTACATGTAAATAAAAGCAAAATTGTCAGCAACAGTATAAGTTATGGATATTTTCCTATAACATGTTAACAACTACTGAAACAATCAACCATACATCATTTATTGTAACTATCAATGGGAGCTTTAAGGAGTCAGTGCAATTACTGAAACAGTCTCAAACACATTGCCAAATGCAAAGAATTGCTTGTGTTGATTTCATCTTGTAGGTGATCGATCAAACTACTTTTACCCTGTGATGGATTACCCTTCTCATCAACATAACACTACAATGACTAGATGCTGGGGCTTTAATGTAGGGAAATTGGAGATGGAAAAAAAAATGGAAGGCAGGAAAATATGCTTATTACTTCATGGGGACAGGCATCTAAATATGCTGGGGCTTTGGTTCACATCATTGCCAGAATGGATAGTCCCGTAGGGGTTGCATATTTTTATTCGATACTCACCAAGATGAAATGAAACTAAATGCACTGAAGACACACTGTCCTCATATGTTATCTCCAACATCAATTTGGAAAATAATTTAAGAATCAACTACTGTTTAAATAAAAATGTAATGTAATATTTTCACATATTGTCCTAACATATAAATTCATCACAAACTTGTTAGTATCGGGAATCCTATCACTAGTAACAAAATCTTTAATGAACTTGATATAGACAAAGCCTCCATTATGACTAAAACTTGACTATATAATGTAGAACGAGTTGGAAGAGAATAGAAGAAAGAAAAATGAGAGATCAACAAGAGGAATCCACTTCTTAAACAAAAGAGCATTAGGATCCACCTCAAAATGCTCGAGAACAACAACATCGGTAACTTTAAAATTTTAATTCTCTATCCTCAATCACAAAAATTGTTCCTTAATATAGGTTATAAGAAGGTAATACTGAATTTAATACTTTAGAATCCTTAAAAAACTCCATCTTGATACTGATGGACAAGAGGAAAAATCTTAAATAATAAATCTCCAAATGATTCTTCTTCTTCAATGCATGAAAGTAAAGTACAACATCTGGTTAGCCATTATAGCTTTCTCTTAAATGCAGGTAGACTGGTGAAATAAATGTAATGATATAAAGTGGCAACTCATTGTTAGAACCAATTCTTCAGCAAGCTCCATTTACTCTTGAATGGATACTATGCTACAAAGGTGAACCTACAAAGATTTTGAAATTCTTCCATTATAACTTGGTCCATTCACTTAAAAGAAAGTTAATTTGTAGAACGAAGAACAGTAGCTTATTTGAGGAGTTGATCATTTTTAGTTTATGAAGAAATCAAGTTTATACATAACACAAGAACCCCAAAGATGAGAGCCTTAACACACTAAAACATGGTCAGTCACATAACGTTGAGCTAATTCATTTAGTCAATTACACATTCACATGGTTAGCTAATCTATCTCACGATATAAATAAATTCGATTGACTGTAATCATATCTAGTGCCTAATAGTAATGAATCAATAATACATTCACACTAAAATATTTAGTCTTCTAGGCTGAAAATGTTGCAAATACAGCTCCTGGTAATAAATAAACACTAGTTTTGATTGACATTACTTGAACAAACAGACACCAACCCAAATTTTCTTTTTTTGTTCTTTTTTAAATAAAAGCATATATATATATAAAAACCGTTTTCAGTACGAAAAATGAACAAGTCACATTATAAAAAGAAGAGACTTCATACACATTGGCTCTTCAAAACCAGAAAAGGTAAATTTTCAGTACAGACATTGAAAGGTAGGATTTTCAGTACATACATTGAAAGAAACAGAGGGTACAATGATTAGTACAAAGAAATGAAGAAGAAGAAGAACACATACCCAGAAGAGTAAGTAACAGTGATATTAAGAAGATAAGCTGCTCGACTCCTCTCGCCATTACCCTGCAAGTGAACTAGCTTTGTTTTCGTTTAGATAAAATGCTTTTAAGAGATTCTTTTGTTTTCTACTTTACTCTTTTTGTCAGTGATTGCAACGGTCATGGAACGCTACAGGAATCAAGAGACTCTCTCTCTCTGAGATCGTGAACAGAGAGAGAGCAACTAAGCTTTAGTTGGAGTGGACGCTTTGGTCGAATTTCGTGTCGGACAGACAGTAGAGCTACAGGACCGGATTTCAGAAATATACTGTAAAATATAGCATAGAAGTGCCTCGATTCCGCTAATTGGCATATCTGTCCCCCACTATTTTTTGGATATTTTATTTTAAAAAAAAATTAGAACAGTTTTTTAAGAGTTTTAGTAGAGTAATACTATTTAAGAAAGATCCGATGAAATAAACCTTTTAGCTATTTAAATATATAATATTTACTAAATGATATTATTTTTAAGAATAACAAGATAATTTTTATATTTTAGAATAATAATATTTTATAAATATTAAGATTTTGAAGTGTGACAAGATAAAACTCAAATCATTCGGTTCAATTAGTTAACTAGTTGATTTAATTATATGACCCGGTTGATCTTTCACATAAAAACCATAATTTTATGAATTTTTTTAAATATATTTTATTAGTTAAAATATATTTATTTTTTTAACTTGTAGACTAAAAAATTAACTCCAATTAAAATCTTAAAAAATTATTATTTATACAGTAGTTATCCTTTATTTTTCAATGTCAATGATGTAGTAAGACTTGCGACAATGAGTAATTTTAAACAGTCAAATGTGGTTCTGTCATAATTAAATGATGATTTGCTCTAAATAGATGATGTGGATAGCTTAACAAATGCATTTATAGATCAATGAGATAGGTTTAGGTCTAAGACAAAGTTTGGTTACGTTAATCTAGAATGATAGCTCAATAAAATCATAACTTTTGATCTGATCATTGGATCACACTCAAATTCTTATAGGAGTTTCTAGAGATTATTTTTTATATAGTAGTGACTACATCGCTATACGGACCATCGAATTTTTAGATATCAAAAATCTCGTCGAGACCTTTTGATTTTGGCAGTTTTGAGATTTTCATTGTTATTTTTGAAATAGGTTGACTGATTTTATTAACCATTATAAACTGGTCAATCGATTAGTCCAAGATTTAATTGAAGTTGTGGTTGTAAACACAACATCAATTAAATTCTTATCGTGGTTCCTTATCATGACATTTAATTAATATCATGGTTTAGGACTGCGATATCCAAAAATATGCTATTCCGTCAAAACTTTTTGCTACTATGTTAATTCACTAATTGCTTTGATTTTGTATGTTAATTGTCCAATTTGTCCCTATTGTTTTTTGCTAATTCTGTTTTATAGTCCCTTTGCTAGTAGGTTAAAACTACGTTTTGTTACTACTATAATTTTAAAAAAATTTGATTAATTAATACTTTACAATTTTTTATATATCCTTAAAAAAAGTTATAATTAATACTTTTTTAAACTGTAATTATAAAAACTACTATACTAATAAACACACATTAGATTTGAATAGTTGAATTATTATATTATAATTAATTAGATTATTTTAATATCTTTACTATTTAGTTGTCAAGACATTCACCATAGCTATAAAACTTGAATTGACCCAATAAATTATTTAAGACCAGGATGACTTGGAGCCTAAACCAGTTTGGTTTGAGAAAAAAATAGAAAAAGAAAAAAAATTAGTTGATCTTGTCAAAAACTCGAATTGATTCATTGACCTGATCAACTTGGGTATGAATCGGTCAAAACCCGACCCTTAACTTGTTGATTTTGTTTTTTAAAATAATGCTGTTTTGTTTTTAATTTTTTTAGGTCAACCATCTCGATTAGGACCTTGGGAGGCAATAGATTACTCAAGACTAGGATGACCCAGAGCCTAGATCAGTCTAGTTTGAGAAAAAAAATAGAAAAAGAAAAAAAAATTAGTTGATCTGGTTAAAAACTCGAATTGATTCATTGACCTGATAAACTTGGATATGAATCGGTTAAAACCCAACCCTTAACTTGTTGATTTTTTTTTTCAAAATAATGTTGTTTTGTTTTTAATTTTTTTAGGTCGACCCTCTCGATTAGGACTTAGGTCTTGCCTCGAATCGATCTTAAATCAGGTTTTACAACTATACCCTTAACATATGAAAATGATAAAATATTACATGCTCTCACCATAATAAAACGCAATGTCATTTATAATGAAAAAAAATAACATGATATATGATATTACTGAAATACAATTTTTTATTTATAATTTTTTGTATTTAAAAAATAAATAAATTTAAAATTCCATTTTATCTTTAGCATAAAAACCAAAAATAAATAAAAATAAAATAAAACCCTGTCCTCTCTCTAGCACGAGCAATAAGAACACAACAAAAATATCCCAAAAATATATCCTTTTGCTTCTCCTTTCACCTTCTCTACCACATCTCTTACTAGCATCGCAACTACCATGAAAAAACCATCACTTTTTTCCATAAATCTATTAAATCAAACCTTGCCCTCTCTCTAGCACGAGCAATAAGAACACAATAAAAAATCCCAAAAATATATCCTCTCACCTTTCTTCTCACTTTCTCCATCACATCTCTTACTAGCATTGTAACTACCACAAAAAAACCACCACTCTTTTTCATAAATCTATTAAATCAAACCCTATAACTCTTACCTCTCTCTTAGTTCTCCATTCTCTCTTCAGTGTTAGTTTTCAAGCAAGATAGTAAAGAAGGGTGAAATCGACTATTAACTAGAAGATTATGATTCATATTAAGAGACCGATCCAAAGTTGTTGGCAACGATTATTGGCAAGAAAAGAACTCCAAAGGCTTCAAAAAGAGGCTAAGGAATTGTCCATTTAAATTGTTGGTGATTCGAGGATGAATCATCTTGAAGAGAGAGGGAATGATACGATCCATACAAGGTCAAATTCGGATTTTGACGTAAAATGTGCTACTATCCAGGTTTACAACAACAATTATAATTCTCAATCTGACCGTTGGATCGAGCTGAAAATTTACGTGGAGTCTCCTAACATATTGCCCTAACTTAGGTTAAAATTTTAGGTCAATCTGACTTTAGTAAGGCATTGAAACACGGGTCAATAAAGGCTATACAAATTTTGTTATTTACTTCCTTTTGACTTGTGGACTTCCTATTTGGCTAAGATTCTTTTTCTAAAAGGATGTGACAACTTATTTGGGAAATCTACTAATTCTACAAAGATCTTTAATGGGCTGCAACATAGTTTCCAAGTGTGGCAATGATTCATAATTATTTCAGAATCCTTTTCTTACAAGGATTCCTTATTCATCCTAGCTACAAAAAGGAAAGAAGACTTCAGAATAAATTCTACCTTCAGATCAGATTTCCTAGTCTATTTGGGACTTCTTAATGGTGACAAATCTGATTCTAGCATATTTAGGATGGTAATTTTTGGATTTTTATTATTTTCTTCTTAGTCTTTGGGTTATTATTACTTATTTGGGTCAATTGTAAGTGGACTTAATATAAGTCCACCGAAGGGGGGTCCATTAGGGTTTATTTAAGTCTAGAGTTAGTATAAATAAAAGCATAACTAGACATGTAAGTTAGACAATCCAGATTAATAAAACTTCTTGTTTGCCGCACTTTGTGTGTGTGTGTGTGTGTGTGTGTGTTTTGGTGAGATAATCTCCTTTTCATGGTCCTCTAAAGAATTGAAAAACGACTTATCGAAGAACAACTGTCTTCATGACGTCATCCTTATACTTCTCGTTCGCAAATCAATATTCGTTTGGTGGGGGTTTTCCGTTTCCAATAGTGCTGGTGCCTAGGTACAAGTTATCTTTGTGTCACACTCCTATCAAACCTGATTTACTTGGCTTTCCGGGAATTGGTGTCTTTGCGTGTGGGTTGCGTGATCTCGTGATCACGAGGTTCGCATCAACTCTTTTCCATAAATCTATTAAATCAAACCTTGCCCTCTCTCTAGCACGAGCAATAAGAACACAATAAAAAATCCCAAAAATATATCCTCTCACCTTTCTTCTCACTTTCTCCACCACATCTCTTACTAGCATTGTAACTACCACAAAAAAACCACCACTCTTTTCCATAAATCTATTAAATCAAACCCTATAACTCTTACCTCTCTCTTAGTTCTCCATTCTCTCTTCAGTGTTAGTTTTCAAGCAAAATAGTAAAGAAGGATGAAATCGACCATTAACTAGAAGATTATGATTCATATTAAGAGACCGATTAATCAACTTCTATACAGAACAATGAGTCTTTAGTAGGATAACAAGTGGATTTTATAGATTATTATGAACAAATATGACTGCTAGAAGTATGTTAAAAAAATAAAGGAGGATAATAATATTAGAATTAAGATTATATAATATTTATCTGCTATTTATATAGTTTGTATATGATTATGATTTTATGTTTGTGTTAAATTCTATCTTTATAACATTATAAATAAGTCATTTAGTAGTTAGAAATGATGGCTAACACCATATAATCAATTTATTTCTTAAATTTATTCACAAGCTATATTTTGTTTATTGCAATTTATTCTTTACAACTTTTATTTACAAGCTTTCTTTTTATTGCTTCCTTTTTTTTTTACGTTATTCTCTAGTTTGTAGCTTTGGCGTTATCCCTAATTTATTTTAAGCCTATTAGGGTCAGGTTTAGAGTTCTATATTCCATTTGATTTGCGAGGTTGATTGTATGATCAATAATAGATTAGTAATCATGCTAAAAAGACGAATAGACAAGAACATTTTTATAACAATCGATGACCAA
>Ga0307516_10008101_pt1 | contig 11939 bp, 1 predicted proteins | sample 19_EM_MG_FD_203310 | JGI IMG/M metagenome (GOLD analysis project Ga0307516, IMG submission 203310) | Populus trichocarpa ectomycorrhiza microbial communities from riparian zone in the Pacific Northwest, United States - 19_EM | ecosystem: Host-associated > Plants > Roots > Unclassified | place...
TTGAGGAACAAAAGCACATCCAGCAAGTGCTCTTCTACAATGAAGCGATCGAATTGGCTGCATATCCTGTTATCCAAATAAACAGGGAAATGCAGCTTAAATTGTTTTTACAAGAACAAGCAAAACTAAATGTAGCACAAAATAGACTACAATATTCTGGTTTCAATACATGCAGTCCCACTGTCAATTGTTATGTGATAATGGGAAAACCTCTGCTTGCATAACTCACATGAAATACAGGCAGGTTAAAAAGAAACTCATACAGTTTCCTTCCTCTTTTCTCTCCCATGTCCAAGACAGATTTGATGGAAAACGTCAGGTGCAAAGTAAGGTACTGATGTAAAGCAGGGGTCAGATGCTAAAGGGAAACATTCAATTCCCGTCTGAAGGTCATCTTTATAATGCTTAAAAAAATCATAACAGTTATATATGCATCCCAGAAGAGAGTGTTTCTGTTGGTTGAGAGGGGGAGGGGGGTGAATTGATTACCAACTCCAGAACCAAAGCAAAACCGTACAGGATATATAGAGATCAAAGAATGAAAATGTTGATCTATCAAATACAAGCATCGACAATATGAATCATATGGTACCTCAGTTTTACTGGCAGGGAATATATTAAGCCTGCGTATCCTTTGAGGATACTTTAACTCTGCATTGTGCTTCTGTTTACCATAAAGTACCCCGGAAACTTCTGAAAGCGGCTCAGGTTGCTCTGGAGTGTTAATGGGCCCAAACTAACAAGTCTTCCCAGCAACCAGCTGAGCTTCAAACAAGAGATGAGGTCTGGGTACTGGAAAGTGTAATGTGGCTGGAGTTATAACCATGAAGAAAAATAAAGGACCGTATAGACACCTTTTCAATACAGAATACAAAATATTGCATTTAATGAAAGAAAATAGCCACATAATCTAATCGCAAATTTTCACAATACATTAAGAAGAAAATCACCATAAATGAAGTAGTCTTTCAATGTTATCAAGCTTTCAATGAAGGCCATCAGTTAGGAATTACTCCAATTCATTAACTGGTGTGAGAACATGAACCTGACAGTCATCCATTTTGAATAAAATTTTCTGTCTGCAATGAAATTTGTTATGAATAAAAATTCTCATAAATAAGCAAATTTCATAACAATAGGTTAAAACCAATTTCAACTGCATTGATCTTAACCGAAATTCTCTCAGGAGTTATTAAGCACCCTTTTTCATATATTCTCAATGGCATAGAAAATGAGTAGAATTTAACCTCAACCACCCTCCCCTAGGTCCAGTAAAAAAGAACAAGAAACAAGGAAGCCATATTTTCCTTCCTATCTCATCATTTATACAGTTAAATATTCACCACCATCATGATCTGAAGAACAGTTATCTGAGGACAATAATAGCATTAACACAATAAACAGAAAATATAGTTGCTGATATCAAAAAAGACAAATGCAAGAAAAGTTTGAGACACGAAATAAACCCAAAGAATGCTGATAGCTTACCACTGTCAACTTTCCATCCATTGCCAGATAGTACTTGAATCCGACCCCATAAATCTTCCAAGAAATCCTGAAGAAAACATAAACAATCAGTGTTGAGATAGGAAAGAAACAAGCACAATTCAAAGAATTAGAAAGAATATTGCATTAAATACATTGCAGAACATAAAGATCGATTCCTGCTTTCAAGAAAAAAAATATCTGTAGAAAGGAGCCCATTTTTTCCATAAATGCATTTGTTATTTCTAAATGGTTAAGATGCACCTGTTTTTACTTTTGCAAATATGTGATAATGACATAAGAGAATACCAATAACAGAGAAACAATACCTTCTCGACAACATCACTCCCAGATTTATCTTCAAAAAAAGACAAACCGGTGTCAGAATTATGCCTTTTGATGCTCAAATATGCTTCTATACCAACCATGACACTCTCAATCTCTTCAGGAACTTGCTGCATGTAGATGTGGTGTTAGCAATTGGGAGAGAGAGGGAAGTATCACATGTGATATTGAGTGCCCTTAACCAAAGACTGGATGAGTATATACAAAATAGGGTAGGGAAATAAGTAAAATTACAACAGAGCACAGAGACATTCTGCAAACTAGTGCTGATATGCAGTGACACCAGAAAAAAAAAAAAATTCCCTCTTCATAATATTTTGTGATAGTATCAGGCAACTGAAACTCTTATTTGAAGAAAGAACTGCACATGATGGACATTAATGGAACAATTAGTAAATGCATGCCAACAAACTTGCACAAACCCTAAAGAACATATAAGCATTTAGATCTGATCAGGTTACCAGGAGCACAACAAAATGAACTGGTATAATAACAGCCTATTCAGGCCAGGTATGCTCACCTGAAAATTATCTTGAGTTGTCTCCACCATTTTCTTCACGAAGTCCTCATTCTCAGAGTTCAGTAAGCCAACCTGTGAGAGAGAGAGAGAGAGAACAGAATAAGCAGGTGGATTCACTGTATTTGCAATAAAGCTTCACCTTAATAAGCATGTAAATCACAAGGGCACCCAATTCGACAAGGTACAAATCCAGACAGAATCAAAAGGAACTATGCAGAACAGAAAACAACGAGATCTATATTCTCTACAAGTAACATTGCATGTTGTGGATGTTCTTGACATTTATTTGGGCTTAGTGACCAAAGAGTCATCTCCACCACAGGGAAGAATAAGGACTTGGCATAGAAAACTCAGAAGACAATGAGTTTTATGCTAAACATGATCACAATACACCAAAATATCATTGTGGTACAAAGACAATGAGTTTTCTTCCCTTCACAGTTTTAAGTCTTGTTACAGTAGAATTTTGTGGTCTCTTTATCATCTTTTGATGTTATATCATGTTCGATTAATTAGGAAATATGGCTAATGTCACTAAGGTTACAGGAGACTAAATAGACCACTAAATGTTCTAAATAGAAATGGACTTCATGGTAGAAAAAGCATCAAGGTGATCTTTCAAAAAAAAAAAAAAAGATGAGAAGATGATCTTTCTAAATAGAAATGGACTTCATGGTAGAAAAATGATTTACCCTTAACTCATTAATTATTTTTTTATTAAAAAAAAAAACATTGGTTTTTGTTACAATTACCTTGTATTTATTTTTCCCTCGATTCTTTATCAGATCAGTTACCCAGGTTGTTCTAACAGGTGGCAACCACCATTCATGAGAAATTTATTGTTCGTTTTCCGTTTCTTTTTCCTAATCTGTGCACCTATATATTATGTTGATACCATTATAGCTAATTATTTTTAGATCAAACCACTACCGCCATGCATGGAGTTCTTACACGTTATATCTGTTTCTGGCATTTCTTTCCCTCATAGAATATCCTCCTGCAATTGCCAAGATAGCAAGATTTGAGAAGTAAATTAATTTTCTTAAAATAAAATAGGACCACAAAACAAAGATTACATTGAAGCAATTGAGAGACAACAAACTGATAAAACAACCAAGCCAAGGAAGAATAACATCTAAAACCCTGAGGGGTGTATAACAACTGATCAGATTCTAGATTTACTCTCTAGAGATCACCAGTTCGAGTCCCACAAATTTCAAGGTCACTGAAAGCTTACATGGTTGTTAACTTCAGGACTTGTGAGATTAGTTAAGGTGCTCGCAAGCTGGTCCAAACATCCATATTAATAATAATAAAAAATAGAATAGCATCTAAGTGGGAACTAGTTGCCGCCAGGACTTATGAACCAGTGTTTTAAATCTCAACTAGGAGTTTCCATTCGATTGTTGTATTATGTTCAACCCAGAAGAAAAGTCTAAATGGAAACTTCTTTTTTATAATGAAAACAACCAAGAATCCATAGTTATTTCATCCAGGGTAAAGTTGAACTCGATCGGATGAGAATCATCGAATCAATAAGTTAGATATTAAGGTGGATATCAAATGCATGTTAATTAGCAAGAAGGAACATGAACTGCATGTACAATATTGCCACGGTATCCCATAAACCACAGTGAAGAAAGAGGGGTATTTTTGAAATAACATTTTTTATTTAGAGTTACTATAGCAAATCATAAAGTTTTTTTTTTTTTCTCATTTGTTATTATTATCATTTGAATTCTATTTAGAATTGAAATCAATATCCTCAACTAGAAACCTCTTTTTTTCCAACAACTATCCAAGGTATTTGACATGTTAATTAACGTTTACGATTGAATTAAAATGCCATTAGAGCTTATGCACTGTCGTTAATTATGGATATTATATAGTGCTTCCCCTAAAAGACTAGGATCTCGTGCATCAATTTATCCAAGAGAACATGTGGGTTAATCATGTTAATGCGATTCTCGGGAGTTAATTAATCATATGAAAAGTTTGCAAGTTCAATTAAAAATATAGTATAAAAATCACTCAACCACACAAAGATAAACAAATTAAGTATATGATATACGACAATTTTAGAGAAAATTTCATAAAGTGAAAGATAAGTTTAACATAGTAGAAAGCTAACTCTAATTTAATTTAATGGACTCAAACTTGATAAATAGACCTTAACCCATTAAAAGTCTAAAATTATTAAAATATTAAAATAAAACATAACTCAAATAAACCCTTAAATAATGATACAGGCCTTAAAATAAACTAAAAGATATATAAATAATAGCTCAACTAATTAAAACAAGATCAAATTTGAATTACGTAATCTGCTGGCAAAATTGAAACTCAATTTCAAATAAATGGTTCTAACTTGTCTTGAAGAGTTAGAAGATCTACCATATATCACTAGAAAAATATGTATGTTTATTTTCTAATATAACTAGAATCGCATCAAAATTCATTTTGCAGCTTTAATTATGAACAAAACAATAATAAAAGGTAAAAATTAGCAGATTTAAATTTTTTTATTTTAATTTTTTTATAATATCTGGATGCTGTCCTACAAGTCTTTTTTTAAAATATATGTGAATCAAAATAAGGAAGGTTTGTTTTATTCTTTGATATCTTCTTTTAAGTTCGCTTATGTATATTGAAGAAATTCATCTTTGAATCTTTGTCCTTTGTTTTAGGTCTTGTGATTTGACGTAATGAAACCTCAGTGAATGTGTCGGTGTTGAAGCTAGAATTGCATGATATACCTATCTACCTGTTTGACAAATCTTCTCTCCTATATATATATATATATATATATAACTGCATTACTCATTGTCAGAGATCAGACAATGAACTCTTCAACTTGTGTTAATTCTTCTTCCGAGCTTTGGAAACAGAAATCAAAGTTTTTATACCATTCAGAGTATATGGTCTGCTATATTTGTCGTCTGTGACCAAAATGTATTCATGTGTTATATCAATTGATGTTCTTGATTGAGTCTTTCTTTGCTTGAAAATGATCATTTACAACTATCTTTTTTTTTTCTCCCTCTTTTACCTCGATCTGTTTATAAGATGTCATTATTTACCCCGCAGCGGAGTGCGGGTAACTGACAAGCATCAACTAAAACCAAAACTAAGTATATATTCTCTCCAGACAATCTTAAGGATCTAAAGGTGTTCGAAATCATTTAATTAAATGTTAATTTCAATATTATAACTCAAAAAAAAAATAAGAAAGAAAGACAAACGCCCTTAATCATCTAATCTATCCATAAGATTTCTGCAACCGACTGTTAAAACTGAATAAATTTGTCGGTAAAGGTTTTATTGAAACCAAATGAAGCGCAGGGTAAACTCTACAGTTCGTCGGCAGGAGTTTCAATTATTCTGTGTCTATAGCTCTACGTAAAAGAAGTTCTTTAACGTGGTGGAGCCAGCAACATGGCATTTAACGAGGGCGTGAGAGCTACCTCCGTACTAAGCCTTTAAATGCAGTTCTGGATGATGATGATGATGATAAATAAAGAGCCCTAAAACAACAGTAGCAGAAGAGAAGAGAAAGGATGACATCGATGACGATGAGTTCTGCGAGAGCAGCATTTTGTGGTTCATATAACTTTCTCATGGCGGGTCCCAAAGAAGAACAGGGGGCATGTTAAGGGCACATGCTTACCGGGCCTGTGGTGACCTAGTTGCTTGCAAATGCACATGGAATACGGATACCTATGACCCCACAGTGGCAACTGTGACTGGCCCATCTGTCTACCGTAAAGTTCATATATATCCTCTGCCCGCAATTTTTTTTTTTCTTCTTTTTTCCGAAGTTCGGTTGGTTGTACATTGATTTTATTTTTATTTTTTGGCATATTCTTGGATGAAATTCTCGGATAGTAAGATTAAATTTCTTTCCAATGAAGGTCTGTGTGACTGCTGTGTAAATTGCAAGGGCGGCAAGTGATGAAGATAAGCTTCACGGTGGCTGCAAGATAAAGGTAAGAGAAAAATAGAAGCCCAACCACAATCCAACGTATCGCTCAGTGAACGAGAAGGGCTGTGTTTCTTTTTTATGAAGGGTACATGTGTCATTTGCTAATAAAGGAAAGAAAACCATGGCAATGCTATCTTGCGATTCTCTCCTCTTCTGCTCCCACACAAAAAAATCCTGAACGAGTTTATATATCCACTGAGCAATAAATTCAGCTAGCCGACAGGCCCGGCAGGCAACTGCCTATAAATGCCATTGCTTTCCACCATAGCTCGACACCAACACTCTCCCATCCCATCCCAACTCACTTGTTATACTGTTCATTTCTCCCCACCAAGAAAATGGGCAAATCAAGCATTGCCATTTTTTTATGCTCTCTGCTGGTGCTTGTTCTGCTAGGACAAAACCAGGTAAGGATCCACAACGCTGTCTCTTTTGTCTTTCAAGAAATTCTTGCTTCAATTTGCGTTCATGCTAATGATCATATTGAACTGGATTGTCCAGGCTCTTAAAACACCAATCTCAGCTTCACAGCCACAACGACAGGGCAACCATTCAATGGTGAGACTATATGTAGCACTTACAAAGTGCCCTTCTTCAATCCATGAAGTGCATGATATTGTATTATTTCAAAGCTAACTCCTTTCTGGGTATTGCAGTATGGGGCCACTCAAGGCAGTCTTCGTCCTCAGGGTGAGTTGCCTTTTCTCTTTGTTGCTTTCCAATTTTCTTGAGTTTAACCCAAGCGCGAGCTAGGTAGCTGGCAAAACTGCCGCTGATTCACGAATTGCTGTGGACAGAATGTGCACCAAGGTGCACCACCAGGTGCTCAGCCACAGCATACAAGAAGCCATGCTTGTTCTTCTGCCAAAAGTGCTGTGCAAAGTGCTTGTGTGTGCCTCCCGGCACGTATGGGAACAAACAGTCTTGCCCTTGCTACAACAACTGGAAGACCAAGAGAGGAGGGCCCAAATGCCCTTGAAAATTCATGTTTCTACTCGACCGTCCCCTTCCAGCAGCTACTTAATTTATTAGTAATCGCTATATATATGTATGTAACCAGTCAGCAAGTCATTTCCCTTTGTACCATATACCCTATTAACATGCACCTCTTATTAATTATATGTCATTAGAATTAAAAATGTAGCCTGGTTGGAAATTTTATGAGGCCGGCATCGTCATATTTTTGTCCTTTTTTTTTAATCTATAGTAATTTATTGGGTTTTTTTAATTTTAAGATAACGATATTAATTTCATAAGAAAAAATATATAGATTGGATGTTCCTTGTGTTTGCAAGCTTGTTACACCAGAAGTGGAAAGGTTAGTTTATTATTATTTAGGGTAAATAAATCATTCAGCTCTTAAATAATTAGTGAGTTCTTCGATATATCAACTACGTCTTAATTTGTATAATATCAAGATTTTCATGATTTTCCTTAATAAAAAGAATTTCGTCTAAATTCCCAAAATTATATTTTCCACTTTCAAATCACCTCCCAGTTACATGAAGATATAATTAGAGAAAATTCAAAATTGATTATAATATTTTAAGAAATAAAAAAAATACTATAAATTAAATTATATTCTTCTATACTATAAAAAAATAAAATAAAAAAAAGCTTTAGAGTTTTGTATCGTATGCGTATGTCTTTACATAACTTAAAGAAGATGATCAAAGAGGAGATAATAACTTAGAATAAGATAAAAACGACGAAGACAAAGTTTTTACCTTCGAGTTTAATATTGTTTATATAAATCTTAAAGCTGTTTTTGTTCTGAGTTTTATGGACTGGATGTTATTTACAACAATAACATAACTAATCTTTAGAAAACATGTTGCCAAGGAATGCATTAATTACTAGGCTTTGTGAACATCTCGCGTCTAATCTAGTGAGGTTTGTAGAGAACCAAATTTAATTTTCCTTGAAAATTAATCTCGAGCTGAAAACTGATAATCTTGAAAATCAATTTTGAGAAATTGAATTGCCATTTTCTACAATAATTATTGCGTCCAAAATAGAAAATACAACATAAAACCCCGTTTATTTGCTGGAAAGTTGTTTCTTTTTGGAAAGTGAATTATTTTTAGATATTTAGTACTAAAATGAAAAATAAGTTGGAAAACATTTTCAAGTGTTTGGTTATGTCATGGAAAATGAGCTGGAAAATAACTTATTAATGTTTTATTTTTTTCAAGTTTATTAGAATAATGAGGAACAAATCTTACAAATTAAAAAGTTGAAAGATGAAGAAATTAAAATAATAATAATTAACATTTCATAAATTATTTCAAATAAAATAAGTAATAAAAAAAATAAGGACCAAGTTTGAAAGATAAAAAATTTCAATTAAAAAATAATAAGGGAAAAGCAAATAACAATTATAAAAATGAGGACCAAAATTAATATAAAAATTAAATTCTAAGGGATGAAATTGAAAAACAAGTATTCAAAACAAAATATATATAGTAATCAAAGTTTAAGGACCAAATTTGATATAATCAGCAAATAACATGACATTTCTAAATTTTTCACAACTTCCGGAAAGTGTTTTCCGTCCAAAATAAAAGAAAAACACTTCCCTAAAAATCAAGCTAAATTTTTCTAATTAAAGGAGGTAATTAAGTTTACAATGGATAATATTTGGATTAGTTGAGTAATGAAAGCAAATTATAGTTTATATATATATATATATATAAAAGCACCCTCAGGGATTTGGAAAATTTTCTCTTTTAATATAGTTTGATGATGGGGAATTCGAATTCGCACAACGTAATGGTGAAATAAGTGGCATCCTGTCTATTAACTTCACATGTTTTATTAGTTTATGGGCTTCCCAAGAAAAAAAAGCTGCTGGTCCTCTGTTATTAAGGTTGCTGATAATGATGAAACCAACCTATTAGAGTTCAAAATTTATTTAATGTGGTTAAGGTTCCATGACAAGGGGCCTTGGTTTGATTTCTTAGCTGGATTCTCAGGGCATTTCTTTAGGGTCAGTCTCAAGGATCTGAGCTTTCAGGGGCAATTAAAAATAGATCTTCCCAAATATACATAAACAGATGATTAGGGTTCTAAATGAAACTGCCCTTTGAGTTGCAATCCTCAGCAACGTTAACTTTAGTCCGAAGTATGTGTGGTAGCGAAATCAATTAGACTTGAATTATATATATATATATATATATATATATCAAGTAAAAATGTAAAAGAGAGAGAATGAGAGGGAAGGTAGAAAAGACAATAGATTCCTGCTTTCAGGAAAGCCCCAAGTAAATAATGCATTTTTCCTCAGGATTCCTATGAAAGGTACAAACCCCTCGTCCCTAAAAAACTTCCACCCCTCCCCCTCCAAGGTTAAATTTTAACCTCCTTAAACCCCCTACCAAAAGCATCCTGGGACTTAAATAGCAACTGACCTAAAAAGTCCTAGCTGTAAGTTCTCAATCAGCTTTCAACTTTGATCACCTGATGTGACACCATGTGCATGCGTTAGTGAAGGAGGAGTCCGACTTTCCAATTTGCAAAGATGATTGGTTGCCACATGAGGCCAATTTCGAGAGCATGGGGTTCACTCAGCATCTCCTGCAAAAAAATCAGACATCAATTAAAATTATCACAACTGGCAGCCAAACTAGGGTCTGGGCAAAGGGCCACCAAGGGAGATTGAGATTCCTACAAGTTCAGTAACGCATTGCAATTTTTTACTATGCCCCAGTCCTTGCCTCCAAAAGTTTTCAGCATTCTTTTTACTCGTAATCATTTCAAAATGGAACAGGTACTGTTGCCTATACCTACTGTTAGTCACTCTTTAGAGAATGTCTTGGCTAACAATCAGAATCAAGTAAAAGATTTGTGAACATTGCTCTACAAGCTCTGCTACTTGAAGAACTAAATGGCAATATGCAAGAAAAAAATGATAAAGGAAAGCACAAATAACAATGGCAACCTTACAGTCAAGCTGATCGAGAGAAAGACAAACAAGGTTATACAGACCCAGAAATGTTGGGTATTTCTTTCTTTTTTTGTACTTTTTACTAAGAAATCAACAAAACATCAAGATTACCTCTATTAGAATGTTCTTTTAGCTGAGCAAGGGCTACTGCAATCTTAGCACCAACAAGTGCATTATTCTTCACAAGTGCAATGTCTGAGCTTGAGTTAAGATCAACTTCACATCATCACAACAACAGTGAAATTATGAAAATGAGCAGAGCAAGATTATTTATATGTCAAGTTCGTGGCCACAAAATAAAACTTCCCAAATTTGAATATCAGGTGTTAAGAACAAGAGAAAGGATACTAGATGCCAGTGAGGCTCCTCCAGTGAGTTCGTTCACTTTTGCAAGCAAGAATGGAGTTTCAGCATTGCCAGTTATATTCTTGTCCCTAAGGATCCAATTCCATAAATGTAAAACTTAAAGCAAAATAGATAATAAATAGCAAAAAAAGTTGAAAACAAAATGGAGCCAAGAAGTTTCCAACCTAGCTTCTCTAAGGGCAATTTGTATAGAAGACTCGATTAAGCCTCCAGAAGCTGAGTGTTCCTTGGGGATTGGAACTGCAATTAGAATTCCAGATCCAAGCTTAAGTTTCAAGTTCGCATCTGCATTTAACAAAGAAAGGAAGCACAGTTACTCATGATTCTTCTCATTCTTACATGGGTTGAGGGTGGAATAAAGGCAAATTGACCAAACTTTTTCACTTGCCTATTAGCCGAGCACAGTCATCTGGGGTGTCAACACGACAATGTACCTGTATTATGTCATAAATCAACAAGAAAAATTCATTAGATCATATGCGATTGCATGTTAAAAAGAAAACTTGCACACACAATGTATTAATGCAGTGTAAAAGCAACATTTTTTATGGCCACAGGCTTTTTCACGAATGCAGTATTATTTTCAGATGCATGTGTCTTTTGTGTTTCTCTTGTATAAAGCCCATCACAAGACTTATCAATCTTTTTTGGGTTCATCTTGTGTATACCCCATGTCCTAGGTTCTGATCCTTGAAAATCTTGATAAACTTGGACTTAGGTAGACCAAAGTAGCCTAAAATACGGTAGACTGGACTCTGCTATTGTAACTGGTAGGTGCAGTGAGCACAACCAATATGGTTGATTTGGTCCACCTACACCAGTCTAGTACCTGTGTAAGCACACTTGAACCATTATTTGTATCTCAGATTGAAAGAAACAGTACAAATTCAAGGGACCATAACATGGTGGGGATTTTTTCCTCAGACAGATAATATTAGGGAAAGTCATCAGGGGGTGCAATCCTAGAAAGTGGGCATACATTGCAGCCAAACCTAACAGATTTAACGATACTTGCATTTTGCAAATTGCAGCTTCAAAAGAAGTATCAATTCATGAGAATGGGTGTACCTTGCAGCCACTTCTCTCTGTGAAAAATGCCGGAAACTCATTGGTCTTATAAGCAGCAACACAAACGCCCTGAGTCTCCTGTATTTTTAAAACTGATATGAGCATCTGAAATTGAATTGCTTCCAAAGTTATATGGGGTGAAAAAGGTGATGTGTACCAAATATTCTAGGGTTCTGGGAATATCTAATATAGATTTTACTCCAGCAGAGATTACTGCAACTGGAGTC
>Ga0307516_10008102_pt1 | contig 11938 bp, 14 predicted proteins | sample 19_EM_MG_FD_203310 | JGI IMG/M metagenome (GOLD analysis project Ga0307516, IMG submission 203310) | Populus trichocarpa ectomycorrhiza microbial communities from riparian zone in the Pacific Northwest, United States - 19_EM | ecosystem: Host-associated > Plants > Roots > Unclassified | place...
GGGGATTCGAGGACCCAAACACGAGGTCACTGACACGGGGAACGGTGCCCCGGGGTAGCATCCGCTCACCCACTCGGTTTCCCCAGGGTCGTGTTGGCGTGGAGGTGTATTCTGGAGGGTGGTTCTCGGAGGAGACCGGTTAAGAGTCCGGGAGGCTGAGAGATCGTAAGCTTAGTGAGTAAGGATGGTGGGAACGGCCCCATGTTCGTGGCAAGTTGGGGACGGGGACAGGTTGCCGAAACACATTATATGAAGCCTGCGGCGGAACCAGGGTTCTCGCGAGGCAATTCCGGACAATAACCTCCGTACTATGGCGAAGCTTGTCCGGAACCAATCGCACGCAAGTACCTGTGTGTGCACTGCGTTCAACCACGGAGCATCGTCGGAGGAATGGAATGGCAAGAGGAAAAACCTTTCGAGTTAAACTTAGGACTCGCCCTTCTCCCGGTCGAAAGAAAGGGGGAACAGTGGTAACTTTGTTCACAGACAGTCCCAAGCAATCTGTCATTTCTTTAGCTAACATCCTACTGGCGTTCGATCAAGCGAATGGGGAGCGGTCCGGTCGAAAACACGAAGAAGTCCCGCAGGTCCTTGTCCCACTGTTTGGTGTCGTACCCATCCGCCACCTCCATACCGAATTTCTGAACTATCGATGCAGCCGCGGCCCTCATCTCCATCTGCGCCAAAGTCTTCCCAACGCAGAGCCTAGCACCATAAGAGAAAGGGAGGTATGCGTCGAGGTCGTGGATAACGGGCGTATCCGGATCGAGAGGTCGTGAGGGATCGTTCATATCACGCCTGTCTTTTGGGGATAGCCACCTATCAGGCCAAAAACGGTCTGGCTCCGGCCAGAAATATCGATGGTCCCGTTGAATCGAATAGCAATTCAGGAATATGTTGTTTCCTCCTGGAATGAAACTGCGCGCAAGGGGGAATGCGAACAACACGTCATCAGTATGGTGAATCGGGGGTGACTTCAGACACTGACTGCGATCCGACCAACTTTCCATCAGCGGTGGGAGGGATCCCTCGTTGGGACCCGCTGGGAACGGGAGGAGCGAGGCGAAGGCTCTCGTTGATACACGCATTCAGGAACTCCATCCCTACGAGGCGTTCCTGATCTACCGGGTCTTCTCCGCGCAAAAACACAGCGTCGATTTCCCGCTGAAGACGCTTGTACTGTGCTGGGTGCAACAAGAAGTAGTACCACAAATTAGAGAGCGTCGTGGAGGTAGTGTCATAACTGCCAATAAGCGTCAGCCACGGCTGAAGGGGATCGAGAGAGACATACCCCGCTATTATCGCAACGAGTCCTTCGGCCACGAGTTGCGGCCTTGTCCGTCGCATAACCCCCTTCCGGTCGTCGTTGCTCTTGCACATGATCAGCACAGGCATTTTTTCCTCAACAATGGCTCTTACAAAATAGAACATGAGGTCTCGCGACGTCGACCCCTTCTCCATTCGCCGGCCCACGATGGCGTTGGTGATGTTAACACAGGCGAGTCCCAACCCAATGAAATCGACAAATTGGTCGAGCCACCTCTCAGCCCATGGGATCTGCGAAATGACGCTCAATATCCTAATGGATTATTTAGACCCTGGACCAACAATAGAACAAGTTATAGACACGTACTGGTGCGAATCGTCAACACCACTGACAATGCCAGAAGTGTCACCTTCTTTCATGGTGTTGAAGGAGTGCGTGAAACTGTGTTAGAGTGAGAGTTTGAGTGGTATTAGCTGTGTTCCGGGTAACCGAGGCGTACACCATATCGCCCATGAAGTCGAACCTGCGTGGCGTTAGACACCGACCCGAACACGACGAGATGAAACTGAATTGGGCTCACGAGAAGTACTTCATCCATCGTGAAATATCCACCACCTCCCCGGAACGAGCGCGGGATCCAAGGTGCTCGAGAAGCTCTTGCACGCGCTTGATAAAGAGCTGTTCGTAATCCTTCAGTGCGCCGCTGTTGAAGGCCTTATCCCAGGCGCGTCTTTGTTTGGAATGGCGTGCCGTGTCGCGCGCAAAAAAGACGGAGATTTCTCTGTTTTTGCCACGGGCGTAAACTTTACAAGAGTCCAATGAGCGTCACGCAACAGAGGTACGGAGTGGTGGAAACGTACAGGGACCCTTGGGGACAGCGTGGATTTGTGTGACACCGTCCTTATTGCAATACGAGAGTTCATTTGGACCTATTCGTATATCACATCGGTGAACAGTCACCGGTGGGTACGCATTGAACGCCCACCGATCCGAACGATGTCCCCGTGCTTATCGTGAAGTCTTCGGTGATACTGGTGCGCGTGACCCATTGTTATGACACCGAGCATAAAGAATTTGGAGACCCTTGCGAGAACGGGGCCAGGGTAGCGCGCGAGAGGGTGAAAGGGAGATAAGCGATAGGCGACAGTGTATCCGAGCAAGAGGGACAAATAGGCGGCAAAGATTGAGGTGGGGGCCGGTGAACTTTGCCTTTGAACCACCCGACATATCCAAGTGATCACGGTCGGAGGAACGAGAGCTAGCCCAGATACGGCGAAGAAGTCCTCGGGTTCGTACTTGTGTAGAATGAGATACGACACCTGCGGCGAATGAGAGACCTGAAGGCGCAAGAAGAAGAAAGGCGTGTACCAAGCTCGTAGCAACGGTCGAGGTGGGGACCCACCAACGGAGAAGGGGTTCCAACCAGCCAGGCGCGACAAAGACCGACATCGATGCTGGAGGGGAGGGACGAGCACGGGGTGGTCCTCGTTTTCACTGAATCCCCCAGACTTATAGTGCCGAGGGTTGATGCCAGATACTGTCCACATGACTTTGGGTTCCAGAATTGCCGGAGACTTGAGAAGAGCACATAGAATTTGTTGAGTTGAATCGGGGTGGAAAAAGGAGAAGGACGACGATTGTAAATTCACGTGGATCGGGCGGCGTCGAGGCAACGTTACCCCCGCTAAGTTACAAGCTAACTTGTCGTCGCTTAGACAACGTTAACTTCTAAACTTGGGACGTTTCCACACCACCTCTTCCCTTCGTTGCTGGTGCGTTCAATCCCCACCGCTTCTCCCGCGTCCATCCTCGATCTCAAAGCGGCCATCTTTGTCGCGCCGGCGACCGGCCACAACCTCCTCCTGCCTGCACACCATCATCCCATGCTCCCCCTCTCGCTTACATTCAATTCAGCAGTATATGACTCAAGTTACAATTTCAAGTAACTTTAGTCGCAAGCGATCGCGTCTCCGACTTGGTCTGTTGAGCTTTCTCACTGTCACAACGGTGATGTCGGTGGCCCGAAAGAATTGGCGCCAGGATACGGGTATGGGGGCCTTTCAGATACGCTTTTCGAGCATTGGCACACGTACCACAGACACCGACTCAGAACAGACAGACGATTAAGACTTGGACAACGACCACGAGGAGACGGCTTGATTAGAGTCAGCGAGAGCTTCCGACCGAGGTACCGTTGACCTCGAAATTCGAGACAAAATGGATGCTCTGACGTGTACCGTAACGGCTCTCGATATATCGAAGAATACCACAAAACCTTTCCGGTTTCGTCAAACGAGCGATGTCGATGAACAACCAAGAAACAGCACCATGGAAGGCGGCGTGAGCCGCCAACACTGAGGAACGAGCGAGCGGCAGAAGGGACGACGGGTTGTGGTATTCGGTCAAGGAACGATGCCGGTAATCGAGGAAAATACAGGATTTATATACTGTGTCGAAGTCAACCTCGATGACGTCGTAGTAATCCGATTGGTAGGATTACACACCATTATCGGCTCAGAACTTGGGGGAGGGTTCGAATACACCAGGGGATTCGAGAACCCGAACCCGAGGCGACGGGGAACAATGCCCGGGGTAGCGTCTGCTCACCCGCTCGGTTTCCCCACCGGTGGATCTGAGGTTCCCAGGGCGTTGGATAGTCGGTTGCGCACTGATCGATCGGATGGGGAGAGTGCACTTGGACTTCGCCGAGGGTCGTGTTGGAAAGTGCGGTTGTGTAGGTGAATTTTGGTGGGTGATCATCGGAGGCGAGTAGGACGAGGCCGTTCAGGTCAGACCCCAGGGTGAGGCTTCGTGGCAAACTGGGGAAGGAGACTGGTTGTCCGAGGTTGTAATGTTGAATTATGAAGCCTGCGGTGGAACCAAGGTTCTCGCGAGGCGATTTCGGACAATGGCCTCAGCGCGGCGGAGGGTCCGGAACCAGTCGCATGCACGCACGACGTTCAACTACGGAACATCATTTGTGTATCCTGGAGAGAGGGCGAGAGGAAAACCCTTTTGAGCTAAACTCTGAACCGGTCCATTGTAACCCTTCCGGCGATGACTCCCGGTCGAAAGAAAGGGTGAACAATGGTAACTTTGTTCATAGACGGTCCCAAGCAGTCTGTCATTTCTGTGGCTAACGTCCTACTGGCGTTCGATCAAGCGAATTGGGAGCGGTCCGGTCGAAAACACGAAGAAGTCCTGTAGGTCCTTGTCCCACTGTTTGATGTCATACCCATCCGCTATCTCCATATCGAACTTCTGAACCACAGATGCAGCCGTGGCCCTCATCTCCATCTGCGCCAAAGTCCTCCCGGCACAGAGCCTAGTCCCATAAGAGAAAGGGAGGTATGCGTCGAGGTCGTGGATAACGGGCGTATCAGGGTCGAGAGGTCGTGAGGGATCGTTCAAATCACGCCTATCTTTGGGAGGTAGCCACCTATCAGGCCAGAAATGGTCTGGTTCGGGCGAGAAGTATCGAGGGTCTCGATGAATCGAATAACAATTCAGGTATATGTTGTTTCCTCCTGGGATAAAACTGTGCACAAGGAGGAACGCGGTAATCACGAACGAGAACAACACATCATCAGTAGTGAATCGGGGATGAGTTCAGCGCACTGACTGTGATCCGACCAACTTTCCATCAACGGTGGGAGGGACCCCTCGTTGGGACCCGCTGGGAACCGGAGGAGCGAGTCGAAGGCTCTCATTGATACACGCATTCAGGAACTCCATCCCCACGAGTCGTTCCTGATCTACCGGGTCTTCTCCGCGCAAAAACACAGCGTCGATTTCTTGCTGAAGGCGTTTGTAGTGTGCTGGGCGCAACAAGAAGTAGTACCATAAATTAGAGAGCGTCGTGGCGGTAGTGTCAGAACTGCCATAATTTCGATAAGCGTCAGCCACGGGTCGGTGCTGAAGAGGATCGAGAGAGACATACCCCGCTATTATCGCAGCGAGTCCTTCGGCCACGAGCTGCGGCCTCGTCCGTTGCATAACCCCCTTCCCATCTTCGTTACTCTTGCACATGATTAGCACAGGCGTTTTCTCCCCAACAATGGCTCTTACAAAGTGGAACATGAGGTCTCGCGACATCGACCCCTTCTCCATCCGCCGGCCCACGATGGCGTTGGCAATGTTAACACCGGCGAGCCCCAACCCAATGAAATCGACAAATTGGTCGAGCCATCTCATAGCCCATGGGATGTGGGAAATGACGCCCAATACGCTAATGGATATATTTAGACTCTGAACCAACAACGGAACAAGTTATAGACACATACTGGTGCGAACCGTCGACACCACTGACAATGCCAGAAGTGTCACCTTCTTTCATGGTGTTGAAGGAGTGCGTGAAACTGTGTGAGAGTGAGAGTTTGAGCGGTATTAGCTGTGTTCCGGGTAACCGAGACGTACACCATATCACCCATGAAGTCGAACCTGCGTGGCGTTAGACACCGACCCGAACACGACGACATGAGGCTGAACGGGGCTCACGCGAAATACTTCATCCATCGTGACATATCCACCACTTCCCCGGAACGAGCGCGGGGTTCAAGATGCTCGAGAAGCTCTTGTATGCGCTTGATAAGGAGCTGTTCGTAATCCTTCAGTGCGCTGCCGTTGAAGGCCTTATCCCAGGCGCGTCTTTGCATGGAATGGAGTGCCGTATTACGCGCAGAGACGACGGAGATCTCTCTGTTCCTGCCACGGGCATAAACTTGACAAGAGTTCAATGAGTGCCACGCAACAGAGGTACGGAGTGGTGGAAACGCACAGGGACCCTTGGGGATAGTGTGGATCTGTGTGACACCGTCCTTATTGCAATACGAGAGTTCATTTGGACCTATTCATATACGCATTAGTAAACGGTCACCCGTGGGCATGCGTTGAATGGGCACCGGTCCGAACGATGTCCCCGTGCTTATCGTGGAGTCTTCGATAATATTGGTGCGCGTGACCCATTGTTACGACACCAGTCATGAATAACTTGGAGACTCTTGCGAGAAAGGGGCCAGGATAGCGTGCGAGAGGGTGAAAGGGAGATAGGCGATAGGCGACAGTGCATCCGAGCAGGAGGGACAAATAGGCGGCAAAGATTGAGGTGGGGGCTGGTGAACTTTGCCTTTGAACCACCCGACATATCCAAGCGATCACGGTCGGAGGAACGAGAACTAGCCCAGATACCGCGAAGAAGTCCTCGGGTTCGTACTTGTGTAGGATGAGATATGACACCTGCGATGGCCCGGGGAAACGGAGAATGAGAAATTTGAAGGCACAAGAAGGAACGCGTGTACCAAGCTCGTAGCAACGGTTAAGGTGGGGACCCACCAACGGAGAAGGGGTTCCAACCAGCTAGGCGCGACAAAGACCGACATCGATGCTGGAGGGATGAGGCGAGAACGTGGTCTTCGTTGTCTTGTGCCCCCTCGATGTCGCCGAATCTGCCGAGTGCAGAAACTTATTGCGCCAAGGCCTGACCCCAGGTACCGTCCACATGACCTTACTGCCGGGGACTTGACTAGAATCAGTTTCTGCGTCAATGTTGCTGTCGTTCGATTTCTACGCTTCCATCGCCATCGTGGTTTCCGCTTACAGGTCTCCGTCGCATTATCGGTGAAGCTGCTCGAGTTTACGGGAGTCGTTGGGACCGTCTTGCGGAACGCTTCGATTTATTTTGCAATGATTTTTGCTTTGTATCTCACACTAACGGTGTTCATCTCCTTTACAAGGGTATGTCGAATCATCCCGTCTGTGGTACAACCGAGACTTACGCCACTGGACCTTTGGTAAGCATTCCAGGGGAAACATGTAGGTGCCGAGACGATGAAGATCTGTGAAAGGGAGATACTGACTCCAGCACTCCCGATTCCTCCCATTAATGGTCTCTCGACTCGCTGAAAAAGTCAGTCGGCCCACGGTCGGTGGCCAAATGGCGCGTGGTCCACTTCACTCGGGTCGAACCCGCGGAGTCAGGAAGCTCCTGTTAGGAACCAGGGCTTCCGACCCTACAGATACAGCCTCGGGTTCAGACTAGGTGGCGACCTTCTGTTGGATCCCTTCCGGCAGCGTTCCACTTCCTTGGGAGGAGCCCTTTTCTGTCTCTACTGGTATGCATTAACGTACTACTATGTCGGCGGGGGACGGGGATCTAATCTTTGTATCTCATGTCGCCGCACAGGCTATGCGTAGAGTGCGGCCTACATCTCCATCTTCTCGGTGCGGAACGGGCCAGAGGTCCCCAACCACGAGTCCAATAAAATCGAGTAGGTAATTTGCGAAACCCTTCCGGTTTCGTCAAACGAGCGATGTCGATGAACGATCAAAGAACAGCATCATTACCCGCTCAGAACCTGGGGGAGGGTCCGGATATACCGGGACGGGGAACGGCGGTGCCCCGGAGTAGCGTTTGCTCACCCACTGGGCTTCCCGACCAGCGGATCTGAGGATCCTGGGGTGTTGAATTCGCTCTTAGCTGGTCCGATTTCGGATTCATGCACTGATCGGTGGTGGGGAGAGTACAGTGATCGTGCGGGTTTCAAAAGAGTCGTGTTGGAAAGCATGGTTGCGTAGGTGCATCCCAGAGGGTGATTATTGGAGGTGAGTACAACGAGGCCGTTTACATAAGAGTTCGTTCATCTGAGGGGTCGGAGGCAGCAGTCAGAGGGGTCGCAAGTTTATTAGTGAGTAAGGATGGTGGGAACGGCCCCAGGGTGAGGCTTCGTGGCAAGTCGGGGACGGAGACGGGTTGCCGAGACACGTTGTCTGAGGCAGGAATGTCTGATCCGTGGAGCCTGTGACGGAACCAAGGTTCTCGCGAGGCGACTTCGGACAATGACCTCCGTGCAGCGGAGGGTCGGAACCAGTCGCACGCGAACATCGGCGAGTGCGTACGGAGTTCAGCTACGGAACATCATCGGTGTATCCCGGAGAGAAAGCATGAGGAAAAACCTTTTGAGCTAAACTCGGGACCGGCGACCCATTGTAAACCCCCAGGACCTTATATAACTAAATTCCTGATAACTCCCGGTCGAAAGAAATGGGGAACAGTGGTAACTTTGTTCACTAGTAATATCCTACCGGCGTTCGATCAAGCGAATGGGGAGCGGTCCGGCCACAAACACATAAAAGTCCTGCAGGTCCTTGTCCCACTGTTTGACGTCATACCCATCCGCAATCTCCATATCAAACTTCTGAACCACAGACGCAACCACGACCCTCATCTCCATCTGCGCCAAAGTCTTCCCGATGCAGAGCCTGGACCCGTAGGAGAAAGGCAGGTACGCGTCGAGGTCGTGGATAACGGGCGTATCCGGGTGCAGAGGTCGTGAAAGATCACCTATGTCTCGCCTATCTTTCGGATGTAGCCACCTATCAGGCCAAAAGAGGTCTGACCCTGGTGAGAAATATCGAGGGTCCCGATGAATCGAATAGTAATTCGGGTATATGTTATTTCCTCCTGGAATGAAACTGCGCGCAAGGGGGACCGCGGTGATCAACGAAACACGATCAGCAGAGCGAACCGGAGATAAGGATAAGTTCAGACACTGACTATGATCCAACCAACTTTCCATCAGCGATGGGAGGGATCCCGCGTTGGGACCCGCTGGGAACGGGAGGAGCGAGTCGAAGGGTCTCACTGATACATGCATTCAGGAACTCCATCCCGGCGAGCCGTTCCTGATCTGCCGGATCTTCCCCGCGCAAAAACACAGCGTCGACTTCCCGCTGAAGACGTTTGTAGTGTGCTGGGTGCAACAAGAGGTAGTACCACAAATTAGAGAGCACTATGGCGGTAGTGTCGGAACTGCAATATGTCGGCTGCGGGTTGATGTTGAATGGGGATCGAGAGAGACATACCCCGCTACTATCGCAGTGAGCCCTTCGGACACGAGCTGCGGCCTCGTCCGTCGTATAACCCCCTTCCCGTCGTCGTTGCTCTTGCAGATAATCAGCACAGCCCTCCCCTCCTCAAGAATGGGTCTTACGAGGTAGAACATGAGGTCTCGTGACATCGACCCCATCTCCATTCGCCGGCCCACGATGACGTTGGCAACGTTAAAGGCGACAAGCCCCAACCCGATAAAATCGACGAATTGGTCGAGCCATCTCGTAGCCCATGGAATATGCGACATGATGCCCAATACGCTGGTGGATATAATTAGACTCTGGGCCAAAAAGGGAACAACTCGTAGACACGCACCGGAGCGAACCGCCGACACCCCTGATAATACCACAAGTGTCACCTTCTTTCATGGCGTTGAAGGAGTGCGTGAATCTGTGTGAACGGTTGAGTGGTGTTAGATGCGTTCCAGGTAACCGAAGACATACGCCATGTCGCCCATAAAGTCGAACCTACGTGGGGTTAGACGAACACGACGAAATGAGACCGAAGGGGCTCACGAGAAGTACTTCATCCATTGTGATACATCCACAACTTCCCTGGAACGAACGCGGGATTCAAGATGCTCGAGAAGCTCTTGCACGCGCTTGATAAGGAGCTGTTCGTAATTCTTCAGTGCGCTGCCGTTGAAGGCCTTGTCCCAGGCGCGTCTTTGTTTGGAATGGAGAGCAATGTCTCGCGCAAAAACGACCGAGATCTCTCTGTTCCTACCACGGGCATAAACTTACAAGAGCCCAATGAGTGTCACGCAGAAGAGGTACAGAGTGATGGAACCGTACAGGGACCCTTGGGGATAGTGTGGATGTGTGTGATACCATCCTTGTTGCAATACGAGAGTTCATTTGGACCTATTCGTATACGCATTAGTAAACGGTCACCCGTGGGCACGCGTTGGAATATGCACCGGTCCGAACAATGTCCCCGTGCTCATCGTGGAGTCTTCGATAATATTGGTGGGCGTGACCCATTGTTACGACACTGAGCATAAAGAATTTGGAGACTCTTGCGAGAAAGGGGCCAGGATAGCGCGCAAGAGGGTGAAAGGGAGATAGGCGATAGGCGACGGTGTACCCGAGCAGGAGGGACAGATAGGCGGCAAAGATGGAGGTGAGAGCCGGTGAGCTCTGGCTTTGAACCGTCCGACATACCCAAGTGATCACGCTCGGAGGGACGAGGACTAGCCCAGATACGGTGAAGAAATCCTCGGGTTCGTACTTGTGTAGGACGAGATACGACACCTGGAAATGGAGAATGAGAAACTTGGAGGCGCAAGAAGAAGGAATGCGTGTACCAAGCTCGTGACAATGGTCAAGGTGGGGATCCACCAACAGAGAAGAGGTTCCAACCAGCTAGGCGGGACAAAAACCGACATTGGTACTGAAGAGATGAGATCGATGAGACGAGAACTGGGTGGTCTTGTCCCCCATCGCCGTCACCGAATCCGCCGAGTGCCAAGATGGGATCCGACCCCAGATACCGCCCACATGACCTTGTGTTGCAGAATTGCCGGGGACTTGACAAGAGCGCGTAGAATTGGTTGAGTTGAACCGCATGGGAGTCTGGGACCAAAGGAGAATGGACGATGATCGTGAGATGGGCGCCTCTGACTTAGTCTGTTTAACTTTCTCACCACCACAACGGTGATACGCCCTAGTTGATCCAGACTCTATTCCCGCTTCTCACATGGCCACAGCGGTGATCCCAGCGGACTACGGACACACTTCCCCCCCGCGACCGGAAGGTAAACTTAGAACGCCTCCCCTCGACCGACCATGGAACGCTGGTAGGCCACTGGGAATCTTCCACACCTCCCCCTCCCTCAAGAATACAACCGGGCGGCGTCCAGCCTTCCCACCCCTTCTCCTGTCCCTCGGTCGTTCCCTCTGCGCCTGTTCCGACAATCATGTCAAGCCTCTTTGACGTTGTAGTCCAAATCGGTTTCGACATGTGAGTGTCAACATTCGGACATTCACGGCGATCCCTGTCACCGGAATTTCCCGTCCCCCCTAACGCGTTATCTCTCGTAGCATCGGAACGAAGGTACAAACAATTCACAGATATAACGACGTACTCGGCCACCCTAATCCTCCCTAATCCCATCGGGGGCCTTCCCTCTTAGTACTATGCAGCCGGTGTCGAGGCATTATACCTCTACGATTACCTCTTGACACTAGATGACGAGGTAAGAGCTGAATCCTACTCCCCTGTTCGACCCTCGCTTAAACCGCCTGGGTAGGTCGAATACGCCTGGCAGGGCAGGAAGACATGGCGTGAGGATCTACCGTGTTCCCTTCCGTTCCGGATATCGCTAACGGTTGAGAACAGTTTTCTATTTATTCATCCTGGTGAGCGCTCTTATGCCTGCGATCTTCGATGGTCGCCCACCGGTCGATACAGAACAGATACGTCCCAATCCTCTACGTGGCATGGGCAAACGCCGGTTCGTCGCGAAAACCCCCCTCGGATGCCCGACTAACTTTCGACGGCCCAGCTACCAGTCTAATATACCCCCAATCAGTGAGAGAACGCCGTCCAATGCATCGTAACCCCACGCATCACCACTGACTTGATTTCGTCACAGCTGTGAGTACCCCAGAGCCCCCAACGTTCAAAACACCGAGGATTCCCCAGATGTAAGAAGACATCGATCATCGCGCTCATCTTCTTCGTTTGGGTAACTTTCACCGCCCAAGTATTCCTGATCGTTCGGTAAGCCCTGAAGTCTGATCTCTAAACTCGAAGGGCTGGTCCTGAGAGAACGGGTTTCC
>Ga0307516_10008103_pt1 | contig 11938 bp, 14 predicted proteins | sample 19_EM_MG_FD_203310 | JGI IMG/M metagenome (GOLD analysis project Ga0307516, IMG submission 203310) | Populus trichocarpa ectomycorrhiza microbial communities from riparian zone in the Pacific Northwest, United States - 19_EM | ecosystem: Host-associated > Plants > Roots > Unclassified | place...
GTATGCTATCCTTCTCGTTCTCTCCTTCTTGGCAGGTAATTTGGAATCGCTTCCCTACTAAATGACAGGCTAATATTGGACAGGCTTAATCGTCGTATTCAAGGGTCAGACGACACTTCCCTGGTGGTCGTATCTCGTCGCGTTGATTCTTGGTGGTTTCGTCACCGTAAGTCATCGTGTTTTATGTTCCTTCTGGATACGATCTTGAAGTCAATTGCAGCCATTTTCTACGCTTCTGTATGCTCGAATGGGGAGCGGTGTCGGAACTGAACAACTTATGAAGATGGTTGCTGGGGCCATCAATCCTGGCAGACCGGTGGCAAACCTATATGTGCGTCCATTCATTCTATTTTCATGAAGTGTCTCATGCGTGGTTGGTCAGTTTTCCATGTGGAGTCATGATGTCGTTGCCACTTCCATTACCCTTGCGAGCGATTTGAAGATGGGTCAATACCTCAAGATACCTCCCCGAGTGATGTTCCTTACTCAAGTTTGGGGCACTCTGCTCGGTAAGTTCAAGCATATCTTGGCTATCACCCGATATTTAATATCATATGTGATGGGCAGGTGCCATCGTAAACTATGGTAAGCCTTTGATTTCTTCCTGGGGGGTTTCTACGATTTAGCTCTCGTACTAGTTGTCATGATATCCGTCGTCGATGCTCAACGCGACATTCTACTGGACCCTGTTGGGACAAATGTTTGGAGCGGTCAAGTCCCTCAAAGCGCAAACAGTGCTGCAGTCACTTGGTCACTCGCAAAGGAACTTTACGGTCGGAATGGTTCCTACTTTATTATTCCTATCAGTTTAATCGTAGGAATGGGTCCGACGATCATACAATGGCTCATCTGGAAGGTTCGTGGATAACCCTCTCGTTCTTTACCTTTACGCTCAAGTCGTTCTTTTCCCAGAGGTGGCCCAAAATCGGACCTATTGATGTCCAGAGCGTGATCCTACCGCTCATCTACATGGTATGAAATCTCCTCGTTCATCATTTCCGTGCCATCCTAACGCTGTGACGTTTTCCCCAGTACTCAGCATGGATGTCTGTTGGTGTTAATTCGACTATTACATCCTCCATTGTCGTTGGTCTCGTGTCCCAACTATGGCTCCGGAAATACCATCCCGGCTGGTACAGGAAGTACAACTACATTTTGGGGGGTGCGCTGGATGGAGGTGCACAGGTCATGATCTTCATTCTCTCTTTCGCAGTTTTCGGGGCGTCTGGCGTGAGTAAGCCATTCCCGACGGTGCGTATCCTCTCTCTCGCGCTATGGAGGATTGGACGTTGACCTTTGGTAACTTTAGTGGACCGGGAATCCGGCAGTTGGAAATGTGGATTACTGCAATGGCAATGGTGCATTGGGCTGATTTTCAAATACATGAGTGTGTTTTATAACGAACTCTATCACGACGCGTCGATAGCGGTGGATCCCCCAATGATATATATTAGTTCAAGAGGCATTTTCTCTGCAGCTGTCTAAAAAAATCGTTTCACATCAAAACCTCGGCGCCTTCAATTTTGACCGGCAATATATTAACGGTCAGATCGTGTCAGTAGCGGAAGCGCGACGCGTCGGTATCGTCAACGTCACGTGCACATTCAAGGCTTCCATCGGTGGCCACCACCCTAGACTCCACCATCTCCTTTCACTCCGCATACCAGCGACAAAAATGACGAAAGGATATCTTATGAACAGTCTCATCGAAAAGGTAGATATCGTCGCTAAAGAAAGACGAAACCATGGTGTGATACTGTCCCCTCATTATCCAGATGCAGTCCGAAGACCAGGACTTCCGGTATGTCATGCTTGCAACGCGTCTCTACCTACAGATGATCCATCTTAACTTACAACATCCATCGTAGATTCATGGGTCTTAATGACTTGATGACCGAGATCAAACAGGATCAGAGCTGCTACCTTGGTGAGGAAGCCGTGGAGCTCAAGGTTCTGAACCAAGTGCTGGCGCTTGTGGAGGACAAAATATCCGAAGTGAAGAATCAAGCGGTCAAATGGTATCATCTAGTGTCTCTTGATCCTCCGTCACTAAAACACCATCCACACTAGTCTAGGACAATTAATCAAGATCATTCGGCCTCAGCAAATGGAGATTGTCGTGGACAAGCTGATAGACTTTTCTGGAGGAAGAGACGAAGAACTGCGTGATATTTCTAGTCTTGGTGCGCTTGCTTTTGATGTAATGACATCTTCCGCTCAAATGATTTGACAAGCATTAAAAACGATAACGGCAGAATTGCCTGCGGACGGGAAAGTTGCCGCATCCGCTTGTGCCAAATTGACACCTAAACTTCTTGGTCAGATACAGGATGTAAGTCAACTATCCTGTGCGAAACCCTTGCCAACCTCACCCACATACACCCTCAGCCGAATACGCCTCCAGAAGCCCTTGTCGAATCTCTCTCCATCCTATCGATTCTCATCAGCCGTTTTACTACGCTTCTATCAGGTGCAGAATTGAAACCAGAACCTTTGTCTGTGCTCGCACCTCTACTCTCTCATCCGCGCCCCGTGGTTCGAAAGCGAGCTATCGTCACCCTCTCCCAATTCATTCCTATCTCTGAACCGTCGCTATTCAACGATCTGGTGTTCGCACACGTACTTCCTTATCTTGTTCCCGCTGCCAATATCGAGAAGCAAAGAACAACGGTGCAGCTTGTTGCCGCGGTCGCACGCCATTCGCCCATTCAGCTTGCTCCAATTCTTGATCAAATCATTCCCGCTATCCTCAAAGCCGTGCAGAAGGATGACGATGAGCTCAGGGAAGGTGCTTTGCAAGTGCGAATCTTTCCTCGCGACTTTGAATGTGTTGACAAACAAACAAATCCAGGCTCTAGAGGCAATTCTGTTGCGCTGCCCCGTGGAGGTCGTCTCCTATCTTGATGCCATTATCCAGGCAGGCAACCAATATATTAAATACGATCCTGTCAGTTCTTATTCATCTGATTTTAATACCCCCCACCTGATGCCCCTTTCCAAAGAACTATGCTGGTGATGACGAAGATGAAGAAATGGAGATGGATGAGGATGAGGATGAAGATGATGCGGAACTTGATGACGAGTACGTGTCATTGGGTTACACGAGTTTTCACCATCATGACCTCTTGGAACAGATACTCGGATGACGAAGACACATCGTACAAGATTCGCCGTTCTGCCACCAAGCTCCTTGCGGCAGTAATCAACACACGTCCCGAACTCCTCACCACCCTATACAAAACCGTTTCCCCTGTTCTCATCTCACGCTTTGGTGATCGTGAAGTAACTGTGCGTTTGGAAGTATGGGGGACCTATGTTATTCTTCTCAACCAAACAGCGGTCTATGGCGGTCTGCCTAAAAACAAAGACGACCACACCCCTCGGGGAAAGCGAAAACGCGATACAGACGAAGCAATGGATTTTGAAGATGGGCCATATGTTTCGTTGAAGACTCAAGTTCCTACTTTGTCGAAAGCACTCCTCAATCAGCTCAAGTCCGCAAAGACACCCCCTGCCACTCTCCAGGCCGGCTTCAGCCTGTTGCACGCCTTGCTTACTGTATTACCCGGATCACTATCCACCCAAGTTTCCCTCATTTTCTCGACTTCAAAGACCATCCTCTCTCAATCTCCCACCACGTCCACCTCGACTTTACATCTTACGTGCTTATCTTTCCTTGCCCTCTTCTTTTCCACGCACGCACCACCTACCTTCTCTGGTTCGCTATCAAGCCTCACGCCGCCGCTCCTCAAGTCATTGGGCGAAAGACATCCCAGAGTGGCATCCGAAACTTTCCGCGTTTTCTCCTCTTTGCTCAATGCGATTAAACCAGTCAAAGGAGCAGATTGGGTGGAACCTGTGTATGGACAAGCAGTTTCGAAACTCAGCAGTCATGATACAGACGCAGAGGTTCGGATATGTGCGGAAGAATGCATCGCCGACTTGTGGATCTGTGCGACTGATGTCGTCAGATCAAAAGAGGGCAAAGAATGGGAAGCAATCTGTAGAACTTCTGGGAAAACCGATGGCGCAGTGAAGGTTGTTACCAAAGTCGCGAAGGAGGTCACAGTCAACGATGTTTGGGTTAACGGGTGTGTCGAGTGGTTGCTGACACTGTTGAAGAAAAGTGGGCGTCAAGGAAAACTGGAAATGTTTGCTGCGTTGGACGTTTTACTCAGAAGGTGCGTTCGATCGTCTTGTTCTTCTTGGCTTTCAACTGACTCAGCACGCTTCAGCTACACCTCCGGTATACCGCTCGGTCTTGCACCAGCGTTGATCTCGCAGATCAAGCCTTACATCTCGATATCCGATATCTCCCGTCTTTCACAATCACTGACCATTTTTGCCCTGCTCTTGACTTTGGCTCCTCGCACCACGTTCCCTCAAGTGGAGAAAGACCTGTTGTCAGACATCTACGACATTGCACACTCTCCGCTTCTCTCGAACGCTGCTTTGGAATCACTCTTGAATTTCTTTGCCGCGTTGGTCCAAGCTGATGACCAGATTGCCACGCACGTCGTGCCCAATCTGGTTATCGCTGTTGAGAAGGCCCCCAAGGCTGAGGCAAATCCTGCAAACGTCGCCAAATGTATTGCGCAAGTGATTAAAAACCAGTCAAGCCTCGCTGCGGGGACGATTGCAGAGTATTCAAAGAATCTGAAGGTGGCTACTGTTGCTTGTGACACTACCCAAACTTGACGTTTTTTTTTCGTTTGGATAGAAGTCATCAAAAGCCAAACCATCTCTTGTGATATTGAGTCTACTCATTGTCGGGGAGCTGGGTCGTTTCATGTCTGATCTCTCTGTCCATTGCAAAGTCCATTTTGACTTATCGATGTTCATCGTAGTGACATGTCAAATCAACAAGAAGTCTTTACCCATGCTATCGAGCACTTTTCATCGGAGCAAGAGGAAACGCGGGTAGTAGCTGCATTTTCCGCAGGCAAGTTCTCTATCAGCATTTGATCCAGAGGGCATCTTTAACACCTCCAAAACAGGAAACATCGCTATTGGTAACCTCCACCAATTCCTCCCCACCATTGTTCATATGGTGGAGAGTGATCCAAAGAAGCGCCTGTTGTCGCTTCACGCTTTGAAAGAAGTGAGAGATGTCTTTTCCATGCCATCCTTTACTGACGTTGCTTCAGGTTGTGACCCATAGCTCTCAAGGACAACTGGAGGGTATTGCCGACACATTATGGAAGCCTCTATTTGAGAACTCTGAAAACTCTGAAGAGACGACGAGAAACGTCGCCGCGGCATGCATTGGGAAACTTGCAACTACACACCCGTCGAGGTATCTGCCCCAGCTTCACGTATGTGTTCTTTCTTTGTCTTGGGTTCAAGCTAATACCTCTTGCTAGTCTCGCATTCGGGACCCGAATGCAGCTACCAGAGCAACCGTGGTTTCTGCCATTCGGTACACGTTTGCTGACAATTCTCAATCATACGACGAACTCCTCGCACCTTTGATTGTCGATTTCCTCTCTCTCATGCTGGATGAAGATATCGTGAGTTCTTGTTGTGTTCTTTCATCAATTCTTCCTCATCATCACTCAGACTGTTCGCCGCCTTGCACTTTCATCGCTTAACTCTGCCGCTCGAACCAAGCCTCACCTGATCAGGGATCACCTCCCTACACTCTTGCCCAGCTTGTACAAGGAGACCGCCATCAACCCGCAGCTCGTTCGCATCGTCCAAATGGGTCCCTGGACACACAAGGTCGACGATGGTCTCGACACGCGCAAAACGGCGTACGAGACAATGTACACACTCGTGTGTTCCTTCTTCTTTAATTGGGGCCAGTGATCGCTCAATGGGTGCCCTCCTTCAGTTGGACACCTGCCTGACCAAGCTGGAGCTTCACGAGTTCCTGAGCAAGATCATCCCGGGCCTCTTGGACGACTCGGACGAGATCAAAGTGATCACGCACATGCTCCTCTTCCGTATGGCGCAAGTAGCGCCGACTGCGGTCTCGCAGCGGCTTGATGAGGTGTCTCCGGCGCTCGAGAAGACGATGCAAGGCCTGAAGGTGACGAAGGACACGGTGAAGCAGGACCTGGAGCGGGCGGCTGAGCTGCAGCGGAGCGCGCTGCGGGCCGTGGCTGCGCTGAGCAAGATTGGAGCTGGGGTGTCGGCGAGGTTCGATGCGCTTGTGGAGGATATCAAGAGGGGAAGTGCCTGGGGTCTGGAGTTTAAGGAGTTGATTGCTGGGCCTTGATGTTCTGAACGGTAACGGCAAAACGATTCTTTTTAGCTTACTCAAATTGTTTGAAGTCGCATGTATCATATAGGATGTTTCAAGTTATCCATTGGCCCAAACAAACCTGTTAGACGCTTGCGGACGGTCTTCGATCGGTTGTGTGTGCATGATGGGAGTCGTTTATTTCTTCTCCTTGATGCTCGTACGTTTCTATTGTGTCATGCATGCCGTCCATTGTCCCAAAAAATTTCCTCTTCTTTCTCAACGAATTCGACAGATATTATTCCAGATATGATCCATTGCGGTAATTACAATCCATATGCATGTGTCCAAAAGAAGAAAAAAAAAGAACAGAGAGAAGAAAAGTTCGCAATGCATGGTATCCATCCATCTATACACCCCCAATACCCAGAAACCCAGCCATCCGCCGTCTAATCTCCCTTCCTGCCCTCCTGCGCTCCCTTGCAGCGACCCCCTCTCCAAGCACCGACTTGTTCTCGATAGCGCGACGGCTAAGATACGGCATGACTTCATCCAACGCTCCATACGGCACCCACCTGCCATTAAAAAACATTCAAAACCCAGTGATCATCCCCACAGGAGAGGGAGAGAGTCAAGAACATACTTGAGCATCAACGGCGCATCAGAGACCGTCCTCCTGACCATTCGATTCGTCAAATCGTCACTCATCCCAAATAACTGCGCGATCGCCACTCTCTCCGTCACTTCTTCGCCCAAGACCACCTTGTCCTTGTCCTTGTCCTGCCCTCTCCCCAACCCGTTCCTCACAAGCGCGCTTAAAACCTCATCACAGCTCTTCCAATTATGCGTCCCAAACACCACACCCACACCCACACCCACACCCTCCTCTTCCTTCTTCCCGTCCCTCTCCCTCTCCACGTCCTCCCTCACAGCACCCACCAACAACCCAACACACGCATCATAACACGCGTCCGTCTCTTCCTTCTCGCTCCACACCGGGGGAAGGTCTTCATCCGACAAGCCAACAAGCGACGCCGAGCCACCTTTGCGGGCTCTGTGCGCAACGACCTCGTAGGGGTGGTAAGCGCCGCGGACGAGCTTGACGCCGAGCGCGTAATGGTGCTTTTTAGCGTCGGACAGGGCGAGGGCGAGGTGTGCTGGCGTACTATGGTTGCGTAGCGTTGGAATGGAGTGGAATGGAAGTGTGGAGCGGTGCTTACCGGCGGAGGTAGGCTTGGTATGTTCCGTACACCAGCGGTTGGAAAGACGAGGGCTCAGAGTCGGAATCGGGCTTGGTGTTCTTTCGAGAGGAGGGCAAAGGGAGTCTGTTGAACTCGGATGTGAGTGCGAGAGTCATTGCGTCGATCGCGGGTTGGTACCAGCTGCATGGAACACACACAAGCGTCAGATTACGCGCATATAATGAGTCGAGAGAGAAGATCCCTACCTGTACTCTGCGTCGATGAGAACTTTGACACCTCTTTCCTTCGCGCGGGTGCATATCCTGGCGAGATCAGCGTAGAGTTGGCGGAGCGACGCAATATCCCGCGGCGTGAGCGCGTGTTCCGAGTCTTTGCTTGAGGGAGGAGAACGATAAAGCACGTCCAAATCCGACTGGTGCGGGCATCCTGGGAAGGGAACGCCGCGCTGGGGGCGTGTATGGATTATATGCGCGGAAAGCTTGAAGAGTGCGTTTGCATCGGGGAGCAGAGCACTCTAAATGCGCAAGAGACGTATCAGCCCAGTATAGGAGAACGAGGGAGAGTGAGAGAGAGACGCACCAACTTGATCGCTATCCACGCCCTGCGTCCCGTCTTCTTCTGCGACGCGCCACCAGCGACTTCGTCCTCGAAATTGGCAGCGACGTCGAGGCAGTGGATCGTCTCTTCGATAGCGCGTTTGTGTGGCGGGGTGCCCACGTCGGTGGTAGTGTTGACGGCATTGGAAGATGACGAGGTGGCTTTAGTGTGGTCGGCTTCGGCAGAGTAAGAGAATATGGCGCCTCTGTTGGCTGCGCGGAGCTTGCGAAGGACCGGAAGGGCTTGTTCAGCGGTGTCGCCGCCGACAAACTACAAAGCACAGTCCAATTCCGTCAAAAAGGTAACCGAATGGGTGCAGAACATAACATACATGATCAAAGAAGGTGATGCGGACGAATGGCATGGCAAACCAGCGAATGACTGGGAGACTCGCGATCTCGAGGAGCCGCGGGGAGTTGTCGACGAGGGCAGGGATGGAGCACATTGTGTAGACAGTGTGGAAGCGAAGGAGTGAGCCGAGGGAGAAATCGGCCAAGTCGTCAGGATGGGGAGAGTTGAGGTCGGCATCGTGGTGGATGGGTGGGGAGCGGGAAAGGGCTAGTGCGAGGACGGCGCTCCCGCCGGATACGATGCCGAGGGTGCGTAAGATGCGGCGAGGACGAGGAGCGGGGCGGGTACTGATATGGCGGGAAGGGAGACGGAGGAGTGGACGGAAGAGCCCCGCCATGGGGTCTTTGGTCAAATGTCGGAGTCTTATGTCCGGACCATGGCCATATATACCTGGCCGGCACCTGTCATGATGGCTACCTCCCCAGCGGGTAAGCCCCGTCCTAGAGAGATTATTGAGGCAAGAAGACGAGGGCACGTCTTATGGCCGAAGCGCTTCTAGTATAGATGGTACAGATCTCACATCACTCCTTCGCCACAACGATCACGGGCTTCCCAATGTCATCCGAGCCACTCTTCAACATATTCACGAGTGCCTGAGCCGCATTCGCAAACCCTTCAGTCACCGCCTCTTCGCTGCGTAATTTTCCCTCACTCATCAGCACCGGAAACTCGCTAAAGAATCGCTGAAAGAACGGTGCCATGAGTTCACGCACGCTGTAGGCTGTGATCGAGAGCCGCTTTTTCTGGATGAGGGGATAATTCTGTACAAGGAACAATTTCGGTATCAGTGTTCCCATCGTGGCGGGATGTTGGACAGACCTGCAGGCGGTAACGTTTGACTGGAGGGACGCTATCCGTTCCAGATGAGCCGCAAGCCTGCAATCACATCTCGCATCTAGTCAAATATCAGAGAAGGGAGCTGAAAACTTGCCACTGTGCGACCATGAGGGACTAAAGCTTCCAACGCCGCATCTAGAGCTTCGGCACCGACGTTGTCCTGCCAAGATGAATTTTAGCGACATGTTTCCTCAGGGATAAAGTTGACTGAACCCAAAATACATGGATCGGACCGTGTTTGGCCAGCGCGTCAGAATAGCTCGTGGTCTTGTAATTGAAAGAGAAGTCAGCGCCGAGGGAGCGCATGTATTCCACTTTCGCATCTGAACCTGAAGATGCAATGACTTTCATTCTATCAAAAGATGAATGTCCAGATGAAGGAAACCAGAGATGAGGCCAACCCTTTGAGTTTGGCGAGCTGAATGATGACGCTATTGGCACGAGAATGAGGAAAGTAGAGAGACAAGGGAAAAGATGGGCACTCACGAGCCGACGCCAGAAGCACCAGACGAAACAAAGATGGTCTCGCCCTACATCCGTCGTCAATCAACCCAACTCACGAGACACGAATCCGCACCTCCTTTGCGTCGACCAATGCTTCAAATCCCACAAATGCCGTCAACCCGGGGGTGCCAAGCATGCTCGTGTATTTGTAGAGGGGATACATCCCATTTGGATTGGGGGCGGTCCGCAGCGGCGCGATGGAATCCATGTCGAAAGTGTCGGGTGCCCATTCCTCTTTCTTGAAAGCGACGCGTCCTGCAATGCAGATCGTTCAATCGCAGTCAGGAGAGGAGACGGAGGACGGGCATACCTTCGACGTAGGGCTGCAGGGTGTAGGCCTCCCACGGACTCATACCGTACATGTAGTCGCCAACCTTGACACCTTCCTTTTCAGAGCGAAGGACGACGACGACCGCAGAGGCAACGATGCTATGGCTCGATGAGCTCAAAGTCTGGTCGGAGATGCGTATACTCACGGCGCGCCAATGATATAGGTCGTCGTGAAGCTGGGGATCGAAGGATCACGCATACGTTCGCGCATCAATGGTTCAGGGCTACGAGAGCGCACGTCGCCGTCGATGCGCGTCAAGAGTGGATCCAACAAATGACGAGCGTTTCGATTTCGCGATTTGGTTGGGATGGAACCAAGACGCACCTGAGAATGAGCGCCTTTGTGAGGAAACCACCATTGAGAGGGACGTTGTCGAGGTCGATGGTACGGGATGTGTCAAGGACGAGGTGTTTGCCCACGACAGGTAATGTGCCATGGTCAGGACGGGCGGCGAACACGACGCGTGGGTTGGAGGTCATTTCTGGGCGTGAGGAGGCACCGACCACATCGTCAACGGTTTATAACCTGATTCAAATCCAGTAATAGCACGGCGGCCATCATTTGGTGGTGGAGCAAAGCCCCATGACGGACGAGGCAGAGCTTACAAAAGAGATGACCCAAAAGAGATGACCCATTCGACGACTCGGGCCGTCGTCCGAACGTGTTCTCGACCAGTTTACACTCACCTCTCCTTCTCAAGCTCGTCACATTTACCCTAAAATCGGAAGGAGCAGTCACTCCACAGCTACACAAGTCATCTTACACGCTGTACAATCTCACGATGCCCCTACCTTTCGCAAATGGGGAACTGAACAATATACCTTCCGACTAATAATGGTTTCAAGAATGCGATCACTCCGGCCAAAAAACTGGTAGAGAACCTTCCAGGTGGAGAGATGTCAGTGGAGCAGGACGATTTTATAGAGATGTTGGAAAAGTTGAAAGCGAAAAAGTGGTGCGTTTCTGCTTTCTCCTGCTCCCCTCCTGCGCGTTATTATACAGTATACTAATTTCAATTTCAGGGAGAAGCTGGCACAGTTCGCAGCACAGCCGTTGGTTTCTGTTCGCCCATCCCGCGATATCAAAATGAAAATTGACTCATATGGCGTCAACTCCGTGTCTTGAATAGACGCGGGGATGCTACCATGGAGGGATCAGTAACCAATCATATCAAATCCGCAACATGATGTTCTCCCGTTTTCGCTCAAAGTGCTCAGATTCACGGCGAAGGTGTATTCATGGTGTGTTCTATCGTCATGATGCCCTTCCAGTTCATAAATTATTTAACAGTGGTTGTCCAGAAGTGGACAGAAAGATGTACTCCCAGGTTACAGTTAATGATGGATGAGCTGTATGACATGTCTTGAAGGATCATCGATGGTAGCATCCGCTGTTTTTCATTCCGCATTGTGCAACATACACAAGGGCACATAATACCAATTGGAACCCGAGCCTTCCCTTCCATTCTGAGTTCTGAAACGGCAGACTTGAACTCGACACTGCGCATAATGACTTTCATCCCGAAAGCCTGCATACCAAACGTAGTATGCAGGCTTGGGCGTAAGGTATCATCTCAAGTCCTCTGCACCCACTGTTTGCATCTCAGAAAACCAATTCAGATGAAGCATCTCAGTCTACCTGCCTTCTACCTGCGGGCGGACCTGTAATCACAGCAGGCAGGATAACGAATGCAGCAACCCTCAAACTTCGTTTCAGCCTTTTTGTTCCCTCGAATAGCTACAAACTATTCCCACACCGACTGGCGCAACATTTGGAGGGCAGTTGCGGAATGTAGCGAAAGCGTCACCTCTTCCCCTTATCACTACGTTTCATCTCCATCTCGGATATTCCCATACCTATATAAGAGAGCATGTGGGTAGATAGTAGACCGTCTTTCGAATACCAGGATTTACCCCTGTTCTCTCGAGAGTC
>Ga0307516_10008104_pt1 | contig 11936 bp, 10 predicted proteins | sample 19_EM_MG_FD_203310 | JGI IMG/M metagenome (GOLD analysis project Ga0307516, IMG submission 203310) | Populus trichocarpa ectomycorrhiza microbial communities from riparian zone in the Pacific Northwest, United States - 19_EM | ecosystem: Host-associated > Plants > Roots > Unclassified | place...
ATTACAAGGTCAACAAGCAGTGGACCGCGGCCTTCGGCATCGACAACCTGAACAACTACCAGTACTGGAACTTCCACCCTTATCCGCAGCGCACCTTCACCGCCGAGTTGAAGGTGGCGCTGTGACACCGCGCCTGTACCCCCTTCACGAAAGCCTCGCATGACTATTCTCAAGACTTCAAAATTTATAGCAGCCTGCGCAATGCTGGCGTGGGCTATGCCTTCTTTCTCCCACATTGTGCTGGAGCAGAAAAGCGCGCCGGCCGGCAGCAGTTACAAGGCCGTGTTCCTGGTCAGCCATGGTTGCCAGGGCTCGGCCACCACCGGCCTGTCGGTGCAGATTCCGGCGGGCTTTCTGGGCGCCAAACCTTATCCCAAGGCAGGCTGGGCCGTGAGCCTGCAGCGCGAAAAACTGGCCAAACCTTACGACAGCCACGGCCGCCAGGTCACCGAGGATGTGACGGTGGTGAGCTGGAAGGCTGTCAGCAGCGATGCCGCGTTGCCGGATGCCCTGTTCGACGAGTTTGTGCTGCGCGGCAAGACACCCGAGGGCGCCGGCCCGCTCTGGTTCAAGGTGCTGCAGACCTGTGAAAGCGGCAGCAATGACTGGAGCGAGCTTCCTGCCTCCGGCACCTCCACCCGCGGGCTGAAGTCACCCGCGGCACTGCTGGAAGTGACAGGGGCTGCGCAAGTCGCCGAACTGACGGCGCCGGGCCAGCCGGTTCAGGTGAAAGATGCCTGGGTGCGCGCGACCGTGCCGGGGCAACAAGGCAGCGGCGCCTTCATGAAACTCACGTCGGCCATGGCGACACGCCTGGTCGGTGCTTCTTCACCTGTGGCCGGCGTGGCGGAGGTGCATGAGATGAAGATGGACGGCGACATCATGAAGATGCGACGGGTGGCGGGCCTTGAATTGCCGGCGGGTAAAACCGTGGAGTTGAAGTCCGGCGCTTACCATCTGATGCTGATGGATCTGAAGCAAACCCTTGTTGCGGGGTCTACCGTGCCCGTGACACTGTTGTTCAGGGATGGCAAGGGCGTTGAAAGCCGGCTGGTGCTGAAGCTGCCGGTGGCGCTGGGTTCCGCTGCGCCGTCCAGCGGAGGAAGCAAGAACGTCGAGCCCGATCACAGTGCCCACAAGCATTGATGCGGCCTGGCGTCGGGATAATTGTTATTAACGAAGGAGATTGCCGTGTACCCCATCATTCGAAACATGTGCTTTTTTATGGCAACGCTCGGTGCAGCGGCTGCCCACGCGCAGGTGGAAGTCAAAGACGCCTGGGTCCGCACCGCGGTGCCCGGCCAGTCGGGCACCGGCGCGTTCATGTCCATCACCGCCAAAAACGGCGCGAAGCTGGTGGGCGCGTCTTCCCCCGTGGCGGGCGTGGTTGAAGTGCACGAGATGAAGGTGGACGGCGACGTCATGCGCATGCGCGCCGTGCCTGCGCTGGACCTGCCTGCCGGCCAGGCCGTGCAGCTCAAGCCGGGCGGTTACCACGTGATGCTGATGGAGCTCAAGCAGGCGCTGCCTAAAGGCGCCACCGTGCCGCTGACCCTGACCTTCAAGGATGCCAAGGGCCAGGAGAGCAAGGTGGCGCTCACGGTGCCGGTGGCGGCTTCGGCCCCGGCGGGCGCCACACCGGCAGCCGGCGCGGGCCACAAGCATTGAGATTGAGGCACCCAAACGCGGGCCGGCCGGCTACTTGCCGGGTTTGCCGCCCAGGCGCCGATACACCGTGGCGCGGCTGATGCCCAGCGCGCGTGCGGCTTTCATGACATTGCCCCTGGCCTCGCTGACGGCCTTGCGGATCAGGGCGGTCTCCACGTCTTTCAGCGGCAACGCCGGCGCTGCCGCGCGGCTGTCCATGCGCCCCGCGGCGGCCGCCTGCCCGCGCAGCAGCGGCAGCGCGTGCAGGCGAAGGCCGGACCAGAGCGGCACGTCGATGGCCTGCGCCTGGCCCAGCGCGCTGCTTTTCGCGGCGTCGAACAGCATCTCGTAAGGCATGGCGAACAGGTCGCTGCAGTGCACGGCGGCCGGCCCGGCCCCTTGCAGCGCAGGCACCATTTGCCGCGCAGCCGGATTGGCGCCCGTGACCCAGCCGTCCGGATCCAGTCCCACCAGTCCGTCCATGTCCTCGCCCAGGCTGTGGCTGGACCAGTTCAGGCGGACCAGCAAGGCGTGTGGCCGGGTGTGTATCAATGCGTTTTCGATGCTGCGGGCCGACTGCACGACGAGGTGCTTGAGTTCGGGCCGCTCCACCGTGTCCACACCGGTCAGGTCCAGCATGCCGACGCAGCGGCCATCGGGGCCGAACAGCGGTGCGCCGGCGCAGCTGTAAGCCGAGTTGGCGTTGAAGAAATGTTCACCCCGGTGCAGCCAGACCGGCTGCAACTCGGCCAGCGCCGCGCCTATCGCGGTGGTGCCCACGCTGTCCTCGGACAGGTCCACGCCGATGCGTGTGATCAGGTCGACGCGCCGGTCGCGCCGGTCGATGGCGCCGTTGACATCCACCACCACCCCCTGCGCATTGGTCAGGATGGCGAAGTAACGCGTGCTGGCGATCGCCGCGCCCAGCTTTTCCAGCACCGGGCGCGCGGCCTGCACCAGCACATGGTTGGCTTCTTCAGTGCGGCGCAGCAACTGGGGTGACAGCAGGTCGAAGCCGACGTCCTGCTCGGGGGTTTTGCCGCTGTCCAGGCAGCGCTGCCAGGAGCGGGCGATCCAGGGCTCGGCCAGCATGCCGGGCGGGTTCCTGCCTTCGCGCATGACGGTATGGCGCGCCAGCGCAATTTGCTGCAGGCGTTGTTCGGAGGAGGGCGGAAAGGCGGACAGCATGGGTGGACGAGGGAGTGGCTGGCTGCAGCGTATCAGAGCATGAAGGGCGCGCGCGCCGCCCTTCACCGAATGTTTCATTTTGAGAATTTCAAAGGGCTTTGGCAAGCGCCTACGGGTTTAACCTAGGCCCTTGAAGGGTCGTGAATTCAACAATCACCTGTCCCGCCGCCGCCCAGCCCGTAGCCAATCAATAGCCAACTGGAGACAAGCCCATGCAAGTACAGCTCAAAGTCAACGGCAAAGCCAAAAGCCTGGAGACCCCGCCCCACACCCTGCTGGTGCAAGTGCTGCGCGAACAGCTCAAGCTCACCGGCACCCACGTCGGCTGCGACACCGCGCAATGCGGCGCCTGCACCGTCCTCATGAACGGCCGCGCCGTCAAGTCCTGCAACATCCTCGCGGCCCAGGCCGAAGGCGCGGACATCATCACCATCGAAGGCCTGGCTGCCGCCGACGGCACCATGCATCCCATGCAGGCGGCCTTCAAGGAGTGCCACGGCCTGCAATGCGGCTTTTGCACCACCGGCATGGTGATGAGCGCGGTCGACCTGTGCAAGCACCACCCTAAAGCCAGCGAAGGCGACATCCGCGAGCTGCTCGAAGGCAACATCTGCCGCTGCACCGGTTACCAGAACATCGTCAAGGCGGTGCAGCAGGGCGCCGCGGCCATGGCGGCCTGAGCCCGCCGCCAGCCCTTCCCACCAGGCTTTTCCAGCGCAGCCGCCAACCACGCCGCTGCTCACCGATTTACCTTTCAGGAGTACACACATGGGTGCATCCGATTTCGTCAATCTTCCCAACATCGGCGAGTCCGTGCGCCGCAAGGAAGACTACCGCTTTCTCACCGGAGGCGGGCAATACACCGATGACATCACGCTGGCCGGCCAGAGCTACGCGGTGTTCGTGCGCTCGCCACATGCGCACGCAACCATCAACAGCATCAACACGGCAGCGGCCAAGGCCGCGCCTGGCGTGCTCGATGTGTTTGTTGGCGAGGACGTGGCCGCCGACAAGATCAACGGTCTGCCTTGCGGCTGGCTGATCACCTCTACCTCCGGCAACCCGATGAAGGAGCCGCCGCATCCGATCCTGGCCCAGGGCAAGGTGCGTTACGTCGGTGACCACGTGGCGATGGTGGTGGCCGAAACACTGGAACAGGCCAAAAACGCCGCCGAGCTGGTCGAGGTCGATTATGGGGTGCTGAGCGCCGTGGTGCGTGTCACCGACGCGGCCAAAGCCACCGCACTGCATGAGGCCGCGCCTGACAACCACTGCTACAAATGGGCGATTGGCGACAAGGGCCAGGTCGACGCCGTGTTTGCGAACGCCGCGCATGTGACCAAACTGGACCTGACCAACAACCGCCTGATCCCGAACGCCATGGAGCCGCGCGCGGCGATCGGCTCCTACAACCGCGCGACCGATGAATACGTGCTGTATGTGTCCAACCAGAACCCGCACGTCGAGCGCCTGCTGCTCACCGCCTTTGTGATGGGACTGCCCGAGCACAAGGTGCGGGTGATCGCGCCCGACGTGGGCGGTGGCTTCGGATCGAAGATCTATCTGTACGCCGAAGACGTGTGCCTGACCTGGGCCTCGAAAAAGCTCAACCGCAACATCAAGTGGACGGCCGACCGCAGCGAGGCCTTTGTCAGTGACGCGCATGGCCGGGACCATTCGAGCCACGCCGAGATGGCCATGGACAAGGACGGCAAGTTCCTGGCGATGCGTGTGCACACCGACGCCAACCTGGGCGCCTACCTGTCGACCTTCGCGCCGGCCGTGCCGACCATCCTGTACGCGACCCTGCTGGCCGGCCAGTACACCTGCCCGCAGATCTACGTCGAGGTCGATGCCTGGTTCACCAACACCGCGCCGGTCGACGCTTACCGCGGCGCCGGGCGCCCGGAGGCGACCTATCTGCTTGAGCGGCTGGTCACGCGCTGCGCCTGGGAGCTGGGCCTGGCGCAGGACGAGATACGCAGGCGCAACTTCGTCAAGGACTTCCCTTACCAGACGCCGGTGGCGCTGCAGTACGACGTGGGCGACTTCCACGCGCTGCTCAAGCGTGGCAACGAGCTGGCCGACGTGGCGGGTTTTGAAAAGCGCAAAACCGCATCGGCCGCCAAAGGACTCTTGCGCGGCATCGGCTACTCCTGCTACATCGAGGCCTGCGGCCTGGCGCCCAGCAACATCGCGGGAGCGCTGGGCGCGCGCGCCGGCCTGTTCGAATGCGGCGAAGTGCGCGTGCACCCCACGGGCAGCGTGACGGTGTTCACCGGCTCGCACAGCCACGGCCAGGGTCATGAAACCACCTTTGCGCAGGTGGTGGCTGCCCGCCTGGGGATTTCGGTGGATGCGGTGGATATCGTGCACGGCGACACCGGGCGTGTGCCCTTCGGCATGGGAACTTACGGCTCACGCTCCATGTCGGTGGGCGGCACGGCCATCATGAAGGCGCTGGACAAGATCGAGGCCAAGGCCAAGAAGATCGCCGCGCACCTGATGGAGGCCAGCGACGCCGATGTGGACTTTGCCAACGGCGAGTTCACCATCAAGGGCACCGACAAGAAGGTGACTTTCGGCCAGGTCGCGCTGACGGCCTATGTGCCGCACAACTACCCGCTCGACAAGCTGGAGCCGGGCCTGAATGAGACGGCGTTCTACGACCCGACCAACTTCACCTTCCCGGCCGGCACCTACATCTGCGAGGTCGAGGTCGACGCGGCCACCGGCCAGGTGCGGGTGGACAGCTTCACCGCGGTGGACGACTTCGGCAACATCATCAACCCGATGATTGTCGAAGGCCAGGTGCATGGCGGCCTGGTGCAGGGCATTGGCCAGGCGCTGCTGGAGAACTGTGTTTACGACCCCGAGTCCGGCCAGTTGCTCACCGGCTCCTTCATGGACTACACCATGCCGCGCGCCGACGACATGCCGACCTTCAAGCTCGACACGCTGTGCACACCCTGCAGCCACAACCCGCTGGGCGCCAAGGGCTGCGGCGAGGCCGGCGCCATCGGCTCGCCGCCGGCGGTGATCAATGCCCTGCTCGACGCCCTGAAACCGCTGGGCGTGATCGACTTCGACATGCCCGCCTCGCCCAGCCGCGTCTGGGAAGCCATCCAGTCCGCAAAGAAATAAGCCGACCGCCAAGGAGAAAACACCATGTATCCCTTCACACTGGAACGACCCACCTCGCTGTCGGATGCCACCCGTCTGGCTTCGGCCGGCGCCAAACCCCTGGCCGGCGGGCAGACCCTGCTGGCGTCGATGAAGTTGCGCCTGTCCAGCCCGGACCAACTGGCCGACCTCAGCGGCATCAAGGAACTCACCGGTATCAAGCGCGAAGGCAACAACCTGGTCATCGGCGCCATGACGCGCCACGTGGACGTGGCCAACAGCGCGGATGTGAAGGCGGCCCTGCCGGCGCTGGCCGACCTGGCCGCCCACATCGGCGACCGCCAGGTGCGCGCCATGGGCACGCTGGGCGGTTCGGTCGCCAACAACGACCCGTCGGCCTGTTACCCGGCGGCCGTGCTGGCCCTGGGCGCCACCGTCCACACCAGCACACGCAAGATTGCGGCGGACGACTTCTTCCTCGGCATGTTCGCCACAGCGCTGAACGAGGGCGAGCTGATCACGGCGATCAGCTTCCCGATACCGAAACGCGCGGCCTACATGAAGTTCAAGCAGTCTGCCTCGCGTTTTGCGCTGGTCGGCGTGTTTGTGGCGCAGTTCGATGCCGGCGTGCGTGTGGCCATCACCGGCGCGTCCAGCGGCGTGTTTCGCCATGCGGGGCTGGAGGCGGCACTCGGCAAGAGCTTCACGCCCGAGGCGGCTGCCGGTGTGAAGATAGACGCCACCGACCTCAACAGCGACATCCACGCGACTGCGGCCTACCGCGCCAACCTGATCAGCGTGCAGGCGCAGCGTGGGGTGGCCAGGGCATTGGCTGGCTGATTCCTGCCTGTCATTGCGGGCTTGACCCGCAATCCATGCCCCCGGTTTCCTGCTGGTGGTGCGACATGGATCCCGGATCAAGTCCGGGATGACAGGCGGGTCATCAAGTTATGAACAAAATATGCCTCCAGCCCTTGTCAGTCAAGGGCGGGTAGCTCCCGAATTGATAGCGTTTGAGGCAAGCGCTAAACTGACCCGATGACACCTTTTTCCACCATTGATGCCTTGACGCAGGCGCTGCAGGACGCCGGCTATTTTGCCGACCGCCGGCTCGCCACGGCCGTTTTCCTGGCGCTCAAACTGCAGCGTCCGCTGCTGCTCGAAGGCGAACCCGGCGTGGGCAAGACCGAACTCGCCAAGGCGCTGGCGCTGGCCTTGCAGCGCCAGCTGATCCGCCTGCAGTGTTACGACGGGCTGGAGCAGCGCGAAGCTCTGTACGAATGGAACTACGCCGCCCAGTTGCTGCACATGCGCGCGGTGGAGGGCCAGGCAAGTTCCGCAGATGTTGAACGCGAGGTTTACCAGGACAAATACCTGATCCGCCGCCCCTTGCTGCAGGCGCTGCAGGCCCCGGCGCCCGGCGCGGTGTTGCTGATCGACGAGGTGGACCGCGCAGACGAACCTTTCGAGGCTTTTCTGCTCGAGTACCTGGGCGAGTACCAGGTCAGCATTCCGGAGATCGGCACGGTGCGCGCCCAGGTCACGCCGGTCACCATCCTGACCAGCAACCGCACGCGCGAGCTCAACGACGCGGTCAAGCGTCGTTGTCTTTACCACTGGCTGGACTATCCGGATCGTGATCGCGAGCTGGCGATTGTGCGTTCACAGGTGCCCGAAGCAGGCGAACAGCTGTCGGCCCAGGTCGCGGCCTTTGTCGACAGGCTGCGCCGTTCGCCGTTCGGCAATGCTTTCCAGCGCGCGCCCGGCATCGCCGAAAGTGTCGAATGGGCCAAAGCGCTGGTCGCGCTGGACACCCTGGTGGTGGACCCGGAAGTGGTGGCCGACACAGCCGGCATTCTGTTCAAGCAGCGCGAAGACGTGGCGGCGCTCACGCACGCGCTGGCTGTCGAACTGCTCAAGCCTGAAGAAGCTGCAGCGCAGTGAGTTGAGGCGAACTCATGCTCTTAGGTGACGCACGCAGCGGAAAATTAGGCGACAACATCGCCGGTTTTGGCCGCGCCTTGCGCCGCGCCGGCGTCAAGGTCGACAGCCAGCGTATTGCCCTGGCCAAGGAGGCCGCGCTGGCGGTGGGCATCAGCGAAAAGGAGGACCTGAGCGCCGCTTTCGAGGCGGTCATGGTCAGCCGCGAGCAGGACCGGCTGGTGTTCCGCGAACTGTTCGACGTGTACTTCCAGGACCCCAAGGTCGCCAACAAACTGCTGGCCCAACTGCTGCCCAGCGCCGAGGGCAAGGCCGAACCCAGCAAGCGCAGGCCGCGCGTGCGCGAGGCGCTGGCGCCGCAAAAGGCTTTTGGCCAGCAGGCCAAACCCTCCAGCGAAGACCAGAAGGTCGAGTTCGACGCCGCCATGACGGCCAGCGACCTGGAGCGCCTGCACCATGCCGACTTCAACGCCTTGTCGGCCACGGAATACCGGCTGGTCGAACGGTTGGCGCGCGACATCAAGCTGCCCTTACCGATGTTCGCTTCGCGGCGCACCCGACCGGCGGGCAGCGGCGCGCGCATGCACTGGCCGGGCGTGATGCACCAGGCCGCGCGCACGGGCGGCGAACTGCTGCACCTGCCGCGCCTGCAGCGGCGCGAACAGGCGCTGCCCTTGCTGATCCTGGTGGACGTGTCGGGGTCCATGGAGCGTTATGCGCGCCTGTTGCTGGCCTTTTTGCATGCGGCCACGCGGCGGCACCCGCAGCGCGACGTGTTCGCCTTCGGCATGCACCTGACCGACCTGACGCCGGCATTCCGCCAGGCCGACACCGACGAGATGCTGGCGCATGCCAGCCTGGCGATAGAAGACTTCGCCGGTGGCACACAGCTGGGCGCTTCGCTGGCCAGCCTGCGCGAGTTGCATACGCGCCGCCTGGTGGGCCGGCGCACCATGGTGCTGATGATCACCGACGGGCTGGACACCGGCGAGCCCGCCGCCCTGGCGCATGAGCTGGCCTGGCTGCGCCGGCGCAGCCGCCGCCTGCTCTGGCTCAATCCCCTGCTGCGGTTTGACGGCTACGCACCGCTGGCGCGCGGCGCGGCGGTGTTGCATGCACATGCGCATGGCATGCTGGCCGTGCACAACCTGAGCAAGCTGGAGGAACTCGCGGCCAGTCTCGCGGCTCTGATGAAACGCTGATTCACATTCCCATTCAAGTCACAACAAACAAAACGGAGGAAATTCATGGACATGCAAGGAAGCCGGCAACTGGCCGTCACCCAACAACAGGCCTGGGACGCGCTGAACGACCCGGCTGTGCTCAAGGCCTGCATCCCCGGCTGCGACAAGGTCGAGGCCACCGGCGAGAACCAGTACGCCATCGCCATGGCCCTGAAGATCGGCCCGGTCTCGGCCAAATTCACCGGAAAAATCTCGCTGACCGAGATGAACCCGCCGGCCAGCTACAAGCTCTCGTTTGACGGGCAGGGCGGTGTGGCCGGGTTTGGCAAGGGCAGCGCCGAGGTGACCCTGACCCCCAACACCGATGGTTGCGAGTTGTCCTATACCGTGCACGCTTCGGTGGGTGGCAAGGTGGCGCAGCTCGGGCAGCGCCTGATCGACGGCGCGGCCAAATCCATGGCCGAGGACTTTTTCAAGCGTTTTGACGAGGAAATGCAGCGCCGGCACCCCGAGAGTTATGCGGCCAAAATGGTCATGGGCGACGTCAGTGAAGCGGGCGCTGCAGCGCCGGTGCCCGTCTCCAGGCCGGGCATTCCGGTGTGGGTGTGGGTGGTGGGCGCCGCGGTCCTGGCGGCCGCCGTCTGGCTGGGCGCCTGATGGCGAGCGGCAGGCGCAGCGGCAGGCAGAAGAAAGGAGCAATCCATGGAAAACCTTGACGTCAAGGTGCTGCGCACCCTGCGCGACTGGCGCCGGGCCGGCAAGCGGGCGCTGCTCGCGACGGTGGTGCGCACCTGGGGCTCGTCGCCGCGGCCGGTCGGCTCCATCATGGCGCTGTGTGAAGACGGCGCGGTGGTCGGCTCGGTGTCGGGCGGCTGCATCGAGGACGACCTGATCTACCAGCACACGCAGGCCTATGCGTCCGCGGCCAGTCCAGGCCAGGGCGGAAAAACCATCCCGTCCGGCCCGCCGGCTTTTGTCAAATACGGAATCACCGCCGACGAGGCGCACCGCTTCGGCCTGCCCTGCGGTGGCACGCTGGAGCTGCTACTGGAATACGACCCGGACACCGCGGCGCTGGCTGAACTGGTGGAAGCGCTGGAGGCCGGCAAGCTGATGCAGCGCACGGTGCAGCTGGACGACAGCGCGGTGACGCTGGCAGAGGCCACGACCCCGGCCGAACTGGCGCTCTCCAGCCGCGAACTGGTCAACACCTTCGGCCCCGAGTACCGCATGTTGCTGATCGGGGCAGGCCAGCTCACCGAATACCTGGCCACCATGGCCTTGTTCAGTGGGTTTGCCGTGACGGTGTGCGACCCGCGTGAGGAATACCGCAGCGCCTGGTCGGTCGCTGGCGCCAAAGTGCTCAGCGCCATGCCCGACGAAGTGGTCGCGGCCTTCAAGCCCGACCGGCGCAGCTGCGTGATCGCGCTGACGCACGACCCCAAGCTCGACGACCTGGCGTTGATGGAAGCTCTCACGACAGACGCGTTTTACATAGGCGCCATCGGCTCCCGCCGCAACAACACGACGCGGCACCAGCGCATGGCCGAACACTTCGACGTCAGCGAAGCCTCACTGGCCAGGCTGCGCGGCCCCATCGGCATCTACATCGGCAGCAAGACCCCGCCCGAAATCGCGGTCAGCGTGATGGCCGAAGTGCTGGCCGTGAAAAACGGCGTGGTGCTGCCGCGCGACATGGAAGTGGCGCAGGCCAAGAATGAGCGGGCGGTGGTGGAGAACGATGCCGAGGGTCTGGTGTGTGGCGTGGTACGTGTGCCGTCCTGAGCCGCTTGCGCTGAGTTTTTCAAGAAAAAATTGGACTCTAGCCCTTGTGCTGGTTGCACAAGCAGCTATCAAAAATATAGCGAATTCAGGTATCGCAGGAACAGATTCGTGAGTCGGTGAAACGGTGCCATTCTTCGCCGACACCACATGCGGGATAAGTCAGCCCTGCGCCATGGCAAACCCGCGGATTCGTGTCTTGCGTGCAACGACTGATCGCGAAGCAGTGCCGGCGACTTTGTCATTCTCAATATCTCCGGTCTATTGGACTTTCTTTCGGGTAAGCTTTTGATACCCATGAAGAATTTTCAAAAATGCCGGCGACGTTATCTCGCGGTCTGCAATGTTATCCCGCAGTTTTGCGGGATATATCAGAGTTAGACCGCCGTAGTTTGCAATGCAAAACACTATAAAGATCGCTATTGCCTCGGCTATCTTGTTGCTTCTCGGTTCCGGGTTCTTGTTCCTGGGTGGTGGCGCAGTCATGCAGGGGTTTTTTTACATCAGCAGGCACCAAATTACGATCATTCAACAAGATCAATCGCCGTTCTTCTTCTACGCTTTTGTGGCTCACATGCTGTTTTTTGGGGGGCTTCTCCTGGCTGCCGGATTTGCTGTCTGGTTCAGCCGCGGCGAAATTAGAAGAGAGGCTATTTCTTTTGTGGACTCAGCTATCTTGAGTCACCCCAGTCCGCACTGGTCGCTGATGGCTTTAACGGTTGTCGTAGCCGCTGTTTTTATCGGCATAGCATTATTTGTTTTATGAGCTTGTGCTTTAAGCCGCGTCTCGGCTACCTGTCTAACATTTCGGTCAAGTGGACGCCTGGCGGCGCCGCTTACTTTGAACGTTATGCGGCTTAGAAGTCCTTCCCCTTATGACGACGTGGACGAGCGCTTGCATCGTGCAGCACGCGACGGAGATCTTGTTGCAATTTCCAAGTTGTTGAGTGAAGGTCTCGACATCAACTCGGTGAATCTCATAGGCGATACACCCCTGCACCTCGCGGTGGCCGCAGGGCGAAAAGAAGTGATCGAGTGCTTAATTGGCTATGGTGCGGACATCAATGGCCA
>Ga0307516_10008105_pt1 | contig 11935 bp, 18 predicted proteins | sample 19_EM_MG_FD_203310 | JGI IMG/M metagenome (GOLD analysis project Ga0307516, IMG submission 203310) | Populus trichocarpa ectomycorrhiza microbial communities from riparian zone in the Pacific Northwest, United States - 19_EM | ecosystem: Host-associated > Plants > Roots > Unclassified | place...
AAAGTGCCCAAAATGCAGTGGACATGGGAATGTGCTTGGGAAACCTTCTAGTGTGAATAATGATATATTATTGAGAAAAGTATTGAGTCTTGGGCAAAAACTGAGGGCTGTGGGTCGAAATCAATTGGAATAGATGGGAATGTTCAGTTCAGAGAGAGCTGAAGGTCTGGTTTAGTGTTTTAAAGTCTGACTAAGTCCAGTTTCTGCCTTTCAAATTAGGCAAGTCGGACCCAAACTGGTTCTAAACAAGTCCAAATAGTCAAAAAACTGGACTGGAACTGTGGAGAACTGCGAAACCAGTCTTTTGCAGTCCAGTTTGCAGTTGATAACCAGTTTGGACTGAGACCAACTCAAGCCAGTTTGGAACCATCCAAGATCAGTTCTATCATCCTCTACATCTTCTCCGCTATCAGAACAACACTTAGATGATCCAGATCAGTGAAGAAATGATTGAGATATCATCATATCTCTGTTGAGTGTTGACTATATCTCATCCATTTCTTAACCATTTTGGGTGATCTTTGATGCTTTTTGGAGCTGTAATCTAGGGCTATCAATATTCCTAATGTACACAGTTCAAAACCGGTTTGAACCAGTTTCTCACAGTTCTTACAATTTTGTCAACAGATATAAACTGGAACTGTGACTGATTCAAACCTCTGATGAACTGAAACTGCAGTTCAGTTCTGTTGCAGTCTTTTGCAGTTAAGATTCAGTCCAGTCCTAGTAAGTGAAACTGGACCTGAAATCACTAGTCCAGTTCATGCAGTGGACACAATGCGCAAGCTCAGGAACTGTACTAGACATGAAACAAAGTGTCTTTGAGTGTACATGTGAGCCTCAGTAGAAGGCTAACAAAGACTGGTCAAATGGTGGATCTAATAGGTCTTGGAAACTGCTAGAATTGGCCAGTTTGATGTCCAGGTGCCATGTATAGCAAAAGCAAGCTTGTTACCAGAAAACACTCTTTGCTCATTTTTCCAGATATTACTGATGCAAACCCTTTTTCAAATAGTTCCTTTTCCAATGCTTGTATGCTATCTCATAAGCTCAGCTATTGCTGATGTGGTAATTTGCTCATCAGCTGAAATGTAAGGCATAGGTGCCTCTTAAGCTCAGTCTACTACACCTGATACAACAGGTCAAAATCCATCATCAGCTATCTTGTTAATTATGGGTCAATTTAACTACACCATGTCGTGTCTTCTGGAAAAATAACACCAACACTGAACCACCCCTAGGTCACAAACATGCTTTCCAACATGCCCTATCCTCCATCTGAGAGCACATCATCATCAGCAAATCTTGTGAACTTCAGGTGTCTTCAGTGGCTGCACAGATCTGCACAGTCAGTGTATTCTTTATTCAGTTGGCTTCAGATGTCTTCACAGACCTGTGCAGCCAACTGCAGTTAAAAACAAAGTTTGCTGATGATCACAAAGATCCTCATCCTGGACTGGGTTCATGATCTCTCTGACAAGGTTTATGTTCCCTTTGTCTCACCGAGACTCAAGAAAGCTTTGACTCCCTCCAGATGCACATGTTGGACCTTATCAGGTTAGCATGGGATTGGATCACGGGTGGCAAAGTAACTCCCATGGATGCTGGTCTTCTCCAGAATTTAGTAGAGGTGAATATGTCGAATGAGGAACATCAGCAAACTCTGATTTTTCCTTTAGTTTCCCATAACAACATCATTCAAGCCCATAGCATCTTATAGCAGACCACTCTAACCGACAGAACCTGTAGCCTGCTATAGCATCCATAGTTTTTATAGCCTTCAAGCCCCTATAGTGCTGTAGAATCATAGGGCTAACAGAAAGATATAGCAAAATCAGCAAATTCTTTTTTTTTTCAGATGTTGCCATCTCACGAAAATCACTCTCAAACATTCGGATTCAGAGAAAGTTCAATATATATTGCAATTGGTAAACTACATTGACATCTGTAAAATAGGGGCAGAGCGTGAGGATGACAGACATCCCAGGAATGAGAAGATGAAGGAGGGAGGGTGCATGTAAGGGGGTGGGATTATAAAATGGGGTGACATGGATGGGGTAATTTGCACATTGACAGCCATCAAAACAGAATCCAAGGGGATGGTGAGAGGCTGGGAGTCAGTTGATGCAGAGGTTTACTGGATGGGTGCGATGAATAGGGTGGGTCGAATGTCGATGGCAGCAGATGAAGTTGTGGAATAGAAACTGGCAGCTGCTGCTGGGAGAGATTAGTGGGCATGAAGTCAAGGGGGGTGGTTACTTACTGGTAGCTGAAGCGAGGCCAGGACCTCACATCATGGACTCACCAATGCTGCCAGACTGCAGGCAGCATGAGTGACAGCATCTGCTTGTTGTAGTTAGCACTGTGAGAGAGAAGTACAAGAGAGGCCTTACCAGTAGCCAATAGACTGCAGTGCCTATCAGGTATTGTTGAAGAGGAACAGTAGGGACTTGTAGAGTGACGAGTAAAACCTGTGCTGGCGGAATTCAATTGGAGCTCATGAGATTGAATTTCCATGGTTGAACTTTACAAATGCTTGTTACCACCAAAACATTCTCTCACTCCACTAGCACCACCATTGTCGCTGACAGCGGTGTCACCTATTTCCATGGCCACCCCCAGACACTCTCCTTCCCTCTCGCATGCCCCTCCCTGTCCACTGCCATATTGATCAGTGGGTGATTGTTGGGTTATCTTACTTGCATAGTTGTCTTCTACTAACTCAGTAATTGCCAGTAAGCACCTGTCCTTCCACCTATCATTATTCATGCTAACTGTGACCAACAGCATTGATACTCCCACTGACTCTGACTCTGACTCTGACCTCATGTTGTCCATCAGCACCAATGTGAGTGCCACCACTGTCATGCTCATCTGACTAGAATGGGAGATCTGGCAACCATGTACATTGTCATCTTCTTCCTGCCACCTCCAAACTGACCAACATTTAATGTCACCAAGACATGTGAAACCTCTTGAATGGGAGATTTGGTAACCTCATACATCATTATATTCTTCCTATCACCCCCGAACTGACCAGCACACCTAGGCACACAAATGATGCAAAGCGCATCATCATATGTATGAGCAGTCTGGCATAATTTATTACTAGCACAGTAGCAGCAGTACCATATGTAATAATGATTTTTTCTGTCCATCCTTTATTGTCGACCACTCTGGGAACCTTTGTGCATCATCATGTGCCATTTAGAAGCAACCCTGTCTGGCTAGCACTATATAGAGATGACCCTGTCTGGCTAGTGTTGTACAGAATTGACACAGGGCTACACAGCACTATGTAGTCAAGAATCCATTCTATGGTTCTATGATGATATACAGGGCTGTCAAGGTCTGGCTAGAGTGATCAGGGTTTGCTGATGAAGGCAACAGGCATCTTAGTGACTTAGCATAATTATCCTGCTGAGGGTGTGAATATCAAACCTGTATGCAGAAGGGATTTTGGGATCCAGCCCATCTGATATCCAATTTTTGTCCATAGGAGTGGATATAGCCTCTCTGAATCATCTGGAAAGGTGGTTCTGGTTCAAGAGAGCTTGATTCTCTTGTCAGTAGATAGGATAGGCACAGGAAGGAGATGGATTTGAGAAGTAATATTATGACTGACTTATATCACTCGATTTACCGCGAAATGGCATGGTGGGAAACGATCACCTAAGACCCACGGGCGCGTGATCGTCAGCTGATGGCCGATCAGCGGCCCCTTACCCCGATCAGGGAGAATCCCCGGCCGTGGGCTTCGTCGCGCATGCAAGGTCAACCATCAAGACGAGGCATCGAAAAACCTTCGCCTGCGGTGGGCCCTCGCTGACCAAACCCTGTCCTGCCAGGGTCGGCTCATGTCGTTGTGCAAGAATGCGGCTCCCCCACGCTGCTGCCCTGATCAAGAAGCGTTGCGTGGGATTGGTGGACAGCCAGGAACGACGAGTTGGTCGGTGACCGCATGCATCCATGACGCGACTTGCCGACTTGCCACTGTAGTAGCTATTACTTAGCCTGAGTCTACTTATGTATCATTAGCACATTGAAACTTTTTTTTAAACAAAAGCAGCTTCCCATATGAAAATGGGAATCCCTCTTCTCCAGGTGTATAGCCCCTGCTACCTGAATAACTACTCCTTGGTGATCTTACAGAACTCGATTTACTGTAAATCCGTTGAATTTACAGGATTTACCGGGCTGAAAATGGCCAGATTGACCGTCCACTTGGTAAATTCTGGTGGCCATCAAGCTGACGACACGAGGCCGAATTTACGCCGTCAGGGTCGGATCAGATCAACGGCCAACTCGCAGCACCCCAATTCTCTGGCATGGGGCTGCTTGTCCACGTCCGAGGGACTTCCAGGTAGGTTCCCGGGTCATTAAAAGGTGAGTCTACATTTTACAAGTAATCTACTGCAGCTAGCTGTACCGTAGTAGATTAAAATATAAGGTGGAATTGGGCCAACGGAAACTGGGTGCTGATGTGGGCGCTTCCGGACCCTGCAGGGCATCCATCAGCGCCTGCACGGCTTCCCTCGGCATCTTCTGGCTGCTGCTGGTGCTGTCGCGATTGCCAGCGCACGCCCCCCCAGCCCTTGATCGCGGGGACGCCGGTTTTACAGGGTTTACAGCCCCGCCTCGTAAAAACGCTCGAATATCCCTACTTTCACCATGCAAATTCAATCACCCGCGCACTTCGCGCTTGCCGAGTTCCTTCATAGCAACACTGATAGCCTGGAGGCCGTTATGAATGTCGGTAAAGAAAGCGACGTCCACCATAGTGAGCTCGAGCCCACCAGACGGGAGGGTTTATGGTGCCGAGAGAAGGAAGAGGATGTGCAAAGTGCAAATTGGGAGGTGCGGACAGCCCGACGTCGGTCTCGGTTGAGCGGCGTCTTCCATAAAAGCAAACAACGTGAAAGGCACAGAAAAAAAATGATCTACTATTACAAGCACGAATCGAAACTGCAAAAATCTTGCGGGAAGTTATCCAGTTTGTGCTATGGGTACCACTACCACTCAGCCATGCTTGTCCGTTACCATCCTCTGGCCCATCACACCATATGTACATGTTGTCCACGAAATGGATCCAGCTACCCCCCCAAAAGGACCCCAATTCTGTCCGTTTTGGACCCGGCCTTCTGGCCGATTTCGACAAAACTTGTTCGGAATGGGATTGAGTCAGACCTATGAGGGAAATGTCCGGGGTCCTACGTCAACGCGGAGATCCGCTCTCGTTCAGGGGAACATGAGGAACATGCCACATACTGCAAGCATTCCGGACGTCCATGATCAATATCACAGTTAGGACGACAGAAGACCCAGTTGACATTCTAAAAGATCAACTGACCACAAAATACTTCCATTGGAGTTTGTACTGTAGCCTACATCTTGGCCATGGCGGCGATCTCGATAATCAGTACGAAGAAAAAGTGAACAGCAGGGAAACAGCAAGTAATTAGGATGTTAAAAGACCCAGTTGACATTCTAAAAGATCAACTGACCACAAAGTACTTCCAAGTTTGTAATGTAGCCGACGTCTTGGCCATGGCGGCGACCTTGATAATCAGTGCGAAGAAAAAGTGAACAGCAGGCAAACGGCAGGGTAAAGATCTAGAGTCGACTCATCACAGATCACGTAACAGAACCCTACCCCAGTCACCGTGTCATGGTACCTCTTTAAGTTACTACTCCTTTAGATCGTTGTCCTTGTGCTTCTGGTTGCCTCTGGCAATTCCAGCAAAAGGGTCTCGACATATTCTTTTGGGGCCGACAGCGGACACAGTTAGGTGACCACCGGCCAATCCCGTCTGAACTCGCAAATGAATATAAATGCATGACTAGTTTGACACTTTCCTCATTATCGTTACCTCTACGAGTCTGAGCCTCTCTTGCAACACCAACAACAATGAGCTGGAACCCCGTAAACGGCGCTGTACGTGGCCTATTTCTGGTTCTCCATTCAAGTGACTCAGGCTAATGTTTACCACAGCTTCGTCAAATCACCTGCAAAGGCGCCAACGTATGTTCTTTCCTTCGGCATCATGGATGACATAGTACTCATGCCTTGTTAGGTTGTTGGTTGTAATGCAGGTGCGATATTTCAACATTATACTTACGGTGCCATTTATCGATTCTTTACCTAGGCCAGTCTATCTACCAAAGGAACTACGAGGACAATACCTGGACAAAACTTCCTGGTGCCGCCGTCTGGGCTGCTGCCGGCATTGATTATTCCATCTGGTGCTGCAACGCTGCCCAGCAGATTTTCAGATGGAATGCCACTACCAGCGGATGGGACAAGATGCCTGGTGCCTGCGTTCAAGTATGCGATTTTTTTTGTCTGCACGCAGCCACGCTTACCTACCCTCTGTCATTACTTTCCTCTTTCTAGATTGACGCCTGGACTCATGATCGTGCCGTCTGCGTTAACGCGTCACAAGAATTGTACGAGTTCAAGAATGGTAGCTGGCACCGGCTTCCTGGTGCTGGTACCCATATTACCATTGGCGCCAACGGCGAGAAGTGGGTCGTCAACTCTAGTCAGGCAATCTACCGCATGTCGCCTGGCAAAGACGAGTGGCAACAACTTTCGGGTAGTTTGAAGTCCATCCACTGCACTGATGGCGACAACGTTGCCGGGGCCAATGCTGGAAGTGATTTGTACCGCTGGAATGGCTCAGGCTGGACCAAGCTCTCCGGTAGTGGGACACACATTGGCATTACCTGGGGTAACATGTGGGTCGTCAACACCCATGACTCCATCTATCAAACCTTCATCTAGTCGAATCGATGTTAGTGTGGACTCTTGGAGTGGGGAGATTTCTGACTATCTACACATGCCTTCCTCCTTCGTTACAACCTACTACTACTGTACCACCACCTTCTGTGCCATGAGTCTACCGAATATGAGTGTCTTGCCCGTTCTCTTCTCGTTTCATTCTCGCTTGTGTCTGATCTCGGCCACTCTTCCTTCTTCTGGGGTCAAGCAGCTTATAGCATCCCCGTCCAATCCCAGTCCCACATAAGTATGCAGAATAACAAACTAGGTGCCACATACTATTGGCGAGATTGTGGTGAGAGCAGAATGCCAACGCACCATCAATCCCCGCTGCATTGTTTCGCCGGGGCATAGAGGATGGGATATCCGATCTGTTCATGCGTTCCGTGTGGCGAAGACTCAAGAAATCACTCGCAACTTGAGGAGAACAGCAGGAGGCTCGGATTTGTTGCGTATGACATTTATCGGTACTTTCTCCGGAGGAGCACACAGTTGCATCGGACAGCATTTTGCTCTTACGGAGAGTATTTGTATCCTTGCCCAGATCGCCCAGAAGTACGAAATTTGTATCCCGGAAGAACTGAAGGGCAAGTCGTTTGATGAGCGGAAGAGGATCATGCTTACCTGGAGTCCTGGTGTCACGACGACGCCGACGTATGGGATGGTTGTGTTGCGTCCGCAGACGTGAATGCTCTTTTTCTGGATGAAACAGAGTTATGTTCTTATATGATTTCGTTCCCGGGTCGCCCTTGTATATTAATGCTCATGCTACACTATTCTCTTACATCTCGGACACAGTGCATCATCTTTTTGCCGTGTGAACATCCAACAGCGGGGACATTTGTCCCCTAGCGCCGGGCGGACGCGTATAGCCAGATCTTCATCACAACCTAAATTAAAAACTAGTAAGTGACTGCGCTGGACACCCATCAGTTGCCCTATAAGGTTACCTGGTATGGATACGGTATCGGTAACAAGCCAATCTGGAGAGTAGGTTCCTAGAGAGCCTTCATCTTCCATGCCAACATCCGAAACGATAAACAGAGTCTTCAAAAAGTTTTCTGCAAGGCGAATGAGATGTGTCAAAGGCTGTCTGTGAACAAACAAAGCCTCAAACCTTCGCGCGACAGTAGCTCAATCAGATTTGTGCCAGCAGCGCCGTCCGGAATAATCAGGTCTATTGCGGCTTCTAGGGAGCTCTTGATGCGCCTGGGTAAGAACGTGAATGAACAAGACGTGGACGCTGAAAGGACAGAAACTTACTTCTCTCCACGGGCTTTCTCTAACAAGGAAAGAACAGTACCACGAACTCGGAGCAGCTCGGACATGTCTTTCGCAGCTTGAAAGTCCCTCCATTCGTCGCCCTAGGGAAAAGATGAAAACAGAAGGAATGCGACCTGTTAACAGCACATACCAGTGGCGCCCACGGAGTCATGAAAACCGAAGTTCCATCTCCTTTAAAGGTGACATGTATCTCTTCAGCCAGGTGCGGAAGCACAGGAGCAAGGACGGAAGTCATAGTCTTCAAAACCTGTTCGAGAACGGTGACCGTTGCTCTCCGTTCAAAGCTAGCGATATCATTCGCATATAGACTGTCCTTTGAAATGTCAAAGTATAACGAGGACAGGGTAATATTGGCGAAATTCGTCAGAGTGTTGATAACTTGAGATGTGTTAATCGAATGAGGGGAAGTTACTTCAGGCACTCACCTTTTGGGAAATTGTAAGTGGCATACCCTTCCAGGGCAGTTTGTTCTAGATTGTAGAGTTCATGCATCACATAACGCTCGGCCTAGATATTCCCTCGAGTCAACATCTCCCCTATGAGAGAAAAGAAAACGCGCACTATCCCTAAATTCTCCTTCGGAACATAGATCATGGCCTTCCGTATTCCTTCGCCACCAATGTTACCCATAATAAAGCGCGCAGAATTGCGTATCTTTCGAAGGGATTCCGCAGCTTGCGCCAATACAGTAGGGCCAATCGACATGTCCCGCCAGTATTCCACCGTCGCAACCCACAATCTCAATACATCGGCGCCATACGCTGGTTCCTTCTTCTTGTCCTGCATTTCTTATGAGCAAAATTCGTATGCTCAAGTTGCATATGAACGAACCTTGCCACCCAGCACGATCGTTAGAGGACTCACGACATTCCCCAGAGACTTGCTCATCTTCTTCCCAGCCTGATCTAGGACCATGCCGTGCGTAATGAGGGTGCCATAAGGACTAACTTGCCCGGCCTTGATTGACGCAGAACCAATTGCGGTCAACAATTGGCTTTGGAACCAGCCACGATGCTGGTCGGAACCCTCAAGACAAAGATCCGCTAAGAATGGTCGCTGAGATTCGTGGATACCTGCATCCTGAGGCCCCGCCTCGCTGAGCATCGACCAGGAGGTGCCACTGTCGAACCAGACGTCCATAGTGTCCGTGCCTTTCCGCCAAGTGTCTGATGCTGAGCGTCCATCTTCAAGCAGCAAAGGCGGGACGAATTCGTCGATGGGACCATCCCACCAATATGCAACGCCTTTCTTTTCGAGCACGGAGAGAATATGGTCAAGAGTTGATGTGTCCAAGACTGCATGATCGGTGTCAAGGTGGTGGAGTGCAGGAATGGGTACACCCCATACTCGCTGGCGGGAAATGCACCACTCGGAACGGGATCGAACGAAAGATTCTAAGCGATTTCGAGCTATAGCTGCATGTAAGCTTCCAAATGATCTAGAAGGGAAAGACCTCCTCACAAGCAGGTGGAAGGAAAGAGACGTTTTCAAGTGCTCTCAGAGCATGATCTTTGATGATTGCCAAGTCAGCGAACCATTGAGACGTTGCGCTAAGAAATAATGAATGTTGTGGACGTAATTCGCTGAGATTACCTACGTGACGATGATGGGCTCGTTCGTTTTCCAGTCATATGGATACCGATGCTTGACGCGCTGCACCTTGAGAAGTGCGCCGACGTTCTTTAATAAATCGACAACTGCCTTGGAGCCATTGTTCAAGACCTCTTTACCAATCAAGCCGGCGGATGCATCGCCAACAATATCAGCAACTTCCGCGGTAAACCTCCCCTCACTGTCGACATGGCACAACATGTTGGAACGGGAGATGAGACCCAAGGCTTGGAATGCATGGTAGTCTTCCGCCCCATGAGCAGGTGCGCAATGGACAAGACCAGTTCCTGACTCAGAGTTAACATGTTGTGCGGAAATGATTTTGCGGGGCTGGGGCGATGAAGACGAGAGGGATGAGAATATCGGGTTGTATAAAACATCAACGAGATCGGCACCTAAATCGTCTTTTAAGAAAAGGAACAAGTACAGGAGATAGAAAGGGACCTTGGACTTCCGCAATGATTTCCGCAGGCCCGAGCAGGTCTGCAAGACTGTTCACTCGATCCTTTCCAATAATAAGGGCTTTCTCCGGTTCACTCTCCAGTCTAAGGATGCAGTATTCCAGATCGCAATGCACTGCAATGCCCTGATCTCGCAATTAAGGCGCGCACAAGGACATAGAATAAATCACTAACCATGTTTGCCGTTAGTGTCCATGGTGTCGTTGTCCAGACCAGCAACTGCACAGAATCTGTCGAAGCAACGAGCTCCTGAAGAACAGGGTTCTCGATGGGAACCTGTTTAGTAATCTCAAAGGTAATATAGATCGAGTGAGAAACATGATCATCCTTATAAACGAGTTCTGCCTCTGCTAGTGCTGAACGAGAAGAGGGAGAATAATGCACCGGTCGATAATGTCGGTATATGAGACCTCCAGTTTTGGATTAACAACTGATGGAAGTACGATCACGACAAGGTACCTTTTTCAACCATCTTCTGAAAAATGCGGAGTTGTCGAGCCTCATATTGGTGATCTGTTTCACCATGCTAAGTACATGACGAAAGTCTAAGGAAAATATTCTCCCACCCAAGGTGCGATATGTGGATTCATCCAACCAGTCGGCCATAATACCAAAATGACGGAATTGTTCCTTTTGTGATGCGATTTCACGTGTAGCCGTGGCGTGGGCGGCCGCTCTGATCATGTTGGCTGGGATTGTATGCGAATCTTGCTAAATTTCCGGAGCTTCAGTGAAAGGAGTGTCTGTGTGAGATAACATACTCCGAGGTCTTTCAACGCCTTATTCTCAATGGGAAGTCCATGGCAGTCCCAACCTGGGATATAACTAGCATGGTCAATCTGAGCCCCAATAAACTATCCAGAGCTAACATACTGAACTTTCCGACCGCGAGAAACATGAAAACGGTTGATGATGTCCTTTAGAATCTTGTTGAGAGCGTGTCCTTCACTAAAAGATGAGCACAGTGACGGATTTGAGGGTACATGGTACCAACCCATATGGAGGTCCCCATTAGCATACGGCGGACCGTCATGCAACACCCACAGTGGGCCCTTGGCATATTTCCTCTGTACCTTCAAGTCAAAATGAAACTTGAGGGAGGCATAATGAACAAGTACCTGCCAGCAGTATAGGCCTTCGCATGTCTTGGTTTGAAACGGTACCTCACTCTTAGAAGGGTCGGTCCATAATGGAAACGAGGTTTTGGGAAGGATTAGAGTATCGGAGAATGAGTTCTTGTCTAACTGCTTGCTGCCAACTGCCCGTGAATTGGAGACGAGGCGAACGTGGAGTCTTCGCGCATTACGAAGGAAGGATGCGCGCAAAACGCGCATATAGCCACCGTCAGAGAGCAAACAGATTCGTGGAGGGTGCACTGAGTCTGACGATCGCGTCGCGTGGGAATGGAAGTTCTGCACACGTGACTGGTGATTCTGCTATTCCGAATGCTGGCGCGAGATGATTCTCGTTCGTATTTTGCGCCTTGGATGTGAGCTGTAGGACATGCAACGTTCTCTGATGGACACGGACGATGTTCATTTTAAGAATCACTATCTTGTCACTATTCCATCAGTGATTGTCGTGGTTATTTTACAGAAGTCGCATTCAATGACATACATCTACGCTCGAGTTGGTCAGGTATCAGCTCACCGCCGATGGCCATTTCCTGCAGTTTTACTATTTAGGAGTTTCCTTGACCCGAGATGGACGAAAGAGGAGAGGTTTATAGTACTGTGAAACGCAAGCAATAGTACATAGCCTCCATGAAATTGTACTTTTGAGGGATCAACGTGGAGCT
>Ga0307516_10008106_pt1 | contig 11935 bp, 10 predicted proteins | sample 19_EM_MG_FD_203310 | JGI IMG/M metagenome (GOLD analysis project Ga0307516, IMG submission 203310) | Populus trichocarpa ectomycorrhiza microbial communities from riparian zone in the Pacific Northwest, United States - 19_EM | ecosystem: Host-associated > Plants > Roots > Unclassified | place...
ACGAAGTGAACCGAAGCTTCGAGCTCGAGCTGAATTCCCGGGTGCTTGGCGTGGAGTCTGACCAGCGCCGGGCCTACCAGCGACTCCGCCACTCCCGGTGGCACACTCAAGCGCACGATGCCCTGCGCGCCGCGCTCGAAAGCCGACACGTCGTGAGAGAAGCGCGCGTGCGCCGCCGCCATCTCTTCGGCCGCCGGCACGAGCCCGTCGGCAGCATCGGTCGGCAGCAAGCCTTCACGTGTTCGGTCGAAGAGCTGAGCGCCGAGCGCCTCTTCCAGCGCAACCAGCCGGCGGCTCAGCGTGGAGGCGTCGAGACCGACCGTGAGCGCCGCGCCGGCCAACGTGCGCTTGCGATAAAGCGCCAAAAACAGCCGCACGTCGTCCCAACGCAGCTCGAGTTGGCCTTGCACAATTGCAACCATGGCTTGCGACTGTGCGCGTTGCCGTGCATTTGCGCAAGCCACATGCTCCGTCACGCTAGTCGGCTCGTCAGCGCCTCGCGCACTATTCGAAAGGAACCGCCGCCATGTGGATCATATTCAAAGTTGCTCACATCTTGACCCTCTTGCTCGGTGTCGGCGCCTCGCTCGGACCCGAGATTTTGATGTATCGCGTCGCGCGCTCGGCCGACGTGCGCGCGATTCGCACCTGTTTTGGGCTGGCGGCGCCGCTGCTCAAGGCAGCCCCAGCGCTGTTCATGCTCGGTTTGTCAACGGGGCTGACCACGGTTTGGGCGGGCGGCTTCAGCTTCACGGCTCCCTGGCTGCTGATTTCTTACGCGCTGTTCGTGCTGATGATCTTCTTCAATTTGCGCTTCCGCGCGCCGTGGGTGAAAAAGGTTCTACGGCTGGCCAACGCCAGCGCAGATACGCCGTCCGAGCCGCTGCTAGTCGCGTTGAGAGACCGACGCGCCCGCGTCCACATGTGGTCCGCCCCCTTCGCGCTCTTGGCCCAGGTCGTGCTGATGGTGGTCAAACCGTTCAGCTGAGCAACAGCGCGCGCGCGCAGGGGCTCACGACGTCGCGCAGGGCGCGTGCCGCGATTTGGCCGCGCTCGGCGGCGGAGAGGCAGCCATGAGCTCGCAGCAGCCGCGCATGCGTCGAAGCACCGCTAGTGACTGCCGAAGCAGGCCCGCTCGTCGCTGCGGCGAAAGCCGCCTCGACCGCAGCGCGCGTCGCAGCGCCACCCTCGCTCAAGGCCCAGCTTACGATTTGCCACGCAAGCTCGGCATGACGCGCTTCGTCGTCTGCAATCTTGAGCAGCGCGGCCCGCGCCGCTGGATCGGTCGCGGCCCGCGCCTGCTCGGCGGCGACCAGCGCGGCAAGCGTCTCGCCGACGCAGCCTTCTCGCACCGCGCTGGCCGCGAGCGCCGGCAAATCGACCTGGCCCAGAGCGGCTTCGAGCGACAACGGTCCCGGGCCGTGATGGGCGCCCGCGTAGCGCGAGCTTTGCGCGAAGCACAAGCGCGCGTGCTCGATCTCGTCGAGAGCGGCCAGCTGCGCCCGTTGCACTAGTGCAGGCGGCGCCGCGTGCTGCAGCAACTCGAGCGTGAGTCGCGCGAACGAAGCGATAGAAGCGTGCTCGGCCAGCGCGTCGTCGAGCCACGATCGCGCGAGAAGCGCGCTGGTTTGCGCGTCCAAAGGCGCAGGCTCGAGGTGAGCGCTCGGGTCGAGCTGCGCCTTCCAATCGGCGCGCTCGAGCACGCGGGCGGTTCGCGGCGCGCCCTCGACGGTGAACGGTCGTCCCATGTGGCACTGGTAGCTTTCGTAGCAGCACATGCCAGGCTCCGGGATGGGCGGGCCGACGTTGCTCCCGGACCCAACGTACAAGCCAAGGTCCGGCCCGGGCGGGCAAGGGAAGGGCCCTGCCTGACCTCCGGCACCGGCTTCGTTCAACGCGCCGCCTCCGGCGGTCGCGTTACCCATACCGCCTTCACCAGCGGCGGTCGCACCGGCCGCTCCGGCACTGTCTCCCCCCGCGTTCCCGGTGCCGAGCAGCTCGGCGATTTGCGCGTAGCTAAAGCACGAGCTGATGACCGCGCAGATTGGACCGCCCGCGGCTGAAATCATGCCCGCATTGCCCGCATCGCCCGCGTTGCCGCCGCTGCCGCCGCTGCCAGGATCAACTGGCCTCCCTATCCCGGCACTGCCAGGCATGGCGCCAGCGCTGCCCGCCGTCCCGCCGTGCCCCGCGGCAGCGGTCACGTGCTCGCGAGCGTTCGTCGAGTCTGAACCGCTGCAGCCTGGCCCCGAAATGAGCAAGCCCGCGCCCAGCACCGTCATCACGCGCTTGCGTAGCGTATCCCCGTCGATCATGCGCACGGAATAGCAAGTTGCGCGCCAATTGGCTTAAGCCAGCAAACTCGGCATTTTTGGGGGCTCGCCGCTAGCTGCTCGGGCGCCACCGCCCTGCCTGACAGCGACGCTGTGCCAAGTGGCGCAAACCAGAGCGTCGGAGCCTCACCGAGTTTTCGTGGTCCGGGTCTGCTAAGCACACGCATGACATCGCAGACAATCGCTTGGAGCGAAGGCAAGTGGTCGACGCCGCCACAAGCCGCTCAAGAGCTGGGCGGCCAGCTGCTGGTCGAGGCCGTGCAAGGCAGCGACTACTGGCAGAAAACGCTCTACGGGTTCGAGCACGCCTCGGGTCACGCTCTGCTCGCAGCCTGGGAAGATCGCCACGGGGTCGAGGTCTCGTTCAGTCTGCGTGGTTTTTCCGAGCTCTACGATCAGGCCGGGCTGATGCTTTGGCACGCGAGCGGAGGCTGGATCAAGGCCGGCGTCGAGATCAACGACGGCGTCCCACACTTGGGAGCGGTCGTCACCGATGGTTACTCCGACTGGTCGCTCGCGCCCGTACCGGAGTGGATTGACGGCCACGTCACCATCCGCGCCAGCCGCGCGCGCGACGCCGTGATCCTCCGCGCTCGCGCCAACGGCGAAGCGTGGCGAACCCTGCGCGTGGCGCGCTTTCCGCACGAACAGGGCAAGTTGGCGGGCCCGTTCACGTGCGCTCCGAAACGGGCGGGCCTCAAGGTCACTTTCACGCGCTGGGCGAGGACCGAGCCCGACCTAGACCTGCACACCGCGCCTCCCCTGCCCTAGCCGAGCCGAGCCCGGACCCAATCAAGCCCGCTCAACGGCTCTTCTTCTTCGGCTCGGCTTTGGTCGGCTTTTCGACGGGATAGAGCGCCAACGCTCCGGTCAGCTCCGCGCGCACGCGTTCGATCAACTCCGGCGGCTCGATGACTTTGACGCGCGCGCCCCATTCCAAGACCCAGCTCACGACTTGGGTGAGGTTGCCGATGGTCATGGTCAAACGCACGCCCCCGCCGGCCAGCGTGGCGAGGCGCTGGCTCGCGTGCACGCGGCGGGCGCGAATGTATTCGGCCGCGTGCGCGTCGAACTCGAGCACGACCTTGTTAGGGTTAGGATCGCGCCAAATGCCGAACTCGCCCTGAAAATATTGATCGATGTGAAAGTCTGCCGGCAGCTCGAAACGCTCGCTGAAGATGCATTCGGTGTCGCGCATGCGATCGAGCACGAAAGTGCGAATTTCTTGGCGCCCGGTGTGAAAACCGACGCAATAAATCGAATCGCGGTGCAGCACGAGCGCGTACGGATGAATGGTGATGCGCTCTTCGTCCGAGCGCACGGCGCTTTTGTAGAGCAAAGACAGCGGGCGCAAATCGGAGACGGCTTGAAACAAGTCGTCGAGCTCTTCGGTGCGCTCGGCGTAATTCTTGGGCGCGTGCGGCAGGTACAAAAAGCGTTCTTCGAGCCGGGCGTCGGCGAGCCCCGCGTTGGGGCCGCGTCCCGGGCGCTGCGCCAGCGCCAGCAGCTTCATCACCGCGTGATCGATCTCGTCGAACAGCGCGGAGCCGCGCATGGGCTCGAACAAGCGCCGCGCCGCGAGCAGCGCGTAAGTCTGAGTGCGGCGCAGCTCGACCTTGCGCGGCATCTCGTTGGGCCGTATCCGCCAGAGCAGCGCCGCGCCGCCGCGCGTCGGCACCGACTCCAAATCCGATTCGCGCTCGATTTCTTTCAAGTAGCGGCGCATCGAGCGCACAGTGACGCTGAGCGCGCCGGCCATGTCGTAGAGCGACAAGCCGCGCGGGTGACGCTCGAGCAGCTCGCGCAATTTGTCCAGCCGGCGGTGCTGGGTGAATTTGCCTTTGGGACGGCCGCGCGGCTTGTCCATTTCGAGCTGTGAATCTAGCCCTGCTTCGACGAGGATTGGCAAGCCTTGGCAGCCCGAAACGTCGTGAATCCGGTCGAATTCCTGCGTGACAAACGCGACGGTCGCGAGCATAGCCCCGAGCAGCTCAGGGCCTTCATCGCCGCCTTCGTGAAAGGCGAGGTGGCCGACTACCAGGCCAGCGCCTGGCTGATGGCGGCATTTCTCAATGGGCTGTCGCACCGCGAGACGCTGGCCTTGACCGAAGCCATGCTGCATTCGGGCAGCGTGCTCACGCTGCCGAGCGTGAAGCGCGCGCGCGTCGACAAGCATTCGACCGGCGGCGTCGGCGACAAAATAAGCTTGTGCTTGGCGCCGCTCGTGGCGGCGTGCGGCGTGGCGGTGCCGATGATCTCGGGGCGCGGTCTTGGTCACACCGGCGGCACGCTCGACAAGCTCGAGGCCATTCCCGGCTTTCGTGTCGATCTCGACGCCAAACGCTTCGAGCGCATCGTGCGCGACGTCGGCACCTGCCTGATCGGCCAAACGGCGCAGCTAGCGCCAGCCGACCGCCGCCTGTACGCGCTGCGCGATGTCACGGCGACGGTCGAATGCATCCCGCTGATCGTCGCCAGCATCCTGTCGAAAAAGCTGGCCGAGGGCATCGACGGCTTGGTGCTCGACGTCAAATGCGGCGGCGGCGCCTTCATGAAAGACTTAAAGAGCGCGCGAGCCTTGGCTAGGGCTTTGGTTTCGGTCGGCAAAGGCGCGGGCAAGCGCGTCACGGCGCTGATCACGGACATGTCCGCCCCGATCGGCCGCAGTATCGGTAACGCGCTCGAGACGCGCGAAGCCATCGACATTCTTTGCAACGCAGGCCCCGCGGACACGCGCGCGCTCACGCTCGAGCTCGGCGCCGAAATGCTCGTGCTCGGCAAGCGCTGTAACACCCGCAAAGAAGCCTGGCTGCTGCTAGAAGCAGCGCTCGCAGACGGCTCTGCGCTCGCCGTATTTCGACGCATGGTGAAAGCGCAAGGCGGCGATATGCGGGCCGTCGACGACCCGTCGCGCTTGCCGCGTGCCAAGGTGCAGCACGTGGTGACGGCGAGCCGCGCCGGCTACGTGACGGCCATCGACGCCTACGCGCTCGGTGTGCTCGCCATCGAGCTGGGCGCCGGGCGCACCCGCGCCGACCAGGCGATCGACGCCGCCGCCGGGTTCGAGCTGGCGGTCAGTGTCGGCAGTCGCGTCGCGCGAGGCGAGCCGCTCGTTACCGTGCACGCGAGGTCGAGCGCCTTGGCGAAGCAGGTGGCGGCGCGTGCTTCGGCGGCTTTCTCGCTGGGCGCGGGCCCTCCTAGGCGCCGCCCGGTAGTACTCGAACGCCTCAGTTGAGGCATCCGAAGCTCGCTTCGCGAACGCGGCTGGCCCCGTGAGCGACATCAAGGCTCAACTACCGTGCCGACTGGCTTAGCCGGTGCGCCCAACCGCGGGCTCAAGCGCCTGCGGCGGATCCCAGAGCCGGATCTTGGCGTGCGCGTTGGCGTCGCTGACAAACTCCGCCTTTCCTTCGAGCTTGTGACCGGTCACGTAGGCGCGCGCGGCTCGTAGCGCTTGCTTGAAGCCCTGCATCCCTGAATTGTCCCAATACTCGGCGTCGAAAGCCTGAAAACGCACCACGACGATGTCGGGGTCCCACGCACCGTTGAACCAAATCGCGAAGGCGTCACGCCACAGCGCCCTGATGCGTTCGGGATCGAAGACGAGCTCGGCGTTTCCGTTGAGGGAAACGAAACGCGATGCGCTTTGCAGCGTGACCATCGCCCGAGCATCCTCTGGCACTTCGTCGACCTTCGCCGAGGCGACGCTGGTGATGAACCAGAGGGTGGCATTGTGGTCCACCTGGGCGATTGACATGGGGCGCGCGTGCAGGCTGCCGCTGCGCGAGCGTGTCACCAGCGTTGCGGACTCGAAGTCTCGCAACATGGAAACGAGGTGCGAAGCGGTCTTGGCGGACTTATGCGAACTAGCGACGGTGCCCATGCCCCGGCCGGTTGCAACCGCCGTGCCTTGGCACCGGACGAGTTTTCCGGCCCAGCGTTCTGTCTCACTTTGGCCGCAGCGCTCGTGAAACTCGCTCAGTGCACCCGATCACCCGGCGGCGCTCCACTGTCGGGCTCGAGCACGTACACCTTCGAGCGCGATTGCGGAGCTAAGGCCCGCTGGGAGCGCCGGGTTGCGCGCGACCGGAGCCCGCGCATTCGATCTGCAGGGCGTAAGCCGAGTCGGCTTGCACGAGGAGCGCCGACCCGGACTTGCTGCGTTCGGTGGGGTGCACCCGTTGGAAGCCGTCAGGACAAAGGTTGTTGGCCTGCGATTCGCATTGCTTGGCCGAGTCGGCGCAACTGATGTAGTAGCCGCGCTTCCCCGAGCCCGCGTCGTACTGTGTGTATTGGACGGCGCAAGCGGCGCTCAGCATTGCAGGTAGTAGCGAAAGCAACGAGCGGCTCTTCGTCAGCGACATGCGACTGCGCGTGCAAACTACCAAATTGATCGCCACTGAACAAGCCAGCGCGGTCACGGCGACAAGCAGCCGGAACCCAGCCGAGGGTAGCTGACACGCACGACTTGAGCTAGCTTGCCAACGTGCGCGACGCTGGGGTTTGGGCGGTAATCTTTGGCTTGGCCGTAGCGCCGTCTGCGGCCGATGCCGAAGAGCAGCATGAGGAAGAGCGCGAGCCCGCACTCACGACGGAGGAGCTGCGCAGTGCCTACCCCGATCTGCAGCTGCAAGCGACGCCACCCACCGCGCTAACGATTTCGTTCACTTCAATCTACCCATTTCAGGAATTGGGGGTTGCGCTCGGCGCGGACGTGTACGCGCTGCCGCGCTTGCGGTTGAGCGGTCTCTTCTCGGCCGGCGCCACGTCGGACATCAACGATGAATGGCACGGCAGTTTCTACGCGGAGGCAGGTATCGGGGTGGCCATGCTGCGCTGGTCGAGCGAAGCGACCGTCGAGCTGCCCGTGCCCGCCGCGCGCTTCCGGTACCAGCCTGAAGACGATGCGCCACGCCTACGCGCCATTGTTCCCTCGTCTCATTCCCTCGAGCTGGAAGTCGGCGTCCTCACCGGCCGCTACCCGTTCTACCGTTGTACGGCCAACTGCACGAGCAACGCCGACGGCACGAGCCCGACGCAGCGGGACGCCGGCTTGCAGGAAACACTACCGTACGCCGGCCTGCGCTATGTCTATTACCGTCGTGCTAGCTCCGAGCAAGCCCCGTTCCGGTCGCTCTCGGGCGTTCAAGTAGCCGTCGATGCTCTCATCAATGCTTCCAAACCGCCTGACGCGAGTCTGTTCAACCTCTACAACGACCATCCCTTCCATTCGCCGGTGGGCGCCCGCATCGCTCTTCGCGTGCCCGCAGTAAGATGCTTCAAGCACGGCCCGTGCAGCGGCTTCAACCTCATGGCCGGCTACCTTCCCAATCCGTCCGACGCGCTCTTCTCGATCAACCTTGAGATCGAATGAGCTTGGCGGGCGGCCCTGCGCCCCGCGCCCTCTACAGGTTCGACATCGGCACGGTGTCGGGAATTCGGGGCGTGCGCCCAACGGCGCACGCATGCCCGGACCGCGCCCAAACGCCGTTACAGCGACGCCCCGCCGCACTGGATCATGGTGATGGCCCCCGGCGTGGGCGCGCCGCCGACGAAGCGGATCAGACGTTGCTCTGCGGGAGAACAGCTGGCGAGTAAGGCGGGGTTGCCGACGTTCGTCTCGTTGGGCATGGCGTCCACGTAGCAAAAACCCGGCGTCTCGGGCGGGACGACGTCGTTCTGACAGTGGCTCAGCTCAGAGCCCGATAGCTGGGGAAGCTCGCACAAGCAGATCGAATCGCAAGGCGTGTCACCGGTGCCGCCGCACTCGAAACCAGACGCGAGCCGATGCTGCGCTGCCTTCACGAGCTCGGGGCGATCTGCCAGCGAAGCGCGGCCGAGCGCCGCGCAGTCGCAGGACGCCGGCTGGTTCTTCAATGCCTCCATCACGACGCATGGCACGCTGCCCGCGTTGTCGCCGTTCTGGGCGACCGGCAGCGGGCGCGCGAAGCAACGCCCCCTGAAGGCCTCCTTAATGCGGTCGACGAGCGCGTCGACGGCTGGAGTGTAGCCGTAGTCGGGGTTCGTCTCGTCCATCAGCTTGGGGCAAGCCGACGCGACGATCGCGTTGTCCTTGAATTCTCTGAGCACCTGCAGCAGCCGCAGGCCAGGGTAGGCTTTGGCGTAATACTGCGTGGTTCCGGCCGGCCCCCCGAGGGGCGGCTGACACAGCGGGCGATTGTAGGCGACGTCGTCCGGGTTGCAGTCGCAGCCAACGTCGACGGTCGCGTCGCAAACGCGCGGCTTGGCGAGCGGGAACATGCAGGCGTATTGCAGGTCGCGCGAGCCGGCATTCATTTGCTCGTGGCCGTTGATGGCATTCGCTCTGGGGTTCAGCGAAGACGAGGCGACGATCTTGTCGCCCGTGATCGGGTTGGCCGCGCCGGCCATGCGTTCGTCCGGCGTCTCGATCATGAACGGGTCGGTCGGCGGCACTGGCGCATCAGACGTTTCCTGATTCGACAGGCCCAAGATGACGTTCCAACGATCGGTCGTTTCGAGCTCGGCGTCCGTGAGAAAGCGCAAGCCTGCACCGGCCACGCTCTGGTCGTCTGCCACGTCTTGCCACGGCACCCCGACGATGCCCTCCAGGAATACCAGACCCTGGTCGCGCGGCGCGGACCCCGACGCGGAAACGTACAGCGGGTTGGCGACCAGCATGCCATCGGAGCGCTGCGCGACGACCGCGGACCGCAACCCTTCCGAATAGCGCTTGGTGGGGTAAAGCAGGTCTAAACCAAAGCGGCGCTTCTGGTCCCAACAGCGCAAGCTCTGATCATCCGCCGCCTGCGCGAGCGTCTGGCCCTTGGCACATTCGCTGTCGGAGGCAAGAGCGGGACAGCCCGGATTGGCAACGCTTTCAGCGCAAGATTGGCAGCAGCGGTCGTTGGGATTCGCCAGGCATTGCGAGGTGCTGCGGAACATGGGCTTGGCCGCAGAGACCAGCCAACCAGACCCCCCGTCTTGGATCGAGCAGTCGTTCTCATCAGTCAGCATCACGATCGCGACCAGCGAATCGGGACGCAGAAACGCCTGGCGCTGCATCAAGATGGTGTTGTCGACGCCTTGCACGACGGCGACCGAGTCATTGACTACGACGCTGAGCGGCGGCTCCGGATCGACCAAGAAGCGGTACCAAGCTTCGAGCGTGCTGCCGTGGTCGCAGCCGCGCTCGCCCGCCGCTTGCACCATATCGCTGAATTTCTTGGCGAATACCTGGTCGTTCGAGTCAGCCTGCGGATCGCCGGGGCGGGTCACGTCCCAAGCCAGAAACCCGAGGTTGGCGTAACTTCCGGGCAGCTGGCGCAGCTCACCCAACAGGTGACCATGATCATCGTCCTGGGGCCGCGTGCACATGTCGTTAGGACCGCTGGCGCCGTGCGAGCCCAAGCTCGACGTGATGACGCCCACGTGCAAATCCTTGACCGGCGGCATCTCGGGATGCCCGACCCCGCACTTTGCCTGCGCACTCGCGTAAGTCGGAGGGTTAGTGAGACGACCATCGCGCTGCTCGGCCGGGGTGCAGTCGGCGGCGGTGCACGGCTGCACGCAGCGCGGCGTCACCAGCCGCGTCACCAGCCGGGGCACCGCCTTGCTCAACAGCTCCTGCTTGTCGGCCATGGCGATCGAATTGTCGACCACCAGCAGCAGATCGACCTTGTCGACGCTGGTTTCCCGGATCTCGTCAACCACAAGCCCCGTCGCGCTATCGCCGCCCGCCCCATTGCCGCCGTTCGTGCCGTGCTGCCCGTCCACTTTGTTCACGCCGCACGCGACCGCCAGCAGCAAGGCCCAACCTGCCCAGATTCTTCCCATCGGCGCAGCTTACCAAAGCGCGCCCCGCGGCGAATAGCGGCATTTTCAACGCCGCGGGGCGAGAGCTGCAGTCCGCCGTCTAGCGAGCAGCGCCTTTCCGGATTTCGCTCACCATCGACCAAGCTTCGTGCGTGCGCCAGGCGGGGGCGTCGAGTTGCGAGTCCCACAGCGACATGCCCGCGCGACCGCGATCGCGCAGCCAGCGCAGGTGCTCGAGAGCCGGTTTGCCGCGCCATTCGTCCTTGTTGGCGGGCATACCGAGCATGAGCTTGCGGACGTCGCTTCCGCTCGCGTCTTCTTGAGCCGCAAAGGCCCGCCACGCCTCGGTCCCCGCGCCCGCCCCCGCGCCGATTTCTTCATAACCCATGGAGTTGATGCCGTCGACCAACGGAAATAGGGTCGCCCACCAGCTTTGATTCGGCGCATTCCAGACGTAAGCGAAGGTGTCGAGCGTCAGTCGCTTACCGCGGGCGCGCAGACGCGCGGACAGGTCCTTCACGAACAGCACGTACGCTGCCTTGTCGCCGTCGAGCGCGCCCGTGCCTTCGAGGTCCAGGTCGATGCCGTCGAGCTCGAGGTGCTCCAGCTCGCTGACCAGGCTGCTGGCAAACTGCTCGGGATGCGCGGCGAACGCCGAGCGCGCCCACGGCCAATCCCAGGCGTCCGTCGTGGCGTTGAAGTTGTACACGCAAAGCAAGACCCGCACGCCGTGCGCACGGCCCCAATCACGCAGCTCGAAGACGCTCGCGTCGCTCGTGTCGCCACCGCGTTGTACGCGGTGCACACCACTGCCGTCGGGAGCGGGCTCCCAGAATTGCAGGGCCAAGTCGGTCAGCCCATCTTTCATGCCAATGCCATCGAACGACTCGTTCAACCGCCCCTTCGATGCCGCAACTGCGTACGGCGCAACCCAAGTCATCACCAAACGCTGAGTCGTCGCCCCCGCCGACGAAGCCGGACGAGGCGAGCCCAAACAACCCCAAAGCCCCAACGCGCTCACCAGCGCCGCCGGAAGCAGCGCCTTCACCCAGCCAGCTCGAAGCCTCATCGCTGGCTCACTAACGCGCATTCGCCACCCGCGTGACCCCTCCCACCAAAAATCGCGATCAGCTTGAGCGGAATCGGCCGCATAGGAAGCTTGGTTACGTGGCCGCGAACCACGCCGCCTACGCTGGGCGACGGCCGTTGGAATGCCTAGTCTCAAACCTCAAAAAACTCGATCAGTGCACGCGATGACCCGGCTTCGCTCCGCTGTCGGGTTCGAGGACGTACACCTCTTTGCCGCCGGCGCCTGCGGCGACGACCATGCCTTCGGAGACGCCGAACTTCATTTTACGGGGCGCCAGGTTGGCGACGACCACGACCAAGCGCCCGATCAGTTTCTCGGGCTCGTAGGCGGCCTTGATGCCGGCGAAGATGGTGCGCGTCGTGTCGCCGCCGAGCGACACCGTGAGCTTCAGGAGCTTGTTCGCTTCCGGAATGTGCTCCGCGTTGATGACGCGGGCGACGCGCAGATCGATCTTCGTGAAATCGTCGATGCTGCATTCGGCGGCGAGCGGCTCGGCAGCGAGCGCGGCGCCGTCGTCGGCAGAGGCAGCGGCGGTGGGAGCAGCGACTTCGGGCGCTGCGGTGGGGGCTTCGGGTTTGCTTTCTTCGATCATGGCTGCGAGCTTCTTCGGGTCGACACGCTGCATCAGGTGTGAAAATTCGCCAAGCTTCACGGAGAAGAGCGGTGTTTTGGCTTCGTCCCAGCTGGCCAGCGGCGCGCTCAAAAGCGAGCGACTTTG